>Ga0233437_1000954_pt1 | contig 57948 bp, 46 predicted proteins | sample SI_122_August201_FD_182714 | JGI IMG/M metagenome (GOLD analysis project Ga0233437, IMG submission 182714) | Seawater microbial communities from Saanich Inlet, British Columbia, Canada - SI_122_August2016_200_MG | ecosystem: Environmental > Aquatic > Marine > Inlet | place: Canada: British...
GAGAGAAGGCGGTTTGCCCTTGATGCACACTGTTTAGGCTTGTTTTGTCGCAATCAGTTGCTCATTCTGCCCTGTAGGGCTATTCATGTTGTCAAAGTACTTGTCTCTCCGACAGACTGCTAGCCACGAAAATAATTGCAGGTTTTTGTTGCGCTTGAATAAACGTTTTGCACCAGATGCTATGAATGACACAATTGCTTCTACCTCCAAACTAATTTTAATAGGAAAAATGACGTTGCGATTCTTTTGCCATGTGCCTGATTATAGTACTAATTTGGATTTTGTCCTGAAAGCTCTACAATATTCCGCAGGGTTGAGTAGGCCAATTGAATATCGTCTCGGAGCGCAAAAGCGCTTAACACTTCTTCAATAAACGCTTGTTCCACAATCCGGCGCTGGCGTGTCTGGCACAGATAGCGAATCGTCAGGCAAACGCCGTTGTCTTTCAGCGAAGTGTATACCGTGGGGGTCAAATACGTGTAGTAGTAATAATACTTATGGCGTTGTTGCTTTTTCATTTCTGCGGCGACTTCATCTTCTGGCGCGCTAAGTTGTGCGGCCAACTCGCCCAGCAGGGTTTTGGCAGCCTGCCAGTCACTTTCGAAAGTCAGAGTAATTGGAATCTCGTCCCAAATGAAATTAAACTCTTCGGTGTAGTTGGCAATCGGTTCCAGAAACACCTGGCTGTTGGGAATGTGTAAAATCCGCCCGGTACTTTGGTCGGCATCGACCCAATTACCAATTTCCATCATCACAAATTTAAACACATTGATGTCAATCACATCGCCTGCGTGCGTACCAATCTGGATGCGGTCGCCCATCGAGAAGGGCCGCCGCCAGAGAATATAGCCCCAGCCAACCAGATTGCTCAAAGGGTCTTTGAGGGCAATTGCTAACCCGGCAGAAAGCAAGCCCAAATAGGTGATAATTTGATCGGTGCGTGTCAGCCATAATGGGGCAATCAAAAGTACAGCAATGAACGAAGCCAGATAAGCGCTGCTCCGCCGCCAGTTATAGCGCGCTTTGAGTTCCTCGCTTCGGCGGTAGGCGATCCGTAAGACCATTTGCCTTAGCAACCAAATCGCGATCAGTACAATCAGCGATTCGAAGATTTGCCAACCCATCTCGGGCGAAATATACACTCTGTTTTGGAGCCACTCAAGCCATCGGGTCATAGCTGCCTCTATACATGAATTTCAATTACGAGATTACCAAAATGGTCTATGCGCGCCTGATCTTGTTCGTTCAGCAAGATCGTCGTGTCGCTCCGAACGATGATGGCTGGCCCTTCGATTTGATTGCCGCAGGCCAGGGATTCTCCGCGGTAGAGTGGCGTGTTGAGCGCGCCTGATGGAAAAACAACCGGGCGTGTGTCGATGATGGCCGCGGCGCAAGCGGGACTCCTTTCGGGTTGTTCGGCGAGTTTTGGGGAGGGTACCGACCCCACAGCCTGGAGGCGCAAATTAACGATCTCGATTTCTGCGCCATGCCGCGCATAGCCGTAATAATGTTGGTGGGCTTCATGAAATCGGCCAATGAAATCTTGCTCGAAGGGAATGCTTAGCTCGTAGGACTGACCGCGATAGCGCATATCCAGCGCCGGGTGCAGATGAATATCTGTTAAACTGAATCCCTCGCGGGTTAAGTCCCGCCGCCCCTGTTCGAGCAGAGAATTCATACCGGCAGCGATCGCTTCGTAGGAGCTATCTCCTGGCAGCATTACTGTTTGGGTGTAATCTTTTATCGTATCCGCGGCCAACATGCCAAAAGCAGAGAAAGTAGCCGCGTAGGGCGAGATCAACACGCGGGGGATTTTCAACCGTCGCGCCAGATCGGCAGCGTGCAGCCCGCCCGCGCCGCCAAACGAGAGCAGGGGAAAATCGCGCGGATCGTGGCCGCGCTCGATGGAAATGACCCGCAGGGCGCGCTCCATGTGGGCGTTGGCAATTTCGATGATGCCCAGCGCGGTTTCGATGGGTTTAAGGCCGAGTTGATTCCCAATATGCGCGATGGCTTCTTCGGCAAGTTTTGGGTAGACTGCCATCTCGCCGCCCAGAAAATAATCGGCGGGAATACGGCCGAGGAACAGGTTGGCATCGGTGACGGTTGCTGGCGGGTAGCTGATCGCTGCTTTACCATAACACGCCGGGCCAGGGTCTGCCCCTGCACTCTCTGGGCCGACGCGCAGCGCGCCGCCCGCGTCCACGCTGGCAATCGAGCCGCCGCCCGCGCCAATGGTGTGGATGTCGAGCAGCGGGATGCCAATCGGGTGTCCGCCGACGTTGGCATCGGTGGTGATTTGGGGTTTGCCGTCGATCAGGGCTACATCGGTGGATGTGCCGCCCATATCGAAGGTTAATAGTTGCAGTCTCGTGGATTGGTCGAATCGCTGATTTACGATTTCCCCCACAAACTCCGCTCCCACCACGCCTCCCGCCGGGCCAGAGAGTACGCAACGCACCCCGGCTTTGCGGGCCTCACTCACGCTGATACTACCCCCGTTGGATTGCATCACCTGAAGACGCGCCCGTTGACTCGTTGAAGCGCCGAATTGTTTAACTTCCTCTTCCAACCGCTTCAGATACCGATCCAGCACCGGCGTGACATAGGCATTCACCACCGTGGTGCTTGTGCGCTCATATTCGCGGTATTCGGGCAAGATTTCATGCGAGGCCGAGACGAAGAATCCGGCCCCGCGCAGTTTTTTGGCGATGCGTTGCTCGTGTTCGGGATTTGCAAATGAGAAAAGCAGGCAGACGGCAATGGATTCAACCGCAGATCGCCATCCGCCATCCGCTATCCGTAATTTTTTTAGCTTTTCTACAATTTCGTCAATCTGTGCCTCATCCAACGCTGTCAACACGCGCCCAAAACGATCCACGCGTTCGTCCACTTCCAGGCGTAATTCTGCCGGGATGAGTGGTTCCATCGGTTGGCTGGCAAAATTATATAATTCAGGCCGATTCTGCCGTCCGATTTGGAGCACATCCTTGAAGCCGCGCGTGGTAATCAACGCTGCGGATGAGCCTTTGCGTTCCAGCAAGGCATTTGTGGCTACCGTTGAACCGTGGATGATCGTTATCCATGGGACGTTGCCATGAGCCAGTCCGGACGGATTGTTGTCCACTGGCAACTGTTTACTGATTCGCTCAAACCCCTCCAGCACCGCGTGCGCCGGGTCATGTGTTGTGGAGGGCAGCTTGAAGGTCGTAATTTCTCCATTGTGCGGATTGAAGATGACAAAGTCGGTAAACGTCCCACCGATGTCAATCCCTACACGCAGGGCGGCAGGGGGGTGGTCTGTGGTTTGCGTTTGCATGGTGCAAGTATAGATGAGCAGTGAGGAACTGACAAGTAGGGTGCGTGGGTTTTGTACTATAATTGCGCCTTCGTAACTTTTATTTTCGCGGATGCTGTGGGTCCGTTTCTATGCTTTGCCTGGAGAATCAATTGCCAAAAATATTTTCTGGTTTATCACAAACGACCCGCGCCTATCTGGCGTTGGGTTTTGGTTTGCTTAGCCTGGGTTTTTCGGCCATATTTGTGCGCGGCGCCAATGCTCCTGGTACAGTAACTGCTTTCTATCGAATGACGATTGGTTCTCTCGTGATGGTGATTCCATTTGCGAATCAATTCCGTAGTGGCGCATCTATCCGCCCCGCCCGCCACAGTATTTGGCTGGCGATTTTGGGTGGTGTTTTCTTTGGTAGTGATCTGGTTCTGTGGACGAGCGGTATTGTGATGAGTGGCGCCACGATCCCTACACTGATGGCGAATATTGCCCCCCTGTGGGTTGGGCTGGGCGCTTTTTTATTTTTTCGAGAACGTCAAGGGGTGCGTTTTTGGATGGGGCTGCTGGTCGCGATCATTGGCGCGGCGATTATTTTGGGGCAAGATTTCTCGAAGGCGAGTAATATTGGCATGGGGAGTTTACTGGGGTTGGGATCGGGTGTTTTTTATGGGGCTTATTATCTGACCACACAGCGCGCCCGCGCAGGTATGCGAACGCTGTCCTATTTCTGGATCTCGACGGCGAGTTCAATGATTTTATTGTTATTCGTCAATCTCATTCTGGGGCGCACACTAACCGGTTACGATTCGTTGACCTATGCCATGTTTTTGGGTATTGGTTTGCTGGTGCAGGTGGGGGGTTGGCTGGCGATTAATTATGCGCAGGGTTTTTTGCCCGCGTCGATCATTTCGTCCACGTTGCTTGGACAACCTGTGCTAACCGCTGTGATTGCCTGGCCATTATTCGGTGAAAACCTGAATTCTTGGCAAATTTTCGGTGGTGCAGCTGTGATTACGGGTGTATATTTGGTGCATCGTAGCCGCAGTAATGGTCGCAGGGTTTTTGCATCCGCTGGCATCGAGAAGAATTATGACAACTGAAAAACAAATCACCTGGCAAGGCTTGTTGAATCTGTTCGTGGTTTATATCGTATGGGGCAGCACGTATCTGGCAATTCGTGTAGCTGTGCGAGAAGGTTCGGGTTTTCCGCCGTTTGCTATGGGGTTGATGCGTGTTTTCATCGCCGGGATCATCTTGTTGGGGTGGGCGCGTCTGGCAAAATCTCGCCTGCGGCTAACACGGCAAGAGTTCATCACCCTGTTTGCCTCTGGTTTGTTGTTATGGGCGGGCGGAAATGGCATGGTCAACTGGTCTGAGCAGCGCGCCGATTCAGGCCTGGCAGCACTGATCATTGCCGCTACACCCATTTGGGTCGCCATAGTTGAAGCATTTCTAGATCGACGTTTACCCACCTGGCGGCTGGTCGGTTCTTTGATGATCGGTTTCTCCGGAATTGCGGTACTCAGTTGGCCGGTGCTTTCACAGGGTGTTCAGGCCGATCTCTTTGCCATTTTGGGTTTGCTCCTTGCCGGGTTTAGTTGGGGCATGGGAACCATTTTACAAAGTCGCCGTCCGGTTGGAGTGAAACCCTCCATCAGTTCTGGCTATCAGCAGCTTTTTGGTAGCCTGGGTTTCGTTCTGCTGTTTCTCGTTAGTGGAGAGTCGCTGCCTAATCCAAATCCTCAAGCCTGGTGGGCGGTGAGCTATTTGATAGTGGTAGGGTCACTCTTTGCATTTACGGCCTATGTGCGCGCCGTTCAATTATTGCCTACATCTATCGTCATGACCTATCCGTATGTCAACCCCGTTATTGCGGTTTTCTTGGGTTGGCTGATCTTGGGCGAAACGATTACGCCTTGGACGATTGCAGGCGCAGCGCTGGTGCTTTTGGGCGTAGCAGGTGTATTCAACGAACGTAGGACTTGAGTACCCTATAGCATCGATCTATGGGTTATAATTTTAATGCGAATAGATATTCGTCATTCCGACTGTAGTAGGGAGGCATCCCCGTGGCGAGACGTGAAGATTTTCCAGCATTGGCATAAATTTTCGCTTTGCGGTGAAATTTCTAGTGCCGCAGATCTCACACAGAAGCTTTGGAGTACTTATGCGAGCTGTAGAAATCATAGAAAAAAAACGTGATAAGCACGAACTCACGCAGGCCGAAATTGAATATTTTGTGCAGAACTACGCCACGGGCAATATCCCCGACTATCAGGCCGCGGCCTGGGCAATGGCTGTCTTGCTCAATGGAATGACCCCACAAGAAACCACCGATCTAACGCTAGCAATTGTCGCTTCGGGCGAAACCATCAATCTTTCACAAGTTGTGCCTGTAGCCGTCGACAAACATTCTACGGGTGGGGTGGGCGATAAAACCACCCTTGTCGTAGAGCCGCTGGTTTCTGCGTGTGGCCTGCCGGTTGGCAAAATGTCGGGGCGCGGGCTTGGTTTTAGCGGTGGCACCCTCGATAAAATCGAATCGATTCCCGGATTCCGCGTAAATCTGACCACCGAAGAATTCTTGCATCAACTGGATACAGTTGGCCTGGTTCTGGCCGGGCAAACCGCAGACCTTGCCCCCGCCGATGGCAAACTCTATGCCTTGCGCGATGTCACCGGAACCGTTCAGTCGATTCCGTTAATCGCATCCTCCGTAATGAGCAAGAAAATCGCCGGGGGGGCGCACGCCATTGTTCTGGATGTCAAAGTGGGGCTGGGAGCCTTCATGCAGACTCAGGCAGACGCGCATACGCTGGCGCAGTTGATGGTGGATATTGCCCATCTGGCCGGACGCAAAGCCGTGGCGCTGATCTCGGATATGAACCAGCCCCTCGGGTGCGCGGTGGGAAATGCGCTGGAAGTCAAGGAAGCGATCGAAACCCTGCAGGGTGGTGGCCCAGCGGATTTTAAAACGCATTGTATGGAAGTGGCTGCGCACATGCTTACTTTGGGGGGGATTGCTGCCAACAAAGCGGATGCTGCAAAATTAGCGGGGGAGGCTTTAGCCGATGGCCGCGCCTGGAAGCGTTTCCGCCAACTCGTGATCGCGCAACATGGCGACATAGCGTATGTCGATAACCCCGAATTACTCCCCAAAGCCAAATTCATCGAGATAGTTCCCGCGCCGCGCAGCGGATATGTAGCTGGAATTCATGCCCGTGTGGTGGGCGAAACCGCAGTAATCCTGGGAGCTGGCCGGGCGAAAAAGGGTGATCCCGTCGATCATGCTGTTGGGATCGAAATTCACTGCAATGTTGGCGATTATCTTGAAATTGGCAGCCCGCTCTTCACGCTGCATGCTGATGACGAGGGTATTCTGGCAGAAGCGCGCCAAAGCTTGCTAGACGCGCACACCTGGAGCGATGTTCCCGTAGAACCGCTACCGCTATTTTATGGTGTGATTGAATAGCAATCGATATTTAACACGAAAAACTCGGTTTTACCTGATGATTTGCGACAGGTGAAACCGAGTTTTATGATTCCAAACTGGCAAATAAATCATCGAGCTAATAGAAACCTGTCATTCCGACCACAGGGAGGAATCTCTGAGACGATGTGAATATTTACCCGGCATTGGTACAATTTCGAGCTAAATCTCAGGGATTTCTCGTCGCTGGCTCAAAATGATATTCAGAAAGCGGCAATATATTTCTGTATTGAAATACCCCCGTCTCTTTTTAGAGCAATTTCTCCGGCTGCTTGCGATACGCGTCAAGCGGCATTTCGCCGCGGGTTAGCGCAATTAGGGTATCGTTGAGCAATTGATTGACCGGGGTGGGGATGCCTTGCTGCGCTCCGGCACGCGCGACGGCTCCGTTGAGATACTCGACTTCGCTCTTGCCGCTGCCGCTGTGCAGATCAATATGAAAAGATGGCATCTTGCCGCCGCGCCCGCCGCCAACGGCTTTGGCGAGCAAGGGGCGAGAAATTATCATGGGTAGCCAGCGCACGGCAAATGCCAGCGCCCGCACGGGTGTGCCGGGTAAATCTACCACTCGGATGCCCTGAGCGCGCATCACCCGCAAGGCCTCGCGCAATTGCGCCATCTCGATGGCAAAAATGCCTGGATGAGCGAAGATTTCCGCAGGTGTCATATCCAGAATGGCGGCGCTGGCGTTGGCGATCAAATTGGTGAGCATCTTTGACCATTTCATATCCGCGGCGCGTTCGAAAAGCTGGGCATTCAGCCCGGCATCCGTCATTGCCTGAGCAAGTTCGCCTGCCAGCGGATGTTCATTGGCGATGCCCAGGCCGCGCAATTTTTCCAGGGTAATATCGCCAGCGGCATTGCGCCCGATAGCCGTGGTTACCGTTCCGGCGATGACTTTTTCGCGGCCAAGTTTTTCGGCCAGAGCCAACTCGTTATCAACTCCGTTGGAAAGGCAGAGGATAGGGGGGAGTGTTCCATGATGCGTAGAGAGCGAGTCGATGAACGCGGGCGTATGGTAGGACTTGAGGGCGAAGATGGCGATATCGTACTTCCCCGAGGCCAGCGCCTCATCGAGTGAGCCGATCACCACCGGGGCCGCGAGGTGATGCTCCCCGTCTCCGAGTTTGAGTCTCAGGCCGCGGGCGCGTAAATCTTCGGCCACTTCAGGGCGCTCCACAAAAGTAACCCGATGTCCAGCCAGAGCCAGACTCCCGCCGATATACGTCCCAATCGCGCCTGCGCCGAGGGTAAGAATCGATAAATCTTTCATGGTTGATATTCCTCTTCATCCCAATGCGGGCGCTGGTTGATACCGTGGACAACCCACAGGTGGGAATTGGGATTGAAGGTGAACGTAGCAAATGCGGTATTCGGAAAGCGGAAGCGCGGGGTGATATAGTTGGGTTGGGGCATGATGCCAAGGATGGCGCGCACGACCATGTTCAGGATGGCGCCGTGTGAAATTACGAGATAGCGTGCCGGAGGTCGATGAAGCAAGCTCTGAAAAGCTTTACCGCCGCGCAAATATAGCTCCCATTGGCTTTCGCCTGTTCCCCCGATGGGATCATACAAGGGGATGAAATCGGGTTGGGGATATTTTTCCTGAGCCTCGGTATGGTGCAGGCCGCCGAGCAAGCCGTTGTCGCGCTCCATCCAGATTTCGTCGAGTTCGATGCTCAGACCGAGGGCGGCGGTGATGATTTCGGCGGTTTCGCGGGCGCGGCTTTGCGGGCTGGCGATTACTGTGTCGAAAGCAGGGTTGTGTGCTTGCCAATATGCAGCCAAAGCCTGCGCCTGGGCGCGGCCTTTTTCGGTGAGAGGGAAGTCAACCTGCCCCTGGTGGTAGCCGTCGGCGTTCCCTACAGACTCGCCGTGGCGTAGAAAGGTAAAATCATATTGTCGGGTTGAGTTGGTCATTAAGTTCCCCAATCGCGTGCCCCACGCAAGAAAGTTTCAGCGGGCATGGCGCGTTTTCCTGCGGGCTGTACGATATCGAGTACCAGGCTGCCAGCCGCGGTGCCGATAGCAGGTTGGTTTTTATGAGTGAATAACACCCCGCACCCGGGTGAGGTTGCGCTGATGGCATGAGCGTGATGAATCTTGATGCGCTGATGATTCCAGATGAGAAATGTTCCCGGCCAGGGATTGAATGCGCGCACTCGGCGGGCCAGTGCATCGGCGGGTTGGTTGAAATCGAGTTGCCCATCCTGACTTTTTAGCATGGGCGCATAGGTGGCGAGGCTCTTGTCCTGTGCCTGGAGTGGAAGTTGGCCGTCGAGATAATTGGGCAGCGTATCGATGAGCAGCGCTGCGCCGAGATCGGCCATGCGGCTGAACAGACTCCCGGCAGTGTCATTCGCCTCGATGGGGATGGCGCGCTGGCGGATGATTGGGCCAGTATCGAGACCAGAGTCCATTGTCATGATCGTGATACCGGTTTGTGCATCGCCGTGCAGGATGGCGGCATTGATCGGGGCCGCGCCGCGCCACCTGGGCAATAACGATGCGTGGATATTCAGGCAGCCATAGCGCGGCAATTCAAGCAGTTCCGGGCGTAGAATTTGGCCGAATGCGGCCACCACAATCAGGTCTGGATTCCAGGCGCGTAGTTGATCCATTGCCTCGGGCTGATTCAGCCGCTGGGGTTGAGTGACGGGAATATCTAACGACAGCGCCAGTTCTTTCACGGGCGGCGCTTTGAGTGTGCGCCCGCGGCCCGCGGGGCGATCGGGTTGGGTGACAACACCCACTATGGCGTATGCTTGCTGGAGCGCTCTCAGCGGGGGTAGGGCGAAATCGGGCGAACCCATGAAAACGACGCGAATATCCATGGTCTGGATTTTAGCATATCTGTTCAAAAAGAAAGAGTGCCGGGTTGCCCGACACGCTTTCTTTTTGGCTAATTTTGTATCAGGGGTTTTGCAACACCAAATTTCCAGCTCCCATCTCGACGGTGATCGTCAGCAACGGCCCCTCGCCAGGCATGGAATATTCATTGCCCTGAGCCTCCCATGCATCGCCGCGGGTGCTGGTATTTGAAAGACCGCCCTCGGTGCGCAAAGAAACTTGCGTGCCTTCTGGCACCGAAATGGTGATAGTACTCAATCCAGCTTTGATGAAAACAGTACAATCCTGCTGGAGTTCGCCGGAAAAATCGAGGTCATAACTTCCCGCGCCGCCCTGGAAAATCATTGTTTCAAAGTTGGCATTTGCCAAGTTGCTCAATGCAAGATTCGATGCACCGGTCTCGTAACGCAAGGTGGTCATCACGCTCTGATTGGGTTCCGCGAAATTCAAATGTGCTTCGGCCGCGCCATCCGTGATGTGCAGGTTTTGTAAGTTGAGCCCGCCGAATTCATAGCTGCCTACATAGGCCCCGGCCTGGATGGCAAGATCAATCGGATCATCGCTAAGTTGAAAATCCCATTCGTTTTTGACCCGCTCTTGAAAATTAGGGATGCCATTGATCTCCAGGCTTCCGTTGGAGATTTCAACGCGATTGCCCCGCGTGCTGATGTTTGGCCTCAGGTCGGGGACGTTGAAGGTGGCCGTGCCTTCGATGAGGTTATTTTTTGCCCCCGGGGCCAGTGACAGTTCTCCGGCGCCAAATGTCAGAGTTATTTCGCTGGTCTCTTTAGTAGTACTGGGCCGCGGCACGCGGATTTCTTTGATGGTTGTGGGCCCGGTTTTAATATCCGTGGTGATCGGGAGATTGAAGTTGACACCGCAGGCGAGCGTTGCCAGGGTGAGCGCAGTGAGAACTGCCAGAAGTGATTTTTTTTGCATGGAATAACCTCCAGGTTGATTTGTTTTCAATTGAAGTGATATACGCTGGAGGGGTATCCGGGTCGCGGTAGTTGTTACGGAAGCCGTTCTAACCCCAGGTCGGGGCCGATTGGCCGCATAGCCTCGATGACGTTGGCGACATGCTCCCAGAGTTCAATGCCGAATTCTTCGGCTCCCTGAGCAACTTCGTTGCGGTTGACCCCCGCGGCAAAGGCTTTATCCTTCCATTTTTTCTTGACGGATTTGACGGTCAGATCGTCCAATGAGCGTGAAGGCCGCACCAACGCCGCGGCGGTGATCAGGCCGGTGATTTCGTCGCAGGCGAAAAGGGCTTTTTCCATTGTGGTGGTACGCGGCACACCGGTATGTTCGGCGTGGCTGAGAATGGCTTGTAAAATATTATCAGAGACGCCGCGCGCTCTCAGCAGCGCAATCCCGACCTGGGGGTGCTTGTCGAGTGTGGGGTGGATTTCCCAGTCGTAATCGTGCAGCAGACCGGTCACGGCCCACAGTTCTTCATCTTCGCCAAATTTGCGGGCGTAGAAGCGCATGGCAGCCTCGACGGCCAGCATGTGGCGCACCAGATTTTCATTTTTAACGAATTCACGTACAATCGCAAGGGCTTCTTCTCGTTGCATGAATTTATTCTCCCTTATGACCTCCGAGATTTTTTAGATGCTTACAGTGTTATGTAGTTTGCTTTGGCACATTGTTTTTGCACTATGAAACAAGCTAAATCTCGGAGGTTTGGCTAATTGCTAATTATCGGATTTGTGCTGTTCTCGGTGAAAATTGGCTCCGGGTTGCCGAGTACCGGCAAAGGGCGCAGGATATGCACATCCCACAGGGCAACCAGTGTGGCGATGGTTTCACGGGTATGCCAGTAAGCCAATGAGCGGCGGCGATAGGTGCGCAGATCAGCGGGGGTGCCGGTAGCGTCTACGCCCAGCATATTGCACAGGTACAGGGCGCGCGGTAAATGAAAACTCTGCGTAACCAGAATGGCTGAATCGATTTCAAAGATAGCGCTGGCACGGTAACAGGTATCATAGGTGCGCCGACCCGCATAATCGAGCACAATATCTTCATCGGGGATGCCTAATTCTAGAGCGTAGTCGCGCATGGCAGCGGGTTCGTTATACTCCACTACGCGGTTATCGCCACTCATGAGCAATTTTTCGACTTTGCCATTGAAGTATAGTTCCGCCGCGGTTTCTACACGGTCGCGCAGCACCGGGGTTGGGGAACCATCTCGCCACAGACCAGCTCCAAAAACGATGGCTACTCTTTGGGGTTGGATTTGCCCCACCGACGCGGTCCGCCGCAGCGCATATAGCGCGGTAATCGCCCGAGGGACGATCAGCGCGGTTATTCCGGCTGCGATGGCGATAAAGATAGTAATCAACATGATTTTGAAGATTTTCGTGAACACGGGGAGATTTTACCTTTGCATGGTTAAAACGTATAGGGGCGGGTCTCAGACCCGCCCCTGTTGTGAAAGCTTACTTTTTTTGTAGAAAACTGCAAATTTACACGAAGCGAGCCCGAATTTCTGCGCTGACATAGTCGAGAATGGCAACGGTGATGGCAATGAACCACACGGCCATGCCCGCGGAACGGTAGTCGAGGATGCGGATATATTGCACGAGCAAGAAGCCGATACCGCCGCCGCCGACCAGACCGATGATGGTGGACATGCGCACATTGATGTCCCAGCGATAGATGGTGAAGGAAACGAAGGGCGGCACGATTTGCGGAACGACCGCGTAGACCACCGTTTGCAGCCATGTGGCTCCGGTGGCTTGAATGGCCTCGATAGGGCCGGGATCGATCGATTCGATGGCTTCGGAATAAAGCTTGCCCAACGCTGCGATGGAGTGGAAGACTAATGCCAGAATACCGGCAAAGGGGCCAAGCCCGACCACGATCACAGCGATGATCGCCCAGATGATCGGCTCGATGGAGCGGATAATATTGAGTACGCCGCGCACCAGATAGTACACCACCAGCGTGATCGGCGATGCCGACATCAGGTTGCGGGCGGCGAAGAAACTCACTGGCACAGCCAGTATCACACCAAAGAAAGTTGCCATCATACCGATGAAGATGGTCTCGATCATTTTTTCGACAACGAGTTTGAAGTCGTCGCTCAGGTGGGCTGCACCCATATCGGCTGTTTGCTCGCCGAAGACCACCCAAACGTAGAAGGGATCAGTAGCGCTGGGGGGCAGCAGGCGGTAGGGCATAATGATATCGACTTCAAAATAGCCCTCAGAATCGGGTATTACGACAACATACTCGCCTCCTTGCCGTTGGCGGAAAATATTCCCGATGGGATCTTTCCATTTTATCGCGGTATCTTCTCCCGGCGCAAAGTTGTGGCCTTCCAGATGTAGAATAGTGCCGGCCTCGCCCTCTTGTGTGCTCAGCGTGCCGCAGGTCGGAGTAGCAATCAAAACAGGTTCGCTTCCGGCAATTTCATTCGGCGCTAATTCATCGCCGGTGCAGGGGACTCGAATATCGGCAGAAGCGGCTAGTATGCTTTGTTCATAGGCGATAGCTTTTTCCCACGGCCAAGCCACGCGTCCCAGTGGAGGTCCGGCTTCATCGGCCTGGGTGACTAATGTCACCAGATCAATTTGTCCGATCTGCCAACCGAGGGCAAAGAATACCACGATTAGCACAAAGAAAACCCCAATTGGTGTGCGTGTGGGGTCTTTAGCAATTGCGTAGGCATCTACGGCGATCCAGATATAAAGCAGAGCAACTAAGATCGTCACAGCGATCAAGAATGGATCGAGATGCCAACCTTTTTTGATAATATTGACCCAGCCCTCATCGCGTGGCGCAGTCAGTTTGAAGCGCCACAACAGCAGGCCGACTATACTGGTGATTGTGAACAAAAGCAATAGGCCGCGTCGCGCGGCGCGGGCAAGGGCTTGTCCCAGGCCTGGCAAAATCAAAGAGAGCAGGGCTGCAACCGGGGGCTTTACCAGACTGGGCTGGCGAATATCATCTTTATGAGCCAATTTTTTGGTGTTGTTGCTCATGCTGCGCCCTCCGCGTTGTCGTTCAAATTGCCTTCGAGACCCGCGCTAACGCGGACGGCCTCTTCTCCGTAAATTTCTTTAAATTCATTATCCGTCATGGCGCGAATATCTGCGCGGCTGCCATGATAGACGATCTCGCCATCGCGCAAGCCGATGACGCGTGTGGAGTATTGCTGCACCAAATCGAGATAGTGCAAGCTGCACAGAACGGTCATATTATCTTCCTGGTTGAGCATTTCCAGATATTGCAAAATGGAATGTGCCAATACCGGGTCGAGGCTGGCAACGGGTTCATCCGCCAGAATCATCAATGGTTCCTGCATCAGCGCGCGCGCCACGCCAACGCGTTGCTGCTGCCCGCCGCTTAGCTCACGGGCCAGTTTGTGGGCCTGATCTTCAATCCCCAAGCGCTTCAACGCGGTCCAGGCTTTTGCTTTGTCTTTTTCTGAAAAACGACCGAGCAGGCTGTTTCGCTGCGGGGTATAACCCAATCGTCCAGCGAGCACATTGGTCAGCACGGTGGAGCGCCTGACCAAATTAAAGTGCTGGAAGATCATGCCGATTTGGCGGCGGTTTTTGCGCAGTTCTTCACCCTGAAGTTGGGCCATATCAACGCCATTCCAAATAATCTCGCCTTCGGTGGGGTCAATCAGCCGATTGATACAGCGCAGCAATGTCGATTTGCCGGATCCGCTCAGGCCGATGACGACCAAAAATTCGCCATCGTCTACGGTGAAACTTACATTTTTGAGCGCAACCGTACCGTCGTCGTACACTTTGGTTAAATTTCGAATTTCAAGCATAAGCTACTCCTTGCTAACTTGGCATTGTCACATTACAACAAGGGTGGTCGGAAATATCCGCGCTGTAACATTGTCAAACTAATGCGAACGGGATAATTTTATCATGCCGTGACTGTCTGCGACGCTGTCATTTATCACTTGTGAATATGCAAAAACTGTCAGCCGCTTCCCGAAAATATTGGCGAATTCGCGCCCGGGCATCTCTCTTGCGTCATACCCTCCGCGGGGTTACAATCTGCCTGCTATGCTTAACAACCTCGAAACCCGCTATCAAAACGCGCTCGATTATCTTTATAGCTACGTTGATTTCAGCCTGACGCATCAGCAAAATCTTTCGCCAGAGAATTTTGATCTTACGCGCATGTACGCCCTGATGGAAGCGTTAAGTCAGCCACAGCAAACCTACCCCAGCCTGCATGTGGCAGGCAGCAAAGGTAAAGGTTCGGTGAGCGCTTTTTGCGCCGCCGCTTTACAAGCGCAAGGGTATCGGGTTGGCCTGTACACCTCGCCACATTTGCGGGATTTCGAAGAACGCATTCAGGTGAATGGAAAATCGATCACTCGCGCCGATCTGGTGGAAATTATCGACGAAATTAAGCCCTATGTCGATGCGATCCCGCGCCTGACCACGTTTGAAATTTCCACTGCCCTGGCTTTCTGGCATTTTTCCCGCCAAAAAATAGATGTTGCGGTGATCGAAGTGGGACTCGGTGGCAGACTGGATGCGACCAATATCGTCATACCGGAAGTCGCGGTGATTACGGCTTTGTACCTGGAACATACCTATGTGCTGGGGAATACCATCGAGGAGATTGCTGCCGAAAAAGGCGGGATCATCAAACCAGGCGTGCCGGTGATCCTGGCTCCCCAGCAGGATTCTGCCCTCGAGGTGATTAAGCGCATTACCGCCGAGAAAGACGCGGCTTTGGTATATATCCCCAAAGCGTATCCTAACCGCCCGGAGACGCACTCCCTGGAGGGGCAAAGTTTTATCATCTCGCCACCGGATCAGCCTCCGGTTAAGTTGGCGATTCCCCTGCTCGGGCCGCACCAGATCGAAAATGCGGTCGTCGCCTATGCTGCGCTCGATTCCCTGCGAGGGCAGAGTCTTCCAATTGACGACGCAGCCATCCAGCAGGGTTTTGCTAATGTGTATTGGCCGGGGCGCTTTGAAGTGCTGCGCCAGGAGCCGCCAGTGATCGTCGATTCGGCGCATACGCCTGGGGCAATGGTTCGATTGCAAGAAACGCTGGATTTGTTATTTCCGCAGCGCCCGGTTTATTTAATGGTTGGGGTTTCGGAAGATAAAGACATCCCTGGTATGCTGGCGGCGCTCAAGCCGCAGACCGAACGAATTTATTGTGCGCAGGCGCCGCATCCACGGGCGATGGTGCCCGAAGCTTTGGCAGAAGCGGCGCGCTTTTTAGGAAAACCGGTTTTTGCTTGTGCCAGCCCGGCCGCTGCGCTTGAAATGGCGCTGCGCGAAGCGCCCCCTGAAGCGATTATTTTGGTGACCGGCAGTATTTTCATCGCCGCCAGCGCGCGCATCGCCTGGTTTGAGCGAGTGCATACGGAGTAAATATGCAGCAAGATGATTGGGATTTGTACGACAGCGACGAATACGCTGAGACGCTGCATCGCCGCATAGAGGAACTATATAGCATCAATGATCTGTTGCCGGATGCGGCTGGGATGATTGAATCGCCAGTGATGGCGCTGCGCGGTCTGGTGGTGTATCCGCAGATGGTATCGCCGCTGTTTATTGGCCGTGAGAAAACGCTTTGGGCGGTTGAAGAAGCCCAGGAGCAGAATCAGACTTTGATTGCGTTGGTGCAGCACAATTTGGAAGCGGAACATCCAACCCCGGATGATTTTTTCCACATCGGGGTGGAAGTCGCGGTGGGTAAATTAATCAATATGCCGGATGGCGCCAGTTCGGCTTTGGTGCAGGCTCGTCGCCGCGTAGAGATTGTGGAGTTTACCCAATTAGAACCGTATATCCGCGCCCGTGTGCGCCCGCTTTTCGAAGATGTGCGCATAGATCGGCGTTCGCAAGCTTCGATGCGCTCCGTACTCGATCTCTTCCATCGCTGCGTGCAGCTTAATCGCAGCATTCCCGAAGAAGCCTATTTATTTGCTCTGAATATCGATGAACCCGGTTGGTTGGCCGATATGATCGCGACCGCGATTTCGCCGGATATCGAAATGCGAATTAAATTACTGGCGATGCTCAATCCACAGGAGCGCCTGAACTATGTGGGTGAGTTGCTGGCTCAGGAATTGGATGTACTCGAACTGGAAAGCGAAATATCGACGCGCACGCGCAGTGAAGTGGACCGGACGCAGCGCGAATTTTATCTGCGCGAGCAGATGAAGGTGATCCAGACTGAATTGGGGGAGGGGGATCCGCATATTGCCGATGTGGCGGAACTCAAGGAGCGTGTAAAAACGATTGCACTTTCCGAACAGGCGCGTGAGCGCGCGCTGAAAGAAATCAGCCGCCTCGACCATGTGCCGCCCATCTCGCCCGAAGTGGGCATCATTCGCAGTTATCTGGACTGGATTTTGGATTTACCTTGGGATCAATCCACCGAGGATAATCTGGATGTCATCAACGCGGCCAAAGTGCTGGATGAAAATCACTATGGATTGCCAAAGGCCAAAGACCGCATTCTGGAGTATATTGCCGTCAAAAGCTTGCGCCCCAAGAAGTCGCGCCAGCCGATATTGTGTTTTGTCGGGCCGCCCGGTACGGGAAAAACTTCGTTAGGGCGTTCGATTGCCACCGCGCTGGGACGCGAGTTTGTGCGTATTTCCCTCGGCGGGGTGCGCGATGAAGCCGAAATCCGCGGCCACCGCCGCACCTATATTGGCGCGCTGCCGGGACGAATCTTGCAAACCATGAAGCGGGCTAAAGTCACCAATCCGCTCTTTATGTTGGACGAAATTGATAAACTTGGCAGCAGCTATCGCGGCGATCCGGCCTCTGCGATGCTCGAAGTGTTGGATCCGGAACAAAATCATGCTTTCTCCGATCATTATCTGGAACTCGATTACGACCTTTCCAATGTGATGTTCATTACAACAGCCAACACCGATATGACCATACCCGATCCGCTGTTGGATCGCATGGAAGTGATCGAATTCCCTGGCTATATTGAAGAAGACAAGCTCGAAATTGCAAACCAATTTCTGATCCCGCGTCAACTTGAAGATAGCAGCCTGGAAGCGGCAGAAATCGAATTCACCGAAGCCGCGCTGCGCGAAATTATCCGCTATTACACCTATGAAGCTGGCGTTCGAAATCTGGAGCGCGAAATTGGGCGCGTGTGCCGCAAGTTGGCGCGCAAAAAGGCCGAAGGTGCCGAATTTTCCAAGATAGTGGACGAGGCCGAAATTTACACCTTCCTCGGCCCGCGGCAGATTTTCTATCATCAGGCTGAGCGCGAAGATGAAATTGGCGTTGCCACCGCGGTCGCCTGGACAGCCAACGGCGGCGAAATTATGCCCGTAGAAGTAGTGCTGATCGAGGGGAAAAGCGGCCTGAAGCTGACCGGTCAGCTTGGCGAGGTGATGCAAGAATCAGCCCAGGCGGCGATGTCTTATTTGCAGTCGCGCGCCGAAGATTTTGAAATTGATCCAGAACGTTTTCAAGAATTGGATATTCATCTGCACATCCCGGCAGGCGCGATCCCCAAAGATGGCCCCAGCGCGGGTATTACGATTGCCACCGCATTGATTTCAGCTTTTACCGAAATACCGGTGCGCTGCGATTTGGGTATGACCGGCGAGATTACATTGCGCGGGCGTGTGCTGCCCATCGGCGGCGTGCGCGAGAAAATTCTGGCCGCACACCGTTCTGGGCTAAAGATGGTGATACTGCCCGCTGAAAATGAAAAAGACCTGATCGACGTGCCTCAAAAAGCGCGCGATGATCTTGATATTCGTCTGGTAAAGCACTTGGATGAGGTGCTGGAGTTGGCGCTGCGACCAGAGCCAAACCCAGAACCGCAAGAAAAATCGAAAAAGCCCAAAGCGCTAGCACCGGAAGAAGAAGCGGCCTAGCGCACCAGACCTCCGAAGCCTCGCTGACTTCGGAGGTCTGTTTTATAATGGGGGCATGAACTCCTCTGATAGTAAACTCCATTCTCTGTTGGCGCAAGACATAAGCGCCACCTTTCACAGATTCCCCGAGCATGTGCCCGTTTCCGAGCTGGCGACTGTATTGACCGGGATGGCAAATTCTGAGGGGGGCAGCGTGCTTTTAGGCGTTCATCCGCAAAGTGGAACTCCGCAAGGGTTGCGCGATATTCAGGGTTTGCTTGACCGAATTTTCCAGGCGGCGCTATTGGTCTCGCCGTCGTTGGTGCTGCCCATGCCGCAGATCGAATCTGTGGGGGATGCAACCATTATGCGAATTACGGTTCCTCCGGGATTGCCACATGCCTACCATTACGAAGGACGTTATCTCACTCGCCGGGGGACGCGCACCGATCCGCTGACTCCGCAACGTTTGCGTGCCCTGATGATGGAGCGGGGTGCCATCCAGTTTGAGGCTCAAACCCCTGAGAATGCCACGCTGGACGATCTGGATTTTGAGTTGGTTGCCGCCTATCGAGAAACATTGGGTTTGCCCCCGGAGGACGCTCTGGAAGGGCTGCTTTCCCGACGCGGTTGCCTATATTCTTTGGATGGGCAGTTACGACCGGCCTATGCTGCATTGCTACTTTTTGGCCGACATCCTCAACAGTGGGTTCCCAGCGCAACCATTCTGGCGGCTCGTTTTTCCGGTGTGGCGATTTCAGATCAATTTGTAAAGCAAGAGATACGCGGCACACTGCCGCAGCAATTGAATCGGGCAGAGAATTTTGTGCGCGATCAAGTGCGCAGCGTGGCGCGTTTGGTGGGGATGCAGCGTACTGAAACCCCGGAATACCCCCTGGAAGCCGTGCGAGAGTTGCTGGTCAATGCCGTGGCGCATCGCGACTACAATCAGCAGGGCGATAGCATTCATCTGCATATTTTTGCCGATCGGTTGGAAGTTCACTCCCCCGGCGGTTTGCCCGGCCCGGTAAATATGGCGAATCTACTGGAAGCGCGGTTCTCGCGCAATGCCGTTATCGCCCAGGTGCTTTCGGATTTGGGGTATGTGGAGCGTTTGGGGTATGGCCTGAATCGCGTGGTTGCCGTAATGCGCCAAAATCACTTGCCGGAACCGCAGTTTGAAGAGATCGGTGGTACCTTTCGGGTGCGGCTAGCCTCGGCTACGGATGGTGCTATGGATGAATCGTCGATATCCGATTTGGCGCGCTACACGGAAATTGAACTCAATCTACGACAGGAACAGGCCATTGGCTATCTGGTTTCGCACAAACGCCTCACGAGTAGCGCCTATCAGAAACTCTGCCCGGATGTCTCGCCAGAAACCCTGCGCCGCGATCTGGTCGATTTAGTAGATAAGGGGATATTGCTAAAGATGGGGACAAAGCGGGGGACGTATTATATTTTGAAATGAGTTTCGGGTTACAGGTTAATGATTGTCTAAAAATGACTTCCCGAAAAATTGGTTCAATCTGTGCAAATTGTTGCTCATTCCCCAAGTCATTTTCAGATTGAACCAATTTAGCTAACAGATTTTTACCATCAACCCTTACACAGCGCATACATCCGCGGCACATCGCGTGCGATAACGCTGGAATCGCTATTGGCTGCGAAAAAGGGGTGTCCATCGCCGCCATATTCATAGGCTAACAAATGGGGTTTCTCCCAACCTTCATTTTGAATGCCTGCCATTACCCATTCCAGCCAGGGCCAATCCTCATCGAGTGCGGGCAGGTGATCCATTAAATGTCCGCCGCCGAGGTCGTGCAGGCCAGTGAAATGTAACTCGCGGAGTTGTTCCAGAGGGAGCGCGCGCATATAATCTTTGGCATCCAAACCAAGGGTGTCGGCGCTGATGCGGGCATGCGAGATGTCGAGCAACAGACCGCAACCATGATTCTCGATGACCTCGCTGATTACCTCGGGCAGGATACAGGTTCGAATGACATGCTCCTCACCGAAGTGGTAGGGTACATTTTCCACGATCACGCGCTCCGGGCCAAATCGCGATACAACTGCACCCACATCGGCGTGTAAATTCGCCATTATTTGCTCATCATCTGCCAATGAGGGGTAATCACAGTTGAAGGGCAAACCATCGCGCTTGTCGGCAGCCAGATGCAGGTTGACGTAGTGCGTTGACGTGGTTTCCAGAAAAGTTTCGATTTCGCCCCAATCTGTTTTGTGCAGTTGACCTGTTCCGGCGCGCAAGTTGAAATGCACGGCAACCGGGCGATACGCTTCGGCTTTAGCGATCATCTCCGGCCAGGGTGGAGTTTTGAAAAAATCAATCTCAATTGAGCCAGCAGCGACCAGCGCCACAGCCTGTGGGGAGTAGTTGATGGCGAAATCCATTTACAAGGCCGATTTTGCCATGCCGCCGTCGAACATGATAGCCTGACCATGAATAAAGGATGCCGCCGGGGAAGCCAGCCAGGCCACGGTGCGCCCGAATTCTTCGGTTGTACCCATGCGCCCCAGAGGGACTTGTTTGACAAGTTCGGCAGTGATTTCTTCTACTGCTCTACCGCTGCGAGTGGCGCGGTCATTCATCAATTGTTCTACGCGTTCGGTCCAGGTGTAAGTGGGATTAATTGTGTTGACGCGGATTCCCTTTGGGCCAAGTTCGTTCGCCAGCGATTTGAATAGGCCAATTACGGCCATGCGCAGCGAATTGGAGAGAATCAGATTATCGATGGGCTGCTTAACTGAAACCGATTGCGCAGCGATGATACTGCCCTCGCCGCGCGCAATCATATGCGGCACAACCGCGTAGCACAGGCGCACGGCGCTCATCAAGGTCAGGTTGCAGGCAGCTTCCCAATCTTCAGGTTTGAGCGAAAGAAAATTGCCCGGTGGCGGGCCGCCCGCATTGACAAAGAGAATATCAATTTGTCCAAACTGCTCGAGGGTGGCGTTCACCAATTCGTCAATATGGCTTTGCTGGGCAATATCACCGCGCAGGGTGATGACTTGTGCGTTAGTTTCGGCGCGAATTTCTGCCGCGGCGCTTTCGATGGCTTCGCTGCGGGCGCTCATCGCGATATGCGCGCCTTCGCGGGCCAGCGCCAACGCGGTGGCTTTGCCAAGACCTTTTGATGCGGCGGTGACGACGGCGACTTTGCCGTTAAGTTCAAGATCCATAATACCTCCTTGTATTATTTGTATATTAGAGTTGTTCCCAAATAATTACCATTTTGGCATCCCCCGCTTTCGGCGGAGAAAAGTCAAAAAAAGGGTGTGCATGGGGTGCGCAGCACCCCATGCACACCCTTTTTTTTGAAATCTTGATTGCGAATGCGCTAGCCTGAGCAATCAAGATTATTCAGAAACAGGTCTTATGTATCCGCGCAAATCCGTCAAATTTGCGTCATCCGCGTTCTATATTTTAGGGGCATGCATTATTGACGTGTTCATCAAATGTCTCAGCGAATAGATGTCTCCCAGAGCCGTCACAGGTGGCGCGGAAATAATAGTACGGTGTCTGCGCGGGGAAAGCCGCCGCCCGCAACGCATTGATGCCGGGGTTGGCAATCGGGCCTGGGGGCAGGCCGGGGTAACGATAGGTGTTATACGGGGAATCGAATTGCAAGTCAGCGAGTGAAATGGGGTTGGTCCACCAGGTATTTTGAGTCGGATTGAACCCTACGGCGTATTGCACGGTGGGATCCGCATCCAGATTCATGCCAATCGCCAGTCGATTGAGGAATACTGATGCGATCAGCGGCATTTCATCGACTACCACGGCTTCGCGTTCGATGATCGATGCCAGGGTGACAGCCTGTATTACCGCGAGACCTTGTTGGGCGTAGCCGTCGCGCATTTCGGCGGTGACGGTTTGCTCGAAGGCTTGAGTGAGCACATGCAGTAGATCGTCAACGCTTGTGTCGCGGGGGAGTTGGTACGTGCCGGGGAAGAGCATCCCTTCGAGGGCGGCGGCCTGCGCTGTGCTAATAAAGGCCTCGGGGTCAGTAACCAACCCCGAGGTCGGCAATGCCGCGCTAATCTCTTCCAGTCGCCATCCGGCCAGAATTACTAAAGTCGCATCGCCTGGATTTGGATCTCTCAAAGCGTAGGCAATTTCCACCGCGGTATTGGCTGGGCTAAGCGTATAACCACCTGCCTGGATTTGGGTATCCAATCCACTATACATCAAAAAAACGCTAAAGGCTGACGCGTTGCGGATGATACCCTGGCTTTGCAAGCGCTCTGCGATACTGAGCGGCGATTCGCCCAGCGCAATATGAAAGTTCTGCGGTTCGGCCTGGGGGTTGGCTGGCAGGTTCAGATCTTCGTTGTATTGCAGCAAGCGCAGCGAGAGTGAAATACGGCTGAGCGGGCCAAGTTGCGGAGCCGGTGTGCCATAGGCTGTGATGATCTGGTGCGAGAGATTTATTTGGGCAAAAATGAATATAGCCAAGCCCAGGGCGGCGGCGACCAATACCGGGACGAAGATGAGCGCGCAGGAGCGAGATCGGTTCATTTAGTCTTTGGGGGTGTGAGCAGTGAGATAAGACTGCAATATGATCGCAGCGGCGAGATCGTCAAGGTGGCCGCTGCGTTTTTGGCGGCTGACGCCCATTATGCGCCGCGTTTGTTGCGCGGCCTGTGTGCTGTGGCTTTCGTCCCAAAAAACCAGCGGAATCTGGGTTTGGGCGCGGATCGCCCCAGCGAGACGCGCGGCGCGGCGCCCCTCGATGGTGGGCTGGCCGTCTTCGTCAATGCTTTGCCCCATTACGATCAGCCCAATATAATGCTCTTGGGCAAGCCGGACGATGGCGGCGGCATCGTTGGCGCGGGCGGTATGCCGAAGAATAGTCAATGGTGAAGCAATCGTGCCACTGGGATCGCTGATGGCAATGCCGATATTTTTTTCGCCGGGATCAATCGCCAGAATACGCATATCGTCAGCGGTCACTACTCACGGTAATACGGAAAGGCAAAACAGGTATGCGCGGCCACCAACCGGGGTTGATTTGGATCGATGAATCGGCGGCCAGAGTGAGTTCATTGTTGAGGTTGGCCTGTGCTGCCTCAGGTGGCAGGCCAATGGTCAGGTTAACGACTTGGTCGGGGTCAAGTTGCGCCTGTACCTGCCATTCGGCGCGCATATCCCATTGGGCGCTTTGGTTATTTTCACTGACAGGCGTGCTCAAATTGCGGATGCGCAAGGTGGCCGGATCGGGAGCAAATTGTGCGGGCAGATTGGTTTCCAGCGCCGCGCGCGCCAATTCGAGCAGATCGGCATTGGCGACATAAAGTACCTCAAATTCGAGTTCCAGCACCAATTGAAGTTGGTCAGTTGGAGATGGTTCTGCCGGAGTATATTTTGTTTCGAGCGTGGTTTTTAGCACCGGCTCCATGCTAATAATGATGTCGTCCTCACCCAATTGGGCGGCCATTTCTTCCAGTGCGTTGACCGCCAGGGTTTTATAAAGGGTTTCATGCAGTTCAATATAGTCGCCTTCGGCGGGCGCTGGCGCGTTGCGCTGGGTTCCGCCGAAGGTGGCCTGGGGATTGGTTACGGTCAGGTTTAGCCCTAACTGACCTTCGATAGCGAGGATACTCCCGGCAGGCACATTGCTGTCTGTGCCGGGGTTCGTGGCTGTTATTGGCACTCGCACGCCTTCTTCGCCGGGCGGGACGCTGGTTGCCGCGCTGGTTTCAAAACGGATCGGTGGGTCATCGAGCGTGCTGACGGACAGGCCTGCACTCACGGGGATGGTTTGTTCGGTCAGGTTGATGAAAAGCACTTCTCCGCTGGCAAGTTTGTCAGGGATGGGGATATTCCCGCTGGTGGGCAGGCTGCCACGTCCCTCGACGATAATGGACTGCCAACGGGCGGGCACCACGCCGGAGAGATCCACGCGCTCGGCCTCGGGGTTGGCTGCCACCGAGATCGTCAATTTTTCCGTCTGGGTTTGTGGTGTGAGCGAGATGGTCGCGCTGGGCGTCAGCAGGGCTGCAATTGCCAGTACGCTTAGCACCCCCAGGGTAAAAGCCAGTAAACGGATGACTGGATGCTGCAACCAGCGCGATGTAGCCGGATGAGCCAGATCACGCAATCGAGTAAAGTTGAGCGGAATACGCCGTCTACGCCAAATATCGGGTGATTGGCGACGGACTGTCAGGGGTAATTCGCGCGCTCGACGGTCGGGTCGCCAGTGGCTTTTCTCGGCTTGGCGAATGCTGCTGTACAGCGGAATACCCAGGTTTTGAGCGTATAAGCGAATATCGGGATCGCGCACCACCAGAGCTAATTGTGAACCCAGTTCGGCGCTGTGACGTTTGAGCAGCATCAAATCCAGCGGGCGGCTGAGCACGCGCCCGCGGGCAGGCCAGATCAACAAGATGCGCGCCGTCTGGCCCCAACCCATTTTGTCCTTGGCGGAGTAAATATCGTCATAGGGATCAAGCTGGATGATTTGCGTTTTCATACTCAGGTGGGTTTATGCCTCAGCGCTTTGCTTGTGATATAAACTCCCCCGACCAATGTGGTAATACCAAGCAGGATCAGAAAGCCCTTATTAACCAGCAAGTAGGTGAGCGCGCCTCCTATCAGAATAAGAATAATCCCCAAAGGCAAGCCCAGGCGGTTTTTTGGTTTTTGGACCTTCGAGAGTTGGTTGCTTTGAATATTAACGAGAAAATCGTGCGCTTTTTTCCAATTCCAGCCAGTGCGCAGGCAAATATCGTAGAGAATATCATCACTATCTCTGAGCTTTGCAATGCTGTCTGTCACAAACGTGGTGAGGGCTTGCTCATCAATATTAATTTCAGCCTTGAAGGGTGCGACGGCAAATTCGGCAATGATGCTATCCACAAAGCGCGCTAGCATCGCTTCGGGGGCCTTCATTGCCTGGTGTAATTCCGCGACAATTTGATCCCGCGAGTGATTATTTCGGATCCGTTCGAGTACAAAATCGGTGGCCTGTTGTTTTTCCATGTTGGGTTTATTGTAGTGTAGGGCGCGTGCAATCGCAAGGTGGGAAAAATGAATCTCAGGTGACAGTCTCTTGAAAACAGTCCCTAACTGCGTTTTCTAGCCAAACTCAGAATTGTCCCAATCCTACAGAGACTGTCACCTGCATCTCTCGCCGTGAATAATTTACCTAAAGCCGTTCTTTTACCCACTCCGCCACGGTAGTTAATGCATCCTGGAGTTTGCTGGCATCTTTTCCGCCTGCTTGGGCGAGGGTAGGTTTACCGCCGCCGCCGCCGCCGAGGGGTGTGGCAACAAATTTGACGAGATCGCCTGCTTTCAGGCCGCGTTTGACCAAATCTTCCGTAACCGCCGCGATGAGCATTGGTTTATCATTAATCATGCTGGCGATGACGGCGACGCCGTTTTCGGGGTGGCGCTGGCGGAAAGTATCGGCCATTTGGCGCAGGGTATCGGCATCGGCATCTTTGAGCGTGGCGGTGAGCACATCCACACCGCCGATATTAGATGTATTATCCAGTAAGCGGGTGAAATCCACTGAGGCCAGGCGTTGACGCAGTTCGGCGATTTTTTTGCGATTTTCATTCAGATCGTTTAGCATCCCCTCCGCTTTTTCGAGGATTTTCTCCGGGGTGGTGGAGAGCGCTGCGGCGGCCTGATTAAGAACGCGGAAGCGGCGCTGGATGAGTTTATAGGCTTCGCGCCCGGTGACGGCCTCGATGCGCCGAATTCCGGCGGCGGCGCTGCCTTCGCTGATGATGACGAAAGTGCCAATCTCGCCGGTGTTGTCGCAGTGGGTGCCGCCGCAGAGTTCATTGGAGTAAGCTTCGGTTTCAGCGGGGCCATTAATAGTGATATTGCGCACAGTTTCGCCGTATTTCTCGCCAAAGAGGGCGCGCGCGCCTTCGTCGATGGCTTGCTGCAAGGGTTTAAAGTGAATATCCAGCTCGCGGTCTTCCAGAATGCGCTGGTTGACTTCGGCCTCGATGTTTTCGAGTTCTTCGCTACTCACGGCCTCAGGATGTGTGAAATCGAAGCGCAGACGGTCGGGTGCAACCAGCGAACCGGCTTGTCGGGCGTGGCTGCCCAGGTATTTATCGAGGGCGTAGTGCAGCAGGTGCGTGGCGGTGTGATTGCGCATAATATCTTTGCGGCGGGCGGCATCGATTTGGGCGACGACTTTGTCGCCAACTTTGGGTGTTCCGGAGACGACTTCACCGATTAAGGTGATAATTCCGGCCGCGGCGCGGCGCGTATTGGTGATGTGAATCTCCCACCCCCCCTCACTCCCCCCCGCTTGCGGGGGGGAGGCGGAGGGAGGGCGAATAACCGTACCCGTATCACTAACCTGCCCACCCGATTCGATGTAGAAATGGGTCTTGGGGAGTAGTAGCTCTACGGGGGTTCCAGGAGCCGCTATCTCGGTCGGCTGACCGTCCACCATCAGGGCCAGGAGTTCACCCTCGAAGGTGAGTTTTCCATAGGGATTGTATTCCACCCCCTCAGGGGGGAGTTTCCCCTGTGCCTGTAAATTTTTCAGCACGGTGGTGTAAATTTCAACATCTTCGCCACCCAGCGCGCCCATAGCTTTGCCCGCGCCCGAGGCCAGGCGGTGTGTTTCCATCGCTTGATTAAAACCAAGTTGATCGACATCCAGCCCGCGTTCGCGGGCAATATCGCGGGTGATTTCGAGCGGCATGCCAAAGGTGGTGTAGAGATCGGCGGCTTGATCGCCGGGGAGGATGCGCTGCCCCGCGGTTTCGATTTCGTTGAGTAGGCTGGCGAGCTGGTCGGTGGCGCGGTCAAGCGTGCGCTGGAATTGTTCTTCTTCGCGTGTGATGGTGGTGAGAATAGTCTTGCGGTTACGAGTAAGTTCAGGGTAGGCCGCGCCGTAATTCTCGATGACGGCCTGTGCAACCGGCGCCAGGAAGGGTTCGTGAAGGCCGAGCATGCCGCCGAAGCGATAGGCGCGCCGGATGATCATGCGACAAATATAATTGCGTCCCATATTGCCGGGCACAACGCCATCGGCGATCAGGAAGGTTGCCGCGCGGGCATGGTCGGCAATCACGCGGTAGGGGGTGAATTCGGCGTCCACCCGTTCGTCGTTGTGGCCGGTGAGTTTTTGCGTGGTTTTAATCAGCGGCCAGAGCAAATCGGTACGGTAATTGGAAGTCTTTGTTTGCAATACCGAAACAATGCGCTCCAGCCCCATACCCGTATCGACATGCGTGGCGGGCAGGGGTTTGAGTTCAGTTGGGCTGAGACGGTTGTACTGGATAAAAACCAGATTCCAGAGTTCGAGGAAGCGGTCGGTGTCGAGGGTTTCTTCGGTCACGGGGCCGTCTTCGGGGCGTAAGTCGATGTGGATTTCGGAGCACGGGCCGCAGGGGCCAGTGTCGGCCATTTCCCAGAAATTTTCTTTGCGACCCAAATAGAATACGTGCTCCGCAGCCATGCCGGGTTGTGCTTTCCAGTATCCGGCGGCTTCTTCGTCGGTGGGGATTTCGCCCTTCTCATCCTTGAAGACTGTGGCGTAGAGATTTTCTTTGGGTAAGCCCCAGACGTTGGTGAGTAAATCCCAACCCCATTCGATGGCTTCTTTTTTATAGTAATCGCCGAAGGACCAGTTCCCCAGCATCTCGAAGAAAGTGTGATGCGTGTCGTCGCGGCCAACATCGTCGAGGTCGTTGTGTTTTCCGGCGACGCGCATACATTTCTGCGAGTTGGCGGCGCGTGTGTAGTCGCGCTTGTCGGTGCCGAGAAAAACATCTTTGAATTGCACCATCCCGGCGTTGGTGAAGAGCAGAGTGGCATCGCCGCCGGGAACCAACGGAGCGGAGGGTACGAAAGTGTGCCCGGCTTTTTCGGCGAAATAATCAATAAACGTTTGGCGAATGGCGTTACCGGTAAGATTGTTGGGGATCGTCATAATGGCTCCTGTTATTTGCTTTATTCGGGGTAGATCATCGAAGTCTTTTCAAGGTTTTGCCCGGATTGAGTAATTTTCTGAAGATTTCGGTGGTCTTAATCAAATAGCCCGGACATATTATATGTCCGGGCCAATAGTGTTTATCAGAATATTTTCAATAACTTGCAGTTCAGGCAAGTATTTGCGGCTCGGACGCGGGAACTCCGGCGACTGCCCCGACAGAGACAGCCGCCGTCAGAGCAGCAGCCTTGCTATTGAGTGTAATTATCGAATTTTTGAAGCGGTGCATAACGGCATAGATTATACGTCAAGAGAGATGATGCCGCAAGTTCAGTCCGGGCTTTTCTCTACTTCCGGATTCAGAAGTGGAGAAAAGCCCGGTTGTCAATCAGGGCGTGATATTTAGCGTTTTAGTGATACAAGTTCCGCCGAGACCATCTTCTGTGCAGACTTTAACGCTGGCATCCAGATCGTGCCCGGTGGGGTCGTTGTTGAACATCCCACCAACGGTATAGCCAGTGTCGCCGGGGTCGAGATCCTCGTAGGAACTACCTGCCAGGCATCCGTTCCACTCTTCAAATTTATCATTTTGTGAATTTACGGTCGCGGCTGCATCGTTGTCGGTAACAATTGTCGAGACAGACTTCCACATGACTTCGCCGGTGTTGGTGAGCTTGAATTCAATATTCCAGCCCACGCAGCTTTCAACCTGATTGAAGGAGACACTGATACCAAATGCAGGTGTAGGCGTAGGCGTGAAGGTTGGCGTGGGCGGCGGTGTGAACACAGGCAGTGAACCGGTGTCGCCCGTTGTGGTGGCATATTGGCCCCACAGCCAGCAGAATTCACCGGGTTTGTCCGGATTGCGCACATACCAATATTGATTGGATGGGTCGCGGGCAATCACCTCGGTTTTTTCGCCAACCAGCAGCGCGCCCACACGCTTATAGATTTTCCCCGGTCCGATTCGGCAGTTGGTATCCACCGATACGCTGACCATTGGGACGTTTGAGGTAGGCGTAAACGTGATCGATGGTGTCAGCGTAGGCGTGTCTGTAAAGATAGGGGAGGGCGTTGCTGTATTCGTGTTGATCGGTGGTGCCTGAGCGGAGTCCTGCCCCGCAGGCGCTTGCTGCCCCTGCGCAGCAGCCACAGTCTGTGCGACTAAAGTTTGTTGAACAGCGGCATCCACTGAATTTGGCTGTTCCGCAGCGATCTGTTGTCCGCCCGGTAGATTGCATGCCAGAATCAGACTGATCAGGCTGGTACCGATGAGCAACCAATAGACATGCTTTTTTGGGAAGGGGGTCTTATCTCGGTTCATCTTGTCTGCCTCCTGTTTTGCACAAAGTTCAAGAAATATGTGGCGAAAGACCTCCGAGATTTTCCGGCGAAAATCTCGGAGGTCGGGTTCAAAAGTTACGGCGTAAAAGTAATTGTCTTTGAGATGCACGTACCACCCAGACCGGGGTCTGTGCATACGGTTACAGTGGCGGTTACACTGTGACCGGTTGGGTCAGCGCTGAGATTGCCGCTGGGTGCGTAATCGACTCCGCCAGGGCCTATTTCATTTGAGCTGGTGGATCGCGCGCAGGCGTTCCAGTCTTCAAATTCTTCGTCGTTGTAGTTGACAGTTTCGGCTGTGTCGTTATCCGTCACGCGCACTGAAACCGATTCGAAGGCTATATTTCCCGTATTTGTCAGCCGAAACTCAACCCGCCAGTTGGGTGCGCAGGCATCAACCTGGCGAAATACAACTTCAAACCCAACAGATGGCGTGGCTGTAAATGTGGGTGTGGGTGTAGGCGGTGGCGTGTAGATCGGCAGGGCGCTGGTATCCCCAACAACAGTGGCGTATTCGCCCCATAGCCAGCAATAACCGCCGGGGCGATCGGGGTTGCGGACATACCAGTAAAATCCGCTGGGATCGCGGGCGATAACTTCAGTTTCCTCGCCAACCGTCAAGAAACCCAGTTGGTCGTAGGATTTTCCAGGGCCGTAGCGGCAGTTGGTATCCACCGAAACGCCGACCATCGGTACGCCCGGCGTGGGGCTTTCAGGTGGTAGCGGAGTTTCCGATGGTGCTACTACCTCTGGCAGCGGGGTTTCCGTCGGGGGAGCGGGCTGTGGGGTATCGCTGGGGCGGCTGGCGGCCTCTACAGTTTGTGCAATAAAGGTTTGTTGCACGGCGTCGGCGATCACAACTTCGGCGGCGGGTGTCGCTTCGCCACCGGGCATCTCGCAAGCAACAAGAATCAGTGCGAAAAATAAAACAATCCATGCGCTGGCGTGTACTTTCCTCGATGAACTTCTTTTCATAGTGTTTGCTCCTTAGCTTGCGTTTCTGTATGTGGAAACAACCTAATTATAAAAGGCTAATATTTTGGGGGCAATCACATCATAGCACTATATCTGTGCTTTCTCAAGTTGCTGCCAGTTCCCAAAGAAACCTTGTGTTTGGGTCTATGGGAATCGCCGTGGTGGTTGTCCATATTTGGGGGTGTGAAGCGGGCTTCGCCCGCTTCACACCCCCAAATATGGTTTTTTTCACGGTAGTTCCCAAAGAGCCTTGTGTTTCTGCGTGCCCTTTGTGGTTGAATCATTTATAATCTAACTGATGAATCAAAAATACCTCTACTTCACCGTATTTGCATCGGGGATGACTACCCTGGCTGTTGAGTTGGCCGCCTCGCGTTTGCTGGGCAGCGTCTTTGGCACCAGCAATTTGGTGTGGGCCAGCATCATCGGCCTGATCCTCATTTATCTCACTGTGGGTTATTTTCTTGGCGGTAAGCTGGCCGACCGTAAACCCAACCCTGAAACCTTTTATAAAGTTCTGGCTTGGGGCGGTTTTACAGCCGGTCTGGTTCCTTTCATCTCGCGCCCGGTATTGAGCGCGGCTGCCGATGCTTTCGACCAACTTGCGATTGGCGTACTGGCTGGGGCCTTCTCTGCCGTGCTGGTGTTGTTCATCCTGCCAATTACTTTGCTAGGGATGATCTCTCCTTTTGCGATTCGGCTGGCATTGCAAGATGCGCGCAAAGCCGGGCAAATTTCGGGGCGGATTTATGCCATTTCGACATTGGGTTCCTTCGTTGGGACATTTCTCCCCGTTCTGGTGTTGATTCCGTTGATTGGTACGACGTTCACTTTTTTGACTTTTGCGTTGTTCCTGGTTTCGGTGGCGATATTCGGCCTGTGGATTTCATCGGGTCGAGCAGCAGCCCTGAAAGTGGGCTGGATGCTGCTGGTCTTGATTCTACTGGCTCTGGTGTGGGGACGCGGCCACATCAAAGCCACCAATGGGCAAATCTACGAGACTGAGTCGGCCTACAACTATGTTCAGGTTTTGGAGATCGGCGAGTATCGCTATTTGCGCCTCAACGAAGGCCAGGGGATTCATTCCGTCTATCACCCCAATGAGTTGGCTTTCCATGGCCCGTGGATGCAAGTATTGGCCGCCCCCTTTTTTAATCCAGCGCCTTTCGAGCAGAATCAGGTTGAGAGTATGGCCATCGTTGGCTTAGCTGCGGGAACAATTTCCACGCAAGCCAGCGAAGTCTTTGGGCCAATCCCGATTGTGGGCTACGAGATTGACCCGGCCATTATCCGCGTGGGGCAGGAATACTTCGGGATGACACAGCCCAACCTCGAGCCAGTCCCGCTTGACGGGCGCGTGGGATTGGATCAAAGTTCGGCGCGTTATACCATCATCAGTATTGACGCCTATCGCCCTCCCTATATCCCCTGGCATCTCACGACGCGCGAGTTCTTCCAGATTGTCTACGACCATCTTAGCGCAGATGGCGTGTTGGTGATAAATGTGGGGCGCGCCCCTGGCGACCGTCGTCTGATTGATGGGCTGGCGGGCACGATTGGTACGATTTTTCCATCCATCTATGTGATGGATATTCCCAATACTTTCAACTCAATTTTATATGCCACTGTGCAGCCGACGACGCTTGATGATGTGTATGCCAATTATGTTGCTTTGCTCGAACGCGGCGATGCCCATCAACTGCTGCTCGATGCCTTGCAGCGGGCGATTGCCTATATGCAACCCGTCCCGCAAAGCGAGATGGTTTTTACCGATGATCTGGCCCCGATTGAGTGGATAACCAACGATATGATTTTGAGCTATATGGTCGGCGGTATGGATGAGTTGAAATAATGGGAGACCGAAGACAGGAGACCGGGATTGAGTTCCGGTCATCCTTCCCCTGTCAGCTCAAGGAGAGCGAATGAATTTTATTAAGAAGTTTTCTCAATGGGTGGTGACTATTTTGGTGCCGGTCATTCTCATTCTCGGTGCGGTGCGGTTTTTACTCACCCCAATATTTGTGCAGCTTGAATATCGAATGCCCAACTTCCCTGAAGACCGTTATGGCTTCACCCAGCAAGATCGTTTGCACTGGTCGAAGTTTGCGCTCGAATATTTGCTAAATGGGGCCGGGATTGAGTATTTGGACGACCTAAGATTTGAAGATGGCTCGCCGCTTTATAACGAGCGCGAGTTGCAGCACATGCTGGACGTGCAGGTGGTTGTCGAAGCGGCGATGAAGGTGTTGTATCTTGCCGCTGGGGTTGTATTCGCAGTCGGGGTGTGGGCGCGGCGCGGCGATTGGTGGTGGCAATATCGCCAGTCCATCGCTCGTGGCGGCTGGCTGACCGTAGCGATTTTAGCCGCGTTAATTGTGGGTATCCTGCTGAGTTTTGATGCCCTTTTTGTGGCTTTCCACAAAATTTTCTTTGAAGGCGATACCTGGATTTTCTTGTATTCGGATACGTTAATTCGCCTGTTCCCGGTGCGTTTCTGGCAAGATGCTTTCATCACCGTGGGTGGGTTGGCGCTGCTGGGCGGGGCGGCGTTGGGCTACTTTGCCGGGCGGACGAGGCCTGGTTTGGAATAATATGATCGAACCAATTCAAAACTATCTTCTCAATACCCCCTGGATGGCGAATCTCATCCGTATTGCCACTTTTTATTTGCTGGCCTGGGTTATTTCACGCATGATTATCTGGATGATCCGCCGAACTTCAAAGATAGGGCGCATAAAAATCGTTTCGAATATTTCGCGGCCTGAACGCCAGCAAACCCTGCGCAGTTTGGCAATTAGTCTGGTGAGTTTTAGCTCTTTTTTGGGCGCCAGCATTGCTACGTTGGCGCTATTTGTCGATATCGACACATTAGTATGGATGGTGGGTTTGTTTAGCGCAGCCATTGGCCTGGGCGCGCGTCCGCTGTTCAGCGATTTTCTCACCGGGATCGGCTTTATTTTCGAAGATACGTTTGCTGTAGGCGAAAAAGTTGAAATCCTGGAAATGGAAGGCGTGGTCGAGAAAATTAATTTGCGCAATACCTGGATGCGCTCGCCGACCGGGGAGGTTTATATTATCCCGAATGGCGAAATTCGCATGGTGCGTAATTTCAGCCGCGGTAAATTTTCGGCGGCCAGCGTGACGGTGAAACTTCAGGCTGTTGACCTGGGGCATGCGCTCGTTGTTCTCGAGGAACTCGCTGAGGAAGCGGTTTCGCTGCTGCCCAATTTGCTGGAACCCTGGCAGGTCATCAGCAAAGAAGCTGTCATCGGTCAACAGGCCGAGTTAACTCTATTGACCAAAGCGCGTTTCGGCATGGCTGCGGAAATGCGCCCGCGCTTGCAGGCTTTAGTTCAAGAACGCCTGGCTGATGCGAGCATTGAGCTTATTGACTAGAGATATGAACTGAGATGAAACGATTTTTCCACAAACCGGCTTCGGTTGGATATGCTCCTGGCAGCCTGAATTTCACCGAAGGGAAAGAACAACTCCCTTTGAAGTTGACCGTTTTTGAATATAGTCGCGAACAAGATGCTGTCGAACGTCATGCGGATACCATTGCTGATTGTTTGCCTTTCGCGCCTCATGCTGATGTGACCTGGTTGAACGTGAATGGCAACCATCCGGTGGCAGCTCTCGAGGAGATCGGCAAATACCTTGATATCCACCCGCTGGCGCTGGAGGACATTCTCGATACCAGCCAGCGCCCAAAAATGGAGGATTTCGAGCGGTATTTATTCATCGAGTTGAATATGCTGCTTTGGGATCAGGATCACGCCCATGTCGAGTCCGAACAGGTCAGCCTGATCATGGGGGATAAGTACGTCATTACCTTTCAGTCGAGCGAAAATGATGTCTTCGATTCGGTTAGAAAGCGCATTCTTGAAGGCAAGAGCCGCCTGACCAAACAAGGCGCGGATTATCTGGCTTACTCTCTGGTTGATGCTATTGTGGATCATTATTTTGTCGTGTTGGAAAACCTGGGGGACCAGATCGAATTCCTGGAGGAAGAACTGGTAACACACGCCGATCCCAAAACTCTGCAATCCATCCATGAGTTGAAGCGTGAACTCATTTTCCTGCGGAAATCGGTTTGGCCGTTGCGAGAAGTGATTGGTGCGCTGGAACGTGGTGAAACTCCGTTGTTTAAGGAAACATCTCTGATCTACCTACGGGATGTTTATGACCACACGATTCAGATCATCGATACGGTAGAGACTTTCCGCGATATGGTTTCCGGTATGCTCGATATTTATCTCTCCAGTATCAGCAACCGTATGAACGAAGTGATGAAAGTACTGACAATCATTTCGACCATTTTTATTCCGATGTCATTCTTTACCGGACTTTATGGCATGAATTTTGTCAATATGCCCGAATTGCAATGGCAGTGGGGCTATTTCGCTCTATTAAGTTTCTTGGGGGTGACCTTCATCGGCATGTTAGTATTTTTTAAACACAAAAAGTGGTTTTGAAAAGGATATTGCGTGAGTAAAAATTGGTCTCGCACGAATAAGATATATATTAGCATATTGCTCTTTATTTTTGGAGTCTGGGTATTTTCATTGATTAAGGGGATGATTGCCCCGTTAGTAATTGCCGCATTACTGGCCTATTTGCTCAACCCGCTGGTGAATCGTCTCAAAAAATATACCCGATTGGATCATGTCTGGGCGGTATCGCTGGTATATAGTTTATTTGTCCTGGCGCTTGTGACCGTGTTGTTAAACTTTGTGCCATTGGTAGCGCGACAAGCCCAGACTTTAACGACTGAACTGCATCTCATTGGCCCTCGATTGGAAGCCGATATTGAGACGATCGCCAGGAGATTTGATATTCAAGTGGATTTGCAGCCGATTTGGGATGAAATTCAATCAGCATCGTCAGGACTTTTAAATCCAGATCGGGTATTTCGCATGATTCGGTCAGCCAGCACCAACCTGGGCTGGATGTTGATAATTTTGGTGACAGTATATTACTTGCTTGTCGATTGGGTGCGGCTGCGTGAATGGATTTTCGGTTTATTCTCTCCGGACTATCAAGGTGACGCGCGCCGTCTTCATGTCGAGATCAAAGTCGTTTGGGCAGCTTATCTGCGCGGCCAGTTGACCCTCATGCTGATTGTTGGCATATTGTCGGGAATTGGCGCAGCGAGCATTGGATTGCCAATGGCAGCTTTCTTTGGCCTTTTGGCTGGAACACTCGATCTAATCCCCTCTTTCGGACCAACTGTGACATTGTTGGTGGCGGTGATTGTAGCCTGGTTCAAGGGTTCATCGTATTTGGCAATTTCAAATCTGTGGCTGACCGTGCTTACCGTTGTACTTTTCTCCGCAATTCAAGTGCTGGAGAATGTTGTTTTGCAGCCATATATTATGGGCAGGCGTTTGAAAATTCACCCGGGAGTAGTATTTATTTCTGTGGTCGGCGCCCTGACATTGGGCAGCGCATTGATCGCGCTTATCATTGTTCCCACGGTTGTCTCGCTGAGTATCATTGGGCGCTATATTCGTTGCCGGTTGTTTGAACTGGACCCTTGGGAAGATGATCCGATTGTTTTGCGTGATGGCGAAATATCCGGGGAATTATAAAATAAACTAGATATTCAAGGTTTTAGGGAAGCCCCGTGGTGGCTGTCCACATTTGAGAATTTCTTAAGTTAGTTCCCGATAAGCCATTAAAAGAAAATCCTAAACAAATTTTAAAGAAGGGAGTATAATGCCGGGCTTTTGTAAGTTAAAGTTCTATGCAGTATATCTCCTTTTCATACCACGAAAGCGTGGAGCTCACAAAGTTTTCGCAATGGAAACAAAGCTGTCCTCTGTGTGCCCTGTGGTGGACAATGCGATATATCAGCTAATTTGTATTTGGAGTTTGTTATGGATTATTCATCTTTAAAACGACGTATTATTGGCGAGCCATTCCCCAGCAGCATGGAATCGCATGAACGGCTGGATAAAATCCGCGGCCTGGCAATTTTTGCCTCCGACCCGATCAGCAGCAATGCTTATGCCACCGAAGCCATCATGAGTATTCTAATCGTGCTGGGCAGCGGCGCATTAGCGCTTACCTTGCCCATCGCGCTGATGATTGCTCTTTTGGTGGGGATTGTGATCTTTAGCTATATTCAGGTCATCATGCACTACCCCGAAGGCGGCGGTGGTTACCGCGTTACCAAAGATAACCTGGGGACTTCACCCTCTTTGCTGGCGGCTGGCGCATTGATGACGGATTATATTCTCACTGTTTCAGTCTCTGTTTCTGCCGGGATGCGGGCGCTTACCTCTGCATTTCCGGCACTGCACGCCTATCAGGTCACCCTGGCTTTGGTCGCTATTCTGCTGATAACCTGGATCAATCTGCGCGGTGTGCGCGAAAGCGGGTCAATCTTTGCACTGCCGACCTATGCTTTTGTCGTTGGCGTGCTTTTGGTTGTGCTGGTTGGTCTCTCAAAATATTTCGGTTTGTTTGGCATTACACCGATGGCGATCACCGCACCGGTTATCGAACCCCAGAGCACTTTTACCGGTTTTGCATATACCTGGCTGCTATTGCGGGCATTTGCCGCAGGGTGTACCGCGTTAACCGGTATTGAAGCCATCAGCGACGGAGTCAAAGCCTTCAAACCCCCCGAGGCAACCAATGCCGCCAAAACCATGCTGATTATGGGCATCATTGCTATGGCGCTTTTTGGTGGAATCTCCTTTCTCGCCACACACTTGAATTTAGTGCCTGCAGAAACCGATAGCATTCTTTCCCAGATGACGCGCGCAATCGTAGGCGATGGGTTTCTGTACTATTGGGTGCAATTTTTCACCATGATGATCCTGGTTTTAGCTGCTAATACCGGTTTTCAAGATTTTCCCCGCCTGGGTTATTTCCTTGCGCGCGATGGCTTCATGCCGCGCTGGATGATGAACCTCGGGGATCGTCTGGTATATAGCGGCGGGATTGTTGCGTTGGCTTTATTATCATCAGTCGTGGTTATCATTTTTCGAGCCGATGAATTTGCCATGCTGCCGCTCTATGCGCTGGGCGTCATGGTCAGCTTCACATTATCTCAGGCCAGCATGGTCAAGCTGATGCGCAAAGTGAGCAAACTTAAACCCGGTGAAACTGTCCAGACAGCAGCCACTACGTTGCATAATGAAAAAAACTGGCTACTGAAAATGCTGTTAAGCGGGGTTGGCGCGCTGATTACGTTTGTGGTGCTTATCGTTCTTATCGCCACAAAATTTGTGGATGGCGCCTGGGTGATTGTATTGACGATCCCATTATTAGTCTGGATGTTTAAATCCATTCGGATGCACTACGATGATGTGGCCGAAAGCCTGCGCACGCGCAACTTGATTGGCTCGAAGTTGATCGATGTGGCCGATGTGGTGATTGTTCCCATTGGGGATATTCACCGAGGCACTTTGCGCGCCCTGCAATATGCCCGGCGGTTATCTGGTGATGTGCGCGTGATTTGCGTTACCATCAACGAAGAGCAAAAAGAACATGTGCTTGAGCGCTGGAATCGTTTTCCGCAATTAACCGATCACGCGCGCCTGATTTGTATTGACTACGATTACCGTGATGTATTGGAGCCGGTTTTTGATTTCATTCAGAACGTGAAGGAAAACGAATTCCCCAATGAATTGATAACTGTCGTTGTGCCCGAATTTATTTCCCCAACGCTGGCAACGCAACTCTTGCATAATCAGAGTGCCAACGTCTTGCGGGCGCGGCTGCGCGCCCAGCCAGGCGTGATTGTGATTGATATCCCTTTCCACATTAATTCGCGCATGCGAGCGCGCGAAATCATTGAACAACCCGAAGAGTCAACCCCCGCGGTTGAAATCAATGACGATGCACGCCCAGAAGCGGGCTAAAAGACAGGCTGCTTTATTTTAGGGCCAGGCGCTCGCTGCCCGGACTGAGTAAATAATCTGCCCCGTTACGATGCAAAATAGCGATGCGCCGCCGTCGTTTCAAGAACTCAGCGCGCATCGCTTCGCTTTTAATGGCATAGCTCTCCATCTCTTGCGGAAAGATGTCAAAAAATGTGTCGAAGGTCTGAATAAATTCCGCCCGATAGGTAGTGCTTACGGCATCCAGATTGTCGATCACCCAGCATTTGCCATCGAATTCCCACTCGTGGGCCAATCCCAAAAAACGAAAATCATCGCTGATATAAGGAAAGAACGGGAACTGGCGGCAGCTCAGGGCGCGGTACTCGCGCTGGCATTGATCTGGCCCCAGGCAAGCTAACAAGATCATTGTTTCGGGCGTCTCCGCCTGGAGGGTTGCCAACTCTTTGGGACTAGTATCACATTCGTCGCCGCGCCACGTCTGCCAAAGATCGGTATTTTTTTGTAGATAATCCCATTCTTGCAGATACGCCGCGGGTACCGCCTCACAAATATCGCAGCAAAACGGCTTCCCGCTGGGATTATGCGGCGCGCACTTCTTGCCGCAATCCATCTCGGTGATCGGGGCGTTGAAAGATGTGTAAATTTTGCTGATGGGAATATGGGGGAAGCGGTATTTGCTCATGAGTTTTTTTAACGCAAGGACGCAAAGTTACAAGGACGCAAAGTTCTTTGATTTTTTTGCGTCTTCGCCTCTCTGCGCCTTTGCGTTAAGTTTTTACGCCCCATATTTGTTCATGCGCTCGGCATGGGCCAACGCCAACGACATAATATCGACTGCCGGGAAGGTGCCCAGCCCGCCGCGGGCGCAGGGCCGTTCGCCGAATTGGGTTTCAAAATCCGGGCGGTGTGTGGCAGGCGCCCACAGCAGGAAGGGAACCGGATGCCACGAATGCGATTTCATACGCGCCGGGGTAGAGTGGTCGCCGGTAATCATCAGCACATCGGGATTGAGTGCCAGCAATTGAGGCAAGGCCGCATCCACACTTTCGATGATATTCACCTTTCCGGCAAAATCACCATCTTCACCCTTGCTGTCGGTCTTCTTGATGTGGATAAAGACGAAATCATGGGCATCCCAAATTTTCTCGACGGCGGCGAATTCGTCGGCAGGGGTATCGCCTGCAAACTCAATCACATCCATGCCAACGAGCTTGGAGACGCCGCGATACATGGGGTAGACGGCCACGCAGGCCGCGTTCAAGCCATATACGTCGCTATAGCCTGGCAGGCCCGGATCGGTGGCGAAGCCGCGCAGGGTCACGCCGTTAGCTTTGGGTTGGTCGGCGAGTACTTTTTGTGCCTCGGCAACCCATTGCGTGAATAAAACAGCGGCGCGTTGGGCGGCTGGCTCTAAGGCTCTGATAGGCAAGGGGGCTTTTCCGGTGACTTGCGGATCGGTATCGTTTAGATGAGGGTGCAGCCCCTCGCCGCGCATCACCACAGCGAAGCGGTATTCTTTCACCTGGCGCACTTCCAGTTCGACACCGTCCAGTTGGATGCTTTGCAGTCGCTCGATGGCGGGCATGGCTTCCTCGCTGGAGATGCGACCGGCGCGCCGGTCGCTGATCAGGCCGTTTTTATCAAGGGTGCAGAAATTGCCGCGCACGGCAATATCGCCGGGATTGACATCCAGGCCGACGCCGTTGGCCTCGAGCGCACCGCGCCCGACTTCATATTCGAGCGGATCGTAGCCGAAGAGCGCCAGGTGAGCGGGGCCAGACCCGGGGGTGATCCCCGGTCGAATGGGCGTGATTTGGCCGAGAGTCCCTTCGGCGGCAAGCTGATCCATATTTGGGGTTGCAGCCGCCTCGAGCTCGGTCGGGCCTCCGGCTTCAATCGGCAAGCCTCCCAGCCCATCCATAATCAGCAAAACAATCTTGCTCTGGTTAGATTTCAAAAGATTAGGAATATATTCGTAGGGCATAGGAACTCCTTGTTACGCGGACGGACGCGGCACAATAGGCCGCGTCCTGATTCGAGAAAAGAAGCGAAACTTCTTTGCAAAGAAATTTCGCTTCTGGATATTTAGCGAATGGCTTGCTCAGTCTCCTTATCGAAGATGTGCATATTTGCCATGTTGAACGTGACCCGGGCTTTATCACCCATCTTGAATTGGGTGCGGGGATCAATGCGCCCAACGTACTCGTATTCGCCGCTCTTGAAGAACACAAAGATTTCGTTGCCCATCAATTCGGTGACTTCAACATTGGCTTCGACGCTTTGGCCGATGATGCCAGGGGCTTCATATCCGGGATCGTAGACATCTTCAGGGCGCAAGCCGAAAACAACCTGTTTGCCAACATGCGGCTGATAAACATCGGCGTGCTCATCGGGAACTTGAACCTTGAAATCGCCAGTGTTGACGTAAATTTTGCCGCCATCTTTTTCGAGTTTGGCTTCAAAGAAGTTCATCGCCGGAGAGCCGATGAAGCCCGCCACGAAGAGATTGTTGGGCTTGTCGTACAGGTTTTGTGGGGTGTCGAGCTGTTGCAACAGGCCGTGATTCATCACCGCGATGCGGCTGGCCATGGTCATTGCCTCTACCTGGTCGTGGGTCACATAGATAAAGGTGGTTGCCAGGCGCTTGTGCAGTTTGGTGATTTGGGTGCGGGTCTGCACGCGCAGCTTGGCATCCAGGTTCGAGAGGGGTTCATCAAGGAGGAAGACTTTTGGCTCGCGCACAATCGCGCGTCCAACGGCTACTCGCTGACGTTGACCTCCGGAAAGTTGGCGGGGTTTGCGATCGAGCAAGTTTTCGATCCCCAGAATTTGAGCGGCCTCATCTACACGCCGCTTGATTTCCTCTTTGGGGTACTTGCGCAATTTTAGCCCGAATGCCATATTGTCATAGACAGACATGTGGGGATACAGGGCATAAGATTGGAATACCATAGCGATATCCCGATCTTTGGGGGCCACATCGTTGACCACCTGGTCGCCAATGAGGATTTGCCCATCTGAAATATCTTCCAGCCCAGCCAGGCACCGCAAAGCGGTGGACTTGCCGCAGCCAGAAGGGCCAACGAGAACCAGGAATTCCTTGTCCTCGATCGTGATGCTAAGGTCGTTTACCGCCGTAACATCGCCAAAGCGTTTGAATACGTTCTTGTAAGTTACGCTTGCCATAATGTCTTACACTCCTTTCGTAAAATATAGTGGCTTTATTATACTGCGAAATTTACAAGGGGCAATGCGAACACGCATTTTCACACAAAGTCGCCATCCTCAAAGGGTGTCGATGCGAAAAAAATATGTAAAGCGTCATATATTTAAGTCAAGTGAAACATAGTACAAATGCCTATTGCGTTAGTACTTAAGATACATATATAATAAAGACTAACAAATTTGTAAGGTAGGGGCAATCATTGCGCATCCAACCTTCAATATAAAGCAGGGAATTGAGATAAAAAGGAGATGTACCATGAAATTCTACCGTTTATTGAATTTAGGGGTGGTTTTTGCGCTTGTGGCCACAATGGTGTTTCCGGCATCACTGGTGGCCTATGCCGATGAGGGGGGAACCGTTGATTCGCCTCCCGCAGAAGAAGCCGTGGGTGATGAAGCGCCGGTCGCTGACGAAACCAGTGGTGAGGTTCAACCTGTGAAAGCGGAGGTTGAAGAAGTTGCGCCCGCTGAATCCGAAGAAGGTGTAGAAGAGTTGCCAGCCGCTGACGAGGCCGAGCCTGTGGAAACGGAAACCGAAGAAGTTGCGCCCGTGGAAGCTGAAGAAATTGTAGAAGAAGTTCCGGTCGCCGACGAAGTTGATGGCGAAACTGAGATCGAAGAAACTTCACTGTCCGAAGAAGAAAGTACACCTACTGAAAGCGCTTCGGTTCCGATTGTTGTGATGGATACCGAGGGTACGATTATCGGTGTTGTTAACGAAGATGGTGAAGCCCTGGCGCTTGTTTCGATTGAGGCTGTGGAGATTCTTGAAGATGCAGAGCCGTTGACGGAAACAGTGGTTGAAGCGCTTGATGCCACCGAGCAGGATGCTGTCTTGTCTCAGCCTTTGGCTATTCCTGACGACCTTGCTTATGACGCTGGTGATCAATATGGCCTGGATAAAATCCAAGCTCCCCAAGCGTGGGGTATTACAACGGGCAGCCCTTCTGTTATCATTGCTGTAATAGATACTGGGTTTGATCTGAATCATCCAGATTTACTCGGAAAATTTATTGCAGGATATGATTTTGTAGATAATGACGCTGATCCTAGTGATCCTGGTGGGGAGGAACACGGAACACATGTGGCTGGAATAGCTGCGGCAGTAACGAATAATGCGACAGGCATGGCGGGAACTTCTTGGGGCTCCCTGATAATGCCAATTAGAGTTTGTGATAGCACAGGTTGTTCGGATGCAGCAATTGCTAATGGCATTATTTGGGCCGCGAATAATGGGGCTACTGTTATTAACTTGAGTTTAGGGGGTGAACTTCCTGATAACGATACCGAAAATGCCATTAACTATGCTTACAGTTTGGGTGTAACAATCGTGGCTGCGGCAGGGAATTGCGATCTCCCCGGATATACTCCGGGCTCTCCTGAAGCCTGTGCGGTCAACTTCCCTGCGGCCTACTCGAATGTGATAGCTGTGGGCGCTTCGGATGAAACGAATACTTATACCGATTTTTCGTCCTATTACACCTACTCAGGTGATCCTCAGAAACCCGAAGGCCACCAAGGTGTAGATGTTGTTGCCCCTGGTGCTAATATATACTCAACTGTTTATGATGATGATTATGTCAAATGGAACGGCACATCTATGGCGACACCATTTGTGTCGGGTGTTGCGGCTCTGCTCGCCAGTCTGCCTGAATTCGATACGCCAGACAAGATCAGGGATGCCCTCTTATCTACTGCTCTTGATCTGGGCACCCCTGGCTGGGATGCGGACTACGGTTTCGGACTGGTGCAGGCTTACGATGCATTGATGTACACGCCTCCTGCGCCGCCCGCGCCACCGCCCGTTCTTGTCGTTGAAGAAGATGGTGATGGCGAGGCGGCAAGCATACTATTTGATAACGCCAGTTTGAACCTCACGCAAGACGCTGATGGCACGGTGCGCTTCTTCTTCAATGGTGCGGATGGGAACACCCCGATTGGCACGCTGAAATTCGAACAATGGTCTGGGACTTCGGCAGGAACAGTCTTGTTGAATATCAGCTACCCAGATTTGGGCATCCTGTTGCGGGTTACTGCGTTGGGGTCAAATCAGTTCCTGGTGCAAATCTACTCGCTGGTGGATGGAGCATTGTTGAGCGATATCGTTATTACACTGTAAATAGGAGTCGGATATATTTCTGTGTGGTACCAAAAAGAGCGTCAGCACAATGCTGGCGCTCTTTTTATATTGTGCCCTTGTCGATTCGAGTAGCTCCATATAGAATCAACCTATGGTTGATGAAAACACCACCCCTGTTCGCCGTCAATATCTCGACATCAAGCGCCAATACCCAAATGCGCTGCTCTTTTTTCGCCTGGGGGATTTTTACGAAACCTTCGACGAAGATGCCCATATTGTGGCCCGCGAACTCGATATTGTACTCACCTCGCGCAATGTCGCCAAAGGTGACCGCGTACCGATGGCCGGAATTCCGCATCACGCCGCCGAAAATTATCTCGGACGCCTGATTCATAAGGGCTATCATGTGGCGATCTGCGAACAAGTTGGCACGGAGCCGATCAACGGCCTGATGCCGCGCGAAGTCGTACGCGTGGTCACGCCGGGGACGATCATGGAGCCGGGATTGCTGCCAGGGGATGCCAATAATTATCTGGCGTGTATGCTGCTCGATGAAAAGCGTGCCGGAGTAGCCTATGTGGATATTACCACCGGCGAATTTGCGGCCACGGAATTAAAGGGGGGGGATATTCACGAAATCCTGCGGGCAGAGTTGATCCGCCTTTCCCCCGTGGAGATTCTTGCCCCGGAGAACTTGCTCCTCAACAATAATCTTCCCGGCCACCTCACCGACTGGCCTGCCTGGCGTTTTGAATACTCACGTTGCGAAGAATCCGTGCTGGCGCATTTCAAAGTTGCTTCGCTGGATGGCTTTGGCGTGCGCGGCCTGCCGTTGGCGATCCGCGCGGCGGGGGCGGTGCTGCAATATCTGGCTGAAACCCAGCCCGCTGCCCTGAACCTGCTTACCGGGCTGAGCGCCTACCATCTCAACGAGTTTATGACCCTCGATGCGGCCACGCGCCGCAATTTGGAACTCACCGGCACGCTGCGCGGCGACCACGTTGAAGGCTCGCTGCTGGGCGTGCTGGACCGCTCAGTCACGCCGATGGGCAAGCGCCTGATGCGCCAATGGGTCAGCAAGCCGCTATTGGATGTGGAGCAAGTCCACGCTCGCCAGCAAGGGGTGCAGTTTTTTTATGACGATGGTCTCGCGCGGGCAGAGATGCGTCAGGCCTTTAAGCCGTTGGCTGATTTAGAACGCCTGACCAATCGTGTGGTGGGTGGGACTGCCCAGCCCCGAGATTTGGTTGCCCTTCGAGAGACGCTGCGCAAACTGCCCGGATTGCGCAGCCTATTCCCCGATGGTGATTCGCCCCTCGATGGAATTTTGGCTGCATTTCATCATTGCAGCACCGAGTTGGATTTGCTCGAACAAGCCATCGCTGAGGAACCGCCGGCCACCCTCGGGAATCCGGGCGTGATTAAGTCGGGATTCGCCGCGGAGTTAGATGATATCCTCGAGGCCTCGCGCCACGCGCGGGAGTGGATCAAGAATCTCGAACCCCATGAGCGGCAACGCACCGGGATTTCATCCCTCAAAGTTGGCTACAATAAAGTCTTTGGCTACTATATCGAAGTCACCCATACCCATAGCGAGCTGGTGCCCGAGGATTATATTCGCAAGCAAACACTGGTGCGCGCCGAACGCTATATTACGCCGGAATTGAAGGAATACGAGAGTCTGGTGCTGAACGCCGAAGAACGCATAAAAGATGTAGAGCGGCGGCTTTTTCTGGATGTGTGTCAGCGTTTGGCGGGGAGTGCGACGCGCATATTGGCGACGGCGCGCGCCCTGGCTCAGTTAGATGTGCTGGCAACACTGGCCGAAGTAGCCGCGTTGAATGGATTTGTGCGCCCTGAAGTGGTTGCTGAAGATGTATTGGCGATTGAAGCCAGCCGCCATCCGGTGGTTGAGAGGATGCTGCCCGCCGGAAAGCGTTTTGTACCCAACCATGTGATTTTTGAAGAGGGCGAGCGTGTGCGCATAGTCACTGGGCCAAATATGTCCGGCAAAAGCACCTTTTTGCGGCAGGTGGCACTGATTGCGCTTATGGCGCAGATGGGCAGTTTTGTTCCGGCAGCGTCGGCGCGGATTGGGTTGGTGGATCGCATTTTTACGCGCATCGGGGCGCAGGATGAAATTCACGCCGGGCAATCGACCTTTATGGTCGAGATGGTCGAAACGGCCAATATTTTGAATCATGCCACGCCGCGCAGTCTGGTGATTTTGGATGAGATCGGGCGCGGCACGAGCACCTACGATGGCGTTTCGATTGCCTGGGCGATTGTGGAATATGTGCATAATCATCCCCGCTTGCGCTCGAAGACACTCTTTGCCACCCATTATCACGAACTGACTCAATTGGCCGATTTGCTGCCGGGGGTGCGCAATTATAATGTGGCTGTCAGCGAGGCCGATGGAGATGTGGTCTTTTTATACACGATTGTCGCCGGTGGGGCAGATCGCTCGTATGGCATTCATGTGGCGCAGTTGGCAGGGATGCCGCGCCCGGTGATCCAGCGCGCCGGAGAAATTTTGCAGCAACTCGAGGTTTCTTCTGGACAGACGGTGAAAATTGACCCGCATGTGCCCCAACAATTGAATCTCTTTCCGGAAACCAATCCGATGCGGGATGAATTGGAAAAGCTCGATTTGAATACCCTTTCGCCGATTGAAGCCCTGAATCGGCTGTATGAATGGAAAAAGCGTTTTTTGATTGAGCGTTAGCTTCGCGTAAAGAGCGCGGGAGGTTGTGTTCCCTCGCTCTTTTTTTGTGTATTTGGAAGCAAGATTTACTGGGGCTTGTCCTTATAAAGCGCAACTGTGTTCCCGGTGGGGTCTTTAAATACGGCAAACCAACCAACTCCAGGGATTTCTGTTTCGGGGACAATGCTCGTGCCGCCGTGTTTCTCGATTTGTGCCAGCGTGGCTGGAATATCGTCGGTGCTGATATAGATTAACGTCGTTCCGGCAGGATTTTCTTCGCTCACGGGGTTGAATCCGCCTCCGGGGCCGCCCTTGGCTGTGAAGGTGGCATAGTTCATTTCAGGCATTTGTTGGATTTTCCAATCAAAAACTGAATTGTAGAACTGACCGGCAGCTTCACGGTCGGCGGCTGAAAACTCAATATGGATAATCGGATGCTTAGACATGGCTGTGGCTCCTTGGATTGAATCAGAATAGGATAGCCATATTATAGAACATATATTCTTAATTTGTAAAGGGGATAAAAATTGTCCGAAAATAAAAGTACCTGGGAAAATTTCACCCAGGTACTTTTATTTTCGGGGGTGCGGCACAAAGTATTATTGTGCGCGTTGAACGATTTCCACAACTTCAGGCAAATCAATGCCTAATTCTTTGAGCTTTTCTACGGTAGGAATGCCGTTATTATTCCAGCCGCGGCGTTTGTAAACGGTATCGGTCATTTCGGCGTATTGCGCAAAGCGATGCTCTCGCAGGGTAGTCATTTTTTCTTCCAGACTCATAGCTTCGGGATCAAGCCCCAGAATATCTTTGAGTTGACCGTCATAACGTTCCTGGCGGGATTCATACTCATCGGTGGTGACTGGTCCCATAGCGCGGTAGGGAACCACATCGTGTTCGCGGGTGCCGAAACCTACGCGCAGGTTAAAGACGCGCTGGAAGTTGTAAACCCGCTCTGATTGTGCCAGCAAATCATCGGGGGTGACTTTTTTGCCGGTCAGACCCTCATAGAGCCAGGTGTAGTTTTCAACGTGTTCGGGAACTTTATGCGGCTCGTCGGTCTGGGCGTTGTTTTCGGGCAGAATATCGTTCCAAGGGAGCTTGCACAGCCCGTGGATGGAGAACCAGGTGCGCCACATGGGGAAGTAGTGCAGCGCTTCGGCTTTGTCTTCGAGGGTAGGCAGCTGCTTGTTTACTTGATCCATGAAGATCAGCCAGGCTTCGTCGTGCTGGCCGCCTTTCAGCGCCAACCCGTAGCCGCCTTGCTGGGCGATGGATTCTTTGGTCATATACTCCGAAATTTCCAGCCCCTTGGTTTCCATGGCGATGTCGTTCAGGAAGGCCGCGTCGCCGCCAAATTCCTCGGCAAAATACTGCTTCATATAACGCGTACCCTGCCCAACGGTCACACCGAAACCCTCCCCCCGCGCCATTTGGTGCAAAATCTCCAGGGCCGAGTCGGCGTTGCCCCAGGTCAGGTCCAGTCCGCCGGTTTTCTCCGCATCCAGAATGCCATATTGCCAGCACTCCATCACAAAGGCTACGCAGTTGGCGAAGGAGATGGTGTCGACCCCGTAGGTGTCGCAGTAGAAATTCATCTCGATGACGGCCAGCGGGTCAAACACCCCGATGTTGGAACCCAGCCCGGAGACGTTCTCGTATTCGGGGCCATCGACGAGCACTTTCTCGCCTTTGTAGGGGCCGGTTTGCAGCGCGAAGCCATCCACACCGTGTGAGCACGACATGGTGCAGCCTGCCCAGCAGGCATCGTTGATGCCCTGTGTGAATTGTTCGTGCCAGACAGACGAGTCGATTTTGCTGTGTTCGGGGTGCGCGCCGTAGCGGAAGTTGTGTACCGGCAGCAGGTCAAAGTGATCCATGATCTCGACCAAATGGGCGGTGCCGACTTTGCGCATCTGGTTCTGTTTGTCGTCCAAATCGGAAATTTCTCTATTGATGCGCTTGCCAGCCTGACGGATCATGAACATATCCACCGGATTATTGACATCGCCTTTGAGGCCGTTAAATTTGACGACAATACCTTTGATGCCTTTATCGCGGAAAACGCGCCCGGTGCCGCCGCGTCCGGCTTGTTTGAGGCGCATCTCCTGGCGGCGCACATCGTACCAACTGAAGTTCAGGCAGGCGTAGTTAATATGTTCGGCGGCCATCCCCGCGGTGACGGTAGAAACGCCATATTTGCCGCGTTTGCCGTCGCCGTAGTGTTCGGCGAGCTGCCCGGCCAATAAATGGGAGTCAACATCTTCCAATGGAGCTGTTTCAATGGAGACCGCACCGGTATCCCCGTCAATCACGATGATGACTTCGCCGAAGACATCTTCGGGGGCTTTGCCCTGGATGTCGATGGCATCAAAGCCCGAGAATTTGAGATACGGGCCGAAATAGCCGCCCACGTTGCTGTCGATCACGCTTTTGGTGAGTGGCGAGAGCGTGACCACAGTTGATTTGCCCAGGCCGGGGTAAGCTGTCAGCCCGCCAATAGGGCCGTTGGCGATCACCAGCGCATTTTCGGGGTCATTCCATTGGGTGTTATCCTTGATCGCCTTCCAAAGCAGCCATAATGCAAAGCCGCGCCCGCCGGTGAAGAGATCTTTCATTTGCTGCGTAACGGGTTGCTCCTGGATGCTGTAGTCTTCCAGGTTGATATGAAGCGTGCGATTGGCATACCCTTTATCGACGGGTTTGATCTTATAGTTGTAGGATGCCAGATTGTGGTGCGCTTTTTTTAGGGTTTCAATAGGCTTGGCAATCGTAGCCATATAACTTTCTCCTTTTTTGGGTGCACAGGGGTGAAGGTTTATATAATCCGCTGGCTGTTTATTTTCGAGAGTATATTATCACGCGCTTTGGCTGGATTTTCAACTGACAAAACTCCCGCTTTGATGGCTGAAAATCGAATCGTAACTGACCGGATCATCGAGAGTGAAATCCCGAAAATAGGTGTGCTCCCACGCACACCGATTTTTCGGTCTATTCTTCTTCGAGGTTGGGTTGATGCAACGAATCTGCAATCGTATCCAGCATCGTATTAAGCTTCAGGCTGCTATTGAGAATCTCCTGGGTGATGCGTTCAATTGTATCCGCCGATAATTGCTCTCGATCGTCTGAAAGCATATCTGCACACCCCATGATGATGCTGAGTGGATTCTTTAGATCGTGAACCAGCGCGTGAATCAGCGCATCGAGGGCTGAATCTTTCATCGCTTGTTGCAGCGGGGGAATAGCATGTAGTGCAGGAAAGGCAGGATCCTTACGGAGCGTTTTATTTCTGGTTGAGCGTGTGTTTTGAAAAATGAATTTTGCGCCTAAATGCTGCTCCAAAGCATCAATAATTTGCTGGCGCCGGAAAGGCTTTGGAATGAATCCATCGTAGCCCGCCGCCAAAATCTTGCTGCGATCTTCTTCGAAACTGCTGGCAGTCAGGGCGACAAATTTGATCTTCTCACGATTTGGCAACTTTTTGATCTCGCGAATCGCTTGCAAACCGTCTATTTCCGGCATACGAATATCCATGAAGATAAGATCAGGCAGCCAGTTTTTTACAATTTCAACCGCTTGTAAACCGTTATGGGCTTCTTGCAGATCGAAACCCAGTGGTTCCAGAATACGTGTGAGTAAATTGCGATTGGATTCAATATCTTCAACAACCAATATTCGATAGAGTGGCTGGTTGTCGGCTAATCTTGTGCGTTGTTTACCTGGGCGGTTTTTAGTGGCGAGCTTGCCAGGGTGGATATTGCCCTTCGCCAAAATTGTGAAGCGGAAAATCGAACCAGTGCCCACTTCGCTGCTGACGGTGAGTTTTCCGCCCATCATGCGGGCATATTCCCGGCTGATCGGTAAGCCCAAACCTACGCCGCCAATATCTGCGTTCTCGGAAGTGTTTTGAAAAAAGGGATTGAAAATATTTTCGAGCTGATCTTCCGGGATTCCGCTGCCTGTATCCTGCAGGGCGAATTTCAGTTCGAGCGTATCTTCATCCAGCGGGCCTGGGGCGGGCTGGCAGTGGACGATGAGGGTGATATTGCCTTTGGTGGTGAATTTGACCGCGTTGCTCATTAAATTTATCAAAATTTGGCGCAATTTTCGCCGATCGGCGAGAACGAATTGTGGCAGATCATCGGGCAACTCAAAGCCCAATGCTATATTTTTTTCTTCAATGGGTAGGCGGAACATCTCTGCCAGATTAGCCAGCAATTCCGGCAGATTAAAAGTTTCATTGTGTAATTCAATACTCCCGGCCTCGATTTTGGAGAAATCCAGAATATCGTTAACCAATGCCAGCAAGTGTTCACCGCTGCGGTTAATGATTTGAATAATATCGGCTTGCTGATGCGTTAAATCGGGTTCTTGCGCGAGTAACTCGTTGTAGCCCAAAATGGCGTTGAGCGGTGTGCGTAGTTCGTGGCTCATATGGGCAAGGAAGGTGCTTTTCGCCTGATTGGCAGCTTCGGCAGCATTTTGTGCCTCGCGTAACCGTTGTTCTGTTTTTTTTCGGTGACTAATATCTAGCCCTATCGACTGGTATTCGATTATTTCGCCGCGATGATTAAAGAAAGCTCGATCTGTCCATTGCTGCCACTGGATTTCCCCATTGGGCGAAATGATTTTGTGTTCGTATGTCTTCACCGGGGTGGCAGGGTTGAGCGATGCAAGGTGTGCTTTGGCTTGTTGAATTTCTTCAGGCGGAATGAATTCGAAAAAATTAAAACCAAGCAACTCTGCTGATGTTTTCGCGAAGGCTACACAGTAGGCCTGATTGACAAAAATAAGCGTGCCATCTGGATAAAAACGGCATATCAAAGCTGGCATATCTTCAACCAGATTCCGGTAGCGTTTTTCACTGTCGATTAGATACGCTTCGGATCGTTTTCGCTCAGTGATATCGCGTACAATGCTTTGGATATGTTTTGGCTGTCCGTCATTATCCAGAACGAGAGTGGCATTGATTTCTGTCGATAAAAAAGCGCCATCTTTTTTTCGGAATGTACGTTCATAAACAGGGAGCGTTTTTCCCGCCACGATGGCATGATAGCGCTCCATCGCTTCTGTAATTTCATGTGGAGCTACCATTTCGGCAATATGCTTTCCGACGAGTTCCTCCACGGGAAAACCTAACATATCCGTGGCTCGCTGGTTCACCAGGATATGCTTGCCATCCAGGTCTAGAATAAAGACCCCATCATTGGAATGTTGGAAAAGCGCCTGGTAGCGATGTTCGTTTTCGCTCTGTTCACTGCGTAAATTGCTGGCTTCGGTGATGTCGCGCAGAATAACGAAATAACCCCGTGGCGCTTTTTTTATGTTGTAAAGCGCCGCATAGGTGACTTCATAACGGCATAGCTTGCCCTGATGCGAAAAACTTATTTCCTCATGTGCCGGGCAAGGTTTTTGTAGTATTTCATAAAAGGGTTTGAAATTGGCGAGTACTCTTTCCGCCGATTTGCTGTTTACAGGCTGGGGTGCATTTTGTAGCAAAGCCGTCATCGCCGCGTTGGTGAATATAATCTCGTGGCGATGATTAAGCACCATGACCGCATCACTCAGTTGATTGAGGATCGCATTTTTATGATAATAAAAGGACTGGATGTTGAATTTTCCCCTTAGAGAAGTGAAGATGCCGATACCAATTACGCCGATCGCAAAAATCAGATATGGCAATAGTGGGACGAGACTCTCGAAATTCATGGGGCAGAAGTTGTGGGCGTCACAATGGAGGCAGGGAATTCTTCGGGTAATTGCACCCACCGCGAGCTGATCCAGCCTGCCAGCATTTCGTCGCCGTTTTGCCAGTTGACTTGCACCCAATCCCCATAAATTGCCAAAATCTGCACGGGCGTATCCACCAAAAGCACACCTTGAATCTTGGCGTCAATTTGTGGGGAGGCGCGCAAATTAACATTGCCGGTTGTGTAAACGACTGAAATTGTTGGCGACGGGATGGGCTGCGTGGCTGTGAGCGTGTGAGTCGCGCTGGGGATGAGCGTGGAAGTCGTGGCGTGGGTTGCGGTAGCCGTTGCCGTTGGGGTGGCGGTCAGTGTGGCGGTTGCTGTTGCCGTGGGCGATGCCGTGGAAGTTGGCGTAGCCTTTGGGAAAGCCAGCGGCCACAGGTTAATGGTGAACCACAGGTAGAAGCACGCCAGTGTGAGCAGCAAAACTGCACCGATCGCGGCTCCTGCCAGGCTATATTTTTGCCCGCGGCTGAGCGGCCTGGCCTGATCTTCAACGGGAGATGGCCGCGCCAACGCCCCTAATGCCGGAGCCAGGTTGGGGAGTGTTGCCGGATCGCCCGCATAATTTCGCAGCGCCGCGCTATGCTGCACATGCAAATCGGCGATAAATTGATGCAGTTCGGCGTGAAAACCCTCTGGCGCGATACCGGAATACACGATTGCCAAATAAATGTGCTGGCCGCTTTCAATGCTAATCTGCATATCCCCAAAGCTGATTTCGCCCAGTTCGGCGCTTGTGCTGGCCGAATTCGATTTAAAAGCATCCTGAACAAAATCGCGAATCGCGGTCAGCATAGCGCCGATCAAGTCTGAATCGTGCCCCTCGCCGCCGTCGGGTTGCTGGTGTGCCAGCAACAGCCCCGAATGGTGTTGGATCAGGAAGATTTCGCTAATATTGAAAGGCAACGCCTCGCGCAACGCCAGTTCAGCATTCGAAATACCGCTGAAGCGCGCCCGAAGACGTTTGACAAACCCTTTGGGGGTTAGTGGTGATTTTAGGCGTGCATCAATACTGCGTTGCAGTTCTTTGGAAAACTCGCTGATAGCACGCTGGATGGTTTCGCCAATAATCGGATAAATCGCTTCGACCATCTCTTTGCGCGAATCACGAATTTGTACACGGATCGCTTCCCCCATCACCGGGCCAATCGCTTCAGCCATTTCATCGGGCGAATCCTGAATCGTGCGCCGAATCAAACCGGTCATCACAGGTGTCAGGCGTTCTGCCAACTGCTGAATGTCGGCATTGGCCTGGGTTTTATCATCCAGCTCCGTGAGTTTTTCAAAGATGGCGTTGGTGCGCGCCGTTTGTGCCTGCTGCGATATATTTGTGCTAGAAGTCAGCGTGTGGAGTTCTTGTTCGAGGGCTTCTAATTGTTCTCGATCTTGCGAGAGAAGAATCGCCCGAACAATATTGAGCAGCGCCTCGCTATTGGGAGATGCTGCCGGGGTTGCGTCGGAAACTGTCATTGTGAGATCATGCCGCTTTCAGGCGTTGTCCGAGTTCGATCAACATCTCGCCGAAAGTATCGCGGGAAACTTTCTCATCACCCAATTTTTTCGCCAGTGAAGCCAATTGCTCTTCAAGCGCTGCGGCACGCGTTTCTAGCCCTGCAAGACGATCTTCAGTTACCCGCGCCTGCTCTCCATATAGAATATCGCGCAACCGTTCTAATTCGTTCGGCGAAGCTGCGCCGGGTTTTGATGTTTCAGCAGTCATACTTGCCTCCAAGAAGATAAAAAGATGTGGTATATTGCATAGAGTTTGTGTAGCAGCACACGATTGATAGCCTTTGTATTGTAACATTATGACCATGACGCGCACAGTTCAGAAAAAATTTTGTTTGTTGGGTGATTTTGCAGTTGGCAAAACCAGCCTGGTTCGTCGATTTGTGTACCAGCGTTTTGAAGAGAAATATTTGAGCACCATCGGCGTAAACATCAGCCGTAAAGAGTTGCAACTAAACCCACATGAACGCCTGCAAATGGTAATTTGGGATCTGGCCGGGGGTGAAGCATTTACTGGCCCGCAGGCCAATTATATAAAAGGCGCTTCCGGCGCAATGCTGGTTTGCGACCTCACCCGCGCCATCACTTTGTCAACACTGCGTTTATATGCTGCCGATTTGCAAGCAGCCAGCCCCGGAGCAGCTTTTGTGATCGTAGCCAATAAATCCGATCTGGTGGCGCAGCGTGTTCTCACCGAAGTGCAACTGGCCGAACTGGCCGAAGAATTTCAAGCGCCGCTATTTTTGACCAGCGCCAAAAACGACGAGAACGTTGAAGCTGCTTTTGCCATGCTGGCATCCAAGATTGCCTGATACTTCATATTATGGATCGTGTTTTAGAGTGGATAACCACCCGCCTGGCCCGGCAGCAAATCTTTGCCTATGCTTTGCTGGATGATGAATTACAAGTGGTGGAGGCGTACGGACTGGAAAATGTAGTTGATCCAGTTCAAGGGGGCGAAAACTCGTCCCTTTGGGAATACTTCCCCGCATTGATCGGTCTCGAAGATCGCCTGTACGAGATCGCGGCATCATCAGAGGGGGCTTTAGAAATCCCCCAAATTATTTCTCGCCTGCCCGATAGCGCGCCCATGTATTACAACTTGCGCGTCGAAGCCATCCACGAGTTTGGGGCGCGGCTCTTGATCTTTGCGTTGGATACCACGGAACAATCATCATTAGAACAACAATTGGTGCAGCAGCGCAATGAATTGCGCCTGAATATCGAAGCCCGCCAGCGCGCTGAGGCAGCCCTGCGCCAGGCCAAAGATGAGCTTGAAATCCGTGTTCGTGAACGCACATTGGAAATCGAAGACGCCAATCTTCAACTACAGGCGCTTCCCCGGCGTTTAGTTGATGTTCAAGAAAATGAGCGGCGCGAGATTGCTCGCGAACTACATGACGAAATTGGTCAGGCGCTAACCGGGTTAAACTTGCTCCTAAAGATGAGTACCCGCCTGCCCGCTGAAGCCGCTCGCTATAATATGGAAGAAGCGCGCGGTTTGGTAAACGAATTGATGAATAAAGTGCGCCAATTATCATTAGACCTCCGCCCTGCAATGCTGGACGATCTGGGGCTGTTGCCGGCTTTATTATGGCACTTTGATCGTTTTACCGCGCAGACGCAAATTGCGGTTCAATTTAAACATGCGGGTATTGATCGACGTTTTTCTTCCGAAGTTGAGATAACCGCCTATCGAATTATTCAAGAAGCGCTTACCAATGCTGCTCGTTACGCAGACGTTCGTGAAATGTCTGTCCGGGTAATTTTGAATGCCAATGCGCTGGGAATTCAAATTGATGATCGCGGCAAAGGTTTTTCGCCTGAGGCGGTTCATCCCCCGGGCTTATCGGTAGGGCTTGCCAGTATGCGAGAGCGAGTAGCCTCGCTGAATGGATCGATCTTTCTCGATGCGGCGCTCGGTGAGGGTGTGCATATCCATGCTCATCTTCCCATTCGAGAACAAACATGACGCGCATTGTACTTGTCGACGACCATCGCATTGTACGCCAGGGGTTGCGCGCCTTGCTCCAGACTGAACCCGGTTTTGAAATAGTTGCTGAGGGAGCTACCGGGCTTGAAGCCATTCAGCTTGTCGAGCGTTTCCGTCCAGATATTTTAGTTATGGATTTGATGATGCCAGAAATTAATGGGTTGGAAGCAACCTGGCAAATCAAACAGCGCATTCCCGAAACGCGCATTATTGTACTTTCCATGCACGCCGATGAGGCCTATGTGCTGGAAGCTCTGCAAAATGGCGCTTCAGGTTATGTGCTTAAAGATTCCAGCGCCGACGATTTGGTACAGGCTGTTCATAAGGCATTATTGGGATGGCGCTATTTAAGCCCGCCGCTTTCTAAAGAAGGCATTGAAGCCTATATTCAAAAATCTCGAGAGGCGCTCCTTGATGATCCTTTCGAAACGCTGACCAAGCGCGAGCGTGAAGTTTTTTTGCTGATAACCGAAGGGCTTAGCAATGCGATGATCGCCGAACGACTGTCGATCAGTCAGCGGACGGTTGAAAGCCATCGGGCGAATTTGATGCGCAAGCTCAAACTAAAGTCCCGAATGGATTTGATACGTTTTGCGATTCGCCGGGGAATAATTTTGTTTGAAAAATAGGGTTTCGCCGTGTTTGTGCTAGTTGAATCCGCGTTCCATTTTTACAGACGTACGGTAGAGATTAAAAATACGTAGTTTTACGGATATTATTCAAATGTTGTTCTCTGTATACTTGAAGCAGGTGTAACACTGAATCAGTTGAGAGAGAAGAGCAACGATGAGCTTCGACACCAGAAAATTGCCCGATGTGGAAATTTGTCAAATTAAAGAAATGGGTATCAGTAACTTCGACCAATGTTTGATCGATAATCCTGTGGCGTGTTTCTATGCTTTGCCTTTTGGAAATGCTCATTTTTGCCGCTTTCCGCAGCGTAAGGAGCTTTTTCAGCAAGGAAATGTGAATTTAATCAGGACTTTTGCTGCCGCAAAACATGAATGATATATAGTAGACGTGTTCTTGAATAAACCTGATTGCTCAGGCTTACGCCTTCGCAATCAAGATTTCGCAAAAAAGGGTGTGCATGGGGGGCACAGCCCCCCATGCACACCCTTTTTTGCGACTTTTCCCCGCCGCAGGCGGGGGATGCCGAGATAGTAGTTATTTGGAAACAACTCTAGCTATTGATTGAGACTGTTTATGCAGATGACGAATCAAAGGGAACGGGCGCATCGTATATTGATTGTAGATGATGACCCCGGATTGATTTTTATGCTGAAAATAAAACTTGATCTGGAAGGTTATGATGTATTTACCGCGAATTCCGGTCTACAAGCGCTTGAGCGCGTTAAAGAAGTCGGTTTGCCCGATTTGGCACTGGTCGATATCATCATGCCTGGGATGAACGGACGCGAATTTGCCAACGAGTTACACAGTTTTTCCGATGTGCCGGTGATTATGCTGACCTCCGTAGGCGATGAAGATACGATTGTCGATGCAATTAATACCTACGCCGACGATTATATAACCAAGCCTTTTCGTCCCCGTGAAGTGGTGGCACGAATTCGCCGAGTATTGCTTCGGGCAGAAACATCATCCTATTCATTAGGTCCGATAACTTGGGCAGATCAACGTTTGGGTATTGATTTTGCGAATCAGTGTATATATGTTGAAGGAGAGCAAAAGAACTTAACTCCCACGGAAACAAAACTGCTCTATGTGCTGATGCACCATGCTGGAAAACTGCTGGCTCCCAACTATCTTCAGCGCCACCTCTGGCCGCACGGCGCTGTCGTTGAAGAAACTTTGCGCGTGAACATCTATCGCTTACGACAGAAAATTGAGCGTGACCCTGCCAATCCGGAATATCTCATTACCCATCGCGGTGAAGGTTATAGTTTTTCGCCAAATTTTGAGACATAAATATTGTAACGATACTTGTAACAAGCGCGTTCTAAAGAATAATCTATAATTTACTAACCTTGCACTTTAAGAATCAGAAAGAGCCAATTGGCTGCAAATTTGTTCAATAGAAGAGCCATCCTTGAAGCGTTCTTCCAGCCAGTGCAGCAAATTCAGGCGATGTTGGTGCTGGATGGT
>Ga0233437_1000956_pt1 | contig 57850 bp, 66 predicted proteins | sample SI_122_August201_FD_182714 | JGI IMG/M metagenome (GOLD analysis project Ga0233437, IMG submission 182714) | Seawater microbial communities from Saanich Inlet, British Columbia, Canada - SI_122_August2016_200_MG | ecosystem: Environmental > Aquatic > Marine > Inlet | place: Canada: British...
CTCAGCCACAAAACCCAGGCATTGCTCATGAATGCCTTCATTCTTGAACCGAGCCTGGCCTTCGCCCGTTCCCAAATGACAACCCGTGAGAGCTTGGCATGTATCCGCCCCAAATAGCTCTGCAAATTCGTTCAGCAATTCCTGCGTGGCGCAATAGCATTCATCAAGCGGATCACTCACGCGACGTCGCCCGAGAACCAGACTAATGCCAAGAACAGCACCCGTTACTGCTCCACACGGCCCAGCAGTTCGGGAAAGACCGCTGCATAGCCCTGTCGCTATTCCGGGGATGCATTCGCAATCGATGGCCTGATTTTCCGCCACAGCCAGCAGAACACTCTCTGCACAATACCAGCCGCTACTGAATAACTCGCGGCTTCGCTCCATCGCGCCCTCAAACATCGCAGCCTCAGACATATGTGACTCCTATCCTTCAGCGCACGCCGACTATCCCAAGGCACGCTGTTCTTGATTGTCTATTCGCGCTCGCCTGCTGATTGTCGCAATACGACACTGGCCAGTGCAATGGTCAACACAACAAAAACAATCACGCCAATGAAGCCAACAGGCTCTTGCCATGGTGCCAATCCCTTGACCATAACAGCACGCAGCAAGCGATTGGAGTAGGTCAATGGTACGAGGTAGGTTAGCGGACGCAGCAATCGCGGAATGGCTTGAACAGGCCACATCATCCCCGAGAGCAGGACAGACGGGAGAATGACTAGCGGAAAGAAGATGATCGCCTGGGACTCCGTTTGAGCCAAAGCAGACAACAGCGTTCCTAGTCCAACGCTCCCGACAGCAAACAGAATGGTGCAGCCAAACGCCCAGAAGATCGATCCGTTGATGACAATGCTGAAAACAAGCTTGCCAATTGCCAAAACGACAAGGGATTGCACCAAGGCAATCAGACCAAATGAGATCACGTAGCCAAGGATGAATTCCGCTCTGCGTACGGGAGATACCCAGATTCGAGAGAACGTCCCATCAACCTTCTCTCTTACGATTGACAGCAACGTGAGGACAATACTGATCAGGGAAACAACAAATCCCATGATGGCAGGGGCAAAACTGTCAATGAACCGCACCTCAACACCATACAGTTCCCTTGTTTGTATGTCTACGGGGCCACCCTCTCCCAAGTCCATCATGGCATCGGCCAATCCCATGCGGATAGTCGCTGCAATCTGTGGATCTGATTCATCGATCGTCAGGTCTACTGTTCCCTGAGCGCTGGTAGCAACACCCATTGCAAAGTGTGCGTAGTAGAGACTGGTGAACTTATCAGGAATGCGGACAACCGCTTGGTAACCTTTTTCGAGCAGCAAACGTTCAGGATCATCGACCGTCTCCAAAACAGTCACATTGAACGCTTCGTCTTCCTGCAAGCTCTCCAGGATAGATTCCGTCAAGTCTGTGTTGTCTTCGTCGATGAAGGCTACGCGCACATCAGTAATGTCGCCGGAGAAGGAATACCCAAACAACAGCATGGCGATTGCAGGGAGCATAAGCATGAAAACCAGAACGCGCTTGTCGTGCCAGATTTGGCGCAACACACGTTCACTCACCGCCCCAATGCGATGCAGCTTCATGACACACCTCCTGAAACCGATTCGCCGGTTAGGATGAGAAAAACCTCTTCCATATCTGGTCGATCCTGCCCGCTTCGTTGTGCCGCTTCGTATCTGAGTTCATCAGGTGTGCCTTCCGCGATTAATCGTCCCTGCTGCATTAAGCCGACACGGTCGCACCATTCCGCTTCATTGAGATAATGTGTGGACAACAGGATCGTGCGCCCATTGGCGTTCAATTGATGAAAGTGATCCCAAAACTCGCGCCTCAGGGCAGGATCGAGACCGATGGTCGGTTCGTCCAAAAGCAGAGCTTCCGGCTCATGCAGCAAAGCACAGGCGAGCGATAGACGTTGCTTCTCACCGCCAGACAATCGATCCGCTCTCTGTTTCCCTCGGCCAGATAGCTTCATGAGAGCCAGCAACTCAGACGTGCGCTTGGCAATACGCGATCGCGACATACAGTAGATCTGACCAAAGAAAAGAAGATTCTCTGCTATCGACAGATCTCGATATACGGCTCGTTCCTGGGGCATGTATCCGAACCGTTCCTCAACTACTCTTCGTTCCGTAGGCATGGAGGATCCAAGCAAGCGAGCCTCCCCTGAAGTGGGAGTAGCTAGTCCGCTCAGCATGCGGATGAGCGTCGTCTTTCCTGCACCGCTTGGACCGACAAGCCCATAAATCTCGCTTCGAGGGATGGCCATCGAAACATTGTCAACTGCCCGTAGGCTTCCGAATGACTTGACGACATCATTCGTCTGGAATATCGCCATGCTGTCACTCATCAGAAGTCACCTCGGCTCGCTCGAACAGCGCTGACTCAATTCCGCTATTCACAAAGACGGAATCATAATGAATGATGCTTCGAAGCTCACCAGATTCATCGTACGTTTCCATCGTTCGAGCTAAGTAGATCACACCATCGAGATGCTCAACTTCTAGAATGCGAAGCTCGACAAGCAGACTATCTTCCACGTCATACAGTATTCGCTTGTTGGGAACGAAAGTCGCTGCATCGACCCACAATTCGATCCGTCCATACACAGCGTCTTCTGTGGCTGCTGTGCCTTGAAGGTGATACTCATTACCTTCTGACGAAAGCAGTTCGAACGCGTAGTCATCGAACTCATTTACTACGCCTCGCAGAAATTGTCGGAATACAAGCCACGGCTGTTCTGCCGTTGACAATTCGGAGAGGTCTTTCTCATACCACGTATCAATGGCGGCGATATAGATCCACATCAACTCATCTGTGACCAACGTCAGGTTCCCTGCCAAGTAATCGGGCGCAAGATACTCCTGCCTCATTCGATCCGGCTGTAGAAGTGACAGGCGAATCTGCTGTGTCAGACTAATCTCACCGTCTGAGTAAGTCTCTACTGTAAGTGTGGCGTCAAGGTCATCCAAGGATTGGGTGTTGGCCTTCATCCGGTCTAATACATCATCGGCTGTCTCAAGTGACTGTGACCATGCCATCGTGGAAATGGCCAACACAGCCAAGACGGTCAGTCCGATTCTCAAACGTTGCTGTGTCATGAGATCTCCTTGTCGGCGATGTAACGTTTTCCTTTGTCAGTGAGCAGGCCATGAAAGTAGATCTGTTGAATGCTCACTAGAATCTCGGCGAGGGAAATCCCAGTGCGCAGAAGAACCTGAGGGGTGACGACCGAACGGATCATGCCTGTAAGCATGAGAGTCCAATGATCTGGGTCTACATCCGGCCTAAGGAAACCCTCATCTTGGGCTTCAGTCATCAACGACATGAGTCTCTGAAGCCGCTTCATGCGGATGGCGTCAATGGTCAGCCATAGATGAGGGGCCACGGCTTCCACTTGATTGACCAACCTGGTTTGAATCATGGGCAAGAACTCCGCCACAAAGCGAAGTGATGCTAGGATACGTTCGATTGCAGGCTCGTCACGCTCAAGTATGGCATCCCATCGACCCAGCTGATTCTCCAGGAACGAAACGAGAATCCCTTCCAGCAATTCATCCTTGCTTGGGAAGTGCTGATAGAGCGTTTTTTTACTGACCCGTGCTCGCTGAGCGACTGCATTGGTGGTAATCGCACGCAGACCATCTTCAACAAGCAGCTCCTGTCCAATTGCCAGGATTTGCTCTCTTGTTCCCATTGCCATCCTCCATCAACCCTTTGGATACTGCTACGGTATCGCGGGTATCCTATCGGATCATGATCTGTCTGTCAAGAGAGAATTTGAGTCGAAGGAAACGCTATTGACATGGCTTCTAGCCGGTGTTTAACACGTACGCCGAAGTAGGCTTCCCCCCTCTCGGAGCTTGATGCAAAAGGGGTAAGCCTCGTCCGATAGGCTAGAGATTCGCCAGGATTCGATCCATCTCAGTTCGATAGGCTGCGACGGCGTCGTGCCCTGCATCCGTCAGCCGAACAAGCGTTCTCGGTACCTTCTCAACGAATTCCTTGGTAATGGCGATGTAGCCTGCTGCTTCCAGCTTGCTCAGGTGCGAAGACAGGTTGCCCCGCGACAACTCCGTTTGCTTGAGCAGAAAGGTAAAATCAGTCGACTCAAAAGCTCGTAGAACAGCCAAAATCGATAATCGAGCCGGCTCGTGTATGACGCGATCAATACCGGTGAAGACGGCTGCCCTCTCTTTCTCTTCGCTACTTGGGGTCATGCGCCACCTCAGTTACCTTGTACTTCCGCAAGAACGTTACAAACAGACCGATACCATAAAGCAGGGAGAAGGTGCCGACAATGGCGGACTCAAGGAAGACGGCTGAGTACCCCGTAGCCACGTGAAACAACGGCAAACAGACACCACCAAGAATGAACAACCCTGCAATGATATACCAACGCGTCAGTTTGTAGGTTCGCGCCACAACCCAAGGACCGATTGCCATCATCAAGCCAGCAACAGCAGGAACAAAGTGACTCAGCCACAGCGAATAGCCTCGTGCGAAGCCTAGGATCAAGGCGAACACGCCGAGCGAAGCCATGATGAACACAATGAACCCGACAGCAGCAAAGCCGATGTTTCGGAAAGCATGTGGCTGCTGTGAGACCTTGGCGTAGCCAATGCGTGGATAAACGAATTTGCGTTTCAGGAGTTTGCCCAGAGGATTGAGAGCTAGGGGGAATAGCGCCCCGAAGGCCGCGAGAGGAGTTCCCAGAGAAAACAACCAGCTGAAAACCAACAACATGCCTCCGAGGAACATCTCAGTGATCCCGTCGCGAGCCGTGGCCTGCATGGCCTTTAGCTCGACATTACGGATTGAGTTCGTTTTGCTCATAGTACTCCTTGTGTTCGTTCCACAGATTTATTTGCGCCGCAAACTTGTCTGTACTATATCGCGCCATTTCAGGCGTGTCAAGGAGCACACTCAGACTCTTTGATGGCAGACACTGGAACAGCAAGCGTCAAGACCACTTCCTGACCGAAGGGAACGAGTGAAGGACGTTAAATGCGCTCACATGGAGTGATTGGCTTCCACCCGACGTCCTTGGCCCTCATGTCGCTCTTTCATGGCCGCTCCTCAGTTACAGGTTCCCGCACATGCCGCTCATACCGGAAATAGGAGATCAGTCGCAGCTCCAGCAACAGAAGCAAGAGCAACCAAACAATGATGAGAAATCCTGACAAGCCAGTGCCGCGGAGCAAAGAAAGCAGTGTGACAATGAGCGTCAATCCACCAAAGGTCACAAGTAATCCCGTCATCCGAGCCGTATTGATCTGAATAGTCGGCTCACCAGGAAACCTCGCCGAACGGTGAGCCCAGGTATGTCCGATAGCTCTTGAGAGCCAGCGCAGCGGAGACGTGTTTTGGGAGCGAGGCCGTCGACGAGGGGCACTCGCTGCATGAGGCGAGCGACGTTGAAACTCAACCACCATCCGAGCAGTGCACTCACTACAAAAACCTCTAACGAGAACCAGTCGATGCACCATCGTTACCAGATCAGCGGATCTCTCGATTGGGCGACAGCACCCATCACAGGTGATGAACGCTGCTTCTCTTCTGGGACTGGAATCTAATGGCCTGTTCTTTGATGCAAGATTTCGGCTCATGAGAACCTCTGCCACAAAAAACCCGCGAGCAGAATCACAATCGCTGCTAGGAAAGCGAAGGCATGTACCCTTGCCAAGGATGCTGTCGATCGCTCCACACCTTCGTTCGAAGCAACCGGCAGCGCAACCTCGGTGGGGATATCGGCAACCGCATCAATTGCTGCTGCTTCATTGCGACCATCGACGAGCATTTCGTGAACATGAGGAGGAAACTTCCATCCTCCCGTATTCTCACTTTCAATATGATAGGGAATCCCGTTCCTATCAAGGGCAGCGATCGCACGGGCCAGATCCTTGGGCACGGACGTTCGAAGGATGGGGGCGTCCTTCCCGTCGTTCTCGTCGAACATCATTTGGTAGATGCCCACGTCCGCCACCAGGTACAGAGGGCAATCACGTTTGGAGTAAGCCCTACAATAATTAGCAGCCCAAGCACCAATCGGAATGGATCATGACCCCGATAAGCCATGATGAAGGAGCCTCCGCTCACTGCAACTGCGAACGCGACCTGCCAAATAAGAAGGGCTGGATGGACGGTTCGTCCCATGGATCTGGCGTAGGCAATAGGTGAATTGGGCACACACACAGATTGCATCGTTCGAGTGAAGCTCCAGTAGTAGGCCTTGGCGAGTGCCCAGGTAGCAAGCCATCCACCCACAACAATCCGAAGCAACAACCAGGATTCGAGGGACATCATTGAGAAGATGATGGCAAACGTGCCAATCAACAGAAGCACAGAGATCAGTCTTTGACATCCGCGCACGTTGATACGCAGAATTAACTCCTGCTCTGTTGATGCAACCTCATAACCGCGTCGTCCCAAGGGCCCCTGTGGATAGAAGACCCTCCTTCCATCATCAAGTGTATGGAAATGGCCGTTCATCCATGCATGAAGGAACCCGCCGTGATATTCCGAATCGCCTGCCTCTCGAACCATCTTACGTTTCCCTCCCTAGGACATCATCGCTTTCGTCTCTTGTTGTCATCTATTGTACTCAGTCTACACCCATGAATCTGCTTGAGCAAAGGCAGGCAATCAGATCGTGCTTGGAAGGTTCTTTCCATTGAGTCAGAGCATCAAAGTGATAGGCTTCCGCGAGGTGAGATGACATGAGTGAAATGCGACAAGCCATGCAGGACGTTAAACGAGCAATGGGAACGCTTTCCAAGCAGGCTCCCGAAGAGATGAAGGGCTTCAGCGACTTTATGGGAACTGTTCTCAAGCCTGGAAAGCTTGATCTCAAGACCAAGGAGCTTATTGCCCTGGGTATGGGCCTCACGTCTCGCTGCAAGTACTGTATCGGTATCCATACACAAAAAGCACTTGCTGCCGGCGCAACGCCTGAAGAGCTTTGGGAAGTAGCAACAGTCGCAGTGATGATGGGCGGAGGACCAGCCATGACCTACGTTGCCGAGCTGCAGAAAGCACTCGACGAATTCGGCCCCAAGTAATCCACAAGCACTGACCCAAGGCGGAGGATGGGATGTGGCCATCCTCCGGCATCTTCATTCCCGCCGTTTTTTGCCTTCATCCTCTTTCACAGGTGAGCCATCGAAACGCGTGCCCCCGATCCGTGTAACTGCAATGATGAATATGCACAGATCAACTCGCCCGATACCGCTACACAGGAAACTCAAACACGGGATACGAGTCTTGTCAGTACTCCTTGTGTGTTGCATCAGTCTCGGCATCTCCGTCTCTTTGTCTGTGTCGCAAAACGCTCCTCCAAAAGATTCTCAGGGCTTCATCACGTTCTGCATTAATGTGCACGACTTCTTCCATGTCGAGGAAAGCGCAGACATTCTTCTTCTCCTCATCGATCTATTTGAGTCTCACGGGGTTCGTGGCGACTTCTATCTCACGGCTCCCATCACTCACTTTTATACAGATGAGCGACCTGACGTCATCGCCCGCTTGCGCGACAGTGACATGACAATTAGCTATCACATTCGGCCTCCCCATCCGGCCTACGGTGGATTCGATGCGAAACTGCGAGCGCTTTCGCCCATCGACGTTGAGGCCCTTCTACGCAACTACGAAGCATTTCGGTTGGATTTGGCCACAGGCGAGTACGTCGAAGACGAATCAGGAGGCATAACCTATCTGACAGAGGTCTTTGGGCGTCCGCCCGTCTGCGTATCCGTTCCTTCTGAGCGGTGGCGACCAACACTGTTGCCTATTTGGTATGACATGGGAGCGCATATGACAGTAATCTATCACGAGTCGGGGACAGATGTGGAGCATCCCTTTGAGTGGCGAGACGATCTGCTGATCCGTCCCAGCGATTTCAGTATCACTCGATGGCTCAATCCTGAGAATGGTAATGATGCTTTCTGGTGGAACATGATATCGTCGTCGCTGGCAGACTCCTATCAACCCGTCAGCCAACTGCAGCAGCAGCTTGGAGCCTGGACCGTAGCACGCAAGCCCTTCATCACTGTGCTCATCCACGAGAACAACTTCTTCCGGAAGTCTGCCACACCCTGGGCGAACGTCTTCTACGCAGATGCTCAGAAAGGAACGCCTCGGACGGCACCCTTTGATCTGAATGCTCCTGATGCGTCACGTCCCCGTACAGACGAAGACAAGGATGCGATCTGGGAAGCCTACGCAGCCTTGGTCGCCTACGCAGCCGAGTTCCTCACTGTCGTCACGTCAGAGGACATCGTCCAGCTTGCTCTCGCAACGTCCAAGTAGACGGGCAGTGGCCAAGCGGATTCTCAGAACGCTTTACCCAGACGGTCGACAGTTCCCGCCATCGTCGCATCACGTCGAGACTTGGCCCAATTGACAATACCGCTTGCCTGCACTGTTGAGCCCTTGGCTTGGCACAACACCTTCATCTGCTTGATTGCGCGGTTCCCACCCATCCAAGGATAGGGAAATTGTTGCGTTACGAGACAGCCGACTTGCTTTCCCTCAAGAGAGCCGATTTGCTTCAGATAGCGTGACATGACTGCGCACAGTGAGAAGGCTTCCACAGAGGAAGCAAACACGATGGCGTCATAGGCTTCTACGATCGGCTTGGCTTCCAACTCGAATTCCTTGGTCTTGGGCGTACGCCCACCAGCAACAGTAACTTGCTCAAGTGCGACTGAATGGCCATTCCCAATCAGTCGTTCCTTCACTTTGTTCGCTACCTGCAGTGTATTCCCTGATTGCGAGTAAACAATAATCCCGATATTCATCCTGCACCTCCCGAATTCCCGTACTTGTAACTTTATCCAATTGGTTCAACAAGAAGAAATCGACGCACCGGGTTGCGATACGTCGATGTCTCTTGATTCTCCAGATAGAGCGCTATCTCAGGATACGATCCCCGAGTGCCTGTCTAACCTCGTCCTTCATTCGCAGTGATCCATATACGGAAATCGATTGAATCGCTGCAGCGGCTATTTCCGGCATTACATCGTCGGTCAATGTCAGAACGCCAATAACACGAATGTGTAGTTGCTGGTTACTGGCAATAGCATCGACCAACATGCCCTGCGTCATCTCTTCGGTTCCCACAATGAATCGACGCCTCGTCGACGTCTCATCGACTTCCGTCTTGTGAAGCCCCAGTTGCGTGCGAATGGAAGCGCGAACGAAATCACTACGTGTTGCATAGATCCCTTCGTCAATGAGAAGATCCATCTTCCCCACATCGACCATCGCGATATTAATCGTAATTCTCTCTGCTTCAGCCATGAGTCCTCCCATCGATCCGTCATCGACACAACATGCTACAAGGATTCTAGATCAGAAGCTCGCCATTCTCGTAAAACAATTCCCCATCGGCGCAGATTCTTCCGCCCGTTCTCAGATCGCTCACAAGATCCCAATGCAAAGCGGATTCAATCAGTCCGCCGGCGTCTGGCGCAGACGCCCCAAGCGCCAAATGGAAACTGCCTCCAATCTTTTCATCGTATAAGCAGTTGCCAGTTGCACCTTGTATTCCTGCATTCGTGCCAATGGCAAACTCACCGATCGAGCGAGCGCCTTCATCCATATTGAGCATCTCTTGCAGGAACGCCTCGCCAGACTCAGCTTGGGCCTTGACCACTCGCCCCTGTTCAATCCACAGCTCAACGCCTTCCATCTTCCTTCCGCCATACACCGTCGGGAAGCTGAATTTAACGTGCCCCTCGACTGAATCCTCGACGGGGCAGGTATAGATTTCGCCGTCAGGCATGTTCCCCTTGCCATCACAGTTCACGAAGGAGCGATTCTCAACACACATATGCAGCCTAACCTCGGGGCCCTCAACATCAATTACTTTCTTGCCTGTGAGCCATTCGACTGTTCGTTGCTGTTGTTTGGAAACACGTTTCCAGTATCCAACGGGATCGTCAAGGTCAGGCACACACGCCCCAAACACGAGGTTCTCATACTCGGTTAGACTCATTTGTGCATCTTGAGCATAGGCTTGTGTGGGATACAGCGTTTCCATCCACCGAAGATTGCCAGCTTCATACCGCTTTAGAACGGTTGAGAAGACTTCCCTGCTTGCTCCTTGGTTTAAGGCGACCTTGGCTGGAGGGATGTTGCTCATCGACATGGTATTGACAGAGGCATCGACAGTAATGAAAACATCGTACGTCTCGAAGATGAGCTTTATCGGATCGTGAACAAACTGCAACTGCTCGTCGTTGCCATACTCGAATAGCATGTGCTTTGTCCCTTCGGGAGACATCAATGGGAGCGGGAACCCGCCTGCCCGAATGACCTCTCCATAAATCGCCTGAATCAGTGGCAGCGAAGGTGCACCGCCACGGAGTAGAACCTTGTCTCCAGGCCGAACTTCTGTTGAGTACTGCACAAGAACCTCTGCTAGCTTGGTTACTCGTGGATCGAACATATCATTCCTCCTCTGTCGTGGTCGCCTTTGATGTGCGTTTTGCCACTCCTTGATATGTTATATATCATATATATGTTGACTTGTCAACAATCTCGACAAGCTCGTTGGCATTCAATACCTGCCATAAGGAGGGGGGAAATGGACCTGGAAACCCAAAGCGCGAGGCAAGGCCTCGCGCTTCATGGCTGTGTCATCTGATTCGAGAAACTAGATCGTTGGCACGATCCTACGGAACAATCTCCAAGGCAAGCTCGACCATTCGTGTAAACGTACGCTCGCGTTCCTGTGATGTTGTCTGCGATCCGGTCACAAGGCTGTCACTGACTGTGAGAATAGAGAGGGCATCCACACCGTACTTGGCAGCGAGTGTGTAAAGCCCTGTCGTTTCCATCTCAACCACCAGAACACCAAACGCAGCCCACAATCTCCATGACTCAGGATCGTCGTGGTAGAAGGTGTCCGACGTAAGGATGCTGCCCACATGCACAGTAGCTCCCGTCGCGGTTGCCGTGTTGTACGCCTTCAGGAGCAGATTGAAACTGGCAGTGGGTGCATAGTCCATCCCTGAGAAACGTAGTCGATTAACTTGGGAATCGGTGGACGAGGACATCGCCAGCACGACATCTCCGAGCTCAAGATTCGGTTGCAACGCACCACACGTACCAACGCGAATGAGCGTCTTGACATCGTATTCGTCGATGAGCTCGTTGACATAAATGGAATGCGATGGCACGCCCATGCCCGTACCCATGACGGAAACGCGCTTCCCTTGATAGGTCCCCGTGTATCCCAACATGCCGCGGACCTGGTTGAAGCAGATTGCATCCTCCATCAGGTTCTCTGCAATGAATCGCGCTCGATAGGGATCTCCTGGCAACAAGATACTAGGTGCAATATCGCCTTTCTTGGCTCCGATGTGAATACTCATGAGTGTCCTCCCTTGGTACCAACTTCCCCTTCGCCAGCGATGGGCTCAATAGACTGCTGCTCCATAGGAACGCTTTCCTCGCGAAGTAGGCCAAAAACAATGAGGTCGCAAAGATGTCCTCGATAAGAGTACGCCTTTCGCAGGACTCCTTCACGAGTGAATCCACATCGCTGCGCAAGCCGGATGCTTGGCTCATTGTCGTGTGCAGTCCGAATCTGAAGTCGTGTAATCTCGAGAAATCTCGCAAACAGATACGTGCTCAGTAGCATGATAGCTTCAGTCATCATTCCTCGGCGACGATCCGCTGTTCGCAAGACACGATAGCCAACATCAAATTCAAGACTCGTCGTTCGCAAGAACGAGACTGTGCCCACCATTGCGTCCGTTTGATCAACAACGAGCATCAGCCCCTTCTCAGGCGTCCAGAACCCATGCTCACGGAATGCAGCTAGCTTGGGCTCAATCACAAATGTCTCATCATGATCCGTAGGCGCGCGTTCAGCGAGGTCATTGTAGACTTCATACAAGTGCCTGCACTCCGCCTCATCACTAATTCTCCTGATCGCGATGCCTTTTCCCTGAAGCATGTCACGACTCCTCGATAATTGCGATTGTTGTTTCCAAGTTCAGGCTACTGCCCAATCCTATTGCTTTCAACACAGAATCGCGTTTCGAGGCGGGAGCCCGTACTCTTATCGACATGGAACCGATTGTGACACCCGGCCTCCGTTTGGTGCCAGCTACTGCCAATCTGATTCAGCTTGAGATAGAGAATCTACCGCGATTCTTTCAGCAACTCGGTGTGGAGCCAATCTCGGACTGGCCTTCTGAAAACCTAGCTGACGTGCTGCCGTTCTTTCTCGATCAACTGACGAGTGAGGCGTCATTGGTTGGGTGGCTGGCGTGGTATTGGATTCTTGATGCCCCGAGGACATGTCAGCTGGTTGGAGGCGGAGGGTTTAAGGGAGCACCTGCCGATGGTTGCGTTGAAATCGGATACGAGACACGCGTCGCCTATCGGCGCAAAGGCATTGCCACAGAGGCTGTCGGTGCGCAAGTTTTCTGGGCGCTGAATCAGCCGAATGTCGCACGCGTACTTGCCGAGACGAGAGGAGACAACTTGGGGTCGATAAGGGTTCTTACCAAGCTGGGGTTCACACTCGTTGGTGACGACTCAGAAAGCGGCTTGCTTTGTTATGAGAGGGCCCGTGAGTGAGTTACTAGCGGCTCTAGGCTGCGTTCTCAAGACTGTGTAGCGCTTGTCGAATTGCCCCTAGATGCGAAGCCGTATGCGCAAGGATGGCCAGCGATGCGCCGATATCGTCTTCGCCCACCCACACTTCAAGGTCCTTCATGACACTCAGCGTTGTCTGGTAGGCATCGTGAAGTCTCTGCTGCGTTGCGGGCCAACTCACTTCATCCACTTCTTTCAATCGCCAGCTGGCATTCCAATCAACGGGAGACTTCGGCTTCCGCAGAATGCAATCCGTGAGCACACCAAGGTAGACACACATATGCTCTACATGCCCGGCAATTGTGGCTCCGTTCGATCCAATGGGGCATGACGCTTTCTCAGCAGACAACGCTTCAAGCGTATCAAACAGAGCTGTGCCGCGATCGAGATAAATGCCTTGCGTATTCTCGAATGTTTCGTCGAGCAGATCGAACAGTTCCTTCTTGAAGATTTCCAAAGGTATTGCGTTGTTCATAATCTCCTTAATAGCCAAATTAGGGGCAGTTCTCGTTGACCACCCAGACGGGGTTCCCTTCGATGTTCGCGACTCCTCCGTTCCACAACTCGGCTGAATCAACTCGCACTTCGTCATCCACGCGGATGTTGCAGTACTGCCGCAACTCCGACCAACTCGACACAGTCGAGTTGGCAAATTCACGTGGTGCAACTCTCACTTTTCCCTCCCCTTCGATCTCCCAAACACAACTCGTTTAAACTCCCCACCTACTTCAATCGCTTCAAGAGGGCGATCTGGCCTGTGTGATAGGCAGAATGCTGGATAATGCCAATCAGCAGATCGCCAACTGTTCGTTCTGAGATAGCCGAAGCCCGCTCGTCCAACCTTTTGGCATCGAGATTCTTAAGTTCCACCACTAGCGCTACGCGTTCCTGCTTTGCCAAGGCCCGATCAGCTCTCCATAGTCGGTCAGAAGGGTCTGCAGGCATCGAGGGCCAGTTGGACGGCGTTCGTGGGAACCCGCCCTTGGGACCATCTACAAGCACACGTCGTACTGCATACTCCCAGTAGGCGATATGAAGTGCCAGTTCCCAGATGCAGTGCTTCAACCCGGCCGATCGCCGCGTGGCAAGATCCATGTCAACGCCTCGCAAGCTGCCTGCCGGTGACGGACCACCAAACCATGGTTTCTCCTTCGGACCCAAGGCTCTCAAGGCTGATTGAACACGCGCATCGCTCATGGACGGATACCTCCCCGAGCTAGATGTGTCTACGCGCCAAGAATACAGAGATTTAGGAATCGATGAAACTAGATCCACTGCAGCCGACAAAGGCACAAAAAAAGGGAAGAGGGTTCAGCCTATTGCTGAACCCTCTTCCCAATGGCTCTGTGTTCTAGAATGCAGAAATCTTCTTCCTCAATCCATCCGCACTCTTGATAACAATTCGATAGCGACTCTTGTCGAGGATGCCCTCTCGTGCAAACCGATTGAGCGCTAGCGTCGTGTTCTCACGCGCCGAGCCAATCATGTCAGCCAGCTCTTTGTGCGTCACGGAAATCCCGATCAGGATGCCTTCCTTGGTCGCAACGCCATAATCGTCGGATAGCTTGAGTAGTTGTCTTGATAATCGTGCTTGAATGTCACGAAACGCCAGGTCTTCCAATGTCTCTTCGAATTCCGTCATCCGAGCTGCAAAATGATTGACCAGCATCGGTAGCACAGTGGGATCCGCCTCGATGGCCTTGAGAAACTGCTTCTTCTCAATGCTGCGTACTACGGTGTCTTCAATAGAGGTGGCCAAATGCCGTCGGAACTCCTCACCTACAAGACACATTTCTCCAAAGATTTCACCCTCATCAACAATACGAAGCGTCAGCTTCTTCCCGGATTCGTCGAGATAGGCCAATTTCACGCGGCCACTTTCCACCAGGTAGATAATGCTGCTGGGTGTGCCTGGATGATAAATCGTCTCGCCGCGATCAAGCTCAAGAAGATCGCCGCACTCGGCGAGCAAATCGGTAAAGCTGATCTTGTTATTCGTGGTGGTCGAAAACATCCATCCTCCCTCAATTCTGTACTGGAAGCGTACCCTGTAATTGGAGAGAGAGGCAGGAAGGGCAACCGTTTTTGATGACCTATTCCCGGGTAAAAAGTGTGACGCATGTCACCTAATTGAAGGAAGGTTGAAGAAATCATTCTGGGATGATAACGAGAAAAAAGTAGAAAAGGGACAGCGTGATTTTTCAGGATTCGACTGTGTTGTTGGTCCGGTACTCCCTAGAAAGGAGGTGATCCAGCCGCAGGTTCTCCTACGGCTACCTTGTTACGACTTCACCCCTCTTGCGAAGGTTACCTTAGGCGCCCTCAAAAGAGCGACTTCAGGTACCCCCCACTCGGTTGGTGTGACGGGCGGTGTGTACAATCCCCGAGTACATATTCACCGTAGTATGGCTGACCTACGATTACTAGCGATTCCGGCTTCATGTGGTCGAGTTGCAGACCACAATCCGAACTGGGGGAAGTTTTTTGAGATTGGCTCCACGTTACCGTATTGCAACCCTTTGTACTTCCCATTGTAGCATGTGTGTCGCCCTGGGCATAAGGGACATGATGACTTGACGTCATCCCCGCCTTCCTCCGGCTATTCACCAGCAGTCTCACTAGAGTCCCCGGCATTATCCGCTGGCAACTAGTGACAAGGGTTGCGCTCGTTTCGGGACTTAACCCTACATCCCACGACACGAGCTGACGACAGCCATGCATCACCTGTACTAGCTCCCTACCCGAAGGCAGGGTCGTTACCCTTTCAGGTTCCTAACACTAGTATGTCAAGCCCAGGTGAGGTTCTTCGCTTATCATCGAATTAAACCACGTGCTCCACCGCTTGTGCGGGGACCCGTCAATTCTCTTGAGTTTTAGCCTTGCGGCCGTACTCCTCAGGCGGTTCACTTAACGCGTTAGCTCCGGCACCGAGATATATAGGCTCCCGACACCAAGTGAACATCGTTTGGGGCGTGGACTACGGGGGTATCTAATCCCCTTTGCTCCCCACGCTTTCAGGCTTCAGCGTCGGTAATAGGCCAGAGAGCTGCCTTCGCCATCGGGGTACCTCACAGTATCTACGCATTCCACCGCTACTCTGTGAGTTCCGCTCTCCTCTCCTACACCCAAGCCGGACAGTATCACAAGACCTTCCAGGGTTAAGCCCTGGGATTTCACAAATGACTTATCCAACCGCCTAGACCTCCTTTACGCCCAGTAATTCCGGATAACGCTTGCATCCCTCGTCTTACCGCGGCTGCTGGCACGAAGTTTGCCGATGCTTATTCCTGAAGTACCGTCATCGGACGGGCATTTCCTCCCGACCTTATTCTTCCTCCAGAAAAGGGGTTTACAACCCGAAAGCCTTCATCCCCCACGCGGTGTCGCTGGATCGGACTTTCGTCCATTGTCCAATATTCCCCACTGCTGCCTCCCGTAGGAGTCTGGGCCGTATCTCAGTCCCAATGTGGCTGATCGTCCTCTCAGACCAGCTATCCATTATTGCCTTGGTAGGCCATTACCCTACCAACAAGCTAATAGAGCGCAGCCCCCTCTTCTTGTGGCGGCAAGACCGCCTTTAGAACGAAGTCATCAACTCCGCACACTATCAGGCATTAGCCATCCTTTCGAATGGTTGTTCCTGTCAAGAAGGTAGGTTAGCTACGTGTTACTCACCAGTTCGCCGCTCCGTGACCAATCTTCAGTTCCCGAAGGAAAATCCGTTTGGTTCGATCGCACGACTTGCATGTGTTAAGCGCACCGCTAGCGTTCATCCTGAGCTGGGATCAAACTCTCTCAGTTTTAAATTGTTAGTTTTTGATCCTATTTTAAATCGTAAATCGAAAATCGTTGGGTTTGTTCATCGAATCATGCGTTACAAAGAACATAACTATCACGCTATCCACTTTTCAAAGACCAACAAGCAACGAGAAGTATAGCTGGGGTATTCGGGTCTGTCAAGGTACTGCTCTAACGGGCCCGAAACCTTGTTCCATCCGCCTTCTGCGTTGAAGGAATACTACCCAATGCACTATCGTATTGCAAGGCAAATGGAGGATGAAAATCGTGAAGAAAACAATCGGTGTGCTCGCGGGCGGAGATTCTCCTGAACGCAACGTATCTTTGCTCTCTGGAACAGGAGTATTCGAGGCTCTTCAGAGGCTCGGACACAATGCTCAGATGGTGAAAATCGATATGTTAGATGATTTGGTTCCAAGGTTGGGCGGTATAGACGTCGTCTTCAATTGTCTCCATGGAGCATCCGGAGAGGATGGCACAGTTCAACTACTCCTCGAAGTAATGGGCATCCCAACGATCGGATCAGGCCCCCTCGCTTGTGCACGCGCCATGGACAAGGCTCGGGCCAAGGCGATTTTCAAGTCCAAGGACCTTCCTACTCCGGCTGGAGTCAGCCTAGATCGCGCAACACTGGAGCTCAAAATAGGTGAGGCAGCTAATTCACTCGCATTCCCAATGGTTCTCAAGCCCCAGAGCGGAGGATCAACCATCGCCGTTCATCTGGCAAGATCAGAAGAAGATCTACGCACAGCAGCACAATCCATCCTGGTAGACTTTGACACTATCCTTATAGAACCCTTCATCGAAGGACGCGAATTGACCGTAGGCATTCTTTTGATCGACGGCAAGGAAGAAGCCCTTCCCATCATAGAGATACGCTTCCCAGGGCAGCTATTCGACTACGGCGCCAAGTACACAGATGGTCAGGCTGAGTTCCTCGCTCCCGCCCCTATATCCTTAGATGTAGCGAATTGCATTCAAGATATTGCCCTTCGTGCGCATCAAGCATTGGAGTGTTTTGGGTTCTCCCGGGTCGATTTTCGCCTCGGCGACGATGGAGTACCGTACATACTAGAGGTCAACACACTGCCAGGGATGACTCCTCTGTCTGATTTGCCCCGAGCAGCAGCTCTCAGGGGGATAAAATACGATGATTTAGTCGAGCTCATGTTGGCCACAGCAACATCCTCCCGCGACAGCGATTCACACTCTGGCACAACGAACAATGAGGAGGAGTAGATGAGCGAGATCAATCGCATTCAACGTCAAATGAAACTGCTGCATCTTGACGAAGGGTGGGCATCTATCACGCTGAAGACCCTCTTGGACGATATCAGTACTCAACAGGCGCTGGCTCAACCTATTTCTGGAAAGCACGGCATCTGGGAGATCGTTCTTCACCTCGGTACAGCGCAACAACTTGTACTCGACCTCATACAAGGCATTGCGAGACCCTTTGCGCCCGGCGATGAGTGGCCGCCTGTCGAGGATACATCCAACAAGGCTTGGGATAACGTCCGACAGACGCTGCTCGATGCAGATGAGGAAATCCGTGGCGAGATGCAGGGATTCGCTGACTTCGCGCTTGAGCAATCGTTTGTCGAGGGAGGCAGCTCGGCCTATGACACCTTCCATGGGTACATCCAACACGCCTACTACCACGCTGGCCAAATTAGCATTCTTAAGGGCATGGAAGCAGGGAAATACGATTGCTCAATTCGGCCCATTGACACCTGATTGCAGGTCACTCCCGCCATTGGAGACGCAGGCGTGAATGGTGGACAATACCCGCCGAATCGCAGGCGCGAAGGACTCACATCCAAGAGGTCCGTCACGTAGCCACGGAGGGAATCGACATAATGACCAACGTATCGGAACGCACGAGCACCTTGCAGGGATCTCCTATTCGCAGGCTGGTCCCACTCGCCGTTGCCGCGAAGAAGCGCGGAATCCATGTCTATCATCTGAACATCGGCCAACCAGACATCCCTACGCCTGAGTCCTTTATGCGGGGTGTGCGAGAAGCGAAAATCGATGTTCTCTCCTATGCACCGGCACCCGGGATTCCGGAAACCGTACAATCACTTCTTGCGTTCTACGCTGACGCTGGAATCTCGCTAGCTGAGGATGAACTGCGAATAACAATTGGTGGCTCAGAGGCTTTTGCCTTCGCCCTGCAAATCACTTGCAATCCTGGTGATGAGATCCTCGTCCCCGAACCGTTCTATCCAAACTACAATGGACACGCAGTGATGAATGGGATCACGGTGGTTCCCATCACAACGAAGGTGGAGGAGGGATTCCATCTTCCCAAGATTGCCGAGATCGAGAAGCTGATCACACCCAAGACCAAGGCCATTCTTTTTTCCAACCCAGGAAACCCAACAGGCGTCGGATACACACGGACCGAACTACAAGGGATCGTTGATCTTGCCATCAAGCATGATCTGTATGTCATATCTGACGAACCTTATCGCGAGTTAATGTACGAGGGTCATGCAACCAGCATACTTGAATTCCCTGAGCTCGAAGGGCGCGCCATACTTGTAGACTCTATCTCCAAGCGGTTGTCTGCCTGTGGAGCGCGCATTGGCTGCATCGCCTGCCGTGATTCGAGGGTAATTGCTGCTGTCGACAAGCTCTGCCAGATCAGGCTCTCGGCACCGACGTTCTCCCAGCTGGGACTAACCAGCTTCCTGAATGACCCCCATCACAAGCAAGACATAGAAGCGATCAAGGCCAAATTCCATTCTCGTCGAGACACACTATTTGACGCGCTTCAGACGATTCCGGGCGCCGTTTGCCGTAAACCAGAAGGCGCATTCTACATTTTCGTGCAGTTTCCCCAGATTGACGACTCTGAGGAATTCGTCAAGTTCATGCTGAATGATTTCGATCTGGATGGCGAAACAGTGATGGTCGCGCCAGGTGCCGGGTTCTATGCAACGCCGGGCGTTGGACACAATGAAATCCGCATCGCCTATGTGCTGGAGGAAGCGAAGCTTGTTCGAGCAGTCGAGATCCTCAAAGCGGGACTTGAGGCCTATGTGTCATCCCGCACTGCCACGTCGTAGGAGAATGTCAGAAACGCAGTCCGCAGGTGACTGGATTTCAGATATCTGCGGGCTGTCAGCAGAACCACAACGATACTCTAGTCTCGTCGTGGACAGTGTGGCAGGCGCGGTCCCTTGATTGTTTCCATGGATGCTAGTTCCACACAGGTTTCCGGATCACAGCAGGTCATGCAAACGCGCTTGAATGCTCGGACAGACTTCAGCTCCACCCTTGGGGTGAGGTACCGGTCTCTTACAGGCTCAAACTTCAGCAGATCTGTTGAGAGGTATTTCTTATTGTCGTCCGAGAATACCGTGACGACAGTTGCGTCCTTGCCCAGCTCATTCTGAACCTTGAGAGCTCCGATCAGATTGGCGCCTGAGGAAATACCAACGGCAAGGCCCAATCGCGAACCAAGCATCTGCGCCATGAGGATTCCATCTCCGTCATCAACAGCCACTACCTCGTCCAGTTCATCGAGGTGAAGAAGTGCGGGTATGAATTCATCCGAAATACCTTGAATGCGATGCTTCCCGACCTTGCACCCAGTGGATAGAGTCGGCGAGCTAGCAGGTTCCATGGGGTACAGCTTGATCGACGGATTCGCTTCTTGCAGATATCTGCCAACACCCATTACAGTTCCTCCCGTTCCCACACCAGCGATAAACGCATCTGGCTTCAGGTCCCGGAAACCTAGTTGCCACCAAATCTCTGGGCCTGTTCCCCGATAGTGGGCTTCGCTATTGAATTCATTAGAGAACTGTCTAGGCAGAAAGCAATTTGGCCTAGAGGCTGCCATTTCTTCGGCACGGTCTATGCTTCCTAGAAACCCTCCCTCACTCTTGGCAACAAGAACGATTTCCGCTCCAAGAGCCTTCATAAGATTGATCCGCTCGGGGCTCATCCAGTCGGGCATGAAGATGGTTACGGGATGTCCAAGCGATCGGCCCAAAGCGGAGAAAGCGATGCCGGTGTTCCCGCTAGTAACTTCGACGATTCGATCGCCAGATTTGAGTTCCCCACTGAGGTAGCCTTCCCGAATAATGTGCAGGGCCATTCGATCCTTGATACTGCCTGTCATGTTCAGGTGCTCTGCCTTCGCATAGAGCAATCGCTCCTCACCATCGAATCGAAGAGCGATCTCCAACAAGGGAGTATTGCCAACCAAAGAAGAGAGCATCTGAGTTCGGTTTTCGACGGCAATCGGATTCATATTGGTCTCCTTAAGCTAGCACCCGGGTTGAGGTGGAAAGTCGGTTCCAAGTTTCGCCCATGAGTATCCAACGGGTTGGTAGTCTCCTGAAACAGGATCCGCCTTGTATTCCCCGTATGTGTCCTTAGCAACAATCAACTTGACCACATCGACGAAACTATCGATTTCGCTTTCTGTGTTGTATATGCCGAAACTGGCGCGAACCAATCCGGGAAGCGTCGAAACACCGTTTACAGCAAGCGCTTCGGCTATTTCTGCTTGTTGGGCTTCTGTAATTTGCTGAAGTCTTAGGAGATAAGGGTGGGCGCAAAACAGCCCACTTCGGACACCAATTCCGCCTTCGTAGCCGAGAATGGCGGAAACAAGCTTGTGATGGAAGCCGTCAATCGCGAACGTAATTACACCCAAGTATTCGCTTGCTTTCGCAATGTCACTTAAGCCATAAACGCGAACCCCATCGATTCCATCTATTCCCTGCAGAAACCGAACAGCAAGAGATGATTCGTGCTCCGCGATGGCATCCAGCCCTATATCCTGTAGACAACGGATAGCTTCGGCCCAGGCAATCGCCCCTACGATGTTCGGGGTTCCCGCCTCTTCTCGATTCGGCAAACCACTCCAGAACACATCCCGTTCCGTGACGAAATCGACAGTGCCTCCGCCGACGACATCGGGGGCATCATCGCGCAGGCAGTCTCTCAGCGTGACCAATGCGCCGACTCCAAATGGGGCATACATCTTGTGTCCCGTATAGGCAAGACAGTCGATGTGTTCGGGGTCGTCAGGAGAACCCATGTCTATGGCTCGATGAGGGGCCAATTGTGCTGCATCCACAACGATCCTTGCCCCCACATCGTGCACCATTCTCGCAATTGCATGAATGGGGTTGACAGTTCCAGTGACATTCGATGCGCCGGTGATGGCTACGAGTTCAACCCGACGCCCGTATTCGCGAAGAAGAGTCTTCAGATGCTCAAGATCAATCGTGCCATCCTCGTGCACCTGAATAAACTTGACTTCCGCAGCTTTGCGCCATGGCAGGTCATTGGAGTGGTGCTCCATCAGGGATGTGAGAACGATACCATCCTCAGAAAACGGGAATCGGTTTGCCAGTTTATTGAGTGCTTCCGTCGTGTTCTTTCCGAGAATGACTGAATGTGATTGCGGTCGGGCACCGACAAACGCTCCAATCGTTATTCGTGCGGACTCAAACTCTTCAGTTGCAATATGGCTCTTGTAGCCGCTTCCCCGACCAACACTTGCATAGAAGGGCATGAATTGGTTAATGCGATCAAGAACAGGCTGAAGTGTCGGGGTGCTAGAAGCATTGTCAAAGTTAATGTACGTTCGGCGCGAACCACTGAGTAGAGTAACTTGCTCATCAACGCCTGTGATGTACTGCCTTGCGTTCTCAAGTGTCAGTTTGTTTCTCACATGTTGCCTCGTAATTTCGAATTTGCCCCATTCTTTCTACTGGCCGGGAGACGTTGGATACTTGATCCCAGTACCAGCGTTGAACAGAACAACGTGATCATCTTCTAGGATCCATCTCGATTCAATAAGAGTATGAAGTGTTGCCAAGGCAGCACCACCTTCGGGACAGGCAAGAATCACCTAGCGCGACGTCAGTTGACGTTGAGCTTTGAGAAGCTGCTCATCACCTACAAGGCCAGCAGTTCCTTTGTTGTCACGGGCCGCATTCGATAGGAGAAAGTCGCCCGCGGCAGCCAGGACTCGCAGGCCAGCCACGTTGGTTGCTGCACCTTCCCAGGGTTCAGCATGCTTTGTGCCTTCTTCAAAAGTACGGGGGTACAGGGGCACAACCCTCAGCCTGCACTACAACTTGATTGGTGGCGCGACTTGGCATCTTTGAATTGCTCGAAGGGTGCTAATCCTTAGGGAGATGTTTCGCCTGCTGTCCGATAGATCAACCAAGAACGCTGGGAATCCCGGGTAGGCTCTCTGAGCTACCCGGGATTCATCATTTCATCACATGACGTTGCTAGCATGACAGCGGGAGGTTGGTATGAGAATCGCTACTATTATCTCGCTGATTGCTGTATTGCTGGCTGTATCGGCGCCCGCGGCTGACACCGATCTGATCGCTTACTTCTACGGGCAGTGGGGAGATGTGAACATCTACACCATCCCTGCTGGCGGAGGAGAACCAACACAGCTCACAGAGAATGCTGGCAACAACTTCGATCCCGAATGGTCACCCGATGGCACCATGATCGTCTTCCAATCGGACCGAGACGGCACTGACAGCATCTATGTGATGAATGCGGATGGTTCCGAACAGCTTCAGATTTCCTCGCCAGGCACGGCTGCACGCAATCCGTCGTGGTCTTCGGATGGAAGCCAGATTCTCTTCACCATCAATGGCGGGATCTCGATCATGAATCCAGATGGCTCCAACCTTCAGGCACTGACGAATCCATCACTTCGCGCGTGGAACGCCAAGGCCTCATTGATGAACGACACGCAGATCGTTTTCGAGACTGCTCAAGATGGCGATGCAGAGATCTACATTATGGATGCCGATGGTAGCAATGTCGTTAAGCTGACGGACAACGACCTCGACGATCAGCACCCCGTCCTTTCTCCTGATGGCTTGCTCATCGCGTTCAATTCATCTGTTCCCGGCCAGCCAGACTTTGATCTCTACATCATGAGCGCCGATGGAACCGATGTTCGCCGACTGACGACACATTGGAATCACGACGAGTACGCAAGTTGGTCATCAGACGGGCTACAACTTGTGTATACGTGGGGCAATGAAGCCATCTACATTATCAATGCAGATGGCAGCGGAAACCGACAACTCACACCCGCTCGTGACTGGACAGGTGGCGCTTCCTGGCAACCATCCCCTGTCGAGTCGGCCGATTAGCAATCATCCGGGTACGTCAGCGATGACGCGATCCACGTTCGCGCAGCAGGGGCTCTGGCGCGTCAGAGCACTACCAGTGTGCTGTTTTCCACTTCCGCAACAGTTTGACAGCCCGAGCAAGTGCCAGACGATTAGCACGAGGATATGATTCAGACATGGCACACGAAAAAGGGAACACCAAATCGCGTCCTCAAGACAGCCCAGATCGAGAACGCCTCGACAAGGTGGTCAAGCAACGGGGATTGATTCGCAGCCGATCGAAGGCACAGCGGATGATTGCTGCGGGACGAGTCGAGGTCGATGGGCGTATTCTCACGCGACCTGGGCATCCCATCGACCCTCAAGCTGAGATCGAGATCCTGTCGTTCGAGCAATACGTTAGCCAGGGGGGCGACAAGCTGGCCGCTGCTCTCGATCAATTCAGGATCGACCCCACTGGGCTGATCTGCTTGGATGTCGGCGCCTCGACTGGCGGCTTCACCGATTGCCTACTGCAGCATGGCGCAGCCAAAGTTCATGCCATCGACGTTGGCCACGACCAACTCAACTCGCGCATCCGCCGGCATCCCAAAGTCGTCGTGAGTGAAGGGTTGAATGCTCGTTATCTGGAACCTCAAGACATTGGCGAGCCTGTCGATCTCATAGTGATCGACGTCAGCTTCATCTCCCTCAAGCTGATTCTGCCTCCACTTGTCGGCATCCTCGATCCCAAGGGTCAGGTCATCGCCTTAGTGAAACCTCAATTTGAAGTCGGCAAGGACAATCTCCCTGATGATGGCGTCGTGAAGGACGAATCGCTTCGCCAGGCAGCACTCACGGACATCCGAGCATTCATTGAGACTGAGACACCGTGGAGCGTACAAGCAGACATGCAGTCACCTGTTGAAGGATCCAAGGGCAATATTGAGTTTCTAATCCGCATCCAATAAGACGTCTCAGTGACGAGCAGCTGAGTCTCTGGATCTAGGTCTCCGTCGTAAATTGCGGGTTGCACATTGGCGAACTAGCTAGCGTTTCCACTGTCAGAGAATGCCTGGTCTTGCGCATTCTCAAAGCAACTCGCCAACTACGACGAGTTGCACTTGACCTAAAGCGTCAAACATGCTTCACTAATCCTCACAGATTGGATGTGACAGATGAGGGATAGAGATTCAGGAAGAGATTCATCCGGCGAGGTCCGCAACGTATCGAGAGTGGATCGATTCCATCAGCTATTCGATGGGATGTCTGACTCGGCCTATCTAGTTGAGACAATCACAGGGCGGATTCTTGCCTGCAACGATGCTGCCGTAGAACAGACAGGCTATTCCCGGGGCGAACTCATCGGTCTAGACATCGGCCGTGATCTCAATGAAGAAGAATTGCCGGTCGCACCAGCCATAGTCCATGGCGCAATGGCTTCTGGTGAGGGATTCCGATTTGTCGATCAGAAGCGACGCAAAGACGGCACGACGTATTGGGATGAGATCGTTCTCGTACCGTTTCGTACCGATGGCGAAGCCGTGCATGTGTCCATCAACCGTGACATCAGCAGCCGTGCCGCGAAGGAAGCAGAGCTGCGTGAGAGCGAAGCCCGCTATCGCAGCATCTTCGAATCGACAACCGACGCTGTGATCGTGGAGGCAAATCCAAACGCCTACGGCATGTATGGGTATGAGCCTGGCGAACTCCTTGGTGTTCCCGCAAATAAGGTCATCCACTCAGACTACTTCCACGGATTCTCCAATTTCCGAACTGCGATAGACGGGCAGGGACATTTTCGTGCTCGATCAGTGAACCTGCGAAAGGATGGATCCCCATTCGATGTTGAAGTCCACGGAGGACGATTTTCCTATCAGGGAAGCCCTCACCTTTTGTCCATCGTCCGAGATATTCGTGAACAGGTGGCCGCTGAGAAGAGCCTTGAGAAGGCGCGTCTTAAGGTTGAGCGTCTCCACGAAGCTGCAACTCAATTGGCAAATGCAACCAGCGAAGCGAACGTATATGCCATAGCCGTCGAGTCCGCCCAGGAGATTCTCGATTTCAATCTTTGCGGTGCACTCGTCGTCGAAGATGGCAAGCTCATTGTCCTAGCTAGCTCCGAAGGCTGGCCACCTGAAGCCTTAACACCGAGTGATCTGGATGAAGGGAGCATTGCGCTAACAACCTATCAAAGCGAAAAGACTGTCGTCTTTGGATCACCTGCTGACGTTCCTGAAGCCAGATCGACGCTAAACGGTTTCCGATCCGGAATAAGTTCCCCCATTGGCTCATTCGGCGTCTTTCAAGTCGTATCACGGGATTCCCAAGCCTTCTCTGAGCAAGATGTACGATTTCTTGAGCTTCTTCTTCGACACACTGCCCAGGCGATTGAGAGGATCAACCTCCAAGATACACTCGTGATGCAGGCAAATCACGATCCTCTCACAGGCGTATACAACCGCCGCTATTTCAATCAAGTCATCGAACAGGAGCTGGCACGATCCAAACGCTATGAACGCACGATTGGCTTCCTCATGATTGACGTCAATCGGTTCAAGGAAATCAACGACCGCTTTGGGCATCAGATGGGAGATGAGGTCTTGAAGAGCGTCGCGGACCTACTGAAGGATGCTGTCCGTGAGAGCGATCTTGTTGTTCGTTACGGAGGCGATGAGTTCCTTGTTGTTCTCATGGAGACCGAGGGAGAATGCGCAAGCATCGTGGAGCGCATTGAGAGGAGTGTGCGTGCGCGCAACAGTACCAACGAGCTTGTTCATTTCCCTGTCACGCTGTCCATTGGTACTGCAAGCTGGAAGCCATCGGACAACGACTCCATTGAAGAAGTTCTCGCTGAAGCCGATCGACGGATGTATGAAGCAAAACGCCAACTGAACGGGGAATAGCCTTCATCCTCAACAAGCATCTCGGAAGCAATCACGCAATGATAGCTACAGACGAGTAGATGCGGAAGTTTCACCAGACATCCTGCTTGCCGATCAGATGGAGCGTGCTTCGAATTTCTTGCCGCCATCCTACTAGATGCAAATCATGGAATGAGGATTCGCGTCGAGGCGACTCGACTTCGAGTCCAAGCGGAGTGAGAGTCTGAGCGGTCTTCCTTCGTGGGTGTTACACTTGGACAGTCAACCCAATCAAGGCAATAGCATGTGCAAAGGGGAGCTACCATGGGACGTGAAGAAAAACGATTGCGCGAACGAACCATTAAGCTGTTGACGAAACGTCTTCAGCGTGAGCCCAAGGAAGAAGAGATCGACAAAGAGATTGAGGGATTTCATAAGGCGCAGGGACTAGCTCCAAACCGGGATCGCAAAGTCTGACTCCTTGGCCTAGTACTGAACGAGACCTGGACAGCCATCATCCGAACAGATTGCGAACATCCCTATCACGCTATCCTTCACCAACTGGCGGCGCATGCGACTCTCCACAATCCTCGTGCCTCTGTTGCTGCATGTCTGATCGCCTCAATCACAGAGCCTCCACGGATCAGATCATGAGCCGTTCCTTTTCTCATTGCATCATCGAAGCGGATGTCCGACGACTCACAAGTCGGATCACTTTGAGAACTCAACGGGGTCACTCGACAAGGAACACTGATGAAGGTTGACCGTGCAGCTCCTGCCCAATCCGAACCCCCCGGCGCCCAGATTTCCGTAGGGTTTATCGTTCACTCGACATGGTTCGTGCGCGCCGGGGTTCCAGAGATTCATCTCTATGGACGGCTAAACTCAGGAGAGACTTTCCTGATCATCGACACACGCGACAAGCCAAGATTCTACTTGCGTATTAGTGATTCGATTCGTGCACGAGACATCGCGTCGCGCTTCGGCGCCAAGCTCTCTTCGACATCGCGACGAACACTAGATGGCGAAGAGATTGAGTCAATCACAGTCAGTGCGCCCGGCAAGCTAGGCGTTCTGCGACGTGCGTTTGGCGAGGCCGGAGTTCGCACATACGAGGCAGACGTTCCCTTTGCCTGGTCGTATCTCATTGATCGACATCTGCGGGGTGCCATCGAAATCTCCGGCTCCTGGCAGAAGGGTGGCAATGTCAGCCGCATCTATCGCAATCCTGAACTTTCTCCGAGTGAAGCAGAGCCCAAGCTGGTTGCAGTTTCTCTTTCTCTGGACCTAGATCCGCAAACCGGAGCCGTTCAAGCTGCAGCTCTTGCCACCGGCTCGCAACTCGCCCAAAAAGTGAGTGTTCATCTTGCTCTAGTTGATAGCGAACGAGAAGCCGATGTCTTGATCCAGCCAACAGAACGCGATCTCTTGCTGACCCTTCGCCATTCGCTATGTCAGATCGACCCCGATCTGATCACTGGATGGGATGTCGTTTCCACAGTTCTCGTTCCGCTGAAAGAGCGGATGGCCGCTCATGGCATTCCTTTCAACCTTGGAAGATCCAATCGCCTGTCGCGCGTTACGGTGCCTTCGGCATCGTCCGATCGACGTAGGAGGGGACATGCACAGGCAATCATCGAGGGCCGTCAAATTCTTGATGCACGCAATATCGCCCGCTCCGGTCAGCGCAGATTCGACGATTTGGAGTTGGCAACAGTCTCCCGCAACGTACTTGGCTGCGAACCAACCTCAGTCAGCCAATGGGCACAAGTCGTGCTCGACATTCTCGAAGCCGACAATCTGATACAACTCACTGTGCGCAGAAGTCTACTCATTGGCATTCCATTGCAGCGTGCGTGGACGTCTGTACAGGCCTTCGATTTTCTCTATCTAAGTGAGCTCCATGCACGTGGCGTCGTTGCACCAACTCGTGATGTCGATCGACGAGGCGGCGCCCCGGCTCCAGGCGGACTCATTCTTTCCCCACGCGCGGGTGAGGCTCGAAATGTGCTCGTTCTCGACTTTAAAAGCCTCTATCCGTCCATCATTCGCACGTTCAACATCGACCCCGCAGCTCAGATTACCGATCCCGCCGATGGACAAGACGTGATCCTTGCTCCCAATGGCGCTGCCTTCAGTCGCAAGCCTGGGATTCTGCCAGGGATTCTCGATCGGTTCTTCGAGAGCCGCGCTGAGGCCAGATCACGTGACGACACTGTGGCCTCGTATGCCTACAAGATCATCATGAACTCGTTCTATGGCGTGTTGGGGACCTCAAGCTGTCGATTCGCTTCCCAGAGCATCTCAGGGGCAATTACGTCATTCGGCCAGCATCTACTTCGCTGGACACGAGATGCCCTTGAGGATGAAGGGTTCACCGTCATCTATGGGGACACAGACTCGCTCTTTGTTGACGCCAAACTTCCTGCAGACGGTTCACCAGAGGAAGCCAATCGACTCGGGCAAACCATCGCCGCACGCGTCAATGAACGTCTGAGCAAATACGTCACCTCGACGTATGACGTGAAATCGCGCTTGGAACTGGAGATGGAAAAGGTCTATACCCGCTTCTTTTTGCCTACAGTTCGAGGCGAGGATCGGGGCCGAGCCAAAGGCTATGCAGGGCTGATCGTTGAAGCGAACGGCGATCATGTCGACGTCGTAGGCATGGAAGCCGTACGCCGCGACTGGACTGCGCTCGCCCGTCGATTCCAGCGGGAGTTGCTTGATCTTGCGTTTCATGACGCCTCAGACACAGTTATTGAGGGCCATGTCTCCGCTACTCTCAAGCAGCTTCGTAGCGGTGATCTGGATGCTGAACTTGTGTATCGCAAGACGTTGCGCAAACCGCTTGATGAGTACACAAAAAGCCAGCCACCCCACGTTCAAGCGGCTGCCTTGATTCCTGAGGAAAAGCTGCCCGGCGACGTCGTTCGCTATGTCGTGACTCTGCGGGGCCCACGCCCCATCGAGAACATCGATGCAGCTCTCGACTATACACACATCGTCCAGAAACAACTCGCACCCATCGCCAAATCACTCGATGCCCTCATCCATCTTCCAGAACACCTCTTCGGCAGCGGTCAAATTGAGCTGTTCTAACGAACCACATCGCTCGCGCAGCTGTGCATGGCACGCCCAATACGGGACTGTTTAAGGAATATAGACACTCCCAGTGAGATTGCTGTAGGCTGCTGAGCCGATCCACATAGCGGCACTGGAGGACCCTCTGTGAAAGCAATTCGCCTGCATGGCCCGTTAGAGATGAGGCTGGACGAGATCGAACGACCGATCCCGAAACCTGGAGAGGCGCTGATACGTGTGCGCGCTGTCGGAGTATGTGGATCCGATATTCACGTCTACAAGGCTGGTGGCGTCGATGGGACACAGACAACGACGCCTCTTATTCTTGGGCACGAATTTGCCGGCGAAATCGTCGCTCTCGGGCCGAGAACAACCGAACCTGCTGTGGGAACCCGCGTAGCCATTGACCCTGCAATCTCATGCGGGCAGTGCGAGACATGTCTCGATGGCAACATCAATTGCTGTCCAAACGTGCAGTTTCCCTCTACGCCACCCTTGCAGGGTGCATTGGCCGAGTGTGTTGTTCATCCAGCCAATCTCTGCGAGCCACTGCCCAGCGCCCTCAGCTTCGCGGACGGCGCGATGCTGGAACCGCTCGGAGTAGCCATTCACGCACTCTCACTGGCTCGAATCAACCCAGGAGACACAGTGGCCGTTCTTGGAGCGGGACCGATCGGTTTGTTATGTATCCAGTTGGCTCTCGTATCAGGCGCCCATTCAGTGTATGCGTCAGAGCCTATTCCAGAGCGTCGTGCTATGGCGGGTTCTGCAGGCGCAATCGCCGTCTGTGATTCAACAAGCATCGATCCGATCGCCTGGGTGCATGAGCAGACTGATGGGCGTGGAGTTGATGTTGTTATTGAAGCTGCTTGGGGAGATCAGGCTGTAGTCCATGCTGTAGGCATGGCTAAACCAGCCGGACGTGTCGTCCTAGTAGGAATCTCCAACCGCGGCATCACTGACTTTCCAGCAGCTCCGGCACGCCGGAAAGGATTGACGATTCTTGTTTCCCGGCGGATGCAAGTCGTCTATCCGCACGCTATCGCGCTGGTAGAGCAGGGTCGCATTGACGTGCGAACATTGGTGACACATTGCTTCCCGCTTGAGCAGACCCCTGAGGCGTTCTCGCTAGTCGCGGCGATTGCTGATGGCGTTGGCAAGGCAATGATCGACATCTCGTAGCTCAAGCTGCGAAGAGAAATTAAGAATGCCTTCCTGCAGACTTCGGTTGCCGCTATGCCCTTACTCGCTTACACGCAGCTTGGCAATTGGCTGGCGAACGAACAAGCTGAGAATCCCGGCAAGCAAAGGCATGATGGATGCCAGAATGATGATTTCACGGTAGCCACCCAGCCAATCGAAGGCAGCCCCGAAGATGATTGGACCGATGGCAGAACCAACGACGTTCAGCGCAGCTGTAACTCCGAGGATACCTCCCAAGTACCGTCTACCGAACAGATTCGGCTTCAGCACTCCGATGCAGATGATGGAGATTCCTCCGGCCATTCCGCCCAGGACGGCATACAAATAGGCCATGGCCGCGCTCTGTAGGAATGCCAGCAGCAAGAATGACGCTACCTGCATGAAGCAGGTGATCGCCAGAACGACATGCAGACGACGAATTCGATCAAGAACAAGTCCTGCAAGGATGGTGGTAACCAAGCCAATCAGGGGTTTAACTCCCATGATTGCAGCAGCGAATGTCATTGAGAATCCGCGCGTTTCCATAATCGAAACAAAATGCAATATAGCCCCTGTCCCTACTAGTGAACTCTGGAAAACAACGTAGGTCAGAATCCAGAAGGCTGATGTGCGGATGGCTTGAGACTGCCTAAACGACGGTTCGTCAAGATCAGTAGTTTCGCGAGCAGCCTGCTTTGACACGTAACCAACTGTCGCTTTCGCGCCCTCGCCGTTCGAAAGCGGCACGGCGCGCTTGCGCGTCGCAGGCAACAAGCCCACGTCCTCGGGTCGATTGACGAGGAAAAGGAGGATGACTGGGACATAGAGAACCCACAATCCTCCGGCAAGAATGCGATAGGCAATACGCCAACCGAAGGTCAGAATCAGGTAGTTGTTGAGCAATGGGAACAATACGCCACCGAGCGTGCCGCCAAGGCCAACCAGCATGATGGCAAACGCACGTCGTGAGATGAACCAGTTGGGGGCAAGCGTTTTCGAAGACAAATCCAATGAACCCTTGCCAGTCAGCCTCGCCAGAAAGAATCCGACAAATAGCATCATAGGAGAGATCACGAAGCTCAGAAGTAAGCAGGCTGCTCCTAGGATAAAGGCCGAAAGAATGGCCACACGTTTTGAGCCAATGCGATCAACCAATCGCCCGACAAAGAACATCAACACACCAGAAAGCACGGTCGCTCCCGAATAAAGCATTGATACAAACGTGCGGCTCCATCCAAACTCATTGACGAACGAATTGATGAACAACGCGAATGAGTCGGATTGACCAGGTGTGGTAGAGAACATAGTGAATGCGCCCAAGAAGACAACCACCCAGCCATAGTAAAATGGGAACTTACTGATCCAGGCAGGGCCAAGTTTGCGTGACTGACCTTCCGGCATGCTCATGTTGCAGCCCCTCTCGTGCCATTGCGTGCAAGAGGTGCCGCGCAGGCCAATCAGTTGAGTATTATGAACCAAGTGTTCTCATGAATCTATGAAGAACTGCTCCCACAATCCTTTCTACTTCAGAAGAACAAAGCCCGCTGCAAGGCTGGCCGAAGGCAATCCTGCATTGAGAGAGATCAAGATGGCTCTGGCCCCAGCTCCTTGATGTGGGTGATACCAGCATGCTGAACGGGCTCAAATCCTAGGCACTCATAAAACCCGCGGGCATCTGACGTGCCAACGTTGACCGTCAGCTTGGAGAAGGTGGGAAACGCAAGTCGAGCAAGTTCCGCAACCAACCCACGAGCCAGTCCCTTTCCTCTGAATCGAGGCAAGACGTAGAGCCTGCGAATACGCCCGGCACACGCGTACAGACGGTCAGGCTCCCGATTGAGGCCAGCGACTGCAATCACTACTTGGTCCAAAAAGTGAGCGCAAAGCAGTTCGCCTTCGGCATCAAATCGGTTCACACCTGCATGGAACTCTTCAACCAGGCGGCAAACCATGTTGTGCCCTTCGGCGCGACTCGCACGAAGTATTTCTGCCCAATCCAAGGCATCCAAAGATACGATGCGCTTGGGCTTCATTTCCCATCACCTGCAGACGTGTGTTCAGCAATGTGGGCCAGAACAAGGCCCAAACTAGCTTCTCTGCTGTGATCGCCTTCAATTCGTAGGAGCGTGCATGGCAAGGTCTTCATCCACTGCTCGTGATGAGCCCTGCTTCGCATGTCCAGCCCCCCAGAGTCATAGGCTGCCGCCCACTCGAGGAATTGCGTATGACTGCCGTGACGAGGGTCAGAGGGATTCTCGATCTGCCGTCCGTAGCGTTCGATCTCTCGCGATCGTAGCCGCTGCACACGAATATGCGTTGGAACCCGAAGGAAGACCGCGAGATCAAACAGTGGCATAGCGAAATCACCCCACCCACAAAGCGACCCAGACAGTACCCACGCGTCTTTGGCCTCAAGCGCATCTCTCAACAGATCCTTCCTTGCCGTTCGCTCGCGCGGTGTAGTGAATGGAGGATCAGTAGGCATCCAGTAAAACTCATCCGTATCCAGATGCGTGAAGCCGCTAGTCTCCTCGATACCCTTCGCCAAGGTCGTGGTCCCCGATCCTGATGCTCCGAAGATATGAATTCGACTAGTCACTATGGCTGCCCGCATCGTCCATCACAGACCAGATAGTGTATTTGGAGGCGATGACTTGGGTTTGTTGATTTGCGTCCATGTTGATGGTGGCAATGCCTGCGACAACGGCTCCTTGGCCTTCGATGAGCGAGATGGCTGCTGACACTTGTGCGCCTGTCTCAATCCACTCATCAACGACGAGAACGCGTTGTCCTGGACGCAGGATGTCACGCCGTATCTCCAATTGCTTGCTGAGTCCCGTGTAGTCACGGAAATCGATACGATCGACCTCTACAGGCAGTTTCCCGCCCTTGCGAACGGCGAGTACACCCACGCTCAGTCGTTGAGCAATGGCTGTGCCAAGGATGAAACCAAGAGCGTCAATGCATGCCACCAAATCTACTGATATGTCTCCAATACAGGAAACAAGATCATCAACCAGAGCATTGAATCCATCCGCATGCGCAAAAAGAGGGGTTACGTCGTTTCGATTGCCTGTTGTGTTCGTATCAATCCAGCGCAGATACTGCTTCATTTGGGTATTCCCATCCTTCGCTCACATGCAATGGCTGGCAGTTGGTGAAGCCAACTGATCTGGAAGCTCAATCGATGACAGTTGGCACCCAAGCTAGGCATACCTCTGGGGCTTTGTGTGTTACAAGGGCTTGCTTTTCAAGAAAGCGGCAGTCAGCTGTGACGCAACGTCATCATCACGGATGGGTGATTCGATTTTCAGTTGCCGTATCTGTTGAGCATACTTAGGGTATGACTCAATCCCAGCCCCCATTTGAAATACAGCTTCTTCTGGATTGGTCTCTGGATGTGGCTGAATGCCCCACACTGGATGGTCGCCATACCGCATCGCCTGAACTGAACAAGCGCCATTAGAAGCGAGAACGCGCCAGGGATCTGGAGGCAATACAACCTCATCAGTATGAGACGTATAGACATGCCAGGGGTTGGGGCAGCTGGCAAGAAGGGAATCCGTCTTCACGATATCGATGGCCACCCAGCCAAGCTCAGGAATTCGTGATCGCCGGATAGAATCGGGCCCAGACAAAGCCCACGCCAGCATCTGATGCCCAAAGCCGCTACCAAGAATGGATAGACCACGACCGAAAGCATCACGCACGATATCGGCCTCCACATCAAACCACGGCTCAGACGTCGCGAACGATGCTTCCGAACCTGTGAGGAGGACGTGCGTGTAGCGATCGAGTACTGGCACTGGTTCGTTGTCAGGAAGCTGAAAAGCATCGAATTGGACCTTGCCGAAATACCGCGCCCACTCTTCGACTGGGCGCAGAACCGCGCGGTCGATGGAATTGTCCAAAACGAGGATTCGCTTCTTCATAGAAGTAGCATAGGACAGACAGGGGTCGGAATCAATTCCCAAGAGCTAAATGGCCATGCGACACCTGGCTGAAAGATGAGGAGAAAGGCAAGATTATTCCTCTCAAGTTGCATCAAGTTGTCCTGCAACCCTGATCTAGTCTAGCATAGGAAAACACGCAAGCCGGTTGAGGAGGTTGCGATGAAGCGATGGCTGTTGTTAGGTGGATTGGTGCTGGCGATTTCGTGGGCGAGCTGGGGACAGTCCGTGTGTCCTGCAGGAGCGCTGGCAACAGACAGCGAAGTCGTGACCGGCGTGTTCGGCACAGTGGTAGTCGAGGTCTGCGTCGCACGGAGTGACGGACAAGATACGTACACGTATAGATTGACGCACCTCGGCGGAGGCGTGGAGAATCCTTGCGGTCTTCTTATACCCGGCATTGGTCGAATGGACACCGTCTCAACAGCGGGACCGACTGGTTGGTCTGCTACCACAACGCCCTCTGGTTGCGGCGCATGGTGGACATGGTCATCCAGTGTGCTCGGCTCAGGTGTTGGCAGCTCACTGATCGGGCGCACGCTCACGATGTCTGTCACCATAGATGGGGAGACAACGCCTACAGATGTGACAGCAGCCATTTCTCTCTGCGGGAAAGCCCCCATTCCGTTTCGCATCCTAGGTCCATCATCGGCGACAGCATCAACGGCTTTCACAGGTTCAGGACAACGAATTACCATTCTCGGAAGTGGAGACACGCAGACAATTGTGGTTTGCGAGCCTTCTTGGGTGCGGCACGGATTCGCGGGACCCGGTTTCGATCCGGACTCAGCCATCTTCCGTCTGTTTATCGATAGCGTGGAGGTTGCCCTCGACCATCAAGTCCTGTGTGTCCCGTCTTCTGAAGTGGGTGTCAATACTGCACTGATCTACTACTACGTCCAGTTCCCAGCTGACTACTTCACTACAGGACCGCATGTAGTCACAGGAGTCTGGGAGACAAATGAGATTGTGTCGCCTCCAGATGGGTACTCGTACGAGCGAACAATCACGCTATTGGTCGAGGAATGTGGGCCTGAACCGATTCCGCTCCCTGACCTTCGTGTTCAGGTAACCGAAGCTGAGTGTGCTTGTGCTTGGACTCCTCAACAGAGTTTCGAGTGCGTAACGACAGTTCGTATTGCGGTCACCAATCTCGGCAATGCATCCGCTCCATCATCTGGCCTCATTGTTTCTTCGGGACAAAATCGCAGCGTTCTCGGTATCCCTGAACTTGCTCCCAAGGAGATCTATGAGAGAGATGTTGACATTGACCTGAGCGGTGTTTCCTATGGGAAAGTACCGTGTCCTCTGGTTGTGACAGCCACCGTCGATTTCGGCAATCAAATCGAGGAGCTCGACGAACAGAACAACACGGCCGAGTACGAGGGGTGTTGCAAGTAGGTCTCAGGCTCTAGCGATGATGAGACGACAGCGCGCATCTCCGTAGCGGCGGTTTCCACTCGCAGCTGCTCATGAGAGGATGCAGCAAGCAGGAGGAATCAAGTGCCTCAGCTACGCAGGATCATCGCCAACTTGAGGTCCTCTTTCGCGGACGGCGGAGTCGAGGCAATGAGTCAGACGCACTCGTTTGCTATGAAGACGAGTTGCCGCTACCGGTTGCTGTGCTGGGTTGTCAATCTCGTGTATCCGGCGATCGCACTTCTCGACATCGCGAAGGATCTCGACCACCACATTGGAGAGATGGGAGTGGCAGGCGGATCCAAAGCGATGCTTGATACACTACCGCTACAATGGAGAGCCAAGTATCCCACACAGGGAAAGGACGAGATCAGGACGTGTCCTATCGTTATCTTCGGACAGCACGGCTCGATTCTAACGCCGTTTCTTGTCGCCTCATCCCTAGACCGACCCGATCTGAAGATGCTCAGCGCGACCTACATTGCGAAACTGGGTCCGAATGTAGCACGCTCCATGTACCCCGTCGTCATGCCGCAGCCCACGTTTTATGGCGCAGGAAGAAAGGGACTCGTACCCCGAATCAGCGGATGGCTTACTTCCAGATTGGAACCTACAGTGGACAAGAACGATGCGAAAGAACAGAACCGAGCATCATTGATTCAATCGGCCAAACATGTTCGAGATGGCGGGGCGCTTCTTGTCGCTCCCGACGCCTGTGATCCTAAGGTGAAGTGGCGTCACGGAATCGGTCATCTCATCATCCAACTCGCCAAGATCAGTGAACCAGAGGGCAATACCTATCTCGTCCCGTATAGGATCTGGGCTCCGATTACCGGCGTGTTCCGCCTATTATCGAGGAATCCTATTCTGAGAGCTCTCGGCAAAAGACAGTACCGAATGCCGATCCGCGTTGCATTCGAGAAGCCAATCCTCCTATCGTCAGTCATCCAACAAACCGGCCTCGATCCCGCAGCAATCACCGAGCATCTCGAGACGCACTACCGCAACTTGGGGTTCTAAGTCTCACTTCCGGTGGTTTGAGAAAGAAAACGATACGGAGCCATTTCGGACGCGGATGTGCGCTAGGCCTTCTTGCCGTCGGCATGCATCGTCTTGAGTCGAGCAAATGCCTCGCCGTACTTCTCGTTCTCCTTCGACCAGGTTGTCAAACGATCGCAAGGGAAGTCAACGCACTCCGAGCAGAACTGCAGGCCTTTTTGATCGACGCAGCACTTCAGGATTTCGCAGCTCACACTGCTATCATCATTAACGCTCCAGTGAACTGAACGATCCCCCTTGCAGCCCTTGCAGTACATTCCTCGTTCAATAATCTCGGCCTTTCCCTCTTCTGGCTTCAACCACCCCATATCGCGGAACCAGGCTGCGCACCCCTCGGCAGCCTTGTCATCAAGCGGGATTCGACGAATTCCACATGACTCGCAATCCAATCCACACGCTGCTGTCCATTCATTTGCCATTGCACACATCGCCTCCAGTTGTGCGGTCTTATGAGTACTGGACACACTATACGCTCTCCTTCAAGGGGAGAGTCAAGATCGACATCGGAAGGTTGAACCTGCAGCTGCGTCGTCAGCGATAGGTAAACCAAGAGAGAGGGGAAGTAGAGGAATCGCAAAACTGAAGGGCCAACCGTACGAACTATAGCGCCGCGCCGAGCGCCTCAGCCTTGGCCATCGCTTCAGTATCAGCAAGTATGTCTCCGCGATCATACGCCGTGCCCAGCACGTAGCCTGTCAGCTCCACCTCAAGATACTCAAGAGATCGACGAAACATCTCGACCGTAAGATCGGCATCTCCTGGCCCATCGCCTGCCTGAATCGCCAGCAAGGCGCGTTTGCCTTGCAGGTTGTGATTGGCAACATAGGGGCGCAGGCGATCAAGCAGCGTCTTCATGGGGCCCGTCGGACCGAACCAATAGATGGGCGTTCCGAATACGAGAGCATTGGCTTCGTTCAAGCGTGGATAGAGCTCTAGCATGCCATCGTTGAGCACGCACTCAAAGGGCGATTTCTTGCAGGCGCGGCAATCCACACACGGTCCGATTTCGAAGTCGCCCAAGTAGAGCTTGTCCACCTCGTTCCCATTAGATTCAGCACTGGCAAGGATGGCATCGATCAATAGGTCCGTGTTGCCCCCTTTTCGAGGACTTCCGACCAAACCCAGAACCTTCATCAGCTACCTCCTGAGGAAACCATGTTCCCGCATTAAATGTTCTCGCTTAAGGCGTCTTCTCGGCCACAAGCATCAACTCGATCTCGTCCAAGTCAAGGGGCTTTCGCTCCCAACAACCAGCTGTCCCACCCCAAATACTGAGAACCGACATCCCCACCATGCGGAACAGCAATGCAAGCTCAGTCGCAACAAACCCTCGCTCACGCACGTCTATCTCAGGAAGTCCCTCTTGCGGTGCAAAAGAAGACGATTCAACAAGATTGACTGGATCAAACCGCCCGGCGGCGACATCCTCATTGTCGTGCTTCCGGAGCATCGCTGCGCCGTTGAGAACGGTGAAGATTGCCTTGCCACCAGGCTTTAGGCTTTCACTGATATTGCGAAGGATCGACAAGGGATGTTCAATCGGATCATCTGCCTCGCCAAGCAATCCAAAGGCTCCTTCACACAGGCATATCACAGCATCAACTTGTTTAGAAAGCGAGAAATCCATCGCATTGGAATGCTTCCACTCGACAACCACGCCCGCCTTATCTGCAGCTTCGGCAGCCTTGGCAAGCATTGCAGTGGACAGATCGAGACCTATCACAGAGAACCCACGTCGGGCCAACGCGATGGCATGCCGCCCTGTTCCACAACCAATGTCAAGAATCACTCCACCTGCAGGAACGTTGAGCTCTTCAAGCACAAAAGCAACCTCGAAGACGGTATTCGCAGTGAACACATTCTGGTCGTAAACCTCAGCATGTGCATCGAAGAACTTCTCCCACGCAGTTGGCTCCGTCATCTGTCATCCTTTCTAGCTAATCCTCAACAACAATTGCCTTCGTCTTGGGCCGAGGTGCCTTGATAACCATGAACCTCAGACGTTGCTCGCTCTCGTTGTACCAGCAATGCAACACATCCTTCGGACTCTCGACGAGCGTCCCAGCAGAAATCGGCGACTTCTCCTCCCCAATCTCGACAATGCCCGTTCCTTCGAGAACGAAGAAGGCAACATCGACTGGCGTGATATGTCGCACAAGATGCTCACCTGGTTGTAGCGTGATTACAGTGACGATTAACTCAGGTGAGTTGTACATTCCGCGCGCATCGACGCCATGAATCGTCTCCATGATCGGCGTCAGTTCGATTGATTTCGTAATCATCGTTGCTCCTTTCCCTTTCTGGCTGATTGAGTATATCCGTTGGCCTAGGGAGTGATGAGATACGTCTGTCGAATTCAGTACACCGCCAAGACTCATCTTCTTGCTCTGAGTGATTATCACGCACTGGGCACTCGTCAGCTGAAATCACCGTATTTCAGAAACCCCACAAATATGTGTTGACAATCGTGTAGAATAAATGCAACCCATCAACATAGTAACAAGGCGTTGTCACAGTATCTGTGGGCTCGCATTGGCATGAACTTGCTCAGGCTGGAGGCTGCTGGACGATGAGATTCTGGATCCGATTTCGATTGTGGAATTGGTCTATACTCGCAAAACTGGCGATTGGAGCACTGCTAGGCTTCCTTATGTTCAATGGGCATTTGTTTGCCCTTTGCGGGTCGTTGAATATCTGGTTTCTCATGAACATCCTCTCCCTTCCGTTGGCTCTGTACACCATCTGCCTATTGCACGAAGGCTGCCACGCGCTCGTTGGCCACTTGGTTGGATTCAGAATCGACACAATTACGGTGGGCGCCGGCAGGCGACTTCTGAAAGCTAGGATTGGCGAGACAACGCTAGAGCTCAGGTTGGGTTCGTTCCGCAGCGCCGTACGCATGGCGCCTCGCTCGCCAGCGACTTGTTCAGTCCCAAGGATTGTAAGCATGCAAGTTGCCGGATGCGTGGGAACTTGCTTGCTGGCCGGCGCAGTTTACCTCAGCGTGCCTTATGGCATGCTGAGCTTGTTTGGGAATTACGGGTGCAGCTGGTCGATTGCGGGAACTCTCTTTGCGTTCTCGGCAGTGCTTACAATTGGGAACCTAATGCCTCTACGCGTCGGTGTGCGTGGCGGCAATTATACAGATGGCTATCGAATCATTGAGATATTAAGAAGACCTGAAGTTGGCAAAGCGATAAAGCTAGCGGCTCCTTATGTAAACAAGGCTGCAGAAGCATATCGTAATCACAACTATGCTTCTGCTCAATCCATTTGCAGCGAAGGACTCCTGGTTGCGCCTCGATCCTTCCATCTCAAGCTATTCCTCGGAGTAACGGACATCCATCTGGGGGCCCCCTCGACAGCTCGCCCTAAACTCGAGACAGCATTGAATGAATTCGCGAGCAACGGTTTGGAACGAGCACTTGCTTGGAATGGCATTGCATATTGTGACGCATTGATAGGAGATCCTCGTTACCTCGAAGAAGCTGATGAATTCTCTTTGCGCGCTATCACCGTACTGCCGATGTCGGACACAATCGGCACGCGAGGCAGCGTTCATGTATGGAGTGCGTACGAGTTGGCAATGACAAATCAGGGCCAGAGCAAGAAAGCTCGCTGGTTGTTAACTCAGGGTATTCAGCTGCTGCACAAGGCGCACAATTCAGCACAAACCGATACTTCAAGGCTAGCGGAAGCAGCATGGTTGTCTGTTGCCTATGCGCTTCAAGGCATGCACGAGCTATCCAGTGAGTACCTAGAGCAAGCGAAGAGTGCTGGCGGCATGATTGAAGAGGTGTATGCTGTTTCGAGAATAGCGGATATTGCTGCGACTGGGCTACGCGTCATGTAGCAGTAACAAAGAAGCTCCTGCTAGCTGTGAGCAAGCCTTGCGATAGAAGCAGCTTGTCGATCGCCATGGATCATCTCCATAATTGGCGTCAATTCGCTTGATTTCGTCTTTATCGTTGCTCCTTCTGCTTCATTACCCACCGGCCAATCTTTCCCATCAGGCACTGACGCACATCCAATCGCTAGATGATGCGGTCTTTGCCGAGCATGCGCCGGATCATTGATAGGGCACCCGTATGATGGGCTTCATGATGACTGAGATGGACGCAAACCGAAGCCTTGGTCCTGAAGAATTTGGACGGTGTGCATGGCGGGCTTTCAAGGTCTTCTTCGCTGGCTGTCTCAAGGTAATTCTGGAGGTCCAGCAAGCGCGCATCCAAGACGGCTCGACAAGTCTCGACATCGGGATACACGCTTGGATCTTGTGGATCCACGCCTAGCCCGAACAACTCCGCCCATCCCTCTTCGCATGTTTGCTTCCCAGTGAGCATTTCAAGGAATCCAGCACGCGATTGCGCCAAGTGTCCGAGAATCCAGATCGCTGGATTGGGAATGCGCTCCGGTTGCTGCAGCCAATCATCGCCTTCCATTCCCGTCGTAAAGAAGTCGATGAACGAGTTGCTCCGCTTGAGACCGATCCAATAGGCTTTGGCTGTTGAATTCACTTGTGCCTCCTTGCCGTTGACAATGACTCATCAGTTTACTGAATTACAGCTCACTCAAGTGATCGTGAACCGTAGGGATCCGTGGCTCCAGCAACTGACGTATATACTTCCCGCTTAGTTCAAGATGAGGTAGATTCGCGTCCGTATTGCAGGACTCGTCCTCGAAACCTTGGCTAGCTGGCGATATCGCGGATTGCTGCAAGGAGGCGATCGACTTCGTAGGCTGTGTTGTAGTGATTGATCCCGATGCGAATCAAACCGCCAGCCTCTGCTAACCCGAGTCGCTCGACAACGGCTATGGCATAGAAGTCGCCGCAGTAGGAGAAAATGGCTTCATCGCCCAGCGCCTTGGCCACGTCCATGGGAGCATGGCCCTCCAACGTGAACGACACGACGGGCAACCGTTCATCGAACCGCGCCGGATCGGTAATCCCGTAGATGCGGACATTAGGAATCGTCTGAAGGCCGACAGTAAGCCGTTCGGCAAGCTCCATCTCGTAGTCGCGAATGGCTGTCATTCCCGCCACAATCTCGGCTCGGCGCGAAGCTCCTGCGTCTACGTCACTGAATCGACGCCCAACTGAAGCAATGTAGTTGACGGCAGCTGTCGCCCCAGCCATACCTTCGAAGTTGGGTGTGCCTGATTGAAACTTGTCCGGTGGCTTGTTCCAGGCAGGGATAACTTTGTAGGCAGGCAGTTCGTCAAGAAGCTCGTAGCGTCCCCACAGGATGCCAAGGTGTGGACCGAAGATCTTGTAGCCCGAGAACGCGAGGAAGTCGATATCGAGTGCTTGAACGTCCATGACAGCGTGTGGCGCGAACTGAACGGCATCGACGAACACCCACGCACCCACTTCGTGCGCCCATTGGGTGATCTGGGCAATGTCGTTCATTGTGCCGACGGCGTTCGAGGCCGCTGCAACAGCAACGACTCTCGTCTTTGGACCGATGGCTGCACGCATGGCGTCCATGTCGAGAGTGCAATCCTCGGAGTGGAAGTCGATGCTGCGAATAACGACGCCTCGTTCTTCTAGCGCCACCCACGGCGCAACGTTGGCATCGTGGTCAAGCTTTGTGACGATGATCTCATCGCCAGGAGAAAGCACCCTCCCCATCGCCCGACTGATGTTGAATGTTAGCGAGGTCATGCTTTGGCCAAAGACAATCTCATCTGGACGACGTGCGTTGACAAAATCAGCCATCGCCTCTCTAGCCAACGTGACTGTCTTGTCTGTGCGGCGTGAGAATTCGAACGCCCCGTGTGCATTGCTGTTCGCCTCAGTGTAGTAGCGGGCGAACGCATCGATCACTGAGCCATGCACCTGTGTACCGCCTGGTCCATCAAAGAAGGCAATCGGCCGTCCATCGAGTGTTTGCTGTAGTGCAGGGAATTCCTGTCTAAGTTCCATCACGCGTTCGTGTGCTAGTGACATGACTCATCCTCCCAAACCGATCATCTCTCGCAAAGCCGCCGAGAACTGGATCCCAGTCAAATGGGTAGTCCTCCCGTATTCCGGCCCATTGTAAATGGGGCCGCACGAAAATGCAGCCGCCCAGGCCGAAGATAGCCCGATCGATGTACTAGGAGATTCCTAGAAGTTGGGGATGCCCCCAGATGGCTTAGGACTGTCGAGTTGCTTGCTTGTCCTGCTTCTTCTTCGAGTCCTTTGCTTTCTTGGCTGCCTTTTGCTTGTCCTTCTTGTCCTTGTCCTTCTTGCTCATCTTGTCGCCCATGGAAATACTCCTTAGTGGCGCAGTTTATTTGTGTAGCTCAGCTACAGGCACCGCCTAGGACCATTGGCCCCCTCAGTTACCTGCGCTGCTCCTTGAGCCTACTGGGACGAATTGGGTAGATCAAGAACGAATGTCCTGTCGTCTCGATTTTGGCTGTACCCTTTGCGTGCACAATCTCGTAGTGAAGATGACTACGATCTAGTTCTCATTCCAGCCAATTGTGGGTTGTGTCCGACGAATTCCGACCTGTCAGCCAATCTCCTCAAGCTCAAATGGCGTGCCATGCCCTGGGTAGACAGTCTGAATGTTCAGCGTCTTGATCCGCTCGAACTCAGCCCTCAAGACGGCTGCATCATCCACAAACGTAGCGATCGACGGTCGCGTTCGGTTCTGCAGGAAGTCTCCGCTGAAAAAGGCGCCATCCGCCGTCAGCGCAGCAAGCGATCCCCGCGTATGGCCGGGAACGTGGAAGACAGTGGCATCAAGGCCGTACTCGGTCAACCGATCGCCCTCGTCCAGCAGCACGTCGGGAGTGAACCGATCGCCCTTCTTCAACATAAATAGAGACATCAACGGTTTCAACAAGCGGCGCATCGGTGAAAGCGGTCCCCGGCTCTGGAACATATCGCCGCTTTCCACAGCCTCAACCTCAGCTCGATGCATGGCAATCTTGGCACCATATTTCTGGCGCAAGTACAAGGCGTTGCTTGCATGATCGGCATCACCGTGCGTGATCACGACCAGCTTCAAGTCGCCTGGCCCGCAGCGTGCGCCTTCCAACGCGCTGTCCAGCGCCTTTCGATTGGATCTGAGCCCCGTATCAATGAGGATGAATCCGTCATCAGCTCGAACCAGATAGGCGTTGACCATTTGAAACGCAAGTCGTAGAACCGATTCATTCATGCAAAATCCTTTCACAGGTGAGGTCTGGCTTAAGCGTAGTGAGCAGGGGGGATCTGTGCAACTGAGGGGGCGCTACGTGATGTGGTTCGTGCGAATTGGGGTATGTGTCCCCCTGGATGCCTCCCTCGAACTCGTCGCGTACTCATAATGTACTTGGACGAAGGGCCAGAAACTGCTTCATTCAGCTACTTCTTCGATCCTTACGTCATCACACCACACCGTCCCTGATCCAATAACAGACAAGCCCACGTAAATGCTCGTCTCGCGCTCGGGTATGGTTAGGATGTCCTCGAAATGCTGCCATTCACCGGGTGATCGCAAATCATCTGCAACTTTGGCTAGTCGCGAGTTCACAGGGACGGAATCAGCATCCCAAGTGGCGCGCCTGACCCACACAGAGCAGCCGCTTAGCTTCACTGACAGACTAATCCGATAGGTCTTTCCGGATTGAACTTGGACCTGCTGGCTCTGGATGCCTACTACATCGTCTATTTCGCGTGCGACTAGCTTGATAGACTGATTCCCTTCCACAGCATAAGTCGTGTCGACAATGACCTGCAGCGCGCTATTGGTCTCTGGATTCGGGAAGAACTCCCAATTGACCGGATAGCCGGAGTCGGTAATCTCGAAACTACCGTTCAATCCTACCGTGCTTTCGCGTTTCAATAGCACGTCGCTTGTGCACGAAATCATCAATAGGCATATGCCTACAAGGATGATCGCGGATCGTCGTCTCGTTGTCATTCTCTTTCCTCCAACGCCAGCCATGATTAGTGTGCGAGGGGGCAAGCTATCGTCGCTGCACGCTGACCATTGCATTCACAATTCCAGTCTGTTCTGACTTCCTCTTCTTCCGCATATTGACATGGATACTGCCGAACGACAGCCTACGGACTAGATGTAGGTCGGGCAAGTGTCTGGCTTCCCGTTGGGAAGCTTTCGAGTTTCGGCGTAGCCGAAACGTCGGGGCTTTCTTTGAGAAGCTTGCGAGTCAGACTCTGGCAAAACATCGGGCCTTGATTTGGGCTGCTGTCGAGTCCGGTGAGTCCGAAACAGGATCGGGGGCTCCCCTTCGGGCAGCTCTCGAGTTTCCGCTGTGCGGAAACATCGGGCGTGAATCCAAACAGCTTTCGAGTCATCCTAATAGATGAACGGAATGAGCTTGTGCGTAGTCTTCTTGTAGGAGCGGTACGAGTCTCCGAATTCAGCGGTCATCATCTGTTCCTCGATCCTGATTCTGTTGACGAGTAGCGGAACCAAAGCCAGAAGGATCAAGAGCCCATACAAACTTGAGGAATAAACGAGAACGCCCACCGTGGCTGTGCCCATTCCGGTATAGAGGGGATGGCGCACAAACCGGTACAGGCCGTGTGTTATCAGCTGATGATCCCGTCGCACCCTCAGGGTGGGAGAGTAGAATCGCCGCAAGGTACTTGCGGCAACAAAAGTGAGAGTTAGCCCAATGACGATCAGCGCCAATCCCACTATGCTGTGCATTGAAAGCGTGAACAGGGTCCCCTGTCGCCTGACAAGATCCCACATGCAGACGCCGAAGCCTGCGGCATAGATGATGATGGCAGGGAGCAGAAAGTTAACCAGGTCTTTCCGAATGCTGTCTCGCATAATCATCCTTTCAGCTGGTTCGAGTGCAGACGGCTGCTCTTCGAGGGCAGCTGGCTCCTCTTCAAGTAGCTTGGAGTTTCAGCATAGCCGAAACATCGGGGCCTGTTTGACACATGTTTACCACCAAGAGAATGGCGATCAGTGTGCGGTAGAGAACCCAACCGTCAAGCAACTCATTGCCTGCCTATGACTTGCCGCATTCAACCCAAGCTACTCATCGCGAAATCAAACCAGAGAATGCGCCGGTATCGGAGCATTCTCAAAGCAACTCATTGTTTGCTTATGAGTTGCCGTCATCCTCTTCCCTGGGCCGGTTGATCGCGATCATGCCAAGCAGGAAGAGAGCACCAGCACCAGGCAGCATGCGTGTTGGCTGTTCCAATGTCCCCGCTATCCACAGAGATAGGGAAACGCCAACGATTAGACCTGCGATTGCCAACATAACAATGCCTAGCTTGCGTTGGATATTCTTCATCGTCTCAGCTCCTCCCAGTTGGTCGGCGGCTTTTCAGGGTGTCAGGAATTCGAAGCATCGGGAACAAGCGCAAAAGCTGCCTTGATCTCTTCAGGTATGGACTGTGGCCGACCGCTCTTGGCATTGACGAACACCCAATCGGTTTCGCCCTTGGCACACACGACGCCGTCTGACTTGCGGACGAACTCGTAGCGTCGCAGAGAACGCACACGGCTAAAGCTGGCAACCCATGTGCTGGCTTCGATTTGGTCACCGAGGAGTGCAGGCCGCAGATACTCAATGAAATGGGATCGAACGACCCATGAGCCTCCGTGATCATGCATAAGTTCGTAGGAGCCCGATGCTCGTGAGTGCTTAATCGCCACATCGATCATCCAACGGACATAGGCCACATTGTTCGCGTGCCCATTCCCGTCAATCACAGCCTCGGGAACCACGAACTCATCACGAAAGATACCATCTGCATCGGCATTTGTCATGAGACTCATCCTACGAGCGCGACGCCCATCGATCCAGCAGGAATAGGAACCCAGGAAGAGCCTTCTCTCGCCCGCTCGCTAAGCAACGCACTGCGTTGCCGCTCTCTCAAGCCGCCAAGATCGCAAAGAAAACCGACTCCATGCGAGGGGACAGCCCTTCTCTACCATGGTAAGAATCAGATCTTGACTTGGCACTCTTTGCGATCTTTGCGGCTTGGCGAGAAACAGGATTTCCTTCAGGACCTTCATGCGCTTCATGGTGAGTGGGGGACTTCAAACCGCTAGCATGCCGACTCAGAGGATGCCCGAATCCTGACCTTCCCTGGACCAGGTATGGCTGGAGGGTGCGTTGCCACTATCCATCGGATTCAACGGAGGCGAGGAATTCCTTCAGTATCGGGGCTACAAGATCGCTGCGCGCCAAGGCTCCACCGTGATCGAGACCAGGTATCGCTACAAAACGAGCATTGGCAATTTGTGCAGTCGCGCGCTCAGCGTCTTCACACAGGCCATCTTCGCTTCCTGCGAGGATCAAGCAGGGGCATTCAATCGTCGATAGGATGGCTTCCTGACTTGAGCGGTCTTGAGCGACTGCGTATTGCGCAGCGAAATCTGCATCCATCCATTGGGATGCATGCGTCTTCGTCCATTCGGGATCCGTCGTCCTCATCAAATCAATGAATGCTTGAGCGCCATCGCTGACGCCGGTCGCCAGAACCTCTCGCAGGCCAGCCATGCTCTGCTCGTACGGATGTGCGCCTCCAATCGCCAGAGAGCGAAGTCGTTCTGGAGCATGGGCAGCCATTCCGTAGCCGATCCATCCACCCATCGAGTAGCCATAGAAGTGGGCTCGATCGATGTCGAGCTCATCAAGAATGGCCACAATGTCGCCCACCCGATTTTCGAGAGCATAGGCAGCCAGATCGTGAGGCTTGTCACTCTTTCCATGGCCGCGGACATCTAGGGCAATGACAGTGAAGTCGGCACGCAGACGATCTATGAATCCATTCACGCGCCAACCCTCAAGTGTGCCCAGTGACCAGTGGTTGAGCACTACCGGAGGACCATCGCCCTCGATTGCATAGTGGATTCGCACATCCCCATTGTTGACATACGGCATCAGACAACCTCCTCGCGCAAACCAAAAACCCTACGCGCACCCGGACCATCGATCAAGTTAGGACACTAAAATCCAACCCTCTGTCTCGCCAAGCCGCAAAGGGCGCAAAGAGGGCAACAGAAATGTGAGCAGGAGACACCCTCAACAGCATCTGTCAGAAATCGAGAGGAGCTTCGGAGAACATATACCGCTCCATGCTTCTCTGTGGTGAATGCCCTTCCCTTGGCGTTCTTGGCGGCTCTGCGAGAGAAAGGGGTCGGGTGGCTTCATGACGTCACACGCACGGAACAATTGACGCGTTTTGCTCTGTTCGTGATTGTGCCAGGACTACATAAACGCACAAACTATCCAGAAAGTGATTCAGGTAGCTCGAAAGTGCCGTCTGGAAGCGGGTCGAAATCCACAACCTGCGTAACGGCATCCAGATTCAACGGTCCATAGATGTGGGGGTACGGCTCCTTGCCACCAAGTGGGTAGTCATATTTGATCTCTGAGATAACCTTTGCCTCATCAATACCAAGAATCACGAGATCGCTCTGGCCACGAAAGATGAAGTTGGCGACAGCGATCGCTTGATCCGGTCTCGAGCAATGAATGAATCCCTCAGTATCCAGGCTAGCGGCGCGATAGCTTCCAATGGCTTGCGCTTCAGTCCAGGCGTCTCTTTTCGTGACGTGCATAATAATGGACATGGTTCTTGCCTCCGGTAATGAATGGGAGAAGAGATCCTACAAGCGCGCTGACGTCTGATCCAACCCCACGCCCGAAATCTCAGGCTTGAGGAGGATCACAACAAGGCCCATCAACGCCATCGCTCCCCACAGAACAAATGGCATGCGTGGTCCATACACAGCCAAGCTATTCCCTATTGGAGGCGCAAGAAGGGCACCAATGCGGGAGAGCGTCATGATCAGTCCCAGGGCGGTTCCCGTGAACGCGGCACCGACCCCGCGCACTTGAGAAGATGAGGTCATGAAGACGGCCATGTAGCCATCACGAACGAAACCGGCAAGCAGGACGCCAATCCAAATGGCAATGCCATCAAGAATCGACAGCAGGCCAATGCCCGCGGCAAGAACCAGCGTTGCCGCAATCAGGAACTGCTTCTTCGATCCCAATTTGCTGGAGAGCCATACCAACGGGAATACGGCCAAGAGGCTGATTGCGTGAAAGCCAGATAAGGCCGAATCGGCACGCTCAGCCGCCCATCCAACACCCCTCAGATACAGCGGCAGATACCCGAGCGTTCCCTGGATGCCACCACCCAAGAAGAGAAGAGCGATACCGAGTACCCATACATCTCGAATGCGGATGACGTGACTCAAGGCTCCTCGGAAAGAGGACACTGCATGCCCCCCATACAGCCGCGCATGCTCGTCTTTCGATAGCGGCAATAGAAACCACGGGATGCTTATCAGAACGGAAATCCCACCATAGAAGAAGAGAACGCCCCGCCAGCTGCCAAGCCACGGCGACAGGAAGCTGGCACTGACAAAAGCCCCTATCATGAAACCAAGTGCCATGCCCGCTGAAACGACGGCATTGGCCATCGACTGCGCTCGACCAGAGAACCAATAGGCGCATAGTTTGTGCAGGTTTCCCGGGATGGTCGTTGAGGCGAGCGAGGCCACGAAGACGGTGATTGACATCGTGATGAGGTTGGCGGACAAGCCTCGTATAGCGCCCAACACGCCTAGCGCGAGACAGGCTACCGACAACGCACGCTTTGTGCCAAAGCGATCGGCCAGCATTCCGCCAGCTAGACCCGCAAACAGGCCAGCGAAAGACATCAGCCCCCAGACGGCGCCGACTTGAACCAGCGTAAGACTAAGATCTTCAGCAATCTCAGCAAATAGCACAGGCAACGCCATCGTCGGCGCCGCAACAGCAAGTGCTGCTGTGAGACCCGCGAGGGCAAGAAGAAGCCATCGCACATTCGATGTTGCAGGTACTGGGGATGAAGCAAACACAAACACCTCTTCCTCTTCAGACGGGGACCCGTCTGCCGACGCGTGTGAGGATACACCAACTGGAAACCAAACCGGGCAGGGACATTGATCCCCAGATGCTCGCTAGGTGCTCAACTTCGCAACGCCGCACCCGAAACTAGAAGGACCAACCTAGATCCATTCCTGATCATCGATTGAAACCGTCTGATCTGAGACAACATCGCCCGTATGAGCCGTCGCTCTGGGCTCAATCAAAAGGATGTGCGTTTCTTCGGTTGCATAGGGCGCATGCTCTATGCCTTTCGGTACAACCAACAACTCTCCAGGACCAAGAGTGACTTCACGATCGCGAAAGCGAATGACAAGTGAGCCTTTAAGGACAAGGAACAACTCGTCTTCGTTCGCGTGACTATGCCAGACAATCTCGCCCAATCCCTTGGCGATCTTGATCAATTGACCATTTGACTCAGCCAGAATCTTGGGAGTCCAATGCTCATCGAAAAGTGCAAACTTCTGAACCAGATTAATCCGTTTCATACGAGGTCTCCTCACAAGGGCCAGGGAATGCCGATGCGTCGGCATTGCCAAAGCAACTTATCGTGTGCGATGAGTTGCCCTTTGCCGTCAGATTGATACGTTCCATAGTCCCCCTGTTTGTCAGCGCGAGTGCGCGGAGGCTTCATCGCCTCGCAGTAATTGCCGCAGGATGTCTTCACTTCGGTTCTTGATCAGCGTGAGATGCCCTTCATTCTCGAAGAAGCTCGCACGGCAGTTGGGAAGGGCTTCGGCAACATGACGTCCCACTGAGACGGAGACATTCCCATCCTGCGCACCGTGCCAAAGAAGGACATCAGAGCGAATAGACTGCAAGTCGAATCCCCAGGGCTTTGTGTATAGTTGCGCCTCGTGATTGACTCCGCCAGCTCCCGAGCAGAATGCCTCAAGAAAACTGGCCATCATGTCATCGATCAGTTCTGGCTGGTTTATGATCAATTGCGCATCGGGTCCTGCAAAGGAGGCCGCCATGTTCTCGGCAAAACGTGCATAAGACTTGCGCAAGCCAAAAGCCATAATGCTCAATGTCAATCGTCTGAGAAAAGCTGGTTGTCCGGGGAACGTCCAACTCGTCCCGTCTTTCACACCAGGAGCATCTGCTGGTCCCATACCACAGACAATGCCGGCAGCACTGAGCCGATGCGGAATCTTAGCTGCACAGGTGGCTGCATAGGGACCGCCACCAGAAATACCTAGCACGGCTAATTTGTCGAGTTTCAGCGCATCCGCCAACTCAACGACATCTGAGGGCCAATCCAGCAATCGCCGATTCTTCTGAGCATCCGACAAGCCCAGACCTGGCCTATCTGGGGTGATGATGCGTGCGCTTGCTTCCATAGCAGCAGTATCAGAGATCAGAGCTCCGTCAAGCCTAGAGCCAGGGAAGCCATGGCAGACGATAACTGGCTTTCCGTTGGGGTCACCATATTCGTTGTAGCCCAGCAATCGTCCGTCACTGAGCTTCATCTGCTGATTGAGGCTATTCGTCGTCATTTGATTTCTCTCCTCCATACCCGATGCTCTCAGCGATCAGCTTGTCTCTATTCTCCGCCGACAGCGCTGGCCAGCATACAGCTCGCCATGCATTAGAGAATGCGGGGTCTTTCCGCATTCTCCAAGGAACTCGCTCTCACGAGCGAGTTCCCATCCACCATGCTGTGCTGCTGCTGCAGACCTCAAATCCCATCGAGAGATAGAAGGTTTGGTCTGAGCCGACATAGGCAACGGTTGCGCCTTCTGCCGCACATCGTCGGATAGATTCGAGAACACAGGCGGTTCCCAGCCCCATTCTTCGATAGTCAGGATCTGTCGCGACTGGCTCAATGTAACAGGCGTTACTCCCAGGCACAGGCCACATTCCACAGAATGATGCGTAGTCCCCGTTGGGTGCAACAGCAACCAGGGTGAGGTCACGACGAAAGTTGGCAGAGGATAGTTTGCGTCGACGGTCCTCAAGTTCATCTGCCGGAGGCTCGCCTTCATGATTGAAGCCCCTGTGCATGACGCGATGTACCTTTTCCACATCGAACTCATCGGCCAGGCTTTGCAGACGAAATCCCTTCGGGATCCGGATCTCGGGGAATGGCTCTGGGATGGCAAGGCGCATGGTGGGTTCGGCATGCTCGATCTTGGGCTCGAATCTCATTTCAGAGGCGATAACGCCGAAGTCAGAATCCGCATCATCGATATAGACGTAGCATCCTCTCCCCGCCTTCAGATCACCCATCAAGTTCGTGACAGCGTATTCAAGCATCTCACGCTTGAGACGAGGATAGCGCGGGTCGAGTTGGACGTAGATCACGCCCAAACGACTCTCGTAATGCACCACGGCAACGATTTCGCCATCATCTTCCCAAATCGCGAACTTGCCGAGGTTCTCCGTGTCGATCATTGGATGAGAATGCGCATACTCCCAGCGCGGTTGCAGCCAATTACCGGGAGGATCCGTTTGATAGATCCGAATGAGGAATTGGCCGACTGCGCCGTAGTCCGTCTCGTGATCGTAGGTCCGCATACGTACACTCATTTAGACTCCCTCATTTGGCTTCGTCATCCTAATGAACTCGTGGTCCCCACCATTCGTCTGTTGGATGAATGCATTGCCTTTGACAAACCCTAGACGCTCGTACAGGCGGATCGCTCGTTGGTTGAATGTGGCCACACTCAGGTGATAGATAGACGGCTGAAATTGCTGGTTTGCATACTTAAGTCCTGCAAGGATGAATGCCTCGCCATTGCCTTTTCCTGTGTACGCCGGATGCAGGCCCAAGCCAAGTTCTAGACTGTCGTCTTCTTGCTCGAATAGGAAGAATCCAACAAGTTCCTGGCCCTCGTTGACAACGGCGAACAAGGCGTTCTCCCACGTATCCGGATCAAGGAATTCCTCGTGATCCTCAGGATCTTCATCCAGATCATAGAACTTGTAGATGCCCGGGTAATGCCACTGGGCTATGGCATTGGCTGCGTCAACTGTCATGGGTTTGAAATGGAACAACATAATGAGCCCTTATCTTTTCGATCTCGCCTATCGATCAACGACCCGCCCGACATCTCTTGCTTCAAGCTGGAAGCACTGCCTGCCGATGCCGCTGTGCCAGAGGTCCTTGAAGTAGGGATCGCGGTCACTCGCCCCATCCTCGGTATCGAATGTGGCGCATAGCTCAAATGAATCCGCATCCACGATTCGATATTCATACGGGGTCCCCGTTTCAGGATCGTCCAGTTCAGCGAAATACCCGGGTTGATCGGCAAGATCATCGAGCGAAGAGGGAAGGCTGCCGTATAGTGTCCAATGAACGTCAATCGCGTTGGCAATCTCACGAAGATCGGACATCCTACGCTCATCCAATCGGCGTAGTCGCTCTTGCGCCGGAGAGTCGAGCAGCGCAATGGCAGTTGCAATGACGATCACCACAATGATAGCAAGAACAATGGCTATGCTAGATCGGATCGTCAGCGTTCGTTGAGAATTCTTCATGCTTGGGACTCCCGCTCTTCCTGCCGCAGATCCCACAAGTAGTAGCCAAAGATACCGCCGGCAATGACTGCCACTGTCAGTACCTTCAGGGCGAATCTCAAACTGAGTTCACCGCCGAGGAAGCTGTACACCAGCGCAGTCAGATCGCCAATGATCACCGCTGCTGCAACAAACAGGGTCATGTACGTCAGCCATTTTCTCACTTTCGAGCCACGTTTGCTCGGATCGCGTTTGATGGATCGGCCAATGAGCAGTGACAGGTACAGGAAAATGGGAAAGGCAATGACCAGTGAGGCGACAGAGAAACGAATGGCGTCGCGCGCGGACTGAGCTGTGTTGTACAAGGCGGCTGGATCAGGAAACGCCAGATTGGCGAACTGAAAGATTAGGCGGCCCAGGTTGAATGTCGTCAGATACAGGGTTGTGAACAGCACCAGATACATAAAGGCTTCACGTGCCGACAAATACGGCTTGGGTACGGGAACAGGTATCGGAAAATCGCTGGGTGCATAAGAAGCCAAGGCGCTCTCCACTTGGTCTTCGCGCCATCCTGCTTCGAGCAGTGTATCTCTAATCGCGTCACGCGGTGTGCCATGAGCTAGAGCGTCTTTAACGAATTGTAGCAGCTCATCATTAATGGCCATGGTCTCACTCCCTTCTCTTGTATACGGGTATCAATAGCGTCGTCAGCCTACAGACGTCCTGATGTATTGGCAAACCCAAACGGACCCTCTTGTCACTTGGCTGCTCGATCCTCCATTTCCAGAAACTCGCGAAGCAGACTTGGTACTGCACCCGCATAATCTGTTCTTACTGACGGGTCAAGGCTTGAGACGACGCGATACCATCCCAACGCTGAGGTGAGCGGAGAGAGGCGTGAGGCAAGCTCGAATGCGGCCAATAGGTTATCACGCGATCCAAAGGATTTCCAGGGTTCCAGATAGACGTCACGCAATTGTGCCAACTCGGGAGAGCCTGGCTTGAAGCCTTGGAAGTACTCAATAATCACGAATGCCGTTCGCAACGAGAAGAATGGGTGGGCAACTGAGCTGTCACCCCAATCGAAAAACACGTATCGGCCCTCGTTGAGGAAGATATTTGCATCGTGAAAATCGCCGTGATGAATGGATTCTGGAATCGGCGACGCTGCGAGCTCATCACAGAGCCCTGTCAGACGTTCCTTCATGCCAACCAGCCGCTCGTACTCAGCAGATGTGAGGCCTTCCGGCTGACCAATATGCAGCATGTCTTTATGTCCAAGTAGCGTCTCGATTTGATCGGGCAAGGTTGTGAGCAGGCGATTGGGAATCCCCGCAGCAAGGAGATCGTCTACGTGATTGACCATCTCTATCTGCAGTTCCGCATAGCGTGGCAACAGCTGTTCCCAGTGGCGGATATCTCCTTCGGCTTTGATGGCTTCACGAACAGTGATGCCTCCATCGGCCATCAGCATCCAGCCTTCTTTAGGTTCAGCTGCGAGAACGCTCGGCATGCAATCGGGCTTCCACTGCGCCAGCGCCTGTGTCACAGCGACTTCGTGTGCAAGCACGCCAGCACAGGCCTTGAAATAGACAGCGCCCTCGTGCGTAGGTACGCGGAGAATAGTAGACCAGGGACGCTCATGCGGCTGCTCAACAGGGCCCGTTGTCGTTCGCCCTAACCGTGACAGTTCGTCATCAATCCATGCGCTCGCATGTTCTAGCCATCCTGGCTCCGACCAAGGCGATTGCGACCTCTCACTTTTCATGCCTGTCTCCTTCATACCCTACTCTCGACCGCGCATCTCCGATGGCAGGGCTAGGCCGACCCCACCATTTGAACGTAGACATTCAGGTCCACGGCGTTGATGTCTTTGATATTGCGAAATCCTGCCTTCTCGTAGAACAAGCGCTGGCGTTCTTCATCGTCTGTCATCAACACCTTCGAACGCACATGCTCGTATCGTTCCATACACGCGCGGATCAACTGCTCACCAATCCCACGCCGCTGGAAATCGGGATGGACGAGAATGTCCTGCACATAGCAGATGGCCACATCGTCGGAAAGCGCTCGAACAAGGCCGACCAGGGTGTCATTGTGCCAAGCCGAAACGACGAAGCTCGAATTGCTGACAGCTTTATCTAGATCGCCTCTACACTCCTCGCGAGTGTAGGCGGCCCAGCCAACCGCCGTATACAGCTCCAAAAGTGAGGACAAGGCAATGTCACTGCCGGTCCGCAATACAGCATCCATTCATCTCCTCCTAATCCGCGTGTCACGGTCTATCCAACTCTGCCATGCGAACCGCTAGGATGCGGAAGCTTCGCCTCTGCGTCTGTTGGGGTATTTTGATCCATCATATTTGTCGGGGAGAAGCGTGCGTATGGAAACGGCGTGGACACCGCCTTCATCTTCCAGAATGACACAGGCCTCAGGCGCATAATCAGAGATGAGTTCCCGGCACATGCCACAAGGAGGGACGATGTCGCCGGACTCTGTTACTGCAACAATCTGAGCAATATCTGTGTCTCCGCCCGTAGCAGCAGCGCCAATGGCCACGGCTTCGGCGCACAGCGTGATGCGGCCGTTGTTGGCTTCTACATGGACGCCTTGAAACACGTTGCCTGTCCGAGTTCGAAGGACAGATCCCATGGAGTGCAGACCTTCAACGTACCGCTCCTGCATCAATTCGCGTGCCGCTTGAATGATTTCATGATCAATAGTCGGACTCATACTCCCTCCTAGAGATTGGGGATTCCCTGCTATGAACGGCTACACAAAACCTCAAGGCGAGATCAACGCTGACGGCAAACAGACTACTGTGATGCGTCCCCTCGAACAAGACTGAACGCATGATCTCATCAGACTTGTGGGCTCTTCTCCAGCCGTTGATGCCCGTATGCAATCCTCGTCGGAAGTGCTGTCTACAACGACATCAAAATGCCCACTATAAACGGCAGCAAGACGAGTAGCGCCAGCAATAGATGCCCTCGTCGCGATGTGTTGTGGCTGTCCCAACTGAAGAGATAGACGGCCAATCCAAAAGCCAACAAGCCGCAACCGGCGAGAGCAGCAATCGACCCCCAAGGCGAGAAATCTGCGACTTTTCTCATGGCCAATCCATTGAAGGCATTCATCGCCTGAGTGGCGGGCAACAGCTGCGCAATTCTTCCAGCGACAGTAGGTAGCATGCTGTAGGGGAACATCAATCCGCCCAGCAGCATCGATGGAACAAACACCAGCTGCGACCACAAAACAGTCATGCGCGAATTGGGAGAAACAACGCCAATCAGCACAGCCATCCCTGAGCAGGCAAACGCCAAAGCAAAGGAAGCGAGGAAGAATGGCAACCAACTCTGTGGCAAGGGAGCGCCGAAGAAAAATGGCGCGGTGAATAGTATGATCGTGGATACGATGATCAGATGAACAATGGTGGTCATCGCGGGGATCACGAGAATGGAGATCGCAGGAACACCATTGATCCGGTAGCTGCGATAAACGCCCTTTTCGCGAGCATTCACCAACGGATCGGGGATCCCCAAGAACGTGGCAGCAAGAACAGAAAATACAATCATTGCAGGGATGATATCTTCGCGAAAAGGAGGATTGATATTCGCCATCACGAAGCCCATCATCAGATAGAAGCCCAGAGGGAACAGGTAGTTCATCAGCAACAACTGCTTGTTGCGAATGCCTGTACGGAACTCGAAAGCGAAGTGATGAATAAAGGCCTTCATTTGGCACCTCCTGCTGTTGTGATTTCAAGAAACCGGTCTTCCAGTGACGGCCGTTCTACGCGCAGGTCAATCAGTGTGTCTCCCTCTGCCTCGATTCGAGCAATGATGGCAGACACGGTGGGGCCGATGTCTGTACTGAAGAAGATATCGTACTCATTCACCGTCGTTCGCCGATCCACAGCAGGAAGAGCCACGTCAAGATTGGCCAAACTGGAGGCTTGTGTGTGAACCGATATCTTGGTCAACCCCGCGCCTGTGGCGGTAATCTCTAGCGGCGTACCGATATCGACAAGTTGGCCTTTGAGCAGGATGGCGACTCGATCAGACATCTCTTCGGCTTCAGCCATGTCATGTGTTGCCAGAATCATCGTTGTCCCACTCGCTCGTAGCTCCCGCATCAGATCATGCAATTCAACGCGAGAGCCCACATCCAAGCCTGCTGTGGGCTCATCGAGGAAGAGAACGCGCGGGTTGTGGGCAACTGCCAAAGCCAATGCTAGCCGACGCTGTTGCCCCGTTGACAACGTACAATACTGATCCTTCAGTTTCTCTGAAAGCCCAAGGCGTTCTAGCAAGTCAAAGCGAGGGGCCACTTCGTGATAGGCACAGAAGAACTTCATTGCTTCCTCAGGCGTGATGCTGTCAGGCAATCCCGCCGACTGCAATTGAACGCCGATTACGTTCCGTAGTTTGCGAGGCTCACGCAC
>Ga0233437_1000957_pt1 | contig 57840 bp, 43 predicted proteins | sample SI_122_August201_FD_182714 | JGI IMG/M metagenome (GOLD analysis project Ga0233437, IMG submission 182714) | Seawater microbial communities from Saanich Inlet, British Columbia, Canada - SI_122_August2016_200_MG | ecosystem: Environmental > Aquatic > Marine > Inlet | place: Canada: British...
GGTTCATAATAATTGATTATTTTTACTGACTGATTTTAAATTTATCTACACAAAATGAAAAAATTAATTCTAATATTCTTAGGTTTGTTAATGTTAAATTCTTTGCAGGCCAATGATATCGACACACTGAAAAGTCGCGTTATTGATGAAATTATGGTTACGGCAAACAATATCAACATAAGCAGCGTGGAACAGTATATTTTTTCAATTAATCCTGATGGAAGTTTCAGCGATATTGATTATACTTCAACTTCGCAAACCAATTGGCAGCCTGTTCAGCATCTTATCAGGATGAAGAATATGTGTTATGTTTATCTTGTAGCGGACCAAAGTTGGTATCTGAACGACACCCTTCTGGCGAAAATTGAACTGGGAATGAATTATTGGTACACAGTAAATCCGGTAAGCACAAATTGGTGGTACAACGAAATCGGTAAACAAAAGCAATTGAATATAATCGGTTTACTTATGATGGATTATATCGGGGCCGGTTTGCTGGAACTGATCGTTAATGACCTTAGCGACCAACCTTCTATGACCGGAGCCAATCTAACCGACATAGCGACTTCGGTTATATACAGGGGATTGATCGAGGCGAGTTTCGACAGGGTCAACAATGGTTTGTCCGCCATTATTGATGAGATCGTTATAACAACCGGTGAGGGCTTACAGACCGACTTTAGCTTTCATCAGCATGGTTCCTTGTTATACAACCGTGGTTACGGATATGAATTTCTTAAATCGACCACATACTGGTGTGAAAAAACTGTTGGCACATCATTCGCCTATCCTCAGGAAAAAACCGACATCCTTTCGAATATGTTGCTGGAAGGTAACCGATGGATGACACGGGGAAAAACTATGAATTACGGTACCGACGGCCGTGGTATTTCACGTAAAATAAATTCTGATGGAAATGCCCTGGCATGTATAACATACCTGAATCGAATGGCAAATGTTGATACAATTCGCCAGGCTGCACTTCTTGCGTCGGCTAATAATATCTCCAATGGAAGCAGGCAGGACATCATCGGAAACAAACATTTCTGGGAATCGGATTTCACTACTCATCATCGTGAAAAATTTTATTCCTCCGTAAGAATGTGTTCCAATAGAACTAAAGGCACCGAATCCATCAATGGTGAGAATTTGAAAGGCTACTGGCTTCCTTTTGGTTTGCATTTTATTTTCAGAAGGGGAAATGAATATCATAATATTTTTCCACTTTGGGATTGGGGAAGACTGCCCGGAGTAACAGCCCCTCACATTGAGCTTAATCCCGGGAATGGAGTAACTCAAAATCACACTTTTGTAGGTGGGGTAAGCGATAGTTTGTTTGGTGTTTCGGCAATGAAATTTACTCAACAGGGGACTATGGCGAAAAAAGCATGGTTTTTCTTTAATGACGAATGGGTGGCATTGGGTAGTGAAATTGTTTCCAATCATAGCAATGAAATCAATACTACTATTAACCAGGCCTTTCTTGATACTACATTAATTCTTGTAAATGGTGATTCTATTCCGGAAGGAATTTATGATTACGATTCGTTAAACTGGGTAATGAACGATAGCATTGCATACATTTTTCTCGAAAAAAAGCCGGTTACATTAAAAGCTGTTGAACAAAGCGGTAGCTGGTACAGTATCAACAATAATCAATCGTCCGATACTATTTCTGATAAGATTTTCACACTTTATATAAGGCATGGTGTTAATCCGCTTAACGACAGTTACGCCTATGCAGTAGTTCCGGGAATTTCTCCTGCGGAAGCGGAAAATTATTATCAAAATATTCCAATAAGAATTATTCAGAACGACGACCGTGTACAGGCCGTTAAACATGAACAGCTTGGTAATACGGGGATAGTATTTTATCAGGCCGATTCTCTTAATGTTGATGACACACTGAAAGTATGTGCCGACGCGTCATGCATAGTTATGGTAAGAAAACTCGGCATTGAAACTTATCTTGTTTCCATTGCTGATCCCGACGAAAATAATGAACAGATCACCTGCACAATTTATGAAGGAAATGCTATGAACACCACAGCCTTTGTAATGCCTGCAGGTGTTAATAAAGGACAGTCGGTTACCATGTTGATTGATAACTTTACAACTTCCGGAATCATTGAAATGAAACAAACGGATGATCTTTCAATTTATCCCAATCCGGCTGTTAATGAAATTACAATTCAGGGTATCGAACAGGGAGAACAGGTTCAATATATTTTATATTCATTGCAGGGAAGGATACTGATGGAAGGAATTCTAAGCGGTTTGGAAAGAAATAAACTGAAGATTGATGAACTATCCCCCGGAATTTATTTTATCATGTTAAGAACTTCCGGTAATACAATCATTAAAAAACTGATTAAAAGGAATTAAAACGAAATTCAGGATTTTGAAATATGCTTTTCAGCCAGATTATGTAGCTCTTTCCGATCAATTTTTCCAACGGCATTTTTGGGAAGTCTTTTCACAAATATCCACTTTTCGGGAAGCTTGTATTGAGCCAGATTTTTTGATACGAAAGCTGAAAGCTCATCAATTGTCGGAGCAGGCATTCCTGGTTTTGGTACAATAAAAGCCCCGACAATACTACCGTAATGATCATCAGGAAAACCAACCACACCACTTGATTCGACTTTCGGGTAATCGTCCAGAATATCTTCTATCTCGCCGGGAGTGATATTTGATCCTCCCCTGATAATTATTTCCTTGATCCTGCTTACAAAATGATAATATCCATCCTCATCTTTATAGGCCAGGTCACCGGTACGGAACCATTCGCCCCCAAAAGCTTTTTTGGTTTCTTCGGGATTATTCCAGTAATTTGATATCACTGATTTTGATTTTAGATATATCTCCCCGGTTTTACCGACAGGGACATCATTTCCGTTACTATCGACAAGCCTGATCTGTACACCTGAAATTGGTTTTCCTATGGAACCGGGTTTTTTCTTTTCATTTTTTGGTTGAATACAATATCCTTCGCACTCAGTCATTCCACAGCCCTCCATAAGATCAAAACCTGTTAGCTTACGAAAAAAATCATAAATATGATGGGGCACTTTATCACCGGCAACCATCATTGAGCGAAGATTAGAGAAATCAGCATCTTTTGCATTTGGATGCTCCAGTATCTCAAGAAGTTCTGTTGGAAGCAAAACGGTAAACGTGGGTTTGTATTTTTTTAAGCATTTTATATAATCTGCCGGATTAAACTCACTTACCATTACTAAGGTTCCACCATTGGAAAGTGTGGTAAGCATAAGCCCTGCAAAACCTGCAATGTGAGAAATCTGTGTGGCAGCAAGGCTGATTTCATATTGGCCAATTTCCTGGGATTTCTTCTTGTTTAGAATAAGGTTAAGCAAAGAATAATGGGAGTGAACAGCTCCCTTTGGCCTTCCTGTAGTTCCCGATGTGTAAATAATTATGGCCGGATCGGAAATATTCACTTCAGGAAAATTTATATGATCTTCGGAATCAGTGGTGGCTTTTTTCCATGATAAAGATTTGTGTTTTGAATCCTCATCAATTATATAGATATGTTTAAGTGATGGGGTATTGTCAAGTATGTTCTCAACTACAGGGTATAGGTCCGAACTTGCAATAAGGATTTTGCTTCCACTTTGTTTTAAAGCATATATAGTTTCCGGAGTTTTGTAACGGGTATTTAATGGTACTGCAATTGCACCAATGCGAAAGCAGGCAAAATAAAGCTGAACTAATTCCACCCTGTTTTTCATAAACAATGCCACGCGGTCACCTCTTTTTATGCCGATGGAAAGCAGAGTTTTTGCCCAAAGATTCATCCTGTCAAACAACCTGCCATATGTGCAACTATCTTTCCCGCATATCACTGCCTTCTTGCCGGGATTTTCTTCAACTATTTTGTCTATGATTTCATATAAAAGCATATATTTTCCTCCTATTCTTAGATTTTTAATTCACAAATATCTGAATAATAAACGAATTATGCAGATGAAAATTTAAGTCTGCTAAAACTTCGTATAGATTCTTGATAGCAAGATCATCTATAGCGAAGTGTCAGACTGAGTTTTCACTTACACAAAGCAACTCACCAACTATGCAAAATGATTTCTTCCAGTGATCGCTTCGGTACATGATGTATGCCGTCGTTACTTCGCCAATACTTAATATTTTCTTCCGGCCCAACCGCCTCAATCTTTACCTTTTTCTTTGGCTTACCAAGTGCAATGACAAGAAGAATCTTGTAGCGATCCGGTATCTGTAATTCATGCCGTAACTTCTCTCTGGCAATTGAACCTATCATACAACCACCCAGTTTCATCTCTGTTGCACCCAGCAAAATACTTTGTGCTGCAATCCCGTGATCACACCCAAAGGATTGACAGATGTTCTTATCTCCCAGAATGATAATGTACGCCGACGGTCTCTCGCCTTCCACCGGGCCCGGCCAGTCTTTAAGATAACCGGCCCAACTGAGGTTGGGAAAGACCAATGCATTTCTCAGCGGATCACTCACAAGAATGTACTTTAATGCTTGCAGATTTCTTGCTGAAGCCGACAATCTTGCTAAATCAACAAGTTGCCTGAGTGTCTCCATGCCCACAGGGATCTCCTGATAAAATCGACGGTAACTCCGATTCCTCAAAACTAAATTTCTTAGTTTCATAGCTTACTTTGCTTACTATTTCTTCTGAGCAAAACAATGATTAATATTATTACAGCAACTGCAAGAGAGACACTTCCACCACAATACATAATTCCCTGCGATAGAAATACCAAAACAACAGCAATAATCCCTAATATTATCGAAAGAAAAAAACTTAGCATAAAGGTTTTCCAATAATTACGACTTTTTTTCTTAGCAATGATCCCTGACAAGCCGGCAAAAAGATCCAATATTCCCAAGCCTCCAACATGAGCGAAAATATATTCTGACAGTGTATTGTGAAAGGAAAAATAACCGATAATACCTATCACTAATACAACTGAAAAAATTAGGAATATTCTTGTTTCCAATGAAATAATTTTACCAGGCATTTTTTTCCGAAAAATTTGATTTACTCCGATTTTCAATTCACTTCTTAATGATTTGCTCTTTTTCCAGATTTATTAAATCTTCCCGTACAGGAAAGAAACAATAAATCACTTTACAATCTGTAATTGCTTTTCCTGAATGTGGGAGACCCGAGGGGATAAAAGCTGTTTTACCGGGAGATAATAGTTGTTTCTCACCATTTATATCAAACTCCAGTTCACCTTGTATCACATGTGTCCATTGTTCATGAGGGTGGTTGTGTTCTTGTAGAACTGAGTCTTTATCGATTGTAAAATGTCCGAAAGAAAGTTGTTCGGAATGAGCCATTGATCCGCTGATACCCGGCAAAACGTTTGTTTTTTTCTTGTGTTAAAGTCGATGTATGGCATAATGATAATTTTAAATGGATTTTTTATTAATTTGTATTAATCATTCTTAACTTTAAATCAAGCGATAAAATTACTAAACTTCCCGTACATTTCTGATAGATTAGCAAATTTTTTTATTGTTCATTGTCCAATATATTTGGTTTTACATCCATTTTCCAATTTAAAAGGGATTGTGATTGCTTTTAGGAAATTTATTTCAGATTCCGAATCACCTTGACTGAAACCGGAAAATTTGATTTACTCCCATTTTCAATTCACTTCTTAATGTTTTGTTCTTTTTCCAGTGTTACAAAATCTTCTCGTACCGGCAAGAAACAATCAATCACTTTGCATTCTGTAATTGCTTTTGCAGAATGTGGAAGTCCCGAAGGTATAAAGGCTGTTTTACCGGGAGTTAATAATTGTTTTTCACCATTTATATCAAACTCCAGTTCACCTTGTATCAAATGTGTCCATTGCTCATGATGATGGTTGTGTTCCGGTAGAACGGAGTCTTTTTCAATAGTAAAATGTCCAAAAGAAAGTTGCTCCGAATGAAACAATGATCCGCTGATACCGGGCCAGATGTTTGTTTTTTTCCTGGTATTAAAGTCGATGAAAGGCATAGTGATAATTTTATATGAATTTATTTCAGATTCTGAAACTGCTTGCACCGAAACTGAAACATGAATTAATAAAGCAAGAATTATTTAGAATTTGATTATTTTCCGGCTTACAATATTATTTCCTGCTTTTAATGTGTAATAATAAATACCGGATGAAACTTTCTTTTTATTGATATCAGTTCCGTCCCATGTAACAAATTTTTCCCCTGATGATTGGGGATCATTGACTAATGTTTTTATTTCCTGTCCCTTAGAATTAATAATTTTCAATACAACCTGTGATTTTTCGTAAAGCGTATAGGTGAAAGTGCTTACTGACCCTGATGGATTGGGATAACAAAAAAGATTTAAATTTTTATTCAATAAAGAATAATTATTGTCACCGATACCTGTTGTTAAATCACTCTCCCACCATTTAATTTGGTTGCCAAATTGTGCTGCTCCGAGAATATCCTGATCCCCATCACTGTCAATGTCTTCTGCATAAACACAGGTTGTTCCATCAAATGTATTTGATACAATTTGTTTGGTGAAATCATTATTGTCATTTTCAAACCAGGCAATTTGATTTAAATTTATTGCTGCACCAAGAATATCCTGATCTCCGTCATTATCCATATCGGCAGCAAAAACGCTGTGTGGGCGAAAAAAATTTGTGGTAATAATATTATTAGTAAAATTTTGTAGGCCATCGTTTTCAAACAATATTATGCGATGCAGAACACAAACGGACGCAATTACATCCATATCTCCATCATTGTCGATGTCAGTTGCAATAGCACAACTGGGCCGGCCGTAATTATTTATAATGTTTTGTTCAGAAAAATTCTGTTCACCATCGTTCTCAAACCATGAAACTTCACCGTTTTGCGTAGCAGTCCTGAAGGATGCGGTTGCCAAAACATCCATATCTCCATCCGAATCCATATCAGCAGCAAAAATGCTGTTGGCATGGTCCCAATTTTCTTTGATAATGTGTGTTGTAAAGCTGGTTTGGCCTGTATTTTCGAGCCAAACGATTTTATTTGAATTATCTTCACAGGCAGCAACCAAAATATCCTGATCTTCATCGGAATCAACATCTGCGAGATAAATATAGCTGGGCGAGATAATATTTGCGGCAACATGTTGGGTGAAGTCCTGGCTTCCGTCATTTTCCCACCAAAGTACTGCATCGGCTTCCTGAGCAGCACAAACAATGTCAATGTCTTCATCTCCATCCATATCGGCGGCACTGACCACCATTGCATACCATGCCGTGGTTGAAATAACATGTTCTGTAAAATTTTCAGAACCATCATTTTCCCACCAGGCTACTTTGTTTCCAATTCGTGAGGAACCCACAATATCTATATCTTCATCATTGTCCATATCTATAGCCAATGTGCTCCATGAATTATAATTATTGGCAATCAAATGCTCTGAAAATTCCTGTGCCTGACAAACCTTTGTGAAGTTGATGTTCAAAATAATGAATAAGATAAAAAAAGTAAATGTGTTTTTCATAACTTAAAATTTGATACTTCTATTGTACGTTTCCAGCGGTCACCTTCCTTTTTATACATGGTGATCCAGGCACAAACAAAATCCATGTCGTGCTCTTTACCATCTTCCATTTTGCGTTTACCCGTGACTTTTACCTGAACTATTGACCATGCTGTTGAACCATCTTTTGAAAAACCAATAATAGGTTTCTGTAAATCTATGTATTCCTTAAAGGTGGTGTTATTTAAATACTTGCTGAATTGCAGTTTGATTTCTTCTTTAGTCGGAAAATTAATCTCTCCATCTGAAACTGATATAAAATTATCTGATAAATCCCTAACAAAAAAATCTACATCCTTATTTAGGTGAGCAGCAATACTTTCCCTATGAAGTTCTAATATCTCTGACCTAATATCTTCATTATCCGGATTGGATTGACATCCCATAAATATAATTAAAGAAAAGATCAATATTATTTTATAGATATTTATCTGGAAATTCATGCTTAAATTCTCATTATCTAAAGTTTCGCCCCAAATTTAAACAATTAATCATTAAATATTTGTAAAATATTTAATTTTTCCAAAAAACGTTAATTCAAGCATAGTGGTTTTGGTTAGCTCCAACCAAATGTTAGGCATTTAATGATCTGATTATATTTTAAATAATATAGCCTTTAATAGAAGGTGTAATTAATATTTCTTACTTATTAGACCATTCTTTCATAGTTACTTGCGAGGCAATATGCACACTTTGAAAATCACCACGTCCAACAAATATTGCCGCCTTATCCCCAACTTCTTCGCTGAGTTTTGCAACTAAATTATTAGTAACTGCCGGACATAAAACAATTGCTTGTATTCCGGTTTCATTAACCATTTTTTTGCAAGTTTGAATGATTCCATCAGAATCTATCAATTCGAATGCGATTGTTGTCACTTCAATATTTTCTGATTTTAAAAAAGATTTGTCCCTCTCCGGGTTACTATTAGGTGCCCTTACAATAAATAATATTTTGAATGCCATATTTGTATTTTTTAGTTTGTAAATATTACTTCCATTATCAATTCATACTTTCCTTTAGAATTAGGATTTTCCATTTTTAATATCACTTTATTTGAATTGATCTTTGGCATAAGATATTATTAAACAGTAAATATTTGAATAATAAAAGAATTAAGCAGGTGAAAATATTATTTAGCCAATTGTTTTACCCGTCATCTTTTTCCTGAAAATTTGATTTACTCCCATTTTTAATTCACTTCTTGATGATTTGTTCTTTTTCCAGATTTATTAAATCTTCCCGCACCGGAGAGAAACAATAGATCACCTTACATTCTGTAATTGCCTTTGCAGAATGTGGAAGTCCAGAAGGAATAAAGGCTGTTTTACCGGAAGTTAATAATTGTTTCTCACCATCTATATCAAACTCCAGTTCACCTTGGATCAAATATGTCCATTGTTCATGAGGGTGGTTGTGTTCAGATAGAATTGAGTCTTTATCGATGGTAAATTGTCCGAAAGAAAGTTGTTTGGAATGAGCCATTGATCCGGTGAAACCCGGCAAGACGTTTGTTTTATTTCTGGTGTTAAAGTCGATGTATGGCATAATGATAATTTTGAATGTATTTATTTTTTATTTGTATTAATTATTCTGAACTTAATATCAGGCGATAAAATTACTAAACTTCCGTTAAATTTCTGATAGATTAGCAAAATTTTTTATTGTTCTTTGTGCAATTCTCCAAAAACTATTTTCGGGGAAACATAAAAACTCAAACTCAAAAAAGTATGAAATATCCGGGCACTTTTTTCATGTAACTTTGATAAGAATTTCCATATTGATCCTGGCAAGCTTGTTCTTCTGCAATAGTTATAGAGCTACCAAATAATAAAGATATAATTTGTATAAATAGTGCAAGCCGGGAACCAATGGAAAGGCAAATCCCGAATCCTGTAATGAATAACATATAGAACTTGTGGATGACGTGATATTCTGTAAATTCCTTATGTAACCAGATTATCAGGATGTGTGTTTTTAAAATTGAAAAGGGCAATAATAAAGCCGGGCAAGAGATAAATCAAAAAAATCAAAAAAATCAAAAATTTGCAAAAGCTGTAAAAACAATGATATTGATACAGATGCAAAATATTGCAAGATTTGTGGGGAGAAGATTTAAATTTTGAATTTCTTTGTGCTTTATTTGCAGGGTTTGTAGATTGCCCCTGTTGCAAAATCAACAACTGCACCAGGCCAAAATAGAATAAGATCAGCTATTAATGCCCCAACTCTTACTTCTCTCTGAGTTTGTCCCGGTAAAGGTTTTGTTTTTTGACATTTAGATACAGGGCCGCCAAAAACAGTAGCACAACTGCTAAATGTAACGCAGATAATTAAACCTATTGCTAATAATTTTAATTGTTTCATGGTTAAAATTTTAAATTAATTATTTTAAGTTTATCGCTAACAAAAATAATAAAAAATGTATTAGATGAAAATTTTTATAAAAAAAATCATAGCGTTATTCCCATTTGTTTCATTAAAAATGTAGCGTTCAGGTTTTTTGAAATTCCGTTTTTAAGTTTGTAGTCGAAAATAAGTTTTTCGTTTTCAATTTCTACTTCAAAGCAATGGTTAACAATATTTCTTGGATAAATATCAGCAAGGCTGCCGAGAGCAAGGTCGTGTGTTGCTATTATTCCCGATGAATTAAGCTTAATGAGTTGTTTCAAAAGAGCTTTTGATCCTTCCTGTTTATCTTTTGAATTTGTGCCTTTTAAAATTTCATCAAGGATAATAAACAATTGTTCACTATTATTAAGTTTGTCGATTATCATCTGAAGGCGTTTTAGTTCAGCATAAAAATAGGATTCATTTTTTTGCAGAGAATCTTTTGTACGGATACTCGTAAAGATTTCAACAGGAGTAAATTTAAATGATTTAGCACAAACCATCGAGCCTGTCATTGCCAGAACAAGATTTACCCCAACTGTTCGCAGATAGGTGCTTTTGCCTGCCATATTGGCTCCGGTTATAATTAAAAACTGTTTCCAGTCATTAATTGTAAAATCATTGTCAACCCTTTCATTTCTATGTATCAAAGGATGTTCAAGCCCGGTTGATATTATCTGAAAATCAGATTTTGAAATTTCAGGGAAAACAGAGTTGGGATTATTAAAACTAAAATTTGCCAAACCGTTTAATGCATCAAATTCTGCAATAACTTCAAACCAAATCGGAAGATTTTGTTTATGTTTTTTTTGCCAGTTTTCCATTCTGTAAATCTGTAAAAGATCCCAAAGTAGAAAGATATTCAGGATACCACCAACCAACATATTAAGACGAGCATCGAAGGCATTTGTTATTTTCGATAATTTTTTAATATAAAAACTTGCGTAATGCGTATTATCAAAAAGAGATTTTTGATGGCTTTTTAAAACTTCTGATTCAAAATTATAAGTTTCAATTTCCGATAATAATGTTGCATATTTAGATAGTAATTGCGATTTTTTACTTATTTGATTGTGAATTTTATTACTTCGTTGTAAATAAAAGCCTGCAATTCCCATCGGAAGCATTAAGTATAAAATCAGGTAAGCCACACTTATTATGTTAAAAGCATATAAAAAAAACATTGAAAATGTTAGTATAGGTACAAAAATTATTATGAATTTAAAACGTTTTTTATCAAACATTTTCTTCCCGTTAAGCCACTTGAAAATTTGTTCTTGTTCTTCCTTGTTTTCAAGAACTAAAAAAGCTTTGGCCATAAAATTTTGTCGCCAATCAATCATTTCTGAAAGCTCAGAAACGGCTTTTTGTTTAGATATAATTTTATCGGCATTTTTTTCAGAATTGGAGAACCAATGAGCAAGTTTTGTTTTCCCCATTCCCGTTGTGGTTCGATTAAAATATTGAAAAATTGATGATTCACCAAAAATATCAAGGTCGGAAGTGAAAGGATGATTGTGATCAATAAATTCCTCACCAGCTGAATAAGAACTAAAATCTCCCTCAATTGCTTTTATTTCATCAGTGTTTATATTAACAAGATTCTCGAAATATTTCTTTTTATTAAAAACCAGAGAGTGTTTTCTTACGAGAAAAAGAAAAAGTATTAGAGAAATACTTAATGAAATAATCAAAAATGAAGCTCCGGTATTTATCCCAAAGTAAACTAAAACAATTCCCGAAAGAAACACAAATAATCTTAGAAAAGAGATCAAAGTAAGTTGTTTTTTAATCTTTTGCAGTTGAAGATTATATTTTTCCAGTCTTGAGGAATATTCTTTTTTTATCTCATCGATTGATGTTGGCTTCATAATTCCGAATGTTTCATGTTCCTTGTTTTTCGTTTTCCTCCTTCGTTCCGATAGCTATCGGAACTACGGTGGACAGGCTTGTTTCTTGTTTCTTGTTCATTGTTTCATGTTCCTTGTTCATGTATTTATAATTTTTTCCTGTAGAATACGCTGATTTTCACGGTACCGATAGCTATGGATATCTCTGCGTTTATCTGCGTAATCCCTACCCGACTTTGTCATTCCTGCAGGTTCGGGAGATTAATCTGCTTTATAAGAACAAAGAAAAGTATTTTCTCTTGATAGCAATCCTGAAATTTTGTTAAAAATTATTAAATAGTTGCAACTGCTCTGGAATCTGTCTGTTTGTTTCTAATTGCAATAATTTTTTTTTCGCATTAAGTCCACCTGCATAACCTATTAATTTACCATCACTTGCAATGACACGGTGGCAAGGAACAAAAATGGCAATAGCATTTGCACCATTAGCAGCAGCTACGGCTCGAATGGCTTTTTCATTATTGAGTTTTTGAGATATTCGAAGATAACTCTCCGTTTTTCCATAAGGAATCTTCAATAATTCATTCCAAACGCTTTGCTGAAAAGATGTTCCGATCATTTGTAGCGGTATATCGAATACATTTCTATCACCACTAAAGTATTCATTAAGTTGGTGTTTAGCGACTTGAATAGTAGTAGTTTCTTTTTCTTCGTAATAAGTATCTAATCCATTTTGTATTCTTTTATCGATTGCAGGCCTCATTTTTCTATATCGCCAGTCACATAGGCAGAGCCGATGTTTGAAAGAACCCAGGATCAATTCTCCGAAAGGTGTTTTGAAAAATTGTATGCTAATTTTATTCATTTTTCTTTTACTATTCTCATCCGCCTTTGTTTAAAACGTTTGGGGGTTTAAATCGGTACTGGGGAAAATATTATCACCGTTATTAATATTAAACAAGCTTACGCAAGGCTACCCACTGTTTAAGCATTTCTCTGGAATCTTGTGCAGGATAACCCAAAACAGTTTTACCGGCAGGAACATCATTCATCACCCCCGAGCCTCCACCTACCACAGCACCCGAATGGATAGTTGTATGATCTGTAATCGAGGCACTTCCACCAATAATAACACCATCGCCCAAAGTAACAGAGCCGGCGAGTCCACTGTGGCCGGCCATAATACAAAAACGTCCCATTATACAATTGTGCGCAATCTGCACGAGGTTGTCAATTTTACAACCATCACCAATTATTGTTGAACTAAACTTGCCACGGTCAACACAAGAGTTAGCCCCGATTTCAACAGCATTTCCTATAATAACATTTCCTATTTGAGGGATTTTAACCAGCCCCCTGCCATCTTCACTCGGGCGGTATCCAAAACCATCGGCACCAATACTTACATTGATATGAAAAATACAATATTGCCCAATTTCACAGCGTTCGCGAATTACTGTTCCCGGCCAAATAATAGTGCCTTTACCAACTATGGTTTCATCAAGAATTGTAACATTAGGAAATAAAACAACCGCATCACCTAAAACAACATCTTTTCCAACATAACATCCTGCTCCGATTTTGCAATCTTTACCTATAGTGGCTGATTTGTGGATAACAGCTTTGGGATGGATATCAATATCAAATTGAGGTAGGCCGGGGTCGAATACCTCCAATAATCTCGCCATCGCTAAATCAGCATTTTTCACTTTGATCAATGCACGGTTTTCGCCGGGTTCAATTTTTAACTTCTCGTCAACAACAGCAGCACAAGCCTTTGAAGTTTCCCATAGACGTATATATATTCTGTTTCCGACAAAAGTAATATGATTATTACCTGCCTTTTCCAATTGTTCCGGCCCGTTTATTTGCTGCTTGGTATCCCCGACCAATTCACCTTTTAAAATCTCGTTGATTTCTTTTATTGTAAATGATTTCATTTGGTTTATTCTATTAATTTTATCATTTGTTTATTTATTAAGATAATAGCTTAAATGTGCAAGGGCTTCAACCTAATAAAATATGGCTTCGTATCGAAGATTTTGTTAAATACATCAGATGTAATTATTTCAATTACTTCGTTTTCGACGAGTATATTTAATTCTTTATCTAATCTTCCTGCTATCATAAATCAGTTTTAGTAAAACTCCAGAAAAATGTGTTTTAAACTCATTACGACATTTTTCGGCAGATGTTCTGAAACGTAGGTTGTGTCAAAATTTTCAATAAATGTATTTTGGGATAAAACTTCTTCTTCTCGTCCACGCCTTTTTAATAAAGAATTAATTGCACTTTTACATTCATCAGCAGTTCCATTTAAAACATATCCTGCTAAACAACCATGTGGATATCGCTTTGATCTGAAATTTTCTATACCAGTGTCTATGTAACGACCTTTTAGTTGAGAATCATCATTTTTTATATTTTTTGCTTCAATTGTAAACTCAAAAGGTTTTTTATTAGCAAAAGCATATTTCTCGAAATGAATATCCGGGCGTGGGGCTTTATTTGGATGTTCATTTCCCAAAAAGTGTTTATCAGTATAATACGGTTGTTGAGGGGAAACGGACCATTGCCCTTGTATTTTTAGCTCATTAAGATGACCACAAAGATGGGTAGTATATTGGTCTTCATCCCATTCATTACTATATTTTTTGTCACTAAACACCAGCTTGTACGCATCTACAAACAAAATCATACACTTCAAACACAGATTATCAACAACCTGCTTTTTGATTTCATTATTCACCATCGTTTATTGCAGATATTTCATTAATAATTGTGTTAGCATCATCTATAGCTTGCGAACGAGTCCAAAAGCGTTTTTGATTTGGTTTAACGAGGTAAATTGTATCATCATCGGAATAACGCACTTGTTTGCGTATGTATATATTTTGTGCATATTTTGATAATGTAAACTCATCCACTTTTTTTAAATCCTTTTGAAATTCATTATCAGATTCAATAAGCGCAGGAGTTGTTACTTTATTCTTATCGACAAATTGCAAAACCACCATACAAAGTGACGTATAAGGAGATACATTGTATACCCTTGCATTTACTTTAAAATCGCCAATTTTTAGAAAGTCGTTTATTTCATTGCATAGCATTTTAGCATAAGGTATTGTTTCTGGTTTTTGTGGCGCAATCGGGTGAAGGGCTATTGAGTTTTGACCTTTAAAAAACAAATCGTGCTTAAATAAAATAAAATCTTTAATTAAAGTCTTTTCCTTAACAGTTAAATCAAACGATTCAAAAATTAATTCATCAATAAGATTAATGATAGAATAGTTTTGGTTATCTGAAAAAACAGTTGTTTCGATATTGTCAAGATGCTTATTAAGTGCTTCAATTATAGTATTTGGTATCAGGGGAAGTTGTTTAATATCATTAGGTTTAATTTCCTCACGCTCAATCCCCCATGATGCAGAATGCATAAACAAAAAATATGACGATATACTTGAATTTATATAACAAGTCAAAGCCTTTAATAGTGAAGAATCTTGATGATGAATACCAAAAACCTTACTATTAAAAGAACAATCATAGTCAAAATAAGATGCACAAATCTTATTTCGTTTTAAGCCCTCTTTGATAAGAATATGAGGTGACTTGAAAGTATTTTGTTTACCAATTCTTCTAAAAACATCAATCATTGGCAAATCATCTTGACCATAATACTTTTCATAGTATTCTTTAGATGCTTTTGTTTTAATACAATTATTAATGTCATTAGTTTGTTCTATGGGAGTTTTATAACATTCAATTTCTTCTGGCAGAATGAATGGCATTTCTTTCAAAAACTTATTTGCAATAGGTTTCTTTGTTGTGCTGTCAATTAATTGAAACCCTACTCCATTGTTATCCGGATGAACAATTTCAGTAATAGAATTTTTTCTCAAGAATTTCTGAATTAAGTAATAATCTCCCATAGTTCCCCATTGAGCAATTTTCCATATTTTGCTTTCTGCTTCTTGACATATCTTACGAGGCAAATATTTAATATCTGTGCTGTCAACCACAACACCTTCAGCAATGTGGTTCTTGATAAAAGTTGTAGGAGCCCAATATTCAATAGTATTTTCTCCTTTTTCTGGTAATTCTTTTTGAAAGAAAACAATACTAACGGGAACTGTTGCGGAAGAAAATAACTGTCCCCCAAAATTTTTAGGAGCTTTCCTCAGAATAGACAGATTGTAAATTTTTTCAACATAGTTACTGTTGAATAGCCACTTTCTAAAATTCTGTGCGGTTGCTTTATTATTGGTTAAAATTTTAGTATTGAATAACAAAGCAACTTTTCCATTATTAGCTAAACCAGCAGATTTATGGATAAATGGGATAACATATTGCTTATCAAAAGAATGATCGCTGCAATATTTCTGAATATTTTTCTCTAGCTCTGTTGTTCCAAATGGTGGATTTCCAATAATTAAATCGTACTTTATTTTCTCAAATTTCCCGTTTTCTTTAATCGTATCTGTCCTAAAAAGATTACTTCCTTTTTTATCATCAGGGTGGTTTGATTCCTCATCGTAAATCAAATACGGAAACATTTTATCATCATCTAACCAAACATCTTTTGGGTCTAATAAATCAAGCATCGAGAGATATAAACTAAATGCAGCAACTTTAATGGATTTTTTATCTATTTCTACACCATATATGTTATCAGTAAGTAGTTTTGACAATGTTGTAAAGTCAGGTTCTTTGTTGGTTGCTCTTTTCCATCTATTAACAATACGCTTGTATGCCATTGCCAAGAAAATGCCCGAACCACATGCCGGGTCTAATATTTTTTTGTTGTATTCATTTTCGTTTTCCGGCAATATATTGTTTAAAACAAGTTCGACTAATGATGGAGGTGTATAATAAGTTCCCGTTTTTCGTTGTTTATCAGGATTAAATTTTTCTAAGAAATTCTCGTAAATCTCGCTAAGCATTTCAATTCTTATCAAACTGAAATCAAACAACCTCCAATCATCAAATAGTTTTTGCTGCTCTGTTTTAATATCACCGTCAGTCAAGCAATGTTTCAAATGCTCTAAGTGTTCTTTTAAAACAGTGTTTTTTTCATTTTCTATTAATGGAAAAGCATTTCCGTTAAAATTATTACTGATAATTTCAAAAAGCTTATACGTTTTACTGTGGTCATCTAAAATATTCAAAAAATCATTATTTCCAACTTCATCCCAAATAACTTGTGGTATTGCATTTCTATCCTGCAAATACATTATAAAAATAGAACGCATTAACAAACTATGAATGATTTCTTCATTTTCAATACTTTTAGTTAATTTTTCCGCAAGTTCTATCAGGCTTTTAACAAGATAAGTATCTACTTTGGTTTGTAGTTTTATCTTTTTCGCATAATCAGCTTCACTTGTCCATATAGAACCGGAGTCAACTGCAATAGCTGAAAAAATATGATGGATTTTCTTTAATTTTTCTTTGTCATTTTTAGTACAACTTTCGATTAATTTTTTGTCGAGGTTTTGTTGTAATTCTTGGTTGTCTTTTGAAAAAACAGGTTTTTCATTGCAATTGTAAATTCTAATTTCTGCAAGAGAAGTAACATATAAAAAAACGACACTGCTATTGTTCCAAATTTGTTTTTGTAGTTTGGCAATCTCTTTCAATGTGTTTGGTTCAAAGTTTTTTACTTCTTTAAAGAAAACAGCAGGTAAATTGCCTGAATAATGCACCCTGTCAACACCCTCAATTTTCCCCTCAATTTCAGTAGGTAATTTATTTTTTAGGTGATTAAAACCTAACTCCTTTATGAAAAAATTGTTTTCCATTTATAAGTTATTATACTGTAAAACAAATCTTTCAATTTTTGGTTTTCTTTGCTTTGTTCGCATAAACTATGCTTTCCTGTTAATAATTTCTGTCAAAGATAAAAAAACTTCTATGAGTTGAAACAAAAAATTACAGAAAAATCAAATACACAATAAAAATCAAAAAACGGTCAACGCTATTATGGCATGGTCAATGGTCAAACCCAAAACCCGAAATCTGCAACCCGAATAACATTATTTTTTTTATCTTTGAACTATATTTATGAAAACACAAAACATACAAAAAATGAAAAAAATTACTTTTTTATTTATTATGCTGCTAATAACAGCATTTGCTGCGAATTCGCAACATCATCACAAAATGAAAGGCTCTGAATCATGCTCAAAAGCAAAAATTGAAAAATTTAAAAATTCATCAGAGGTTTTAAGTCCCAATTCACCAAAGCATAAATTTAATGTTTTGGAATACAAAATTGATATTGATTTATACGATAACTTTTTAAATCCTTATTCAAATTCTTATTACGCAACAAACACAGTGACATTTCTTGTTGACACAGCTCTGAATTTTATAAAACTAAATGCAATAAATTCATCCCTGGTCATTAATGAAGTTTCGCTTTCGGGTGTTTCGTTTACACACAATGATGATACACTTAACATTACGCTTGATCGAACTTATGATCCGGGTGAGACAGTTGAAGTTATGATAGATTATTTTCATAAAGATGTTTCTGACAATGCATTTTATTGTAGTGGTGGTTTTGTTTTTACTGATTGTGAACCCGAAGGAGCACGAAAATGGTTTCCATGTTACGACAGGCCTTCTGATAAAGCTGCACTGGATTTGACGGCAAAAGTTCCGCTTGGGGTAAAACTTGGGTCAAATGGAGCACTTGTGGATTCAATAACTGTTTCCGATACGATTTATTATCATTGGTTAAGTGTCAATCCCATTGCTACTTACATAATGGTTATGACCGGTAAAATGAATTATAATCTGGATATTGTTTATTGGCCCCGAACATCTGATCCTGAGGATAGTGTCCCGATAAGATTTTATTATAATAATGGTGAAAACCCTGATTATATCAAAGAGGTAATTTTGCCTATGACTACACATTTTTCTGAATATTTTGGAGAATATCCTTTCGAAAAAAACGGTTTTGCTACTTTAAATTCGGAATTCACCTGGGGTGGAATGGAAAACCAAACACTTACAAGTCTGTGTACCAATTGCTGGGGTGAAAATCTCGTGGCTCACGAACATGCTCACCAATGGTTTGGCGATATGATAAGCCCAGGAACATGGTCGGATCTATGGCTTAACGAAGGTTTTGCAACCTGGTCAGAATCTTTTTGGTATGAATACGAGGGTGGTTATAATAGCTATTTATCAGGAATAAGAAATGATGCAAATAATTATTTGAGTGGTAATCCGGGATGGCCGATCTATAATCCTGAGTGGGCTGTTGTAACTCCACCATCAAACGAATTATTTAATTATGCAATAACTTATGCCAAAAGTGCTTGTGTAGTTCATTTACTCAGATATGTCTTAGGTGATGAGGTATTTTTTGATGCACTTTATGATTACGCTACAAACACTATTGATTTTAAATATAAAAGTGCTGTAACAGAGGATTTCAAAGATTCATTTGAAGAATCAAGCGGGGAAGAACTTGATTGGTTTTTCGATCAATGGATTTATGGCCCGAATCATCCGGTTTATTATAATGAATATACAATATCCGATAATGGTAATGATACATGGAATTTAGATTTCATAACAAGTCAAATCCAAACAAATGCCGGTTTTTTTAAAATGCCTCTTGATTTATATATAATATTTTATGATGGAACTGATACAACTATCAGAATTATGAATGATGAGAATAATCAGTTGTTTACATTTACTTTTGATGTAGAACCGTTTAAATTATTTTTCGATTTTATAAATAAAATGGTTTTGAAAACAGCTACAACCGTCGTTGGAATTGATAAAAATGAAGAAAGCTTATCCCGCTTTACTTTGCATCAAAACCGCCCGAATCCTACAAATCATGAAACTACAATCAGTTATTCGGTTTCTGCAAACATAGAAGTTGATATTATTTTGTATGATTTATATGGAAAAAAAATTAAAACACTTGAAAATGAAATTAAGGAACCCGGAACTTATCAATTAGTAATTAATACAAATGATCTTGCCTCAGGAGTTTATTTTTATTCATTGGAAGCAGGTGGTTTTACAAAAACAAAAAAAATGATTGTTTATTAGAATTGCAACTAATTGGTATTAACAAATAAAATTAAAAACAAAATGAAAGAAATGATTTCCTGTTGCGGATTAAAATGCAACGAATGTGATGCATATATTGCAACAAAAACCAATGACAATAAAAAACGTGAAGAAACAGCAAAGCTCTGGTCTCAGAATTATAAAGCGGACATAAAACCTGAGGATATAAATTGCGAAGGCTGTCTTTCGACCGGTGAAATAGTTTTTAGTCATTGTAAAGTTTGTAAAGTAAGATTATGTTGTAGAGAAAAATCTTTGCAAAATTGTGCTTACTGCCCTGATTATGCTTGTGAAACGCTTGAGCAGTATTTTAAAATGGCTCCTCAAATGAAGCAGACTTTGGATGAGATTAGGGGTAGTGTTTAATGATTTATAATTCAAATTATTTAATCAACTTTTTATTTTACCTTGTTTTTTTCATTTACCGGAATTAAACAACCCAGGGCATACACCCAATCGGTTTAAGGGCTTAATACCGATTGACCGATTATTTTAGAAATAAAAAAAGGGGCTATTCAGCCCCTAAAATTTAATCCAATGTCCTTTTTGTTTATGACAACTCAACCACACCCAATTTTTCGATCACTTGTGATTTTTCTTCCAAAGCAATCCGGTTTTCGGTTCACTGTTTTTATTCCCATATTCGATTTACACTTTCTGCACTTTAAAATAAAGCAGGGAGTGACCGGAATGATTATCTATCCTTTGATTTTTAACCACTCTTCTGAAGGAGGAGGTGGCATCACAGGTGGTTCCTGGCCGTTTTTAAACCAACCCGCCATAGTCATGCGGAGGTTTTGATAACTTTTAAAATCATGGATATGTTGGCGCATTTCGTTCATTGGTTTTGGTTGTTTTATATTCTCAAGCCAGGCCTTTTTTTCGACTGTGCCCATGATTAAGTAAGGATTGCCAATAACATCAGGATCAATTTTTAAAAACATTTCTTTCAAATGATGTTCTATTTCTGATTTGTGTCCAATGAGCATGTCACAACGGTGACAGTACCTTGTCGTATAGTTAAGTGCGATAAGATTTTTAGGATCGACATGGATGAGTAAGGGTAATTTGCGTTGCCCTGTTTTGTTTTGGCAATCAGGACATTTAGAAAATCGTAATTCAGGATATGGATTGAGAGAAAAATTGTACTTTGGTGGCAAATCACCAAATAGTTTTCTTATTTTATTTTTTATCATAAACTGATGTCTGCCTCCGGAATAAGTACTGGCAAAACCATATTTCCTTAGGAATTTTACTAAATCTTTACGTTTTATTGGGCCTAATGGTGGCATTAAGCGACTTTATTAATCCTCACTTCTTCACCGTCTATAATTGGGAGTGATAAGTTTTTATATACTCTAAGTAATATCCAATCTTCTAAAACTTCTTGAAGTTCTTTTCTGCAATCTTCAAGATTGGATGCATTTGCATATACACCATTGCATTCTGAAATTTCACCATAGTATGAATTATCTTCAGAAAGTATTTCATATTTTGCATGATGCATTGCTTTTTCAATATAACTTATTAACATTTTTTATATCTCCAATATTTTTTTAAAATTAATTCGATTTTTAGAATAATACAAATTTTTGTTTGTTCTTAAGAAAGTATAACGTCAAAACTAAGTTGGCGGCGGCTTTTGGCAGCCTAGCTGATATTGACACCTTAAATTAATATTTAACCAGAACATTTCGCTAAGCTCCCGCCGCTCAACTTCAGTGCCTTGTTCGGCATCTTTTTATTAATTATGATCAGGGATTTATTAAAATTTGCGCCAAATCTAGTGGCCATTGTATTTGTTCCGCCTTGGCTGGAATATGCCCATAGTAATCATGCCAGCTACGAAGCCACCAAGGCGCCAAGCTAAAATAACCAAAACGCCACACAGCGTAAACTAGCCCAAGAAGAGCTTGCCCTTCAGTCAAACCTTCTTTACCTATTCTCCAAAGAGAGAAGGGGAATTGCTCCTCAACTTTATTTACGTTTGTCATGAGAAGATATTTACCACGGATATAAATCAAATGAGGCAGTTTAGAGCTAAGATTAGTTGGGTCTTTCGTTACGAATTGCCAAAGTGCTTCAAGAAATGTTTCCAACTCAAGCCCATTCCACGCATAAAGAGCCCGCAGCCCACTATTGCGATATCTTCCCTCAATTTCTGATATGCTTTCAAGCGCTTCCATCAATTTAGTGGCAGAATCGATGTCTGTCTTTACTTCTACTGTTCCTACCAGCGCCTTATAGTCAATAACAACGCAATCTCCAACTTTAAAAAATGTCGTAAAGTCATTGCTGTAAATAAGGATATCTTGTTGCCGGGATGTCCAGTTAGGGGATACTATGAATCCACTACCAAGCTTTAAACTTTCAGGCAAAAACCTCGCAAGGACACCTCGAAGGTAATACTCATGAGCTCGTCCTATCTCACCAGCGTGCGACACAAAGTTGTTTAGCGTCCGAAATTGAGCGTCGAGCTCATTAGCGTAGTTTTCGGCAACACCTTCCATGGTGCATGCCCCATTTTTTTTCTTACTTCTTCCCATAATTATACTTTACGCATTAAGCTGTCCGAGTGTGAGCATTACCTATTTCAAGGTTTGAGTCCCTAATTTTTTTCTTTCAAAGACAAAGCGATACCGCAATAGCATGTTTTTCAAATTCAGCATTCTTTTCCTTTGTTCAGAAGTTCTCTTGCTTTTTCTAATCTTTTCACTGCTGTTTCGTGTAAGTAATTGTTTTGTTCTTGCAGCCGTTCAAGTATTAATACTTCTTCGCTATATTGTTTTTCCTTACGATAAATTATAGCTAATTGTTCATAATACCAGGGGGCACAAAACCCATCTCCACCACAAGCCTTATCCAATTTGGCCTCACGTTCAACTGCGTCAATTAACATCAGAAGAAGATCGATAACTTCCTGATATTTTTTTTCACGTTTGAGTTGTTGAACTGATTTTACATATTCAGTATAATGTCTTCCCTTAACAGACCCCGCTTGGTTTTTTTTTCGTTCTTCCTCTACATATTTTTTTACAAATTCATCACATTCAGACGATTCTGTTAAACCTGCCCAATCATCTCTCTGTTCGTGATGTATTTTTTCATTATTGTTTCTTGTTTTACTTTTAATTTCAAATAAACTTTTGATCCATTTCATAGTAAATCCTAATTCTTTACTTCATTTTTTTTATCTTTTTACGCCGAACGATCAAACTCAGCGGCTGGCCAAAAGCCTTGCCCGCAAGGCCGCCGCGCTTCTTCCAGTCCGCTGAAGTGCCTGGTTGGCCTTTCAGTTAATAATTAAGGGCTAGTATAATCTTGATTGTCTTCAAAGTTTGCAGGAATCAAGTCCTCTTTTGTTGCGTTTCGGAGTGGTTCTTTCAACCAGCAAAAAACACCCTGGAAATCATCAAGCCCAGGAGATTGTATTTTAAACCTTGGTACAAAACCAAACTTGGGATGAGGCACCCAATAACCTTGCTCTGTGCCAAGTAATGGCTGGCATTCTTCTAATGGATTGAGTTCAACAGCTTTAAATTCACCAATGAAAATTAGGCGGTTCATCCCTCTTACCAATATAAATTCGTCAGATTCGAGGTCATGTGAATGAGATAAACAGCAAACTGCGTCGTGTAAATGATGCATAGCTGCAGGCAGAACACAACGCACTTTTTGCTCTAATTTTTTGCTATCCTGGAGGCTATGAAATATTTTATGCCGAAGGTCATTAATTGCCTTCCATTCTTTTTTCTTCTCAGGAACAAAAGATTCTGGATGAATAGCGCCAGCAATATATGCACGTACTCCGGATAACACCGTTCTCTTTCGAATGTATTTTTCTCCACACTTTTCGCAATTCCCCTCTATTTCTTCAACCCCTGCAGGAATTCCCATAGTATCAGCAAGAGGTTTGTCTATAGCCTCTAAGCCCATGTATGCGTGTTGAAATGCCATAAGAGCATCGTCTGTTCCTATAGCTTTTTGAAATTGCCGAGCAGCTCGCCTTAACCGTTTTCCATTTTCGAGGCCATCCCAATGTGCCAAGATGCTTTGAATTGACCGGAAAGTTTCTTGTGCGATGGGCTTGTGCCAATGGTTCATGGATAAATTAAGAAAATGCACTAAAGTATGTTTATGCGAAACTGTTTGGTCAGTACTTATTATTTGGACCGGCTCTACGTTCCGGAAAGAGGCTCCTTCGACAAGAGACAAAGCAGACAAAAAATCCTCGATCAAATCCAAACCTTTTTGGGTTGCTGGTAATAGATATATATTTTCTTTTGTGGAAAATTCGATGACTATATATGTGCCGCCATGAGTGAGTTGAGAAGACTTTTCACTATGGGCAGGTCGTAGTGCAAAGCGGCATATAATATCTTGGATAGAAAGTTCGAATGGGCAAGGAAACTCAATAGCCAGGGATAAAGGTTGAAAAGCCAAAAGTCGAAAATGCTTTCCCCTAAATTTAATGCTTGAGGAGCCAGTATTTTTTGCACCTTCTTGGGAAGTTGTTTTAGATTTTTTGATTTTTTTCTTTCGCATAAAAATATTCAATTAATGCTCTGATTATCAAGGCCAACATATTATTAAGCTGCAAATTGCAGTATAATACGCGTATTTTGTTGTATTATACTGCCAATTATTTTGTCTTTTCCCTGATACAGCTTCGCCCCCTCAGTCCCATAAAATGCAAATGACAAAGACATTTTTCCAAGGACTTTAATCAAATATTAAGAAACATTCAATCAGCACAAAATTTCTGCTTCGGTAAAATGACTCTTGCAAAAATAATAAAATTTAGAAATTGAACAGCTTGTTAGAAATAATTCTTAAATCCGCAAGTCAAGGCTTCACTCTTTTATTATCAGTAATTTAAGTTTTGAAAACAAGTGTAAGTGAAGCCTTGACTATCAGGTTTTTATATTTATAGTTACGGAATTAAGGATAATTCAAAATATATATAATAAATGAGGCAATTTCGTTAACTGCATTATCTACAGTATCGGATTGGATATTTTCGATTACAATTAAAGAAAAGATTAACAATGAAGATTAATATTTTTGAACTTATCTTTATTACAAAAAAATATTTAATTTTGTAAGCACAAGATTAAAAATATATTTAATGAGATTTAAATATCTTGTTTGTAGCGAAATAGGGTAATAATAAAAATTAAAAAGGAAAAAATTATGAAAAAATTTTACTTGTTAATCTTCAGCTTAGTATCATTCTTATTTATTTCAGGGCAAACTATTGATAAAGAGAACTTTTTGGCAAGGGATTGGACAATAGTGGCAACATATTCAATTCCCGGCAAAGCCTCCGGGCTTGCTTTTGATGGAACATATATTTACAGCGGAATTTACGGAAGCAATGGCGATAAAGTTTATCGTTTTGACCCTGTGACAGGAAACAGCCAATTGCAATTTTCAAGTAGTGCTATTGAAGACTCTTATGGATTGACCTGGGATGGACAATATCTATGGGCCACCGATCATGTAACTTCGTCCAGTGTACCGGCAACCGCATATCAGCTTGACCTATCAGGGAATTTAATCTCACAATTTGATTTACCGGACCATTATATGTCGGGAATTGCTTATGATAATGGCAATTTTTGGGTATGCACGTATTATCCCGACCCAAGCACGATTTATAAAGTTGATGTAAGTGGAGCAATTTTAGAAAGTTTTCAATCGCCCGGAAACCAACCCTGGGATATTTGTCTGGAAAACGATAACCTTTGGATTGCCGATTATAACGATAATGTTTTGTATAAAACAGATCAATCAGGAAATATCCTCGAAAGCCATCCCTCAGAAAACATAAAACCGGCAGGAATAGTTTTCGATGGACAATATCTTTGGTATGTTGACGGTGCATTAAATTCAAACAGTACACTTTACAAAATTGATCTTGGTGGATCTGGCACTCCGGTAATTTATTTACCAGAAACATCCCATGATTTCGGAACGGTTGCAGTTGGTGATAGTTCAATTTGGGATATGACTATTTATAATAACGGAAATGCCGACCTTACGGTTTATTATGTTAATGTTCCATCAGCACCACCAATCTTTTACGATTATCCACTTCCTGTAACAATTTCACAAGGTGATTTTATTCAAATACCTTTGATTTATGCCCCGCCTGAGATTGGAACATTAAATACGATTATCACAGTTGAATCAGATGATCCTGTTAATCCATGGATTGAAGTAACATTAACGGGAGAAGCTGTAATATCCGGCCCTAATATCAATATTCCTGTTTCAACGCATAACTTTGGAAATATCAGGCTAAATGCTTTGACGGGCTGGATTTTTGAAATAGAGAATATTGGAGATGAAATATTAATTATCGAAGATATTTTGCCTGATGATCCGGCTTTTATTATTGATAATTCTGTGGTTTTTCCTTATGAAATTGGAGTATTAGGTTCTGCTGAATTCAGGATTTGGTTTAATCCTGTTCAAATCATTTCATACAATTCTCTTGTAAATGTTTACAACAACGATCTAAATAATAATCCTTATGAAATGACAGTTTCGGGAACCGGTGTTGAAATGGAATTCCCGATTGGAGAAAATCTCTGGAATTACACAATAACCACAAGTTATGATAATAGCCCTAAAGGCATTGTTCCGATTCAGGATATTAATGGAGATGGAATTGTTGATGTTATTGTTGCTTCCGAAGATGGTTTCGTAAGAGCTTTCAATGGGAATGCTTTCAATACCGGCGATATTTTATGGGAAAATGAATCAGGTTCTTTATACAATCAAAATTCATTAAATTCATGTAACGATTTAAATGCAGATGGTTATGAGGATGTAATAATCGGTACTGCCTGGGGTGGAAGGTCAATAATTGCAATTTCGGGGTTTACCGGAGAAACTCTCTGGATACACGATACTCACGAATACGGTGGTGGCGGTTGGCTTTATCAGGTTGACAGTAAATATGATTATAATAATGATGGAATTAATGATGTTTTAGCAGCCACAGGCAACGATGGCAGTAATACAGGGCCTCGTCGGGTTTATTGTCTAAATGGCCTAAATGGAAATTCTATCTGGGAACGCCTTCTTGATGGAGCTGTATTTTCAGTGATAGGGATTGAGGATTTCACTAATGATGGTATTCCTGATGTAGCTGCAGGTGCAACAAATTCGAGTGAAACAGAAGGAAAAGTTGCCTTCATAAATGGTGCATCAGGATTTGTGGAAGGGACTTTTATCACTCAAGGTTCTTCAGTTTGGGCAATTGAATCATTAGGTGATATAAATGGAGATGGTATTAATGATGTTGCGGCAGGCGATTTCTCCGGCAATTTTTATTTCCTCGACCCCGTCAATGCTTCTCAAATTCATTCAGGAAGTCTCGGAAGTGTATTAATTCTTAGGTTTGAAAAGTTGGATGATGTGAACGGAGATGGATATTCCGATATCCTGATTGCTCACAGCGGAACAAATGGAGTTGTTATTAACGGTTATAATGCGTCAAATATTTGGCTTCACCCTCTTGCTGACAAATCATGGAATGTTGATAAAATTGCAGATATAAACGGAGATGGAATAAATGATGTGATAATCGGAACATTATATTCAAATAATTATGGTTATTTTTTAGATGGCACTGATGGAACTGAATTATGTTCAATTCCTTTTGGTTCGGCAATTGATGCTATTTCTGCCATTCCCGATATTACGGGCGACGGTTCAATGGAAATAATCCTGGGTGGCCGAAGTGGTGAAGTATATTGTTTTTCAGGTGGTTTAGATGCTTCCGGTCTGGAAACTCAGGATATAGATTTGAATTTAGGTTATCAATTTGTTTCTACTTATTTGATCTCTGAAGAAGCGGATATGGAAATAATTTTGACTGATATTTTGACCGATAATCTTGATTTTGTAAGAAATTCCGAAGGTGAAACTTTTAGAAAAATCGGGCCGATATGGGTGAATGGGATTGGCGACTGGATATTTTCAGAAGGATATCTTTTCAAAATGTTTGGTGAAGAAGTTTTAAGTATTACGGGTGAAAAAGTTAATATTTCAACCCCAATCCAACTTGAAACAGGATTCCAATTTATAAGCTATTTTCTTGATTATTCAATCAATGCACTTGATGCTTTTGAAGTTATTCTTAACGATAACCTTGATTTTATAAGAAATTCGGATGGAAGCACTGTTCGTAAAATAGGGCCGAATTGGGTAAATGGAATAGGCGATTGCCATCCCGGCGATGGTTTTCTTGTTAAAATGTTTGCCGACGATGAATTAATTTATCCGGCAACTGCTGTCAAAAGTATTATTTCAAAAGATAAAATTGCAACCACTCATTTTTATTTTAATGGAGGAAATGCAGCCGATCCGGTTTTCACAATTTACGTTTCAGGTTTGGAAATTGGTGATGAAGTTGCAGCTTATGATGGAAATGTAATTGTTGGAGCAGTAAAAATTACTTCTGAAAATTATCTAGAAAATGAATTGGCAGTTTTCAGCACCTTAACTGAAGGAGAAGGATATATATCAGGAAATGATATAAGATTTATAGTTTGGGATAATGATCAACAGACTGAGTTAATTTGTGAATATGAATTTTTAAATCCTTACGGAACATCATATCTGAAAAGGACTTATCCGGAAGGTGATGGAAAATACAGCATTGTAAAATTCTCCAAATCCGGACCCGGAATTGATGAAATTAATAATGAAACATTAACTATCTATCCCAATCCTGCGTCAGATTATTTTATAGTTCAGTCGGAATTAAAAATAAATAGAATTCAGTTATTTAATTATTCGGGAATTATTGTTTATGAGAGTATTCCAAAAAGTGAATCACTCAGAATAAATACCGAAAACTTAACACAGGGTTTATATTTTGTTCGGGTTGAAACTGAAAACAAAACAGTAACAAAACAAATTATTATTGAGTAAAAAAAAATCTACACAGGTTTACAAGACTTGTGTGGATTTTTTAAAAGATTTTTTCTCAATTACGGCCACTTAACTGTTAATTCTATTTTTACCACAAAGTAACCCAAAGAACATCACAAAGTAACACAAAGAAAATCCCGGTAATTTTCACTTAACAGCCTGATCATTTCCCCACTTCAAAATTTGTTGTTATAAACTACTTATTGTAAGGCACTCGTTACACTTATCCGGCTACCGGTGAAAAAGAGCGCCAGCTTTTATTTGCTTCTAATCATTGTAAGAACCATTTTGAATTTTTCTATTGCTTTTAGTGCATGTGGAATATTAGCAGGCATTATAATAGTTTCACCTGTTTCAAGAATATTTGAAACTCCATTGATAATAATATCGGCTTTCCCGTCAACTATAAAAACTACTGCGTCAAACGGGGCAGTATGTTCGCTCAGCCCTTCTCCTTTAGCGAATGCAAATAAAGATATATTGCCGGTTTCTTTTTTCAATATATGTTTACTGACTACTGCTTTATCAGCATATTTAATGCTGTTTTTGAAAAAGAATTTTATCCCTTTTTTAAATTCATTATTTTCCATTTGTGATTTTTTAAATGTGTTATTTTCATTATTATTAACTTATTGCAAGGCACTTGTTATACTTGTCCGACTATTAACGGAACAAGCATCAACTGCTTATTAAGTCCTATATGTTCTTATTCCGTGTTTAATTATTATAAACTTTGTAATTTATGATAAATCTATATCCTATTGAAATAGCAATTGGTAATAATTCATTTTTAAATGTTACATGACGGTTTCTTTTTAGCTTAGAAATATAATCATCTACTTCTGAACTTCTAATTGGTAGTAACATAGCAATCGAAAAATAACCTGCGCTTATTGGTTTTGGCCGGAAATCAATGCCAATTCCAACAGTAGGCCCATAAAACGTTTTACTTAGACTATTATCATCCGATATAATTATTGCTGCATTATATCCATACATTACCAAAGCATAAGGATCAAGATTTGAAATTGGTTTCTTCTTTATTAGTCTTAATTTAATTCCGGCATTTACTCCTACTACGTCAAAATTATATCCTACTCCTCCAAATATTCCGATATTTTTTGTAGCATAATACAAAAAATTTGCTCCTATGCCCCCATAATCAAGCCCTAAACCAAAGCCAATTAATTCTCTATCGATGTGTCTGAAAATCTTGCTTGTGTCTTGAGCATGTAAATTAATTACTGATATTAACAAACATGATAATAATAAAATTTTAAATTTTCTCATAATCTTTATTTTTAATACTTATTTCCAATTGATTTCTAATTATTATTAGACAAATTTAGTATAATTATTTTTAAATAATAAACAGCGTAAAGAAATATTTTATAAATTCGCTTTTAGAAATTTTAATCAATTTAAAATATAACAAATTAATATCTGTAAAATGAAAAAATATTTATCGTTCGTACTGTTTATCGCATTGCTTTCATTATTAGGCTGTCAGGCAGTTGATGAACACAAAGAAACTAAGGACGAAGCTCCTTTAATCGGAAAGCCGGATCTGCATCTGAAAAGCGACCGTATGACACCAGAGGCTTTATGGGCATTTGGAAGAGTAAGCGACCCGCAGGTTTCGCCTGATGGAAAAACCGTTTTATACGGAGTTTCTTATTATTCAATCGAACAAAACAAGGGTAACCGTGAATTGTATTCCGTAGATGTGGATGGAAAAAACTTTCAGCAACTTACCAAATCTCCCAAAAGTGAGTATAATGCAATTTGGAGGCCTGATGGTAAAAGAATAGGATTTCTTACTTCCGAGAGTGGTTCCTATCAATTATGGGAAATGAATCCCGATGGCTCGGGCCGAACCCAAATTTCTGATATTGAAGGCGGAATTACGGGTTTCAAATATGCTCCCGATCAGAAAAAAATAGTTTATACCAAGGAAGTTGTTCTTGAAAATAAATTCAAAAATTTATACGAAGGTTTACCAAAGGCAACTGGCCGTTTGATGAATGATGTAATGTACAGGCATTGGGACGAGTGGGTTGATTCTTACAGCCATGTTTTTGTTGCCGATTATGATGGTGAAAAGATTTTTAATGATAAAGACCTGATGACTGGTGAACCCTATCAATCGCCATTAAAACCTTTTGGCGGCATAGAACAGGTTGAGTGGACTGTCGATAGTAAAATTATAGCATATACTTGTAAGAAACTTTATGGCAAAGCTGCCACACTTTCTACAAACTCGGCTATTTATTTCTATAATCTTAAAACCGGAAAAACCGAAAACATGACCAAAGGAATGATGGGTTTCGATGTTGCACCCGTTTTTTCTCCCAATCGAGAGTATATGGCATGGGAAAGCATGGAAAGAGAAGGTTTTGAGTCTGATAAAAATCGTTTGTATATTATGAACATGAAAACACGTGACATAACTTATGCAACTGAAGGTTTTGATCAAAATGCAGGAAGCCTGTGTTGGTCTGCTAATAGCAAGGATATATATTTTACAAGCGATTGGCATGGTGCTTTTCAGATTTACAAATTTAATCTTAAGAGTGGAAAAATAGATCAAATAACAAAAGGTTTGCATGATTACCGCAGTGTTACAATTGCCGATGGAAAACTTATTGCAGCAAAACAAACAATGTATTACCCAACTGAATTATTTGCTGTGAACGAAAAAGACGGCGTAGCTAAAAAGATCACTTTTACAAACAAAGATTTACTTGATCAGCTTGCAATGGGGAAAACCGAAGAGCGTTGGATAAAAACTCATGATAATAAAGATATGCAGGTTTTTGTGATTTACCCGCCTAATTTCGATAGGAATAAAAAATATCCCGCTATACTTTATTGCAAGGGAGGCCCACAAGGCCCATTAAGTCAAAGTTTTCATTTTCGCTGGAATTATCAGATCATGGCTGCTAACGATTATATTATTGTTGCACCGGCTCGTAGAGGGGTTTCCGGTTTCGGTCAGGCATGGCAGGAACAAATCAGTGGTGATTATCACGGCAAAAGCATGCAGGATTACCTGACAGCGATTGATGTACTGGCGAAAGAACCATTTATTGATGAAAATCGCCTTGCTGCAATTGGAGCAAGTGCAGGAGGTTATGCTGTTTTTTATCTTGCAGGAAATCATGATAAACGCTTTAAAGCCTTTATCGCACATGACGGTATTTTCAACGAAGAAGCCCAATATCTTGAAACAGAAGAAATGTGGTTTGAAAACTGGGACAAAGGCGGGCCTTTCTGGGAAGAAAAAAATCTTATAGCTCAGGAAGCTTATGCTCATTCACCGCATAAATATGTTAAAAATTGGGACACACCTATCCTTGTCATCCATGGCGAGCTTGATTACAGGGTAGTTTTTACACAAGGTATGACAGCTTTTAATGCGGCGATATTAAAAGACGTACCGGCAGAGTTTCTGTATTTCCCCGATGAAAATCATTGGGTATTACAGCCTCAAAACGGAATTTTATGGCAAAGAACGTTTTTTGATTGGCTAGATAAATGGCTGAAATAAGAATGTTCTTTTTTATAAGGCGATACCGGGGTGTTTTAATTAATGCTCCGGTTTTTTTTTGAGATTAGAGTAGTCAAGGCTTCACTTTGAGTGAAGCCTTGACTGTTTTAAATCTTAAATCTTAGTAATTCCATGTCCATCAAGCTGAAAATAACTTTCACCGGAGCAGGGGATACATAATTTTTTTCCATCTTTTTGGATAATTCGTGAAGCCATAATACTTTCACCGCATTTTTCGCACAATATACTTTCGTGAGATGGTGCATAGGAAGGAATATCAATTTCAACTTCTTCGACTTTAAATATTTTTTCAAAATCAAGTTTCAGAATGGCAAAAGCTTTTTCAATTCCCAGTTTTTTTAATAAAGCAATTTCCTGATCATTATGATTCTGTATTTTAATAACTTTCTCGTATTGCTTTGAGAATTTTCCTTTAATTTGAGAGATATATTTTCGCGAATCAGGTCGCGTACTTATGCGAATTCCTTTACCTTCACGTTTTGAAATAGTAAAAGCCGTTTTTCCAATATCTTTAAAAATAAGTGCATTATTTCCAAACGAACAACCTGTTACAAACTGAATTCCATCGGAAACACAATTATTGGTTTCGGTGATCACGATAAGGTCTTCCATTCCGTCCGATCGAGCCTTTATTTGCTGCATTGCAAAAGTAGCAGCCATAATGCCCATTGCTAAACCCGGACAATAATGTCCATGAATTTGAGCAGCTTTTATCAATAATTTGTCGGTTTCGCCAGCAAGAATTTGGGAAATAATTTGTCTTCGCGGATTTGATTTAAGTTTGCTTTCCGTTATGGTTTCGCTTTTTGCTTCGAAAAACGAATTATCACAGGGTTTAATATCAAAAACCGGTGAATTGTTTAAAGCATCAAGCCCTGTTACTTTCAATTCACAGCCATTTCTTTCGATTAGTTTCACTGTTGTGATTCCAAGAGAATTAGGCCGTTGAGGGCTGCGGCTTGCAAAAACTCCTTTGCGTTCGCCTGTAAATATGTTTAGTTTTAAATCAAATCCTTCCGATTTATTAAATCCAAAAACAATATCAATATAATCGGAATTCTCAATCTTAAAAAGCCCTTCTTCGAATTCCTTTTTAATATGAATAAAACTAATGTGTTTTTTCATTTCCGTCGGATTTGCAGATTCTTCAAAACTACTTTTTACAAATCCAATTTCGCTTAGTGTTATCATAAATATGTTTTTTCGGGAATTATTTAATAATTGAATACCTCTAATTCTCTCATTCAATCATTCATTCATTAACTCCTAACAAGTTTGCCATGTTTTATTCCTTTTAATGCAATTAATTTATTTGCTAAATCATTAAGCTGATTGGCTTTACCCTTAACTGCAATTGTTTCGAGGCAATTATTATGATCTAAATGAACATGTTGAACCGATAGAATTAACTCATGATAATCATGTTGAATTTCAATAGATTTTTTTTGTAAATCTCTTTTATGATGATCGTAAACCAAAACAATTGCACCGGCTACTTCTTCATTTTCTTCCCATTTTTCTTCAATTATGTTATTATTGATTAAAAATCGGATTGCCTGAGAACGATTTGGGAATTTATTATGTTTTACTAAATCATCAAGGTTTTTTAATAGGTTTTCTTCAAGCGAAACACCAAATCTTTTTACTTTCATTGTGTTACTTTTTTAAAATAGGTGCTTCAAAAATAAAAATAAATTATTAATATAGAAGAAAAAATTGAAGTTTTTTAGATTAATAATAAATGATAAAATGTATTAATATTTAATCATAATGCATTAATTTATTGATTATACCCGTAGAAAACAGGTTTGCTAAAATTTGCATTACTAAATTTTTCTGTTTCCTTTATCAATAACCCACAAGCATCTTTTTTGTTTGTTCCGTTTGATTTGTTTTTAACCGATAAATAACTTCATAAGTTTGATAATTTTTATTAATATTTTCCGTTGAAAATACATAAAAAGAAAGTTGAACGCAACTATTCTTCTTTCTTCTCTTTTCTATAATCAATGAATTTCTTTATTCCATAACCTGCTCCAAGGCTTAACAAAATTGCAAGCCCATTACCAATAGGAGCTCCGCCTCCGGGGACATTGCCACTTTCGCCATGCTCGGGTGGAGGAGGTGGTGGAGCATCAGCTTTTAAATCTGATGTAATTAAAGTTGCTCCTAAAATCAGAAGGGCAATTGTGCAAATTTTAATATTTGTGTTCATGTGTTTATATTTTAGTAACTGGTTTGTATTTTGCTGTTTATGCTTTTTGAGAAATTAGTCCCGAGTACTCGGGAGTAAATTTGGTTGCTCTTGAATTTCTAATTTCCAATTTCAATTTCATTCAATAAATATTTTCTTTGTTTTTATTTCATTATCAGTTTGTATACTTATAATATATAATCCCGGTTCTTTATTTAATCTCAAATCAATATTCGACTGATCAGTAAATCTTTTGCTAAGCAATGTTTGCCCGAGAAGATTGTAAACCGATATCTGCAAATCGCCTTCGGTTTTAGTTTGTATGAAAATCCTGTCGGCATAGCTGTAAATTTCAATATTATTATCTTCATTTAAAATTTCTTCAATTGATGTGGCTCCATTGATATACAATAAGAACCTCTCGGGTGAATTGTCGGGGCTATGGTTCAATATGACTTCTGTTTGCGTACGCAGGTTGTAGGTTTGGCCGCTTTGAAGGTCTTTTAACGAAATACTTACTGTTTCCCAAAAGGAATTTTCGGTTACCGAAATTTTGTATTCCTTTTCTGTTCCTACTACTAAGTTAAGCGGGATTGTGATTTCTTCAGTTGCATAAGGCAGTACATTTATACTTAGTTGGGAGTCATTGGTTTTTGTGTAAAGCTGGGGGGCTTCTTCTATACCGAATATTTTATAAGCATCATAAGCCTTGTCGAAACCTGTAGTAGCATATTCATTAAAAAGAATATAGGTTTCATCTGTATATCCATTTCCTTCAACTTTAAGTTTTAGCAAATCTTTTACATAAGTCGTTTCTTTATAGAAATTAGTGGCCGTGTGAACTCTTGAAGAATTAGGAATTGTGAGGCTCGCTCCCGAACTTACTTTGATGAAAAATCCGTTCCCCGGAGGAATTATGCCTCCGGTGAGTCCTCCTACTGTTCCGTTCCAACTTTTGTACTGGCCTGCTTCTCCGGCATAGGAATAAACCGAAGCATCAATATTGGTTTTTGAACATTCGTCCCAATCGAAGGCTGAAGGATAAGGATTGCCGATAAGGTTCCAGCCTTCGCCTTGTCCGGATGTGTAGGTGATGGCTGGAGTGCTACTTTCGTTAAATGTGAAATCTCCTGTGTTTAATTCTCCTGTAAAGGTTTTAGTTACATTTTCATTATAGGCACTATTATATCCACGCCCAACAATAAAGTTATCTTCGAAAGCGGTATTCCATTCGCCGGATTCATTTTTAGTATTGATCCAGTAATTTGTAACCTCATCGTATTTAAAGAAATCGTTACTTGCATTGGGTGTACCACTGTTGACAAACCCGGGACGGATTGCCTGGGCTGCAACACAGGATGAAAGAAAATGCCAGTCGTTATTGCCTGAATACTGGGGAATGTAACGCTCGGCACCCGCGTCTATGTTCTCAGTCTCATGGATAAGCGTTGCTGTACCTGATGAATTGGATTTTAAGACAAGGCCTGTTGTTCCGGCTTCATTCATAATGGTATCCGAAACGGTCAAGGCTTTTCCGGCATCTATGGTAAGAATCGCACCGCTTTCGATTTTTAAAATATCGCAGGTGGCAGGTGTTACAGGGTCGTTTGTAATGTGTGGCTGAGTACCTCCCGAGGGTATAAGCACCATATCATAACTTGTAGGGTCACTAAAGGTAGTGCTCCAGTTTGCCGGCGTGCCCCAGGTGGTGCTTTTGGCGGTGCCTTCCCAGTTTTTCCAGATGGCTGTGGAACCTACCCAATCATCGTTGGTCATATTGTTCAGGGTGCCGTCGTTGTCGTTGGTTGTGCGGTCCGAAAGCGCTGTGCCGGAAATATGATCAAAGCGATAGTAAGCTACAAGCCCCGATTCATCGCCGTTCAGGGTTTTGTGCATATTGTTGTGTATTTCTGTTGATGTGCGCACATCACTCCAGATACGAACTTCATCTAATTTACCATCAAATGTACGATTTGTGGCTGTATTACCACCTATTGTCAACGGATTTGACGTAACGCTCAAATCACCACTGTGGGCTTCGCTGTTTTTTTCAACCCCATTTACATAAGCTTTTATAGCACTGCCGTCATAAGTTACGGCAATGTGGGTCCAGGTGTTTGTGGGAATTATAGCGTTGGAAAATAATTGTTCAACAGACGAACCGCCAACTTCCCCGTACCAGCCAAGTTCGCTTGAACTCTGGAGGATGTAAATAGAAGGTGCGGGATATTTTTCAGTAATACGCGGATATGTTTCTCCACCCTGGTAATAAACCCAGCTTTCAATAGTGATAGTGCCGGTAAGATTCAAGCTGGCATCATTTCCACAATTCACATAATCATTATCTCCATCAAAATCGAGAGCTTTGCCCGGCGGGATCATATTTGGTGTAAAATTTTTCTGTTCACCATAAGAAGTACCTTGTGAATTTGTTGCATATGCTCGCACATAATAAGTCTGACCGCTCGTTAAACCGGTGAGTGAACTTGTGAAACTGCCCAAACCGTTCCCGTCGTTGGTTTTGCCTGCATAGGAATCAATTGTTGGATTCTGGTTTGTTCCCCAAACAATTCCTTTAGCAGTTACAGAAAAACCTCCTTCAAAAGTTACATTACCCCCACCGTCAGCAGTAGTCTTCGTAATGTTTGTAATACTTGCTGTTGAAATGCTAATAACACCAAATGTACCTTCGGCTGCAAACCCGGAACCTGTGAAGCAATTATCTATTGTCTGTACGCTCCAATAATATGATATTCCACTGGAAAGATCTTTTATTTCCCAACTGTTGTTATGGTTAGTATTTCCCAGGGCAGGAATTCTGCGATATCCATTACTGACATTTGCCATTGGTGAAAGCGACTGTACACCACCGGATGATGTGCCGATCCTTATGTTATATGTTAATCCATTTTGAGCTGTTTCATTATCTGTGGATTTATCCCAGCTAAGAGTAACATCATTGCCTGATAAAGAAGCTGAAAGATTAGTAGGAGCATTAGGAACCGTGTTTATTGAAAATCCGTCGTTTCTGTAGATATAGGAAATTTCGCTGCTGCTGTTTCCGGTCAACAGGATATCCAGGTCTCCATCGTTATCATAATCACCCCAGGCTACACTGGATTCGCCAACTCCAGTTAATGATTCAATATGTGAAAATGTATCCGATCCGTCATTCCGGTAAATCTTAGATATATAGCTTCCGGAGTCTCCGGTAAGCAGAATATCCAGATCACCGTCGTTATCGTAATCACCCCAAGCGACACTGGAATATTCTACCCCGGTAAGTGATTCAACGTGTGTAAAAGTATCCGAACCATCATTCCGGTAAATTCGAGAAATATTGCCGCTGCTGGATTCACCGGTAAGCAATATATCCAGGTCACCATCATTATCGTAATCACCCCAGGCTGCACTGGAAAATCTTACTCCGGTGAGACCGGCACTTATGTCCGTGAAGGTGTTAGAACCGTCATTACGGTATATCAGGGAAATTCTACTGCTGTTGAACACACCGGTAAGCAGAATATCCAGGTCACCATCGTTGTCATAATCACCCCAGGCTGCACTGGAACGTTCCACACCATTAAGAGACACAGCATTTGTAAAAGTATCCGTCCCATCATTCCGGTAAATCCGGGAAACTCCAGACCCTGTTAACAGTATATCCAGGTCACCGTCGTTATCATAGTCACCCCAGGCTACGCCGGAATAATAAACTCCAGTTAGAGACACAGCAAGAGTAAAATTATCAGAACCATTATTCCGGTAAACCCGGGAAACTCCACTACTAGAGTACCCTGTTAACAGTATATCCAGATCTCCATCGTTATCGTAATCACCCCAGGCTACGCTGGATCTAAAAACTCCTGTAAGTGACACAACATGTGTGAAAGTATCCGATCCGTCATTACGGTAGATGTAGGAAATTATATAGCCGGTGCTCGTCATCCCTGTCAACAGAATATCCAGATCACCATCATTATCATAATCACCCCAGGCTGCACTGCAATCAGAAACTCCCGTGAGAGAGGTTACATAAACAAATGCTTTCATTATTGCTGTCCACCGGGAAAAGGCATCTATTCCACTAAGTGTGATAGTTTCGTTTTCAGTATCAACCGTTCCTCCTTGTACTGTCCAGGAACTGCCGCTATCAATTGAACGTAATAACTGTAATCCTGACTCTGTATTATTGTTTAATTCCGAATCGTCATAATTAAAAACCAATTCTGCATTCAAAGATGAATTGTTAGTAGGATTTATATCAAAATAACGCAAGATACTATTATAATAAGACTGATGTCCCCTGGTAATAGTAGTGGAACCAAGTGCCTGGGTGGTAGTAATTTTCGCTCCTAATCCGGCAATATTAACCCCTGCACTTAAATCTCCGGCATTAAATGTGCGAGTGGTGGTTATTGTACCGGAAGAACCTGTAACAGTATTCCCCTCCGACTCGCTTAAAGAAGCTGCAGTTCCAAACGTAATTGTTTGTCCATTTAATTCCAGATCACCATTTGTTAAAGTTAATGTACCATCCACTGTAACATCACCACTCAACCCAATTCCATTCCCGCGATTTATTGTTAGATTATTTAGACTTATAGCCTGTAGGTTTGTACTTACACCGGAACCTCCAAAAGAAATGTTTGAAGAAGCACCGCCGGTTAATGAGCCGGAAGATGTTGAAACTGCACCTTCAAGTGTTAATGTATTTGCTCCGATCGACATAGCTCCATTCGTTAAAGTTAAAGTACCTGCTAACTGCATTGAGGTTTGTAATGTTGTTCCGTTAGAATTATCGAGCGTGAAATTATTCAATTCTATCACACTACTCGGAATTATTACTCCGCTGCCGCTGCCGGATATTGTGATTGATGATGTACTGCCTCCACTCAGATTGGCTGTTGTTCCGGCAACATTATTAATATATGTAAGCGTATTATCTCCGATTGTAAATGTTCCGTTAGTAAGTGTCAATATACCGTTGATAGTGGCATCACCATCCAATTCAGCCCCGCTCGATTCATCCAATTCAAGATTATTAAAAGCCCCGGCGAGAACATGACTTGCCGAAGCGCCGGTAAGCTCTATTTTGCCGTCGCCGCTCTGCGTGCCGGAAATGAAAGCGCTGCCGTTAACAGTCAGAGTTCTGCCGGAGTTTATGGTAAGTGTCGCCCCGGAATTGATGGACAGATGATTGCTTGTGTAATCACCACTTATTGCAGGTTGATTGCCCCCGGAATAATTTGTAATTCCAACATTCACTGTTGTGCTGTTGGGAGCGGTGCCTGTACTCCAATTGTAGTTATCTGCAAAATTTGCACCTTCACAACCCACCCATGTATTATATGCGTAGGATGAGGTCCAGTCATCTTCCGTCATATTAGTTAATGTGCCGTGGTTGGAATTTGTGCTCCAGTCATAAAGAGTAGTTCCGGCAGATTGATCGAAGCGGTAAAAAGCAACTAAACCGCTCTCATCGCCTATTAAACTGCTGCACATATTATCCCGTATTTCTGTTGGAGTGCGGGCGTCATTCCATATTCTTAATTCAGAGATTTCACCATCAAAAGTTCGATCGGTTGCTGAATTATTGCCAATGAGTAAAGGAGCTGTAGTAGTAGTCAGCGCTCCGGTTTGAGGTTCACTATATCTCAAATCTCCGTTAATGTATGATCTAATATAACTCCCGTCGTAGGTAACTGCAATATGGGTCCATTTATTTCTGGGAATTGTAGAATTGGGGAATCGAAAATCCCGATCTACGCCACCTACTTCACCATGCCAACCCAGTAAATCATTACTTGTATGAATATGAATTGATGGAGCAGGATATTTTTCGATGATCCGTGGATACGATTCTCCGCCTCTGTAATAAATCCAACTTTCAATAGTAATGGCGTCCGTTACATTCAAACTGGAATTATTTCCACAATCCACGTAATCGTTGTCGCCGTCAAAATCCAGGTCGTTGCGCGGACCTGCAAAAGCGCCTGAGGTTACCCATTCATTTCCGGACATATTAGTGAGTGTGCCGTCATTGGAATTGAGGCTTGCGTCATTAAGTGTTGTTCCTGAAGAATGGTCAAAAGGGTAATATGCAACTAAACCGCTTTCATTTCCTTCCAGACTTTTGAACATATTCTCCCGAATGTTTGCTGCAGTGCGAGCGGTGCTCCAGATGCGCAGTTCTTCAATCTTTCCGTCAAAGCTTCTGTCACCGTCGCTATTACTCCCAATTAATAAATTATTTGTTGTTGTTGCAAGAACTCCCGTTTGCGCTTCCCAATCTTTATATACTCCGTTAATGTAGGACCTGATATAATTTCCATCATAAGTTACAGCAATATGTGTCCATTGATTTCTGGGAATAGTTGAATTTGAAAACGTAAAATCCCGTTCAACGCCTCCTACTTCGCCATGCCATCCCAATAGATCATTACTTTCCCGAATATATATTGAAGGAGCGGGGTATTTTTCGGTAATTCTCGGATAAGATTCTCCGCCCTGGTAAAAAATCCATGCTTCAATAGTGATTGCTGAAGTCAGATCCAAAGAGCTGTGGTTTCCGCAATTTACATAATCGTCAGTTCCGTCAAAGTCGAGGCAATTGTTTAATGATTGGGCAAAACCGGCCAAAAAAACGGCACTTATCAGAAATATTATTAAAGGAAATCTCATATAATTACTTTTTTCTCAAAATTAAGAAAAAAACTAAAGATAAAACAATTGGCGTAATTTTAAGAATCATTTAACATATAAATTCTAAATCCATGGAATAAAAGTCAGAACTCAGGAATTTTGATGGGTTAAAAAAAGAAGATAAAATATTAGATAAACTCTAATCAGAATATTCCAAATGATATTTATTTAATATATTATTCCATTCTAAGCTGTTAACAACTTTAATTAAAACCGGATTGACCTTTCTCATAAGTTTAGGGTTCGCTGATGAAAAAGAAAAATATTCCTTGTTTGAGCCGCTCCTTAAGATTTCAATTTTTTCGTTAAGTTTATTTTTGATGATATAATATTCTAAAATTGCCTGATCGAAAACAAATGCATTAATTTCTTTTTTATCTACTGCTTTAAGTCCATCAAGAACAGATGGATAATTGATAAAATTAATTCCTCTGTTTAATAAAAAATTTGAGCTTCCCGTACCATTTATCGAACCGATATGCAAATCTGAAATATCGCTAATATCCTTAATTTCTGTTTGTAGTTTGTTAACGGTAAGGTGTGATGCAACCGTTGCTGTAAAAATCGAAACAATAATTATTGAAATAAACATCCAAAGCCCGGAAATAAGTCTTCCAAATTTTGTTTTCGGTGTAATGTCGCCATAGCCAACTGTTGTCAGAGTTACGATAGCCCACCATAAGGATTCGCCAAATCCATTTATTCCTTTTCTAAATGTCTTTGTTCTGCTTTTTCGTTCAACTATCCAGACTAAAAAACTGAAAAATGCTGTAATTAGTAAAATAACTATGAGCATAATTTGAAAATCTTTTGAGAAAAAATCCAGAAGAAAGTGTATCATACTTTGTTTAAAACGTATCGGTAAGGCAACAGCTAAACTTGTAATATAAAATGGTTGTGAAAAATATAATCTTTTCAGCAATTTGCTTGTTACAACTAAAGGTGCAATTGAAATATCAAGTTCCGATTTTTCCAGTGCATTTACAAGATCAAAATATTTATATTCTTTATATTCATATTTTATTTGTAAAGAATCTGAAATCTCTCTCCATAAATCAATACTAATTCCCGAAATTTTTGAATTTTCACAAATCACAAAAGGGGGATTATGCACAATTCCAACTTTTAACACTTTAGATGAATCGGCTTTTTGAGGATATGAATTCACGCAAACACTCAAAATGAGTAGTATCAATATTGTTTTTGAAAAAAAATTAGTTTTCATATTTTTAGCATTAATTCTTTTTTCAACAAAATAAATTACAAATTTTCAACAAATATACAATTTATATATAATTATAAATTATGATATTTGATATTTTTTGGAAAATCATACATTTGGTTGATTGTATAGTAAAAAGGTCAAGGTTAGGAAGCCGGTTTTGGTAAATAGGTTAAGGTTAGGAAGCCAGTTTACTCATGGATGTACCCGGAAAAGCCAAGGACTTCTTCACGTAACCCTAACCACTTTACAATACCGGCATCATAACCATAACCAATTGACAAAAATAATTAATTGTAAAATGGTGTTATGAAAAGACCGTTATTTTTTAAATTTTATCCCAAATCTTTATGAATGATTAATTATAAGAAACAATATTTGCTAAATTTATTATGATACGGAAATTATCCATAAATTTGTAATGTTTTTTAATAGAAAAATATCTTATGCAACTTTTTTATACACCTGATATTAAATCAAATGCTTATCAGTTAAATGAACAGGAATCAAAACATTGCATTCGGGTGTTGAGATTGAAAAATGGTGATGGTTTATTTTTGACCGATGGCAGGGGAAATCTTTTCGAGACACGTTTGATTGAAGATGGAATTAAAAAATGTGTTGTTGAAATTATTGATAAAAAGAGTGAATTTGGGAAAAGGAAATATAATGTTCATCTTGCTGTTGCTCCTACAAAAAACATAAATCGTTTTGAATGGTTTTTAGAAAAAGCGGTTGAGATAGGAGTAGATGAGATAAGTCCTTTGATTTGTGAACATTCGGAACGTAGAATTGTGAAAACCGAAAGGCTTGAGAAAATAATTGTTTCTGCATTAAAACAATCTTTAAAAGCTTATTTACCAAAACTAAACGAGGCAAAAACTTTTGCTGAATTTATTAATACAAATCAGGATCGCGAAAAATATATTGCTTTTTGTGATGGAAATCCAACCTTATTAAAAGATGTTTACCGTAAAGGAAAAGATGTACTGATAATGATTGGCCCCGAAGGAGATTTTAGTAAAACCGAAGTTGAAATGGCCGAATTAAAAAGCTTTACCCCTGTAAGTCTTGGGAAAAGTCGCTTAAGGACAGAAACTGCTGCTATAGTTTCTTGTCATACAATTGAATTGATAAATGAATAAAATTGGAAATCCATACGGACGTCTTTCAGCCGTTAGAAATTGGAAATTAGGAGAAGTCCAAAATTGATTTTATACACATAAGAAAATGATTAACAAACAAAACTATTTCCCGCGGATTGCGCTGATTAACACAGAAATATTATCAGCGAAAATCTGCGTAATCCGCGGGAAATAAATTTTAAACACATGAAACGCAGAGTCGCAAAGACGCAGAGAAAAACATTGTTACTTTCTAAAATAACTTAATATAAAATCTCTGCATCTCTGTGTCTCAGCGTTCAATCAAACAAATGTTCTAAACGTATAACGAAAATTAAAACACATGAAACGAAATACATTCATAATTTTTTTATTGCTTTTTTTTGCAGCCTCAATTAATGCCCAAAAAATTCAAATTGCATTATTAAAATATAACGGCGGCGGCGATTGGTATGCAAACCCGACATCATTGCCTAACCTTATTGCCTTTTGTAATCAGAATCTTGAAACCGATCTTGCGGAAGATTTTGCCACGGTTGAAGCCGGAAACAGGGAAATATTTAATTATCCCTTTGTGCATTTGACCGGTCACGGTAATGTAATTTTTTCAATGCAGGAAGCCGAAAATCTTAGAAATTATCTTATCGCAGGTGGCTTTTTGCATATCGATGATAATTACGGCCTTGATAAATATATCCGTCCGCAAATGAAAAAGGTTTTCCCCGAACTTGATTTTGTGGAGCTTCCTTTTGATCATCCGATTTATCATCAAAAGTATGATTTTCAAAAAGGTTTGCCAAAAATCCATGAGCATGACGACAAACCTCCACAAGGTTTCGGATTGATCTATGAAGGGCGTTTGCTGTGTTTTTATTCCTTCGAATGTGATTTGGGTGATGGCTGGGAAGACTGGGAAGTTCATAAAGACTCGGAAGAAACCAGAATAAAAGCCTTAAAGATGGGAGCAAATATTATTCAATATGTGTTTATGGAGTAGTTATATTACGCAAATAACAGGACGCTGATTATTATGATTATTTGTGTTTTTAAAAATAATTGCTTTTATCATAACAAATCAGTCTAATCAGTTAAATCAGTGTACTATAAAAAAAGAAAAAATTAAATATTTTGCTGTTTTACCGAATTCAACAATTACCCTTATCCAACCACCGTCTGAATAGCCTTCAAAGCCATTCCCGTAGCATCTTTTAATGAAGAGGAAACATCAAGAGGTTTTTTAGTGCAGGAAGCGGCAAAAATTCCATCCTCTAAAAATTCGGGAATAATAAATCCTGATTCATCACACTTGATGTTTTTCAAATTTATTGTTTCGGGCTGCATTCCTGTTGCAAGGACAATCATATCAAATTCTTCTTTAATTATCTTTCCCGACATAATATCTTCGGCAATTGCATTAAGGGCTTTGTTTTCGGGGTTTTGTTCAATCAAACCGACTTTGCCTTTTATCAATTCAATATTTTTAACGCTTTTAATTTTGTTAAGAAAATCCTCATTACGTCCGCTAAGTCTAAGGTCGATATAGAAAATTTTGATTTTTGTTTCCGGTTCTTTTTCGATAATGTACAAAGCTTGTTTTAGGGAAGCTGAGCAACAAACCGCAGAACAGTAGGGGAGGTGTTTTTCATCTCGCGACCCTGCACATTGTACATAGGCAATGGTTTTGGGTTTGGTATTATCAGATGGACGTAAAATATTAGCATTTGTTGGCCCGTTTGGAGCAGCCAAACGTTCCATCATAACGTTGGTAATAACATCAGGAAATTTATCAAAACCAAGATTTTCGATTAGCGAAGCATTGTATGGTTTCCAGCCCGTTGCAAAAACAATCCCTGCAACTTTTTCATTAAAAACTGTTGTTTGTGCCGATAAATCTATTGCATCATATTTGCAAACTTCAAGGCATTTATTGCAATTTTCTTTTATACAATATATTTCGTCAATGCTGTATTTGTAAGGAAAAGCCATTTCGTGGGGAAGGTAAATAGCTTTTGTTTTAGAGGAATTATAATTAAATTCATCGGGACGGTCGGCCGGGCAAACCTTTTCACATTCGCTACAAACCGTGCAATTTTCATTTACAAATTCGGGTTTTCTAATTAATTCGACATTGAAATTGCCTTTAGTTCCTGAAATATTTTTTATTTCGGTAGAAGTAAAAACCGTGATTCGTTTATTGTTTTTTATTCTTTTGAAGTTGATTTCAAGCCCGCAGTATGGAGGGCAAAGTTTTGGAAAATAGCGATTCATTCCGGCAACTCTTCCGCCGAGGTAAGGAAGTCTCTCAATTAAAATAACTTCATAACCTGCCTCAGCAGCTTCAACGGCCGTAGTTATTCCGCTTATTCCTCCACCTGCAACAAGTATTTTGTTTTCCGGCATAGCTTTTTTCTATTAACCGCAAAGTACGTTAAAAAACCGCAAAAATTTTTGTGTGTTTTGGCGATTTTTGCGGTTTATTATAAATCAGAAATCAATCAACTAAATCAATTACATCTTTTTTCATCATTTCCCATTCTTCTGTTTCAGGATTCCAACGGCAATTTGCGAAACATTTCCAGTCTTCTTTCATTTCGGGGAAATCGCTTCTGAAATAATATCCGGGCCATCTTGTTTCTTCCCTGAATAACATAGTTCGGATATGCGATTCGGCCTGCCACAATCTGTGAATATTTTCCCAGCATCTCATCAATTCGTGTAAATCTTCCGCAGCTAGTTTTTCGGCATCTTCCTTCATGTATTTCAAAAACTCAAGTCCTTTTTTCATTAAAGGATCAGAGGTTTTAAAATTTGTTGAAACACCTCCTGCGTATTCGTCCATAATTTTTTGTAATCTAAACATAAACATTTTTGGTTTCACAAAATTCGGATTAATATCCGGATCATTTGAATAGTCTTTATGCTCATCAAATACATTAAGAGGTTTCAATAATTGCGTTTTTAGTTCTTCAATTTTTTCAGAATTAATTTCAGGTAGTTCGGGATTATCTACACAAAAACTAATTGCTGCTTTTGCAGCTATTCTACCTTCGGTAAATGAGCCTGAAGAAAATTTATGACTTGAAGCTCCGGACGCATCACCTGCTGCAAATAAACCTTTTGTTGTAGTCATTTGCGGGTATCCCCATTTATAATCATCAGGAGCCATATCTTCGGGGCCGCTAAGCCACGCACCCGATGCACCCGAATGAGAACTGATAAAATATGGTTCGCAGGCAGCAATTTCCGAAGGTTGTTCTTCGGGGAAAACATTGGTTGAAGCCCAAAGTAAAGCCTGGCTGATAGTCATATCAAGAAAATCTTCCCAGGCTTCGTTTTCCAGTTTTTTCAACTTGCGTTTTGCTTCCTTAGGGTCTTGAATTTCTCCGGCAATATTTTTTATTGCTTCATCGGTTTTCATATAAATTGGATGCTTTCCTTCCATAACCTCAAGCATCATCAAATAGTTGCGAAGGTTAGCCGGAGTCGGTTTTGACAATCCGTAAGGAGCCCATTTTTTCAGTTCTTCGGATCGGGTTTGCATATAATCTTCACCAAGTGCGTTAGTTGCCTTTGATTTGAAAAGAAGGAACCATGCTCCCACAGGGCCGTAGGCATCCTTGAATCTAACCGGCACAAAACGAACTTCCTGGCAGGTCATTTCAGCACCTGCTTTTAAAGTAAAGTATGCACTTGCACCTGAATTAAATGGTGGATACCATGAACGTCCGAGGCCTTCGCCAACCGAACGGGGTTTGAAAACATGAACAGCACCACCCATTGCAGCAATCACAGCCTTTGCCCTGAAAATATAAATCTTTTCTTCCCTGACACTAAAACCGATAGCACCCGTACATCTGTCGCCGTCCATTATAGGTTCGGTAATAAAAATCCGCTCATGATATGAACCGTTTTCGCCAAGTTCTTTTAAAGCGTTTTTTGCTGCTTCTGCAACAATAGCTTTATACGATTCGCCATTTATCATGATTTGCCAGCGGCCTTCGTGTGTGTATTTTCCGTCTTCATCCTTCCAGATCGGTAAGCCCCATTTCTCGAAAAGATGAACCGATGAATCAACATGGCGGGCAATATTTGCAACCAGGTCGTCGCGGGCAATTCCCATCAGGTCGTTTTTTACATATTGAACGTATTCCTTGATAGTGTTGTCGTTATCTTTGAGCCCGACGTACATGTTTATTGCCGAAAGTCCCATGGCAACGGCTCCGCTTCGATCCATTGCAGCTTTGTCAACCAAAGTAACTTTTAAATTGTTTTGCTTTGCCCAGTGAGCGGCTTCAAAAGCAGCACCACAGGCAGCCATGCCACCACCAAGTATTAACAGATCGGTCTTTATTTCTATGGTTTCGAAGTTGTTCATGTGTGTTTTATTTGTTTCCCGCAGATTACGCAGATAATCGCAGAAAAAAATCAGCGTAAATCAGCGTAATCCCTGCCCGTTTCGTTCAGGCGGGTGCGGGAGATAGATTTGTTTTATATTAAATTTTCACTCTTAATAATTCCTTATAGTTTTTCAATATCTGGAGTTCCAAGTGATTCAGGTTCTGTTCGCAGAATCGGGCTTTTCAGGTCATCGGAAGCGGTCGTAAAACCTGCATCGGGTACTGCACTTCCTTCGGGAATTGTCCGGATTGGGAATTTGAATCTTTTTAGTTTTCCGTTCCTGAATTTTACAGTCCACATTATCGAATCGCTGCTTCTCAGGGGTTGAACATATCCGCCTAAAGGCATAAAATCGGCATAACCTCTGACTTCCACTGCCTGTGTGGGGCATATTTTTACACAGTTATAACACTCCCAGCACATCTCAGGAGCACGGTTATAAGCTTTATTGGTTTCTTTGTTAAGAACCATCAGGTCGTTAGGACAAATATACTGGCAGGCAGTTTTATCATGAGCTTTACAACCATCGCACTTATCGTTAATTACAAAACTTGGCATTTTCTATTTATTAATTAAAATATTGGATTGCAAACTTAGTTTATTTTGAGAAAATGGGCAATTTTAAAATCTTGGAAAAAGAGAGGATAGATTCTACTCTTTAATACTGATTTTACACAATACTGATTCAAAATTAATTCAATTACTCTTTTTCATCTTCCAGAAATTCCAGTTAAAATATTAAAAACCGTCTATAAGTACATAGCCGCATGGGAAGTAGTTCAACATAGCTTGCTCCGATTTCTCAGAGGACTCAATCCTCGGTCTTGCAGACCGCTCATAGTCCTATTTATTATAGCCAGTTATTCTAATAATTCTACATCAGATTACTTTTTCCTAAATTACAATCTGAACATAAAGTTTCCAAATTCTCAATCACCGTTTCTCCTCCTTTACTCCATGGTATAATATGGTCAACGTGCAATACTACACTTGGGTCTTTTGCGGGGGAACGTCCACATTTATTGCAGGAAAAATTATCTCTTTGTAATATGGTAAATCGTAGCCTTAGGTTAATATTTCTTGTTGTTCTTTTTGGTTTAACTTCTTTCTTAGGTTTACTCGTTTTTGAAGGTGGAATTGGAATTAATTCTGAATTTGTTCTTTCTTCAATATAAACAGTTTCTTCTTCATTATTTATATATTCAACAAATGCTTCTAATGCACCTCTCCAAGAGCCAAATCTCCTTGCGTAAGTTGCACCGTGAAATTTAGAATTAGGACTTATTACTTCTCCAAATTTAGGTTGCCTTCCGAAAAGTGTCCATAATTCAAGAATGTTTTTAAATAAATCCTCATTCGAATTATCTGCTTTCTCAGTAATTTTTAATTTGGCTTTCTTCTTAGCATTATTCCAACTTCCAAATCTTGCTCCCATAGTTACAACAGTATATTTACCCAATCTGTTATAATCATCACAAGAAATGTTTGACTTGTTTAATTCGGTTGATACTCTTAATAAGTCTGCTAAAAGAACTTCCTCTTTTATTTCTTTTTCGCCATATCTCATCCCTTTTAAACTGTCCTCTCCTTTTAGTCCAGCTTTTTTTAATGTATTATCCCAGCCACCAAGTCGGTTAATTGCACTTTTTACATTGTAATTTGCACCATTTTTTTTGCAATAATCTCGTTGTTTAAGTGTGTTTTTACCTAAACGATTAGCAACGGCACGTAAATCATTTATATACTCTAAATCTGAAATTCTATGTCTCCCGTTTGTTAATTCAAATTTCATATTATCTTATATCTCTGCTTTAATTGGCTATAACTTCGAAATAATTACTATACTATAAGCATTATCCTTCCAAATTGGGATGCTAATGCTCATTAATAGTGTTTATTTCTTCAGTGGCCATTATTTTTTTCAATATATTAATTTTTTTTATAATACAAAGCTCTAAAACTTTTAAATTAAATTGTCCAACAAAATAAAACAAAATATATCAAATATCAAAATAAATATTGATGTTTGTACTTATATTCATTTTTCGCCTGTTTATATCAAATAAGGAAGAACAAAAATTCTTAATTCTAAAATTTTCCTTAGCGTTTTTTGCGTTTCATCCGCGGCCTTTGCGTGAACTGTTTTTTCACCACAAAGAAACACAGAGTACTAACAAGAGGAACACGGAGTAAAAAAATAATTATCAAGTTTAAACTGCATTTTCATCAATAAGCAAAGCACAAAATCTCTAATCTCAAATCCCAAATCCCAAATCACTCCCCCCCAACCTCCTTCTTAATCATCTCCTCAATATCTCCAAGTTTTTCAAACGGGACAGAATTCAACATTTTGCTTAGGTCATCAATTTTTTTTCTGCTTTGCATCATTATATTTAATGGATGGTCGCTAAATGATTCAGCATTGCTGTCGGGTTCCCATTCCATTAAGTCGTTCGGGGTGCATTTCAATAGAATACAAATCTTTTCAATAGTAGGAAGGTTCATACGGTGTACCTGGTTCCTCTTCATTCTTGTTGCAAGAGAATCATGAAATCCGGCTTGTCGCAAAAATGTAAAAGGCCTTTCAATTCTACGAGCTTTAAAAACCCTGTCAAAATTATATTTCAGCATATTTTTATAAATTTATTTTTTCAAAGATAAAAAAAAATCATTGATATTATAGGATTAATCGCTATTTTAATTTAATAATACGCTATAACAATATTATTTCAAGCTATATTAATTATATTAATAGTTATATCTATTATATTATACATTATATTAATCGCATTAAACGTTATATAAATAATATAAATAGCTATATCAATTATATTAAACGCTATATTAATTACAATATACGCTAAATCAATTATAAAATAATCTTTTTCTGTATAATACCTTTCTGCCTGTTGTATATATTAACCGAAAAATCCCAAATCACTATTCACTACTCGCCAATCACTATTTTCTTCCCCTAACTTTTTACTTTAACCTTTAGCCCTTAGCCTTTAGCTTTAACCTTTCTACTCCCCAATTATCTTCACCAAAACCCTTTTTCTTCTTTTTCCGTCAAATTCACCATAAAAAATTTGTTCCCAGGGGCCAAAATCCAATTGTCCGTTAGTGATGGCTACAACTACTTCCCTGCCCATTATGGTTCGTTTCAAATGTGCATCGGCATTGTCTTCATAACCATTGTGTTGATATTGGGAATAAGGTTTTTCGGGTGCAAGTTTTTCCAACCATCTTTCATAATCATTATGCAATCCGCTTTCATCATCATTAATAAAAACACTTGCGGTAATGTGCATTGCATTAACCAGGCAAAGTCCTTCCTTGACACCACTTTCGTAAATACATTTTAAAACATCAGGTGTAATGTTGACCAATTCTCGCCTTGAATTGGTTGAGAACCATAATTCTTTTCTATAAGATTTCATTTGTTTAAAATTTTATTGTAAATTCGTCAATTAAAATATTAACAAAATTAAACAAAATGAAAAAATTAACAATTTTATTTTCGGTAGTGATGGTAGTGATCATCATTATCATCAGTTGCAACAAAAATGAAGATGATCCTGTTCCAACTGAAAGGAAAAAATATGCCTGGGTTTCAGGTAATGCGGATAGTATAGGAGGATATGGGATGATTCTCTTTTCTGCGGATAGCGGAGAAACATGGGTTAGACAAGGTGAGGGTTCGGCAGCCCTGCAAGACATTAATGTGGGAGATATTTGGGCTGTGGATGAAAACAATGTGTGGGCAACAGCATCCACTAATGCTATCCTACGTACAAATGATGGGGGCCAGACCTGGACAAGGATAACATTTCCGGAAATTAGTGTAAATACAGGTTTCTTGGCTATTTCAATTGTGAATAAAACCAATATATGGATAAGTGGTGGCTATGGAATAGTCCTCAATTCAATCGATGATGGAAATACATGGACAATGTATGACACAAACTTTTTTCACAGAGGATTAATGCAGGGAATCTGGGCAATCAGCCCTGAAAAGATATATGTAGTTGGAGGAACTGGTGGATCGCCTGAAAGAGGATTTATTGGCTATACTCAGGATGGTGGTGCTACCTGGGATTCCGTTTTTCCGGCAAATGATTACAACAGACACGAATGGATCGGTGTAACTGCTTCCGAAAATACTATTGTTATTTATGGCGGTGAATCACACTACATGGCCAGTACCGATGGCGGAACAACATGGAAAAATGATTCAGTTCCGGGTGCCGGAGGAGGAGGTCACCCAGCCGATATAAACCATTTGATTATGCTCAATTCACAAACATGGTGGGGAGCGATGGATATGGGTCATATTTGCTTTACGACGGATGGAGGATCAACATGGACTATCCAGGAAACAGATGAGGGAGGTTCATTCTTAGTTGGAATTGATGCATGGGACAGTCAGTTAGCATTAGTTGTTGGAACACTGGCAGGATACCCACCGTATGGGCCAATCCTTAAAACCAGCAATGGGGGAACTTTATGGCAGAAAAAGAATGAGTACAATACTTATTTACATAAAGTTTCATTTATCAAGCAATAACGTAACAGTGAATTGGGAAATAGAGGAAATATGGGAAATAAAGGATCAGCCTTTAGCTTTTTCACTTTCTCTCATTCATGAGAGAATAAACTTATGAAAAAATCAATAACAAAGTTAAGTAAAATGAAAAAAATAACAATTTTATTTTCGATAGTGATGGTGATGATCATCATTATCATCAGTTGCAACAAAAATGAAGATGATCCTGTTCCAACTGAAAGGAAAAAATACGCCTGGGTTTCAGGTGAAGTGGATAGTACAGGCTATGGTATGATTCTCTTTTCTGCTGATAGCGGAGAAACATGGGTTAGACAAGGACAAGGATCGGCTGCTTTGCAAGGTATTGGAGTTGGGGACATATGGGCTGTGGATGAAAATATTGTGTGGGCAACAGCATCCAATAATGCTATCCTACGTACAAATGATGGGGGCCAGACCTGGACAAGGATAACATTTCCGGAAATAAGCGTAAATACAAATTTTATGGCTATTTCGATTGTGAATAAAACCAATATATGGATAAGTGGTGGCGGTGGAATAGTCCTCAATTCAATCGATGATGGAAATACATGGACTATGTTTGATACAAACTTTTTTCATAAAGGAGGAATGCAGGGAATCTGGGCAATCAGCCCTGAAAAGATATATGTAGTTGGAGGAATTGGTAGCACAACTAAAACTGAAAGAGGATTTATTGGCTATACGCTGGATGGAGGTACTACCTGGGATTCAGTTTTTCCGGCAAACAATTACAATAAATGGGAATGGATTGGTGCAACTGCATCCGGAAATACTATTGTTGTATATGGCGGAAAGTCACACTACATGGTAAGCACCGATGGCGGAACAACTTGGAAAAATGATTCAGTTCCCGGAGCCGCAGGAGGTGCTGGCCCAGCCGATCTTAATCATCTGATAATGCTCAATTCACAAACATGGTGGGGAGCGATGGATATGGGACATATTTGCTTTACTACGGATGGAGGATCAACCTGGACAATCCAGCAAACTGACCAGGGATTTTACTTTATGGTTGGAATTGATGCCTGGGACAGCCAACTGGCATTGGCTGTAGGAACGGCGGAAGGACTACCAAAAGGAGTGCCAATTATTAAAACTTCCAACGGAGGGACAGATTGGGAAGTAAAGCAAACATACAACTCCGATTTAAATGCAATCTCATTTATTAAGCAATAACGAAACATTGAATTGGGAAATAGAGGAAATATGGGAAATAAAGGGTCAGCCTTTAGCTTTTTCACTTTCTCTCATTCATGAAATAATAAACTTATGAAAAAATCAATTACACTTCTCGGAATATTTATTTCTGTTTTACTAACTTGTCCTTTAAACGGACAGGAAATTCCTTTTAATACCTCTCCCGACTGGGAATCAAATGCAGATGGCCGGATATCAACCGGCCTGGGGCTTGCAGATATTAATAATGACGGCTGGAAAGATATTATAGTTGCCGATGGTAACGATATTCACCGTCAACACCTCGTGGTTTATTATAATCAGGGTGATGGTACTTTTCCTCAAAATCCTGATTGGGAATCTTCGGACATTGATTATCACGGGCATTTATCCTGCGGTGATATTGATAAAGACGGATGGATAGACGTGGCAGTTTCTGTTTATCTCGGCCCCGGTGGCTTTTCTGATCCCGGGTATGTTAAAGTTTATTATAATAATAATGGAACACTTGAATCAAATCCTTCATTCCAATCGGAAGAATTTTATACTTTTAGTTGTGCTCTTGGCGATGCCGACGGTGATGGCGACCTTGACCTGGCTACAACTGCCGGTGAGCCTTATGGTTCTATTTTTGATTATGGAAAGATTTTTTATAATAATAATGGAGTGTTCAGTAATTCTGATCAATGGAATTCCTCAATAACTATGGGGTCGCTTGATGTAGATTTTGCCGATATGGATGCAAACGGTTTTCTTGATGTGATTTTTTCTTGCGAAGAAACACCAAATTATATTTATCTCGCCGATGATGAAGGAAATATTTCAGATGTTCCCGCCTGGCAATCTGCCGAAAACACAAATTATATTAACTCCATTGATATTGGCTTTGTTAACAGCCTGGTTTATCCTTCACTAACTATGACCGGTAATTCTCAATTAGGTGGTGAAGGGAAGGTGAAATTATATGATTTTTTAAGTGGAATACCTTCAACATCTTCAGCTTCATGGCAATCGCAAAATTTTGGTTATGGGTCGGGAATTCTTCTTGCCGATGTTACAAACAATGGTGAGCTTGATCTGATCTATGGTGGCTGGTGGCTTCCAATGAAAATTGCTCTTAAAGATGGAGCCGGTTTTCAAATGAATCCTTCTTACACTTCTTCGACCAGTTCAGTTGTTGAAGCTATTTTAATGGCCGATCTTGACAAAGAAATAATTATCCAAACTCAGGAAGTTTTTCAAATTGAGCAAAATAATATTTCAGTGATCTATTTAGAAAAGCAGATTATTGAAAATATTATCTCCATTGAAAAAAACGGTGTAATACTTAATTATGATGAGTATTCATCGGTATCAAATAGAAACTGGATTTCATTTAACGAAAATCTTATCACCAACGATGAAATTATTGTAAATTATGAATTTAGTAATGATGGAGATATAGTTATTTCAAATTGGGATGGCAGTAAAGGAAATTATATTTTTTATAATACAAATGAAGCAACGATTGATACAATAACAATTAATTTAGAAAGCGGTTTTCAGTTTGTTTCTTCAAATGTAATTTCTTCTGATCCGGATATGATGATAGTTATGGCTGATATTTTGGGCGAAAATCTCGATTTTGTTAGAAATTCTCAGGGTGAAATGTTAAGAAAAATCGGGCCTAATTGGGTGAACAATATTGGAGACTGGATTGTGGATGAAGGATATTTAGTGAAAATGTTTGCTTCTGATTCATTTACAATTGAAGGAACTTTGGTTGATCCTACAACTCCGATTCCTGTAGAAGCAGGATTTCAATTTGTTAGTTATTTCCCCGTCGCTCCGATGGATGCATTAATTGCCTTTGGTTCTATCATCGGTGATGATCTTCATTTTATCAGAAATTCTGAAGGAGCGATGATCCGAAAAATTGGCCCAAACTGGATTAATGGAATTGGTGATGCTAATCCAGGAGAAGGGTATCTTGTTAAAATGTTTGCCGATGGTGAAATTGTTTATCCTATTACTGCCAAATCAAGCAATAAGAAAAATAAACCATAATGAATTAAATATTGACATAGAGAAATTAACAATAACACTATGACACAACTTAATGCAGCAATCAGTAAAACGGAGTAAACTTGAAACCCGAAACAAATTATTAATCAAAAACTTTATATTATGAAAAAAATATACAAAATTGGGTTAATATTTTTAACCCTTATCATTACCCAACAAGCGTTTTCACAAAAGCAAAACGCAAAAGGGCTTTTAAGAGGCGAACAACAAATCGAACTTTCGGAAGGGTACAGTTTTATTTCCTCACGAATTATTGCTGAAAACCCCGATATGCAGGATGTTTTGCAAAACAATCTTGCAAATCTTGAATTTGTTAGAAATTCAGCAGGACTAATGTTAAGAAAAATTGGCCCAAACTGGATAAATAGCATTGGTGACTGGGTAAATATCGAAGGCTACTTATTTAAAATGAGTACAGCCGATAATTTAACTATAACCGGCGAAGCAATTGACCCCCAAACACAGCTAGGATTATCAACAGGTTATCAGATAATAGGCTATTTACCGGATGAGGCTTTGAATACCGAAGATATTTTTCAGGATATTTTGGAAAATCTTGAATTTGTCAGAAATACATCTGGACTGATGTTCAGAAAAATCGGCCCTGTCTGGGTAAATAGTATTGGAGATATGCAGCCCGGCGAAGGTTACCTTGTTAAAATGAATGCAGATGATGAATTAATATATCCTGCTTCTACATCATTAACTTGCGGAGACCCATTCACAGACGAACGTGATGGACAAATTTACGAAACCGTACAAATTGGCGACCAATGCTGGATGGCCGAAAACCTAAACATAGGTGAAATGATAAACGGCTCTGAAGAAATGACAAACAATGGCGTAATTGAAAAATACTGCTACGATGACCCTTATTATTGTGAAACTTACGGCGGCTTATACCAATGGAACGAAATGATGGAATATACCACAATCCAAGGCATACAAGGTATTTGCCCTGCAGGTTGGCTTTTACCAACCGACGATGTATGGAAAATATTGGAAGGTACGGTTGACAGCCAATATCCTGTTGGCGACCCTATTTGGAATACTTATGGAAATCGAGGTTTTGATGCAGGAAAAAACCTTAAATCCACAAGTGGATGGTATTCTAATGGTAACGGCTCTGGACTTTATGGTTATGAGGCCCTTCCCGGCGGTTACCGTAGTATGTATGGTGATTTCTTCGGTCTCACTACCGGCGCCTACTTTTGGTCTTCGAGTGAGTACAGCAGTTCACACACCTGGGACCGGAGCCTCTTCTATCTCCACGATATAGTAGGCCGGCACGAAAACAGTAAGGGAGGCGGTCTCTCAGTTCGTTGCTTGCAGGGTGAATATATAAACCTACCCCCTGAACTTCCTTCTTTTCCCATTCCTGAGGATGGAACAGAAGGCCAATTCATAGGAATTGATCTTTCGTGGATATGCACTGATCCTGAATACGACCCTTTAACTTATGATATTTGTTTTGGTACGGAAGCCACACCACCACAGGTAACAACAACCCAAACAGAAACAACTTATGATCCCGGCATATTAGAATATAACACAGAATATTTTTGGAAAATTGTAGCCCACGATGATCACGAAAATACAACCGAAGGAAGTGTTTGGAGTTTTACAACCGAAGAAGAAGGAGTAATATGGCAATGCGGCGACCCATTTAACGACCCTCGCGATGGACGAACCTACAACAGCATACAAATTGGCACTCAATGCTGGATGGCCGAAAACCTGAACATTGGCACAATGATAAACGGAGCTGTAGAAATGACAGACAATAGTGTTATTGAAAAATATTGTTATTTAAATAATCTATCAAATTGCATAACTTATGGTGGTTTATATCAATGGAATGAAATGATGGAATATATCACAACACAAGGTACACAAGGCATTTGCCCAAGCGGATGGCATATTCCTACCGATG
>Ga0233437_1000958_pt1 | contig 57789 bp, 44 predicted proteins | sample SI_122_August201_FD_182714 | JGI IMG/M metagenome (GOLD analysis project Ga0233437, IMG submission 182714) | Seawater microbial communities from Saanich Inlet, British Columbia, Canada - SI_122_August2016_200_MG | ecosystem: Environmental > Aquatic > Marine > Inlet | place: Canada: British...
GTTGCAACGATGGTGATTGCAGTAGCCGCATACAACATCGGCATCTTCGTTCCCGGCGTAGTAGCCGGAAGCCCGTTGTATGAAGAGCTAGTGGCTGGCGTGGCGAAAGTGGCTGCAGAAGACAGCAGTGTCACCTACAAAGTGCTGGAAGGTGGATTCGATCAGTCAGGATGGGAAGATGCAGTCATCTCTCTTGCTGCAACCGAAGAGTACGACCTGATTCTGACGTCAAACGGCGCCATGCCTTTCGTGGCACAGCCTGCTGCTGAAGCGTTCCCTGACCAGAAGTTCTTGATCGTTGACGCAATCATTGCCGGAAACACCCAGATGTACACGGTGCTGTACAACCAAGTTGAACAGGCCGCTGTAATGGGGTATCTGGCCGGTCTAGTTACTACGAGCGACATGGAAGGCGCAACTCCGGAACTGAAAGTAGGATTCATTGCTGGACAGGAATACGAAGCGCTGAATTCGATGATTAAGCCCGGATACGAGCTGGGAGCCAAGCTGGCGAATCCTGGCATTGAAGTAGACTTCCGAGTTCTCGGCAACTGGTACGACGCCAATAAAGCTGGCGAGCTGGCCAACAGCATGATTGATGCCGGCGTCGACGTCATCATGACGGCATGCGGAGGCGCGAACCAGGGTGTCATCCAGGCGTGCCAGGACCGAGGCAAGTACGTTCTTTATCTTGACAAGGACAACTACGACCTCGCGCCAGGCGTCATCATCGGCAGTTCAGCACTTTCGCAAGAACAGGCCGTCTATGAGAACGTCAAGGCCGCAATCGCTGGTGAGCTCGTATGGGGAGAATACAAGATCCTCGGGATCAGCGATGGCTACGTGGACTTCGTGGACTCGAACCCGCTGTATGAGAGTTCTGTTTCTGCGGAGGTCTTCGACGCCATGGGCGTCTTCTTGTTTGATGTGAGGGCGTTCTTCGACACGTGGCTCAAGTCTCAGCTAGTCGTACCTGTGTACTGGTAGAAATCAATCCAGAAGGGGTGGGCCGTCTGGCCCACCCCTTCCTTAAAACTCCGGAGACGAAGAATGGCGTACCTGCAAATGCATGGAATCACGAAAATGTATTCATCGAGCGGCGTGCTGGCCAACGACGCGGCGGATCTTTCAGTTGAGGAGAACGAGATTCATGCCGTGATCGGTGAGAATGGAGCCGGCAAGTCAACCTTGATGAAGCTTCTGTACGGGTTGGAGCAGCCAGACGCTGGAGAAATCCTCTTCCGCGGAGAAAGCGTCGTGATTAAGGATCCATTGGCAGCAAACCGCCTCGGAATCGGTATGGTTCACCAGCATTTCAAGCTTGTCCCAGATTTCACTGTAGCTGAGAACGTTGTGCTTGGATCGGAACCTCGAAAGCGGGGCCTGTTCATCGACAGGCAGACGGCCGAGAGGGATGTCGCCAAGGTGATTGAAGAGCACGGGTTCAGTATTGATGCCAAGCGAAAGGTCAAGGATCTGACTGTCGGGCAGATGCAGCAAGTGGAAATCGTCAAGATGCTCTATCGCAATGCTGAATTACTCATCCTGGATGAACCGACGTCCGTCTTGACGGAACAGGAGATCGAGAGCCTGTTCGCAACCCTGAGGAATCTCCTCAACCGTGGAAAGACGATCATTCTCATCACTCACAAACTTGATGAAGTCAAGCACATGTCCCATCGGGTCACCGTCATGCGAAGCGGGAAGGTTGTTGCAGTTAGGAATACGAGTGACGTGGACAAGAAAGAGCTGAGCAGACTGATGGTTGGGAAGGACATCCTGCTCGAAGTGAATCGAAGCCCCCAGACCTTTGGAGATGCTGTTCTGGAGATGAGGGGTGTGTCCATTCACTGCCGGGGACAGCAAAGACCACTGCTTGACGAGATCGATCTACAAGTACGCTCGGGCGAGCTCGTTGGGATCGCCGGCGTGGGCGGAAATGGCCTTGCCGAAATCGAAGATGTGATCGGGGGATTGCGAAGCGTCACCCAAGGACGCATGTTCCTCAACGGTGAGGACGTTACGTCCATGGGAGCGGAACAGCTTAGAAAAGCGGGTTTGGCCTATGTACCTGCAGATCGTCTGCATCGGGGTGCGAGTCTGCCCTCGACAGTACGGGAGAACTGCATCGTTACGAAGCACCACGACTTCTTGAAGGCTGGTATTCTGCAACGGCGCAGCATACGAGAGTTTACGAAACATCTTATTGAGCACTTCTCTATTGCCGCTGGTGAGACAATGCCAGTAGGGAACCTATCCGGAGGGAACATCCAGAAGATGATCCTGGCGCGGGAGCTTGCTGCCGAGTCCAACTTCATTCTCTTCTCAGAGCCTACTTGGGGATTGGATATCGCAAGCAGCCAGTTTGTCTACGAGAAGATGCTGGAGTTGCGAGAGCGGGGAGCCGGGGTTCTACTCATCTCCTCGAATTTAGATGAGATCCTCGGATTGGCAGATACCATTCTTGTTCTATACAGGGGAAGGGTTGTGGGGCGCATGGCAAACACTGAAGGCCTGAGCAAACAAACCATCGGCGAGTACATGCTCGGCGTTCGAAACGATTTCCACGAAACCGTGGAAGCAAGTCAGTCAGCGGTGGACCATGGATAGGCAACGGATGATACGTGTGCTGAATTCATTGACAGGTCTGATTCTGACAGTAGGTATTGCTTTCGCAATCGTCATTTTTCTAATTCTTATTCTTAGCAAGGAACCAGGAACGGCGATCTACTACTTCTTCGTCGGCCCATTCACGAAGGCCTACTATCTCGGCAACATGCTGAACCAATCGATTGGTTTAATGTTCACGGGGTTGGGCGTTGCCGTTGCTTTTAGGTCATCGACATTCAACCTTGGCGGAGAAGGGCAAGCTTATGCTGGGGCAGTGGTGACGACGGTTATCTTGCTTGCACTGCCCTACATGCCAGGCATCGTCGGCGGAACGGCAGCTCTTGTCGGGGCAGTGACAATCGGGGCACTCCTAGCAGGTCTCTCCGGGTTCTTCAAAATGCGCTGGGGCACAGATCAGCTCATCTCCTCGTTCCTCATTTCTGCCGCAGTCATCTTGATCATCAACTATCTAGTTACCGGGCCGCTGGACGATCCGACGAATAGCATGTTGACCACAGCTCGTATCGCCAAGCAGTACCAGTTGCTAAGGATCTACAAGCCTTCAAAGCTGGATATCAGCATCTTCTTCGCGATGGCAACTGCGATTGGGACCTACTTCTTCATGCAGAGAACCCACTGGGGTTATGAGATGAGAATGTGTGGTATCAATCGCGAGTTTTCAAAGTACGCCGGAATAAACGTCTCAAAGTATTTGATGGTGCCCATGGCAATCAGCGGAGGATTCCATGGTCTAGCAGGCGGCGTTACTGTAATGGGTACCTATTACAGGTGTCTGAAGGGGGTCACTGCTGGCCTAGGGTGGAACGGGATTGCTGTCGCCCTGATCGCGAAGAACAACCCCATTGCGGTGATTCCAGCAGCGTTGTTCTTTGCCTACTTGGATGCAGGAGCAAAGGCAGCCATGCTTCACTCGGATGTGACATTTGAACTCGCAAAGATCGCCCAAGCGATGATCTTCTTCTTGGTTTCGGCCCAGGCGCTCTATGGCATATTCAACTTCAAGAAGAAGGTGACGACATGACCAACTCCTCATTCCCCATACCACTGCTGCACAGCACGATCAGGATCATGGCGCCTTTTCTCCTCGCTGCTCTCGGCGGACTGTTTACAGAACTCGCGGGGATGCTGAATATCGCATTAGAAGGGCTCATGCTCGTTGGCGCATTCTTCAGTGTTGTGTTTGCTGCAGCTACTGGGAGCCTGTTCTTGGGTATTGTGTTGGGTATTGCTGCGAGTATTCTCGCTGCCTACATCTTTGGCTTTATCAGTCTCAACCTGAGGGCGAACGTCTTCATCACCGGGTTGGCCACCAATCTGTTTGCAGAAGGAATTACCGTTGTTCTGGCGTTTCAGATCTTCGGAAATAAGGGTGTGATCAGGTTCGAGAACCTCGCAAAGCTACCGACTCTGTCAATCCCGTCCATTCAGCAAATTCCAGTACTAGGTGACATTCTTGTTGGCCACAACGTATTGGTCTATGTCAGCTGGATCATGGTCATCGTTGCAGCAATCATCATCTACAAGACGCCTTTCGGCCTTCGGATCCGAGGAACTGGTTCCAATCCTGGAGCGGTTGAAGCGATTGGTTTGAGTCCCAAACGATACCGAATGTATGCGATCCTGATCTCAGGCTTCGCGTGTGGTCTGGCTGGAGCCATTCTTAGTTTGCAGATGGGAGCCTTCGTTCCCGGGATCACGGCAGGTCGTGGCTGGATCGCGTTGGTGGCCATCTACCTGGGGAACAAGACCCCGCTCGGAATCTTCATAGCATGCATGGTTTTTGGATTTGCCGAGAGCTTCTCGAACTACGCGCAAGGCGCAATCGACGTCCCCGCAGATTTCATCCTTTCCTTCCCGTACATCATTACGGTCATTGCGATGATTGGATTCTCGATTGTGCAGCACTACCGATTGAAGGGAAGTGAAGGATAGGAAGAGGCTATTGCATTAGCGACAGTCAATGGCCGCGGCTGAGTCGCGGCTCGGCATAAGCGTCTAGAGGGTGCTCGCCATGAAGCCAGAGGCCATGGAAAGAAGAAAATAGGTTAGGAGCCGTAATGAAAGCAGCCGTTCTGATCGAACCCAGGAAGATGAACATTCAGGATGTCGACGATCCCAAAGCAGATGACTCCAAGATCATCGTCAGAATCAAGTACTGTGGCATTTGCACGCTAGAGCAGCGGCTCTACAGCGGTGACATGAAAATCTACTACCCGATCATTCCCGGACACGAGGCTTCAGGTGAGATCGTTGAAGTCGGTTCGAAGGTAATCGGAGACTTCACTCCCGGCATGCGCGTTGCCCTCGATCTGATCACCCGCTGTGGGCAGTGCTATTTTTGCAGAACCGGTAGCTCGAACCTGTGCTCCAACCGCTTCAAGCCTGGGCAGCAAGTCCTAGGTGGATTCGGTGAGTGCATTGCCGTTGACGGATCGCAAGTATTCCCCATCGCTGACAACATGACGCTACAGGAGGCTGCATTCGCGGAACCTGTCGCATGCTGCATTCGTTCCCTGAAGAAGCTGCAGGTCACTCTCGGAGAGAATGTACTGATCGCGGGCGCTGGGCCAATGGGAATTCTGCACCTTCAGGTTGCACGTTCCATGGGCGCTCGAGTGTTTGTTTCCGATCCAGATGCGAAGCGTTTGGAAGTCGCCAAGAGCCTTGGAGCATTCGCTGTCATCGATCCCTCAAAAGAAGATCTGCAGGAGATCATCCGATCCGAAACCGACGGCATTGGCGTCGACGCTTGTGTGGTAACGAGCCCTGCTCAGGTAGCACTAAGCTCCGGTCTGGCCGCTCTCGCGAAAGCAGGGCGACTTAACATCTACACATCGTATCTGGAAGAAATGCCTCTCCCGATGGACGCAAACAAGATCCATCGAAACGAAAGCCTCATTACAGGGAGTGAAGGCCGAACGGAGTTTGACTTCCATCAAGCCGTGAAGCTCATTGGATACGGCATGATCGATGTCAAACCTCTCGTCTCGCTAGTCGTGCACCACGAGAACATCGCTGAAGGCATTGAAGCGGCAATGAGCCCGGAAACGCTTCGCGTTTTGCTGGCACAATGATCCTCGTTCTGGATATCGGCACAACCGCTCTCAAGGGCGCTCTATTCGAGGAGGATGGCACGCTGCTAGAGACGGGACAGAAACGTCTCTCGATGTCAAGCAGCAGCTCCCATTCTCTCCATCATGAGATGGATGCCCTGGATTGGATTGGGGGAGTGCGAGAGATATGTGCTGAATTCGGGCTGTCGTCTGAGAAGCAACCAGCGGCAATCGTCGTGAGCGGCAATGGGCCAACGCTGGTGCCAATTGGCAGTGACGACAAACCACTGCATCGGGCGATTTTGTGGATGGATCGTCGCAGTGTTGAGGAAGCAGCCATCATCTCCGAGATCAACGGCTTCTATGTTGACCCTACATTCTACCTCCCGAAGGCACTCTGGTTCTTCAAGAATAAACCTGAAATCTATGAGAAGACCAAGCACTTCTTTTCGTGCCCTGAGTACATCAACTATCTGTTGACTGGCAATGCGGCAACGATCCTCCCAATGGAGAAATTCAGGAGCTATATCTGGACAGAAGACCTGGTATCGCAGCTGGGGATGGATTGGGGGAAATTCCCCGATTTCGTGAGACCTGGCGAGCCTATTGGTCAAACGACAACTGTGGCGCAAGACTTGCTAGGGGTGCCCCCGGGAGTGCCGGTCTTTGCAGGAGGTCCAGACTTCATTGCTGCGATTATCGGTACAGGAACTGTTGCGCCAGGCAGGGCTTGTGACCGAGCGGGAACGTCCGAGGGGATTAATCTGTGTACTGACCAGACTGTCTCCGATTCCAGATTGCTTTGCGTCGATCACATCATCGACGGCTATAGCAATGTGTCTGGAATCGTGTCAACGTCGGGCAAAGCGGTGCAATGGTTCAAGGAGATCACAGGCAATCGAGAGGTGCCCTTTGCCGAGCTCTTCAATGACATAGAAGCTGTACCTGCAGGATCGAACAAGCTTATCTTCCTGCCTTACTTAGCGGGGGAGCGTGCTCCCATATGGGATCCGAATGCTCGGGGAGCATTCATCGGCCTCACGATGAATCACGGTAGACGTGAGATGACGCGAGCAGTGGTGGAGTCAGTAGGCTTCGCGATCAGAGACATCATTACTGTGATGGAAGAGATTGGTTTGCAGGTGGATGAGCTGAGAATTACCGGCGGACAGGCGAGAAGCGCTCAATGGATCCAGATCAAGGCGGATATCACTGGCAAGCGATTCTTGTTGCCTGCCAGCAAGGATGCCGAGCTTGCCGGAGATCTGTGCATCGCGTTGTTCGGACTGGGACATTTCGACAGTTTGGCTGAGGCTGCTGAGACTGCAGTTCAGATCGAGCGAGTTTTCGAACCAAATAAAGATAACAGACGAGTGTATGACGACCTCTTTTCAGTTTACCGGGACTCGTATGCGGGACTGAAAGGGACATTTGACAGAATGAGCAGGATGGATTAGGGAGGAACAATCATGAGTATTGGAAAGCAGATACGGATGAATTCGCTGTTTAACAAGGCCACTGGGAACAGCGTGTGTATTGCAGTGGACCACGGCGGCATTGCGGGACCGATGGAAGGCATCAACAATCCAGCAGAATTGGTGCAGCAGTGCGTCGACGGGGGAGCAGATTGCATTCTCACAACCAGAGGTTTTGCCAGGGCGGCAGCTGACAGTTGGGATAGGAAGACTTCACTCCTGCTGCGTCTCACCGGAGGGTTTACGGTTTTGGGCGGCAAGTTTGAAGAAGAGATGATTACGTCGCCGGAAACGGCAATTGAGTACGGCGCTGCTGGAGCCGCTGTCACCGTGAAGTTTGGACATGAACGAGAAGGCATGTTCACTCAAAATGCGTCATTTACTGCCGATGAATGTTCCCGCCTCGGATTGCCTCTGATGGTCGAAGCCATGGCCAAGGGCAAGGACATGACCTCGACTGATCCAAGAGGAATCAAGCTGGCATCCCGAGCGGCAATGGAGATTGGCGCCGACATTGTGAAGACTTACTACACAGGCGATCCGGACTCCTTCCGTGAGGTTGTCGAGGGCTGCCCTGTCCCCATTCTCATTCTCGGCGGACCAAAATCGGACGGCGATGAGGAAGTCATCTCGAACGTTTACTATGCGATGCAAGCCGGTGCTCGCGGGATCGCGATGGGACGCAACATCTGGCAGCGCAAGAATGTTCAGCCCATGATCGAAGCCATGGCCGGCCTTGTGCACGAAGGATGGAGCATCAAGCAGGCGATGAATCACGCTGGGTAGAAGCGGATAGATGCCCAATGTAGCCTTCGCCTCCAATCTTCTTTGGGTCATGGTCATCGGCCTGCTCGGACCTTCGATTCCCGCAATCGTTCACGACCTGGGCATCTCCTATGCCCAGGCTGGCTTTCTATTCACGCTGCTCTCGTTGGGGAGTCTCTTCGGAAGCAGTCTTGGAGCGATCGCCTCGGACTACATGAACAGGAAGCGGATACTGATCCTATTCTGCGGTCTCTTCGCGGGAGGCCTAGTCTGCATGGGGGTTGCCCCCGGGTATGTCGCTCTATGCATCACAGTATTCGTCTTTAGTCTCTTTGGCAGCCCGCTTGGATCCATTGGGCAAAGCGTCATGCTCGACATGTACCCTACAAAGCGGAGCAGGTACCTGTCTCTTCAAACACTCTTTGGAGCGATTGGCAGTTTCATCGCGCCCCTGTTGGTGGCAATCAACATCGCAGGAGGATTGGCTTGGAGATGGCCATTCCTGCAGACGGCTGCTCTCGTTCTGCTGCTAACGACGATCATGTCGCTTGTGAGGATCCCCAATTCGTCGGCAGAGCGGAGCAGCAGGGCCCCTCTCACGTCCATCATTCGCAACCCGAATATTATAATTGCGGTGATACTCGTTTTCTTCTATGTCGCCGTGGATCTAGGCTTCTCCTATTGGCTAGCCGAATACTTCAACACCGAACTGGGTGTGAGTTTGCGCCTATCGAGCGCAACCGTGAGTTTGTTCCTCGTTGGCGTAATGTCTAGCAGACTTGCCACAAGCTGGCTGGTCAAGCAGATCGCCACGAAGACCATCCTCCTCTCCAGTCTATCTCTTGCATCGATCTCGCTATTGATCTTTCTCCTAGTCCCCTCCGTGGGAGTGAAAGCCGCGCTCGCCTGCATCTACGGCCTGGGTATTGGGCCGATATTCCCTCTCATGGTTGCAAAGGCATCCGAAGAATACCCACGGCAGTCCGGGGCAGTCACCGGTTTGCTGTTTGGCAGCATGTCCCTCGGGGGCATGGTCTTTCCCTTGTTGTTGGGAATTCTGGCAACCACAATTGGCATAGAGCGCTCCTATCTTCTGTCTCTGTCAATCCTTGTCCTCATCCTCGGAGGAACTCTAATCTGGATTCGGAGGCGAAGAACGGAGCGAACCTTGACATGAACAGGGAACGCATCAAACACCTTCCTAACTAATCTCAAGGCAACCTCGGCATCGTACAACTGTCACAGGCGACTCACGACTAGCGCTCGCGCCGCTGTGGGGCCGTTGACGATGGGGAGCGCGCCTAGTCGTGTACACTGAACCGACTCTTGGAAGAGGTGACACTCGATGGATCACTCGATCGCCGCTTTGCAGCTCGCCTTCCTGTTGAAAGAGGAACGCCTCGGTAGACGTCGACTTGCCGAACGAACGGGACTCAGTGAGATGTTCGTTCGCCTGGAATTGGAGCATCTTCGAGATCGTGGACTCGTACGCTTGGACCGACAGGGATGCGAGCTGACCGACGAAGGTCTACGCCTGTTCTCTCCTGTACTCAAGCTCGTTGTCAAGGCCATGTTTGTTGAATTGAATGATTTGCGAATCGATGTCGTCAACCTCGCGGCACAACTGACGGGGACGGCTCGCGTTCCTGCGGCTTGGAAGCTGAGAGACGAGGCAATTCGTGAGGGGGCTTCAGGCCTAGTCATGCTGAGTCAGCAGGACGGCGAATGGATCTTCTCTCACGACCAGGAGCCGCTTCGAGTTCAGTACTTGGTCGATGCGGAACAGCTTGAGCATAGCTTTCGGGGGGGCGATCCCAACGACCACCTTTTGATTGTTCCGGGACCCGATCGGAACGTCTGCACCCGCGGATTGTGGAGAGCGATCCGCGTCATCGCGACGCTCTGACGCTCGCGATCACTATTGAGACCGCTTGTGCAATGAAGTAGACTCGTGCCAACTACGTGGGATGCAGCATCCCACTGAAGAAGGGACGATCTAATGAAAAGACTAACAAGCATTGTGGGGACTACTGCTGTTCTGCTGGCAATATCGCTGGCATGTATCGCTTATCCTGTCATCGTTGTCGATGACCGTGGGCAGGAGATTGTTATCGAGAGCGCGCCACAGCGGATTGTATCATTGAACGCGCTGTATACGCAGATCATCGTGGATCTGGGCTTGGCCGATCGACTCATTGCAGTGGGAGAGTCGGAGGACAACCCGGCTGAGGTAGCGGGCCTGGCGTCTGTTGGCCCGGCATTCTCTCCGAATGTCGAACTCATTCTTGGGAACGAACCGGACCTCGTGCTTGGTGCCAACGACTGGGGAGGCGAGCGTCCTGCACTGGAAGCCGCGAAAGTAATCGTCTTCACAACACCTTGGTTCACCGACGTGTCGTCGATGTTCGATACTGTGCGTGCGATTGCCATGACACTGGATGCAGTAGTAGCCGGGGATCTGATGATCGGCCGGATTGCAGCTGATATTCTCGAAGCAGAGTTCGCAGTCCTAGGCAGGGAAAGAGTATCGACTGCCTTCCTGTACGCAGCCACTGACCAGGATCCTCCATATGCTGTTGGCTCAGAGTCAATCGAGCACGAACTGATTCAGAGGGCAGGGGGACTAAACGTATTCTCAGACCTCGCCTGGACTTCGCAAGTTGGCTTCGAGGAGATTCTGGCCCGAGATCCGGAAGTCATCTTCACCGACCCGTCTCAGATTGAGAACATCCTCGGAAATGCATTTCTGCAGTCCGTCAGAGCTGTTGCAAATGGACGTGTTGTTGGGATAAGTGCCAGCGATGTTGCATCCACGAGAATCGCGAATGCCCTGCGAGCGATGATTGCTGGTCTGCACGACATCAACGAATAGCATGACCGCATCAAGTCGCCGAACAACCCGATGGCTGTTGACGGGACTGGTTGTTCTAACCGTGGGTTCAGCACTGGTCGGCATCGCCATCGGCCCGGTATTGATTCCCATCCAACGCATCTTCGCATCGTTGCTGAGATTCGAAACAGGCGGACTTTCGACGATACAAGAAGTCATTCTCTGGCAGATCCGATTGCCGCGGGTGCTCTTGGGTCTGCTCGTAGGCGCCGGGTTGGCGGTATCCGGCGTGACGATGCAAGGGCTTTTTCGCAATCCTCTGGCCAGTCCATACATTCTTGGAGTCGCCAGTGGAGCTTCGACAGGCGCTGCACTAGCCATACTGCTTGCTGGAGGGTTCGCCCCCTTACTGCCTGTGGGTGCGTTTGTCGGAGCCGCGATCGCTGTCCTCGTTGTGTATGGGCTTGCTCGGCCAGGAAACCGCACGACCGAAGTCTTCACGCTAATTATGGCCGGGGTCGCAGTGGGTTCGTTCTTCTCGGCAATCACAAGCTTCCTGATTTTCCTCAGCTCTGGGGGAGAAAAGCTGTCGGATGTCCTGTTCTGGATTATGGGCGGGTTGGGCCGTGCGAACTGGACAGTTCTGGCAATCCTTTCACCCGTCGTGTTGATCAGTATTGGCGCCATCTTCTGCTTTGCTCGAGATCTAAACGCGCTCGCGCTTGGAGAGGAAACGGCGCAGCATGTGGGTGTGAATCCTGAGACGCTCTATCGTTGGCTGCTCGTCTTGACCACGCTGCTTACGGCTGCCTCCGTTGCACTGGCGGGGACGATCGGGTTCATCGGTTTGGCCATCCCTCATATCATGCGCTTGCTCATGGGGCCTGATCACCGCAGACTACTGCCCGCTTCAGCACTCGCGGGGGGCTGTTTCCTCGTATGGTCGGATCTACTCGCGAGAACAGCCTTTGCACCTGCCGAGCTTCCAGTAGGTGTGATCACCGCATTCTTTGGCGCTCCGTTCTTCCTATATCTGCTCAAAGCCAAGAAGGCGAGGTTCTAATGCGAATCGACATCAGGAATGTCTCATTCGCCTACGACGCTAAGAGTCCCGTACTCCGTGATGTCAGTCTAAGCGTGAACACGGGTCAAGCCATCGGATTGATCGGACCAAATGGATCTGGAAAGAGCACGCTGCTTCGACTCGTCTCCAGAGGCTTGAGGCCAGATCAAGGAAGCATCCAGCTCAACGGAAAGAACATTTCAGACTTCAAGACGCGCGATATCGCACGCTGCCTGGCGATGGTCGAGCAGCAACGTACGATAGGCTTCGACTTCACAGTTCGAGATGTCGTCGCAATGGGGCGGCTGCCTCATCGCAGTCGATGGAGCAGCGAGAGCAGAACCGACCGGGAAGCCATTGAGCGCGCCATGTGCTGGGCGGAGGTGGAAGACTTGTCCGGGAGATCGGTGCGAACGTTGTCTGGGGGGGAGGGTCAGCGCGTCTTCCTGGCACTGGCACTGGCTCAAGAGCCCGAAGTGCTTCTACTCGATGAGCCAACCGCGTTCCTGGATTTGCGGCACCAGTTGAGTTTCTTGTCCATCGTGAAGGATCGCATCGCAGCAGGATTGACGGTCATGTTGGCCATCCATGACCTCACCCTAGCTGCCCAGATAGCCGATCTGCTGGCGATGCTTGGCAACGGCCTGGTAGCTTGTGAAGGTTCCCCAGAAGAGGTATTGACCATGGAGAACATCCGTACAGTGTTTGACGTGGACGCAGTTGTCGGTCAACACTCCGACCCAAAAATGCTGTACGTACTCCCCGCGCTCGCTGGCAAGTAGGCCGTCTCCCATATTCCGATCGTGCTCACATCAATGGCGTGCACGGTGCCCCATTCGAGTTGCGGTCAGCGCAGAGAGATGATGGGAAGAGTGCTAGAGAACGAATCGCCCAACCAGCAGGGCTGCGCCCAGCCCGACGATGGCCGGACCTGCCAGTCGCCACAAAAAGGATGAAAGAGGCGTCTTGAAATACTCCAACGAAACGGAAACGCATGGGTGGATGGGGGTCAGGATAAACCCGAGGAAGACAGCATAGAAGGTCACAGCAAAGGCAGCCGTGGAGAAGCTTCCGTATGTCGAGATGTAGATGGGCACCACGATCGCCATCGGTGCTTGAATCCTTCCTGTAATCAATCCGAGAGCGAAGCCAATCACTACACAGAGAACGAGTGGTGGAAGCGTCATCGCCGCGATCCGGTCCGGGAGACCGGATGCCTGGAAGACTTCTAGGAAAGCGAACATCGCCAGAATGATGGCCGCGAATTTCCACGGCTTCGCCTTGAGGATGACTGATCGCAATTCGCGTCCACTCGGACGACAGATAGCGATAGCCAGTACAAGGCTAGAGAGGACTCCGGCGGCTGTTCCTATCTCTGTGTAGGGAAGTGCCACCGTATACTTCAGGACCAAGTCGATCAGTGGCGCGATCAGAATGACGGAGAGCGGAACAAGCAGGCCAGCCAGCGAGAAGGGGCCCAACCGGACAAGCTGCCCGTCGATGCGTCGCAACAGGAAAACATACCCGAGCAAGAGGCTTAGTAGGAATACTGGAGTCATCGCAGGAATCACATCGTATACCTGGAAGCCAGCGACTTTCGCTGACGCGATGAGTGCCGCACCAAGGGGATAAACAGGAAGAAGCGTGTGTCGGAACCAAACATTCACCGCTGCCTTGAGATCAGCTGGTGCGTGCCCGGCCCCCCTCTCGATCATGGGGGCGGAGAGGAGTGTCCCACCTGGCATCGGGAGCATTCCAACAAGAGCTGGGGCGAGGACGAGGAAAGGGCGGATACCGATACGCAGATTGGAGACGAGTCGATCCATCTCACCAAATCGTTCCAGCAAGCCGCCAATCACCGGGATTGTTCCGACGACTAGCGCGAGCAGACAGACCGAAGGATCAGTAAAGGCAGCGCGCAGCGCGGCACCAAAGCCTCCCAGAGAGAGGGTGAAGACTGCCAAGGTGATGGTGGCGACACCCATTCCGAGTGCAAGATCGCGCCGGGAGAGCACGAGTAACAGGATGATTGCGAGAAGGAAGCCAATCCACAAGGTCATCCGATCTCCTTTGGAACTCGGTGTTGGGGGAGAGCTTACTCCATCCAGAGTAGCTTGCCGATGGACGGCCAGCCTTCAAATGCTGGTTTGAAGAAGTGCCTGACGTCGCTGACGTTCGCGAGGGATTTTACGTCAGTGATCGCCAACTCAGCCCACCATTTGCTTAATCTCTGGATGATTGAACCGATCCTCCCTTGCTTTCTGGAGAAGGCACTCCATTCGATCAACCGCAGAAGAGACGAGCGCATTCCTTCGGGTATCCACGGGTCGTCTATAGCAACGCAAATAATTCATCGCGTATCGAGGAGAGATTGCAAACAATACGATCGACTAGTCGTGCTGTTGCATTTTCCTCTGGAGGATCTTGTTGTAGCGCTCGTATGCCTCGCGGGTTCGCCCTTTGTCAGCTACCAACAGACCTCCGACTACGAGATCCACGACGAAGTGCTGAGAGAGGCGGGAAGGCATTATTCCATATGACGTCAGAACATCGACAGCGTTTGTCTCTAGCACGATGTCTGCGTTTTCCGCCAGCGGAAATTCAGAGAAATTGGTGATAGCGATTGTGGTGGCGCCGCTCTGGGAAGCGAATTCCATTGCATCGAGGGTGTCCTTGGTGCAGCCGGAAAACGAAATCCCGATAGCGACATCGCCTACTTGCAGCGAAGTCGCTGATATGGCCTGTAAATGTGGATTCGGATCAACGTTCGCAATAACCCCCAATCGCCTCAGTTTGATCTGCAAGTCTTTGGCCACGACGTACGATTCTCCCGCACCGTAGATGTCAACGATTCGAGCCTCAGCAATTGCTTGTATGGCTGCATCTAGCATCTTGCGATCCAGCGTTACGACGCTCCGCTGCAATCCCTCGATACTTTGCTGCAACATCCCCTCTACAAAATCAGGCTCCGGCAGGGGCTCTGTCGAGGAAAGAGCTTGGGGATGGATTAGACCCCAGTTCTCGCTGGTTGAAACGAGGTTGCCAACTTCCTGAGCGAGAATGATCTTAAGTTCCTTGATCCCAGTGTATCCTAGCTTTTGGCAGAAACGAATGATCGAAGCCTGACTGGTGCCGGATGCGCTGGCAATCTCTTCAGTTGACATTCGTATCATGCGAAAAGGAGAGGCAGCCACGCAATCAGCAATCTTCATTTCAACCAGCGAGAACTGGGGTCTCATCGCTTTGATCTTCTGCAGCACGCTCTTTGAAAGGAGCACCTTCTCTGTTTCTGTTGTCAGTGCAGGACACCTCGCTCTTGTGCCTCAAGCAGTCCCATTCTAGGGAGTAACCTCTCTGTCGTCAATTATTCTTCCACGGGCTTGAAATGTTGCTTCGTCGATATGGACGCACTCATTCGCGTTCGTCGAGACGGAAGAGGGAGGAACATGCCCCGCCGATACAAGCTCATTATAGTCGCTCTGAGGCTCACCACGCAGCGTTTCCTGATGAGCTTGGATGCCTCTTCTTTTGGGGAGCGGCTGCTGAGGGGTAGACATTTCCCCTAGCCCAGGTCTTCCTTCTGCAAGAACAGCGTCTGCGTGGGATAGGCAAATTCGATGTCACGTTCTGCAAAAGCACGCATGATCCCCAGGTTGATAGCCTGCTGGATATTCATGTATGCAGCATAGTCAGAAATCAGCACGTAGTACACGATTTCAATCTGAAGTGCGAAATCACCGAAGGATTTGAAGTGACATCGATCGAACCGGACATCAGACTGGCTGGACACAATCTCTTCGATGCATGTAGGAATTGCCTCCATCTGATCCGGCGACGTCTGATACGTCACGCCAATCGTGAATGCAATCCGGCGCTCATACATGCGCCGGTAGTTGCGCACACGACTGGATAGCAGATCACTGTTGGAGAAGATGATCTGCTCCCCTGTCAGACTTCGCACGCGCGTTGTCTTCAGCCCAATCTTCTCCACATTGCCCACCTGTTCCCCGACAACAATGAAGTCGCCAATGACAAATGGCTTGTCGACAATGATCGAAATCGATGCAAAGAGGTCGGATAGGACGTTCTGAACAGCCAGAGCAATAGCGATTCCACCGATACCCAATCCGGCAATAAGCGCCGTCACATCGAAGTAGACATCCAATGCAACCAGAATGACGATTGCCCAGATAACCATCTTAGCGACGAAGCCCAATGCGGACATCGTTGTGGCTGCGGCTGCATCTTCAGTCAACCGTTTCTTTACATTGCGCCGGATCCAGAATTCAACGAACGCGTTACCCCAATACCCAACCTGGAACATGAATGCGACAATGGAAACTCCCTTCAGCGCATTATCTGCCCAGCTGGGGAGGTCCAAGATCAGCGCAGCCGCATAGAGCGAGACAATGAAGATGAACAGGAATCGCGTCTTCTGAAGCAGGTCCACCAACAGATCATCAAACCGCCCCGGCGTCTTGATGACAATGGCTCTCAGTTTTCGCACGGTGATCCGAAGTAGAATCCTGAAGATAAACCCCACAAACAGCAGGATGCCAACAGCCACCAACCATCGCCAAATCGGATTTCCCTGAAACTCGCTAAGAATAAAAGTCATGATCCTCCCAATGCCAGCCCTTCATTGTCAGCAAGTCTACGATCCTCAGCAACAATTGCCATCATCCGACTCCACGCCGGGTTCGCCTTCTGGAAAACCGGCCTTATCAATCGTGACATCTGCCGGCGACGAAGTGATAGGTGTCCTAGTTCCATCTAAACTTTAGGACAACTGTCACTATGTTTGAGTGGTAGCATGGACCAATGAACAAGATCGAGGTATTGACGCACGCATCGGCTCTTCATGACAAGGCACAACTGGATGCGCTCAAGTCCAAGCTGCTCGACGACTTGCGCGCGATTGCAGGTTTCGAGATTGCTGAAGTCAAGAAACCTTCCGGCGATTGCCTAGCCGTCATCCTTGTGCTGACTGGTGGCGTAGAACGTGAAGTTCTCAAGACTGTGGCTCAATTACCGCCGCCTTCGATTCTCATCGCCCACCCTGGCCATAATTCCCTGCCCGCGTCACTGGAGATTCTGGCGCGTATCCGTCGAGATGGTGGCGAGGGACGAATCTTGTTCGGAGATGCTGCCAGTATTGTTCCTGAATTGCAGCTCGAGCTGGTTCTCGCCTCTGCATGGAAGTCTCTGCGATTCAGTCGCATTGGGCTCATTGGCGAGCCATCGGAGTGGCTCGTTGCCTCTGACGTCGACTCAGCATTCCTCAAGGGCCGTTTAGCCGTCGATCTCATCACAGTCGATATTAAAGAGTTGATGGACCACATTCGGTCGGCCGCAGTATCCCGCAAGGAGCTGGCCGCATTCACGCGCGAGGCCAAGGAAATCATTGGTCCAGATCCCGAGCAAATTCGAGAAGCGATAACCGTTTACCAAGGACTGCGTGCGTTGGTTGACGAGTATCGCCTGTCTGCCTGCAGTGTGCGTTGTTTCGATCTCGTCACGGATATGCATACAACCGGCTGCTATGCCTTGTCTCGGCTAAACGATGAAGGCATACCTGCTGGATGTGAAGGAGATCTGCAAACGCTGTTCTCACTCTATATTGCTTCACTGTTATCTGGCCAGGTCGCGTTCATGGGCAATATCGCCTCAGTTGATACGGACACCAATGTAGTGGGACTGGCCCATTGCATGTGTCCCTTGTCCATGGCCATGCATTACACCGTCTACACACATTTCGAGTCTGATCTTGGCATCGGCATCTCGGGCACATTCCCCGAAGGCGCCTACACGATGTTCAGATTGGGAGGCGAACGATTGGATCATCTGTTCGTTCGCGAAGGAGGTTTGGAGAACACGGAATTTCGCAATGACCTGTGCAGAACCCAGCTTCGCCTGCGAATGACCGAACCCGTGGACGAGCTCTTGCATTCGCCCTTGGGCAACCACCATATCCTCATTCAGGGACATCATCGCAAGACCATTGAGCGCTTTTTTGAGCGACATCTGAAGCCCTAGTCTAAGGTTCAAGACGAAAGCGGATCACGCCTTCATGGCAGGCTCACGAATTGTTGCCATCCCCAAGGCCCCATTGTCCACCCTCCCTCAAAGGACTACCATGCTCGCATACCTATGGAGGTGCCGATCCAGTGCCAGAACGAAAGATGCAGATCGCAGCCGATACCGAAACCCGACGAGGCCACTACGCCAATCTCGCTCTCATTTCCCATCGTAAAGAAGAATTCATCATCGACTTCCTCATGATCGATCCGCAAACCCAATCTCCAAAAGGAGATCAAGCCATTCTCACGTCCCGCGTCATTGTGAATCCCGGGCACATGAAGCGGCTCTATCAGGCCATTGGCGAGAATATTCAGCGCTACGAGAAGAACTTTGGCAAAATTGTATTGCCGCCGACCTTGACCTAGAGACCGACAACGGGAGTGCCCATGAATCTCACGTTCCTCGAATCTTATCGTGACGACATCCGTGCTGGATTGGCTCGTGTACTACATGGAGACGATGCCATCCGTCAGATGCTGCGCTATCACGTGGGTTTGGAAACGGCCAAGGGTGCATCTGCGAGCAACTTGGGCAAATTGTTACGTCCCAGCCTCGTCCTGTTTGTTGCCGAGGAACTGGGAGCAGAACGCGAAGAGGCGTTGCCAGCAGCTATCGCCCTAGAGCTACTTCACAACTTCTCGCTCATTCATGACGATATCGAGGATGAGGACGTTCAACGACGCGGCCGCGCCACAGTCTGGTCACTGATCGGGGTTGCCAAGGCAATCAATGCCGGAGACCTCATGATCACACTGGCACTACTAGAAGGTGTCAAGGCGTCACCTCAAGCTGTCGTCTGCTTACTCGATGCCATGCGAGACCTGGTGGATGGCCAATCGCTGGACTTAGATTTCGAATCACGTTGGGTCACTCCTCCCGAGTATCGAGCCATGATTCAGCTCAAGACAGGAGCTCTGTTCCGCTGCGCCTTTGAATTGGCAGGCATCGTTGCCAATGTCCCCGCCGAGCTTATCAAGCGACTGGCATCATTCGGTGAAGATCTGGGTATGGCTTTCCAGGTGCGTGACGACTTGCTCGGTGTGTGGGGAACTGAAGGCGATCTAGGTCGGAAGTCAGGCTCGGATCTGAGAAAGCGCAAGAAAGCCTATCCCCTGGTGGCAGCCCATGAGAGGGCATCAGATACAGATCGCGCGTTTGTTGAGAAAGCCATGAAGAGCGAACCCGTGAGCGACGGAGACATCAAGAAGATCCTCGCCTTGATGGACCGTCTAGGTATTCGCTCTGAAGGCGAAGTCCGCATGCAATCGCACCTCCAAGAAGCCGTCAAACAACTGCCCTATATTCCCTTCTCCGAAGATGGCTTGCAGGTCTTGGGAAGTCTGTTTGAGGGTCTGACCGCCTTCATGAAATCGCCTGAATCTAGGGGAGACTGACAATGGACATCCTTCGAGCCAGTGTCCTGGGATTCTGTGGCGGAGTAAGGCGTGCCGTAGCCATGCTTGAGGATGCGGCGAGCCAGTTCGGCACAATCTATACGCTGCATGAGATCGTTCATAACCAGCACGTGATGGAGCAGCTGGAAAGTAAGGGCGTCATTCTCGTGTCTTCCTTATCAGAGATTCCCGAGGGCGCACACGTTGCCCTGACCGCACATGGAGCTCCATTACCCTTGATCGCTGCAATTCATGCAAGGGAACTAACTCTCATCGATGCTACGTGCCCCATCGTGGCCGATGCACAACGCGTCGTGGCGGAGAATGCTAAGTCCAAGCGATTCACCATCATCTTTGGCGATAGTCAACATCTTGAGGTCCGCGGTTTGCTTTCACAAGCAAGCGTGTGCGCAGTTGCTACGGAATCGATGAACGAACTGACCATCCCCTCACAAGGAAGACTGGGCCTCGTTGCACAGACCACGAAGTCCCCTGAAGCGCTGCAGGCATTTGCCAATGATCTTCGCGCTCGATTGGGAACGAGGATTGACCTGCTGGTTGAAGACACCACCTGCGCCGAGCCAGTTGCGCGTTATCGCGCAGCGCGCGAGCTCACAGCAACCGTGGATGCCCTTGTTGTTGTCGGCAGCCCTACGTCAGCCAATACAAAGAACTTGCATGCTGTTTGTCGTGAAAGCGACAAGCCTACCTTCTTCGTGGAATCCGTAGCCGACATTCGTGCATCGGACTATTCTGGATGCAGCCAGATCGGACTCACAGCCGGGGCTTCAACACCTGACTGGGTCATTGACTCCGTAGAACAGAGATTGTTGCAGTTGTAAGCCAACGCTCGTGGCCCCACCTCTCTCATATAATGAGACGCAACCTGCCTGCTCATCGCACTTTGCGAGACCGCCATCTCATGCTATAATGCCCGCCACTTGAGAGAGGTGATCGTCATGTCGCAGACGATAACGGAGAAAATTCTCGCGAACCACGTTCGTGAGGGCTCCCTGGAGCGCGGGCAGGATGTCGGTATTCTCATCGACCAATGCCTAACGCAAGACTCGACCGGTACCATGGCGTGGCTGGAGTTTGAAGCACTCGGACTCGACCGCGTCAAGGCAGATTTGGTGGTCTCATATTCCGACCATACATCCCTTGGATTCAAAGGTGAATCCACGGATGACCACATCTTCCTCCAAACGATCGCGTCGCACTACGGAGCCAAATTCTCCAAGAATGGCAATGGTGTATGTCACCAGATCCAATACGAGCGTTTCGGAATCCCAGGCAAGACCCTCATCGGGTCTGACTCACATACGCCAACAGGCGGTGGATTGGGCATGTTGGCCATCGGTGCCGGTGGCATGGACGTGGCCGTTTCCATGGGTGGCGGACTGTTCTATCTGACAGTTCCCAAGATGATGAGGATCGTGCTCACAGGCAAGCTTTCATCAAATGTCTGCGCAAAGGATGTGGCCCTAGAGGTTCTTCGCCGCATCACCGTGAAGGGTGGCGTCGGCTACTTCCTTGAATATGCAGGCCCCGGCGTCAAGACGCTGACAGTGCCCGAGCGCGCCACGATCACCAACATGGGAACCGAGACAGGTGCCACATCGTCTGTCTTCCCATCAGACGAAATCACCCGCGACTTCCTGCGCATGCAGGGACGAGAAGGTGACTGGGTTGAACTGAAGGCCGATGAGGACGCTGCCTACGACAAGGTCCTCGAAATCGACCTCTCGACGATCAAGCCGTTGGTCGCCATGCCAGGCATGCCGGACAACGTCTTTGATATGGAAGAAGTCAAAGGCACCAAGCTCGACCAGATCTTTATCGGATCCTGCACCAACGGATCGTACTTCGATATCAAGATCGTCGCTGAGATGCTCAAGGGCAAGAAAGTTTGCCGAGATATCGACGTGATCGTCTCGCCTGGCTCCCGCCAGTCGTGGGAGATGCTGATCGAAGATGGCAGCTTCCTCGAATTGACCAAAGCTGGCGTCCGTATGATCGAGCCGGGCTGCAATGCCTGTATCGGTATCGGATTCGTTCCGGGCAATGGGCATCTTTCGCTACGTACGGTTAACCGTAACTGGTCAGGCCGTGGTGGAAGCAAGTTCGGTAAGCTCGCGCTCTGCGGACCACAAGTCGCAGCAGCTTCTGCGCTCACTGGTGTCATCTCAGATCCACGCGATCTACCTGCAGTTGAAGTCACGGTCGATCACCTCACTGTGGACGACTATCTCATCCTCGATCCCAAGGGACGCAGCGTTGAAATCCGACGCGGTCCGAATATTGTCGCATTGGGCAACCAGAAGGCACTTGTGCCCGTGCTCAAAGGCGAGGTATTGCTCAAGCTCGGTGACGGTATCTCCACAGACGCCATTCTGCCTGCAGGCCCGCTGACCCAGCACCTGCGCTCGAACTTGCCCGAGATCTCGATGTTCACCTTCTACTATGAAGATGAAACGTTCGCCCAGCGAGCTATCGATGCCAACGGCGGATTCCTCATCGGTGGCGACAACTACGGTCAAGGCTCATCTCGTGAGCATGCAGCACTCGCACCGTGGCACCTGGGCATCAAGGCCGTGTTCGCCAAGGCATTCGCACGCATTCACCATGCGAATCTCGTGAACATGGGCATCGTACCGCTAACCTGCGATACCGATGTCATCGATCAGGGCGACCAGCTCGAAATCGATGTTTCCAACTTGGAAGCACAGATGGTTCTCAAGAATCTGACCAAGGGAACAGAGATTCCGGTCGAGAACACGTTGTCTGAGCGAGATAAGGAAATGCTGCGATTGGGAGGCCTCCTCGCCTTTACTGCAGCACAGAGCGCTTAGAGGATTCGAGAGCAACAACGGAAGAATCCATAGCGGGATGGTGAGCAATCGCCATCCCGTTTCTTTTGTGGTCAAGCCATCTCGACGATTTGAGCCAAGAGAAATGGAGGCCGAGGGCCTCCGTTCAATCTAGCTTGAGACGCAATCCATCTTGAGAACGAGAGGTGTCCGCTTCTCGTTCTCAAACGAACTCAGCTCTGCTGAGGTCGCATTCTCCAACGAACTCCGCATTGCGGAATTCGCGTTCGCAGCTACATTGGCAAGAAATCACTCCGTTCAATCCAGCTCGAAAACACATCCATCTTGAGAACGAGAGGCGTCAGCCTCTCGCTCTCAACCGAAGTCACTTCAATCTACTCAGTAGATTGGAGTGACTTCGCAACGGCCTGGTAGTTCATCAAGTTGAATCGTCCTCCTTGCCCTTCCCACGTACGGAAAGGCTCAGGCAGACGATCACCAAGTACGCCTGTGATTTCTTCTCCTGCGGCCAACACCTCGCGCACAGCGGCAACAATCGCATCGATGCATTCACGTTCGATCGTGACCTTGTCAGTTCCACCAACACCACCGTGCCCTGGAACAAACGCCTTCATCTCTGAATCCTCGAATTGCTGAAGCGTTGCGCTCCATCGAAGAGGATCAGCGAATCCAAGGAACGGAATCGTGTCAAAGAATCCGAGGTCTCCCATGAAACAGATGCCTTCATCGGGCAGATGAAGATAAACGTCACTCACAGTATGGGCATTGGCAACCTCAATCAGCTCAACGGTTCGCTTCGACCCCTTGAGTGTCATCGTCCCTTCAAACATCGTGTTCGGACGAACAAGTCTCATCACGCCTACGTCAGCATAGAGCGCCTGATATCGGGCAAGGTTGATGCCCATAGCCTTGCGCTGCAATGGATCCTCTTCTGCCTCGCAATTCGCTTCAAAGTCAACAAGCTGCTGCTTAAACCCATCAGGATCATCAATGATGCTTTGGTATTGGTCCATCGATTCTTCCATCGGCACAAGCATCGCCTGTGTAGCAATCAGAGGGGTCGTATTCGGGAAAGACTGGTTGCCTAAGAAATGGTCGGCATGATAATGCGTGAAAGCTATCCATGAAGGATCTCGTCCCGTCAGTTCGCGACATGCTCTGGCAAGATCATCACCATAGCTAGGCAGAGTCAAGGTGTCGAGCACAAGCGTTTGATCGCCAAGATCAATAATCGCAGCGTTGCTGTGACACAACCCTTCACGCTCGCCGAGAACCGCGAAAACACCTTCAGCCAACTCCTCGATCTGAAAATGAGGGGATGAGAACGACTTCGAACCATGTGTCATTGGATTCCTCCTTGTAGAACGGCAACATTATCCGTGACTATTCCTTATGCAGACAGATAGGGGAAGTAGCGACACTATAAACGTTTCTTCCGCATGATACACACCCAATGATCAAAGGGCCCCAATTCGTCTCGGAATCATCGATCTCCCTCAGCATGCACAGCGCATGCGTCCCAGTATATGAGACACGGACGCAATACTTAGAAAGCACCCTTGAGAACACAAAGCATAGACCCCGTCAAAGCCTAACACCCACTGTCTAGCTGATCCGTGACTCAAGGCACATTGACATGCGCCAAAGCTCTTGACTTGCCTAGCTAATCCTTGTACGATACCCACATCCTGAGATCATCAGTCTTACATAATGGGACATATAAAAGGTAGCAATCCACTTGGGACGCTTGAGAAGTGCGTGCAGATCCTGACTCTATTTTCCGACTCCCCCGTTCTACAGGTTTCGGAAATCGCGGAGAAAATGGATCAACCTCGCTCTACTGCCTACCGCTATGTCGCTGCGCTCAAAGCCAATCACCTTGTCGAAGAATTCGACGAAGGTCCTGGCTATCGCCTAGGCCCGAAAATCCTTGAGCTCGCAGCATCCATGTCCCGCCGCCCGCTACGCGATGTTGCCAAGCCTTATATGGCACGCATCGGCCGTGAAACAGGTGAGACAGTCATCCTGCACGCACTTCGGGATCGAGTCGGCGTTTGCCTAGAGAAGGTTGACGGGAATCGAACCCTCCGCGTGTCTTTCGATCGCGGTGATGCCTACCCGCTTCATGCCAGTGCCACAGGTAAGGCCATTATTGCCCACCTCGATCTCAAAGAGCAGAAGAAGATTTTCAAGAACATCGGACTTGAGAGCTTCACGCCGACCACCCTCACAGACCCGAAAGTACTCGAAGAGGAGTTTGAGAAGATCCGCGAACGTGGTTACGCAGAGTCCGAAGGAGAACTCATTGAAGGAACACGCGGTATTGCTGCACCCATTTTCTCGTTTTCGGGTCGCGTGGTCGCATCAATCGGAGTCTCAGTTCCTCGACACAGAGGCAAGGGAGACGATCGCGACCTTCTTATCCGGTTAATCACCGAAGCAGCCGAGCAAATCACACAAGAGCTATCCAGCCAAGAGGCTGAACCAACATACACCAAACGTTTCCGAAGGAGTCACCAAGCATGAGTACCCAGCCCAATCTCTCGGTACCCAACGGCGAAGCCATCACGCGTACGCAAGATGGTCTTCAGGTCCCCAACAACCCGATCATCCCTTTCATTAGAGGGGATGGAACCGGCGTAGACATCGACCCTGTCATGCGGAAGGTTATCGATGCAGCCGTCGAAAAGGCCTACAGTGGTGAAAAGAAGATTGCATGGATGAAGATCCTCGCTGGCGATGAAGCCATTGAAATCAATCATCCTGAAATGTCAGAAGAAGAGATCGTCGCCATTCCTCCAGACGAGCGACAGAAGCTCTATCTTCCCGACGAAACCGTTGAAGCCGTTCGCAAATACCTGGTTGCCATCAAGGGCCCTCTCACGACGCCCGTTGGCGGCGGTATTCGCAGCCTGAATGTCACGCTTCGAAAACTCCTTGACCTCTATGCCTGCGTACGTCCCGTGCAGCACATCGGAACGCCGGCACCGTTGAAGCGGCCTCAGGACGTCGACGTGGTCTTCTTCAGAGAGAACACCGAAGACGTCTATGCAGGTATTGAGTGGAAAGCCGATTCTCCTGAAGCCAAGAAAGTCATTGCTTGGTTGACAGACGAAATGGGCGTTGGCAACAAGATTCGCTTCCCGAACAACTGCGGCATCGGTATTAAGCCGATCTCCAAAGAAGGAACCCAGCGTCTCGTACGAGCCGCAATTGAGTACGCGATTCAGAACAAGCGCGATTCGGTCACTTTGGTGCACAAGGGCAACATCATGAAGTTTACGGAAGGTGCATTCCGAGACTGGGGATATGAGGTTGCCACCGAATACCCGCAGTTCATCACCGAAGACGAGGTCTTTAAGAATCATGATGGTGTAGCGCCTGCCGACAAGATCGTCATCAAGGATCGTATCGCTGACCAATTCTTCCAGCAGATGCTGTTGCGCCCCACCGAATACTCTGTCGTTGCAACCATGAACCTGAACGGCGACTACGTCAGCGATGCTGCAGCTGCCGAAGTCGGCGGACTCGGTGTCGCCCCTGGCGCCAACATCAACTACTCGACAGGCATCGCCATGTTCGAGGCAACGCACGGTACGGCGCCCAAGCATGCTGGCCTCAATAAGGTCAACCCAGGCAGCGTCATCATGTCTGCTGTCGAAATGCTGCGGTATCTCGGTTGGCCGGAAGCCGCCGACCTGGTAATGAAGGGCATCAAGGATGCCATTGTTGCCAAGACCGTCACCTACGACCTCGAACGCCAGATGGAGGGTGCAACCCTCGTTTCTTGCTCGCAGTTCGGCGAAGAAATCATCAAACACTTGTAAGGAAGGTTTAGATACCATGGCACAGAAGGGAATTCGCGAGTTTGATGCGAAGCGTCTCCTTGCCAAGGCAGTGAATGAAGGACCAGGCGGCTTCGCATTCGAAGACCGCCTCGTCCTTGTCACGCCTGAAACGGATCTCGCTGGCTTGCCAGCCAAGTATCCGTGGCTCAAGGAAACGCAGCTGGTCTGTAAGCCGGATCAGCTATTTGGAAAACGCGGTAAGAACAACCTGTTGCTCGTCAACAAGTCATTCGACGAAGTGGCCGCATGGGTTGGCGAACGGATGAGCAAAGAAGTGACCATCGAGCAAACGACCGGGCAGACGACGGGCGTACTCACCCACTTTCTCATCGAACCATTCGTACCCCACGAAGCCGAATACTACTTGGCCTTCACTGCAGGACATGATGAAGACAAGATCCATTTCTCCACCCAAGGTGGCGTGGATATCGAGTCTGTCTGGGACACCGTGGTCACCGTCAAGGTGCCCGTTCTAGGAACACTTGATAAGTCTGCGCTCACAGCTGCATTGCCAGAAGCCGCAGACAAAGCTCAAGTAGCAGATTTCATCTTCACGCTCTACAACATCTACGTCGACTACCACTTCACGTACTTGGAATTCAATCCCATCACCTTTGCCGATGGCAAGCTCGTGCCGTTGGACTGTGTTGCCAAGCTTGATGACACAGCCGCATTCCAGTGTGCTGAACAGTGGGGAAAGATGGAGTTTCCCAAAGGCTTTGGCTCCACAGCCACGCCTGAAGAGGCCTATATCGCTGGTCTGGATGAAAAGACAGGGGCCAGCCTCAAGCTCACCGTCCTCAACGCCAATGGCCGCGTATGGCCGATGGTGGCCGGTGGCGGTGCCAGCGTCATTTATGCTGACACGGTTGTCGATCTCGGCTTCGCCGAAGAACTCGCCTGCTACGGCGAATACTCCGGAAATCCGTCGACAGAACTGACCAACGAATATGCCAAGACACTGCTCGATCTGATGACGCGCACGCCCGACCCGCAAGGTCGAGAGAAATATCTGCTCATCGGTGGCGGTATCGCCAACTTCACAGATGTTGCCAAGACGTTTACTGGCATCATCCAGGCATTGAGGGCCTACAAGGACAAGCTGCACGAAAACAAGGTCAAGGTCTTCGTGCGTCGTGGCGGGCCCAACTACAAGGAAGGGCTGGAGAACATCCGCCGTGCCACTGAAGAAATCGGCATTCCTGTCGAAGTCTTTGGCCCAGAAACGCATATGACGCGCATCGTCTCGATGGCGCTGAAGGGAGGGAACTAATGCAAAGCTACGACCTCTTCTCTCGCGACACCAAGGCATTCATCTATGGCGCGCAGACAGCGGCTGTACAGCGCATGCTCGACTTCGACTATCTCTGCCGTAAGGACGAGCCTAGCGTCGTCGCCATGATTACGCCGTCACGCGGCGGCTTTGAGAAGTTCTTCTGGGGAACAAGCGAGATCACCATCCCGCGCCTGCGATCGATTGACGAGGCTGTCAAGAAGTTCCCCAAGGCAGACGTCATGGTCAACTTCGCGTCTCAGCGATCGTCGTTCGACACCACGATGGAAGCCCTGGAAACGGACACCATCCGCACCATCGCCGTCATCGCTGAAGGTGTGCCCGAACGCCATGCCCGTATCCTGTCTGCTACAGCCAAGGCCAAGGGCAAATGGATCATCGGTCCTGCTACAGTTGGCGGCATCAAGGCCGGCGCATTTAAAATCGGAAACACTGCCGGCACGATGGACAACATCAAGATGGCCAAGCTCTATCGCCCTGGCTCTGTCGGATTCGTTTCCGTTTCCGGCGGTATGTCCAACGAGGCCTACAACATCATCTCACGTGCGACTGACGGCGTGAATGAAGGCATCGCCATTGGTGGAGATGCCCATCCAGGAGCCAGCCTGCTCGACCATCTGCTCCGCTACGAACAGAATCCCGACATCAAAATGAACGTTTGTCTGGGTGAAGTCGGCGGCACAATAGAGCACGCCATTGCCGCAGCCATCAAAGACGGTCGACTGACCAAGCCTCTCGTCATGTGGTCTACAGGCACCTGCGCCAAAGTGCTTCCTGGCCAAGTTCAGTTTGGTCATGCTGGTGCCAAGGCAGGCGGCGATGATGAAACTGCAGACGCCAAGAACGCGGCACTCCGCGAAGCCGGCGTGGCAGTACCCACATCGTTTGACGATTACGCTGAGAAGATCCAAGAGACGTACGACAAGCTCGTTGCAGCAGGAACCATAGTGCCCGCAAAGGACGTCGAAGCCCCACACGTCCCGATGGATTACAAGCAGGCCGTAGCTGAAGGATTGGTGCGAAAGCCCACCAACTTCATCTCTACGATCTGTGACGAATCCGGTGCACAGCACACCTATTGCGGAGTGCAAATTCAGGAAGTCATCGAGCAGAAGTACGGCATTGGTGGCGTCATTGGCCTGTTGTGGCTCAAGCGCGACCTTCCGCAATATGGCCGCGACTTCCTTGAGATGGTCGTCCAGATCATCGCCGACCATGGTGCCGCCGTATCCGGTGCACACAACACCATCGTCTCTGCGCGAGCAGGCAAGGATCTGATCAGCTCGCTAGTTACCGGTCTCCTGACCATTGGCCCACGCTTCGGCGGCGCCGTTAACGGCGCAGCCGAGCACTTCTTGTTCGGTCTACGCAACAACATGGAACCGCGTGAGTTCATCGGCCACATGAAGAGCAAGAACGTCAACATTCAGGGCATCGGCCACAAGCTGAAGACCTTGGAGAACCCAGACGTGCGCGTCGAGTTGATGAAGAACTTCGCCAAAGAGAACTTCAAAGACACGCCGCTCTTGAACTACGCGTTGAGCGTGGAAGCCGTAACGACTCAGAAGAAGAATAATCTCATTCTGAACGTCGACGGAACCATCGGCGTATTGCTTGTCGACCTCTTGAAGGAACTGAAGTTTAGCGACACCGAGATCGATCAGATGATCAAGATGGGCACCTTCAACGCCCTCTTCGTCCTCGGCCGCTCCATCGGCTTCATGGGCCACTACTTCGACCAAAACCGGCTCGCTCAGGGATTGTACCGACATCCCTTGGATGACATCCTTTACGATGTTCCCAACCGACCTGAAGAGGTCGGATAGGAACATCAACTAGCTGATCAAGGGGCCAGCATCGCTGGCCCCTTTTCCTTTGGGATGTCATCCATAGGAGAAGGTCAACCCTGATTGACCTTCTCGCAAGCTCGCCGAAGAGGCGAGCCAGACGACCAATCCTTTATGACGTACCCGATAGGCCAGAGGCCATTGGGTAACGTCATTACATAACAATGTCACGTGGTTGGGCTTGTGCCCAACCACGTTTCCTTTTGGATATCGTCGTTAGAGAATGGCGATCCTGCCATTCTCCAAGCAACCCTCCAGGGTTGCCGTACGACTAGTTCCTGAGCGTCCGGAAACTATCGGTTGACGCGTAGTACATCGTAGCTAGCAATAATCGAGGGTCGGCGATAACTGCCGACCCTCTTCTCATTCCAAGATATCGTCAGAGAACGGTCTTCACAAACACGGGAACGGTCCAAGAGCTGACATTCCCGCAAGCTGCTCGAAGAGAAGCCGACATTATTCCTGGCCCCTTTCCTCTTGAGCCAGATCGCCTGAAAAAAATCGGGATTCGCAAACCTACAGGAGATTGTCTTGCAGGTACCGCTACTTGAATTCTGAAGTCAGTCATCCATTGACAGAACTCATTACTCCCTCGATTGAGAGCCTTGTAGTATGTCCGCCTTAGTAGACAAATCTGCTAGAGAGCAAGCGCACGAAGCTTTGTCCTCAGAGACAATTTGCAGCATACAATCGGATCTACCACATTCTCTGCAGTTTATTGAAGCAGGCGCCGATTCATGTGAGTAGAAAGACTGATATATCAACGCTCCGCATACTGTGCATACGAACTTGATGCGTTCCATCGCCGGGATCACCTCGAAACCCGTTCTGAAAAAGCGGCGATGGGGGGTTATGCCCATCGCCGTACGACTGCCGATGCCTAAGCATCATACAGTTCGGGGTTATTCGCTAAGCCGATAGCTGTCGAAGAAGCCGGTCAGCACACTTCTGTGCCGACCGGCGATTCGCTATGGCTGCCCTATGTTACACACTAGGCGCAATCAACTGAATTCGGAACGTCTGTGCCGGGGCCGGATCTCCAAAGAACAGTCGGAGATCGTAGTAGCCGGGCGCCAACCCGCTAGTGTCCCAGGCAAACTCATATTGCCTTGAAACAGGGTTGTACTCAGATTGCCAGTGGCTAAGAAGAAGCACCGTCTCCGGTCTCGTGCTCAGATCCACTGAGGAAACGAACATGTGCATGAATCCCGCACTAGTTCGGCTTCCGATCAGGTTCAAGAATGCACAAGCGCCGGTTACGATGTCACCAACCTCATGGATAGCAGCCAACGGGAGTGTCCCGATCATCGGTGCTTCTTCGCCTTCGGCGAGGGGGAGCACTACATCGAGGAACTGGCCTGGCCCGGCCATCCCAGCGGGGGTAGGGGGATAGCCGATGATTTGGATTGCAACGCTGCCGCTAGCCGAGTTGTAATTCCCGTTGCCAGCAAACGACCAGTTGGCTGTGCCTCCAGGAACTGTACGGAAGCTGCTCCCGAAATACAGGAGGCTGTCCAAATTCGCTGGAGTAGCTTCCACTCCAAGGGCTGTTCCAGATGCACCGTGCATAGCGCCATCGAAGCTGCCGTAGAAACCGACGACTGAGATCAACGCGTCCGCCTTGTCGATGCTATTGTCGACCGTGCCAGCATCCGCGTTGTAGTTGCCGGTAGTGTCGGTGAACGTCCAAGCATCAGCAGCGTATATGCCAGCGTCAGTATGCGTGGTGCCGGTCAGATCAAGATCTCCGCTCAGATCCTCGCCCAATACGCCTAGGGCTGTAGCCATTGCCGTGTGTGCTACGCCGTCATAGACCACATCGTATGGTGTAACCACGATGACCGCGTCCGCTTTGGTGATGGTGTCGGTGATTGTAGTAGGGGCAACATCGTTGTAGTTGCCACTAGTGCTGGTGAACGACCAAGCATCGGCGACGTAGATACCAACGTTCGTATTCGTAGCGCTGCTCAGATCAAGATCTCCGCTCAGATCCTCGCCCAACACACCTAGGGCTGTTGCTACTGGCATGTGCGCTACGCCATCGTAGACTACGTCGTATGGCGTAACCACGATCGTAGCATCCGCTTTGTCGATGTTGTTGTCGACAGTACCTCCGGCATTATCGTTGTAGTTGCCGGTGCTGTCGACGAACGACCAGGAGTCGGCGGTGTAATCGCCAGCGTCAGTGTGTATTGCGCCAATCACATCAGCACTAAGATCCTCTCCCTTTACACCTGTGGCAACCACCGCAGAGTGCGACAGTCCGTCATAGACCACATTGTATGGCGTAACCACGATGATCGCGTCCGCTTTGGTGATTGCGACATCGGCGCTTCCGCTGTCATCAAGATAGTTCGTCGCGCCTGAGAACGTCCAGGCAACTGGACCACCAGAGACATTGATGTAGGAGTTGCCAGCAACAGATAGGTAAGCGCCCAGAGGGGCAGCTCCTAAGCCTGTGGCTGTTCCAGTGGCCCCGTGAGGGTCACCATCATAGACGAAGGAAACGTCGGGGACGGAGATGGTCGCCGCAATCTTGTTGATCACGACGGTGGCGTCGCCGCTGTCATCGTTGTAGTTAGGATCAGCACTTGTGAACACCCAAGCAACTGGACCACCAGGAGCATCCGTATAGGTGGTGCCATCAACGACTAGAGTGGTGAGAGCCCCAGCCAGGCCCGTAGCTGTTCCTGTGGCGCCGTGTGCGGCACCGTCATAATCGCCGACGAAAGGCGTAATCACGATTGTAGCGTCGGCCTTGTCGATGTTGTCGGTGATCGTAGTAGGGGCAACATCGTTGTAGTTGCTGCTAATGGTGCTGGTGAACGCCCACGTATCGGCGGCATATGGGCCAGCGTCAGTATGAGTGGTGAGGCTCAGATCAACATCACTGCTCAGATCCTCGCCCAACACGCCCGTAGCTACAACCGTTGCCGTGTGTGCCATACCGTCATAGACCACATCGTATGGTGTAACCGTGATCGAAGCGGTTGCTGGGGCGATGGCGTCGGCGACCGTGCCGGAGTCATCGAGGTAGTTCGTACCGCCAGCAAATGTCCAGGGATCGGTGGCGTATGGGGAAGCGTCAGTATGCGTAGTGCCGCTCAGATCAACCTGACCGCTCAAATCAACTGTCCCGCCTAGTCCCGTAGCTACAACCGTTGCCGTGTGTGGTAAGGCGTCATAGGTCACGGAGTATGGTGTAACCGTGATCGCAGCGGCTGCCTTGTTGATTGTGTTGTCAACTGAACCAGCATCATCGTTGTAGTTGCCGGTGGTGTCGGTGAACGTCCAGTTATCGCCCGTGTAATCCCCGGCATCGGTGTGGACGGTACCAGTCAACGACAGATCAGCACTCCGATTTGCTGCTGATACACCCGTAGCTGTTCCCGTTGACGTGTGCGCCAGGCCGTCGTAGGTCACGGTGTATGGCGTAACCACGATAACTACGTCCGCCTTGTCAATGTTATTGTCAACCGTACCGGCATCGTCGTTGTAGTTGCCGGTGGTGTCGGTGAACGTCCAGGCTTCGGCGGCGTAGACACCAGCGTTTGTATTCGCGGCGGGCAGAGCAAGATCGGCGATGCGATTCGCGGCTAACGCGCCTATAGCTGTGGCTGTCGCCGTGTGAGCTGCACCGTCGAAGACCACGTCGTATGGCGTTACCACTATCGTCACGTCAGCCTTGCTGATCACGACGGTGGCGTCGGTGGCGGCAACGTCGTTGTAGTTGCCACTGCCACTGGTGAACGACCAAGAAACCGCTCCACCGGGGACATCAGTGTAGGTGGTTGCAGCCACGGTTAGATCGGCGATCAGATCCTCGCCCAACACGCCCGTTGCCGTTCCCGTAGCACCATGAGCGGTACCATCAAAGACGCCGTCGTATGGCGTAACCACTATCGTCGCATCGGCTTTGAGGACGTCGATCAAGACATCCGCAGTTGCAGTGGTGTAGGTAACAGTGTCGGTTGGCGTGAAAAGCACGCTAAGGGTCTGATCGTTCCCCGCGGGTAATAATGATCCGCTAGCTGGAGTATATGCAAACGTTCCAGGCACCGACGCTGTTGCATTAAGTTGTGCAGAACTCAATAGGGTTCCGTAGGTAATGTCCGCTGGGTCCGCCCACGTGATCGTCGGCGTAACCTGGGCGTAGCCCATCATCCCTACTAGGCTTATTACTACAAGCGTGCCTAGCAGAATTCCCAAGCCTCTCCAATTCTTCCTATGCATCTTTAGCCTCCACTCCTTTGAATATTTCCTGCTGAGCGATCTGCGGGTGTAGCGACACGAGGAGGTCTTACCTCCTTGGCAGAAACGCCAACGAGCAAGTACCTTGGGTCTTGCATATGAGGGCAAGACACTTCACGCTGTGTGCACCTCCTTTAATACCATAGAACACAAACGTCATATCTATAAACTCGCGCTATTCTCAGATATACACAGTTCTTACGGGGACAGACAATCTTACCTCCCCTTGTAGTCCTTGGTTGGTGGAATTCTACCATCTAAGTGCGACTAAGTCAATAGCTGAGGCCTAATGACGCGTTCAGACTTGGACTAGCGGCACTCAAGTTGTATAATGCACCAACCAAGTGGAGATAGTTCATATGAGGTGAGCAAGTTGACTTTTGGAGAAGAACTCAAGAAACTGCGCAAGTCTGCGGATTTTTCTCAAGCCGAACTAGGAGACATAGTAGGAGTATCCAATACCTATATCTCTGCGCTTGAAAGCGGACGGAAGCCGGCACCTCCTCACGCCCTCGTGCAGGCACTCTCTGCTGCTCTCAACATTTCCGACAAGCACCTATGGCAAGCTGCGAGGGCAGAAAGAGAAGCCCGGTTGCAGGATAGAATTAACGGTATGCCGACATCATTAAGGATCTCCAAGGCTGCACCCGAAAGTGAAGCCTCGCAATCTGATTTGCCGTCTGGCTTCAGCAACTCATCAGGCGCAATTGCCAATCTAGTTGGAATCATTTCCACGTCATCAGATAAAGAGAGTTTAATAGAATTGTTAGAAGCACTATTGGACACACTTAGGGAATAGTATTATACTGTACTGGTGGAGCTTGTGAACTCGTATGGTATTATCAGTCCGTCCCCGCGCAACTGAATTCATTGAATTGGGGGTAGCTTCTAATGAAATCTGCCAGAGGGTATAGCTCGTCTGCAATTAAGATTTCGGTGCTTGGCAGTGACTTCGACGATCATGGCATAGCACTTATCTTGCACAATAGGCCGCTAACGATTCTTGTTCCCTCCCATGTCATCGTGGCCATCGAGGATGGTACTGCTCTCTCGGTAGTCCTCGATGGAGAGGAACTTAGCCTAGATCAATTCCGCGTCCTAAAGTCTTCGGTATTGAGTAGAGAGCAATTGGCCGCTATTCGCGTGAATCGGTCGAAGCAAAGAAGGTTCTCTCGCATCAGTCTTCCCAAGCACCCAATTGAACTGAACATCGGAGATACAGTATCTATGCAAACGCAACGCTGCTCTGAGAATCTCCATCAGTCCGGTATCGTCAAGTCTATTGAATCGAGGGGAGAGGATAGTTCGATTATCTGCAGCATCCACACCTCATCTGGTGACAGCGGAAGTGCTTTGTTGAGGAATGAGAAGCTCGCAGGCGTTTTTCTAGGCCGATACCCTGGTCATGAGGGTGCCTCAAGGAGCGCTGGCCTTGGTATTGCCATTCCTATCGGAATTGACGCGCTTGCCGAGATGCGGCGGCTCCGAAGATCCAGCAGTCTTTTTGCACTAGCAAAAGGAGGAGGGTTTGCCCTAGTCACAGCGGCGCTTATCCTTGCTAGTCTGGCTTACTCCTGGGCAAGCTTCCGAGTAGCTAGCGTAGAGATATCAGACGATAAGACAGCAATCACTGTGTCGAACGAGAAAAAAATAACGCTCCATCAGCACTGGGAGAAATCCTTTGATGGAAGCGTAAGACATGCGATTCCTATCTCCAGCCAGAGAGGCAAATCTGAGCGAGATTTGATTGCAGTTGGCACGTTCTTCAGTAGTGGTGTGAACGGCGCTGTCACTCTGCTTGATCGACTAGGGAACACGCTGTGGGAATACTCAGTTCCAGACGGAGAGTGCATCTACAATACCCAAGATGAATCGTTCAATGGGTTTTCTGTAGCAAGGCTTTCCAGCTTCGACTTCACGCAAGACGGCTCAGCTGAGTTGATCGTCGCATTTGTTCATCACACATGGTACCCCTGCAAGCTCATGGTATTCTCGCAGGGAGGAGAAATCCTGGCAGAGTACTGGCATGATGGCTATATCCGGACACTATTCGGTGCGCTGGTGCCAGGGCGTGATCAGCCGATGCTCATAGTGAGCGCGAGTAACAATCGGCTGAACGAGGCAGTTTCATGGCACGTGCAAACGATCTTTGCATTCGAGTGGCCTTACATTTCAGGACAATGCCCTCCATACAATGGCCAGTATGATCAGGGATCGGAGCTTTGGTACTACCAAATTGAGAATGTTGATCCCTCACTTATCCGTGCGAAATGCCGGACTTTCGAGCTTGTCGATTTCGATGGAGATCATGCGCCCGAAATCCGTGCGTCATTGTCTGACGGGCGTTTCTACTACTTGGATGCGTTCGGAGCAGTTCGAGGAACGCAGTTGGGCGACACATTCCTTTCTGATTTCGGCAATGTTGAGCCCCCCCCCCTCAGCCCCGTTTCTCTGCGGGATGCTCCCAGTGCCACAGGAGGACAAGGAGGGGCGGATGAGAATTCAAGGATGTCCGCTTCCGAGCTTCTTTATCCAATAGCAGTCACGCAGGATGGATGCGGTGTTATGGCTGAGACACTGGTTGTCGATGCCTTCTCACCCTCATCGTTTGGATCGGATGTCTCGTGGAGCATCTACACAGACTGCACAGTACAAGAATCTTCTGTTTCCACTCCCAAGGAAGGACCTGGTGGGTTGCAGCTTGGAGCCCAATCGGTAATCAAACCTCTGTATGCGGAGATGCGTTTTTCCGAAACCTTCGATGCATCCGAATACAAGGGCATTGAATGCGTCATCCGCTCTGAAGGAACCTGCGAGGTTTCGATTGATGTCCTCTGTTTGGATTCGCCCTTGGGCGACGATTGCCTTGATGCCAAGACACTGATCTGCAGCATTGCTCGCAAAACGCTGCCAATATCAGCTGGCGTTCAACAGTATCGGATACCGTTTTATAGCTATGTCAGAAGCTATGACTTGACGGCATCATCCAATCAAGCACTAGAACATACTCTTATTCGAGAATCTATCATCGGTGCCAGGATTACCCCTGATTGCAGTAAGCACTCAATTACAATCGAGAGGGTAGGATTTTATAAGGATCCCTGAGGAAAGCATGTAAAATGAAGCCAAAAAGCTATGTAACAAAAATCACTATCATCTCTGAGGATTACAATGAAGTCGGATCGGGTATCGTTCTTCAAATTCGCCCGCTGACAATCCTGGTTCCTGCTCACGTTAGCGTTGCAATAGAAGACGGAAGCGCTCACACGGTTCTCATAGAAGGAGTGGAGTATAACGAGTTCGAAATACGAACTACGTCATTTCTTGAAAGGGATCATTTGGCGATCATTCAATTTCGCGAACGAGCACCGAAGTCATTGCGAACCGCATCATTGCCTCGACGCCCTCCCTTGATTGCCGAGGGCATGCCGGTCTCATGTCTAAGGCGAACGGATGGAGCAGCAGCATTGCTGGATAGAGGAGCTGTCAAGAATATCATCTGTAAGGGCTCTGACAAGTCTTTTCTAATAGATATTCCTATCTCTCCTGGTGATAGCGGTAGTCCGAAGCTTTCAGACAATCGGCTCATTGGAATATGTGTTGGCATTAACAACCGAGGGAGCGGCCACACGATTGTCATTCCCTTCTCACAAGATGTTCTCAAGGAGCTCCGGCGGATTGCCCTTCGTACGAGACGTACATCAATATGCACGGCTGCCGCCATTTTGCTGCTAGCAGTGGGTTCTTTGGCAATTCGTTCGTGGACGACTTTTGACGTAGCAGGAGTGGAAGGCCCTATGAACACGGTTGCGAATGTCGAAAGCCCAAACACGCTAACGGCGAGCAATGGCCAGTTGCTAACGTTGCGTCCAACCTGGAAACGAACCTTCCCTACTTCAATTCGCTGGTGGGTTCCACTATCAATGGCTTCAGACGATAACTTGATAGATCGTATCGCCATCGGCACAGTGGCAGAGGAAGGTACTCCTGGATCTCTGTTCTTACTCAGCAATCTTGGCCGAACATTATGGTCGCATACAGTCCCTGATGGCGAATGTGTCTACAGCAACGACGAGGAAACATTCGATGGCTTCAAGGTATATCGTGTCTTTGTGGGCGATCTCACCGGAAACGGTCAACCCGAGATCCTCGCTTCGTTTACTCACGCATTCTGGTATCCCTGTAACGTCGTTCTGTTTGACCTCTCAGGAAGGCTTCTCGGCAAGTACTGGCATCCAGGCTACCTTAGAACATTCGCGATTGGACCCGTGGGGGAGAGGACCTCTCCGATGCTTATTATGACAGGGAGCAACAATCGCTTCCGCCCGGAGGACAGCCCGTGGAATCCACAAGGCCTGATGGCCTTCTCGGGAGCAGATCTGATTGGACAAGCGCCTCCCTATACAGGATCTGGCCTAGAAGGAAACGAGCTCTGGTACTATTTGTTGCCGAATGTGGATGACGAGCACAAGAGCAAGTTCGACAGCATCGTCATTGCTGACTCAGATGGTGATGGCAAATCCGAAATCCTTGCCCACACATCTGACGATCGATTCTACTACCTCGACGAACATGGAGAGGTTCTACGAGTCGAGCTTGGAGATGAGTATCTGAAGGAATTTGGCAATATCGCAGCCCCTGAATTGCAGCGGATTGATTTGGATCCAGCGCAATACGAGGATTGGCCCCTGTAATGAGTCAACAGAACCTGCCTTTTGCAATGCCTTTGCGATTCCGGGACGAGGGGCTTCCTCTCATGCCCCGCTTGTTCGAATCTATTAATGTAGCTAGCATGCGAACTCAATTGCCACTGCCGCGCCTGAGAAATCACATCATCCATCAGCTGTTCAAGTGAGGTATTGGATAAACTACAGACAGCAGCTCGTGCGTGGCCCCCGCCGAACTTAAGGGCGATTTCGCTGACGTCAACGACGTTCTTCGAGCGAAGAGAGATATGGATGGTCCCTTGGGGCGATTCGATGAACATGATGGGCACTTCTACACCTCCAATGGCTCGAAGTTGGCTAACAAGACCAGCTGCGTAGGCAAAGACGCATTCGTCAGCACTCGCATAGCGGAAGAACCCAGTATCTGTCGCAATGCCAAGCAGCAGTGCCTCAGTCTAGAATACTGCAAATATCTGGTCGGCCATCCGAGATCAGAGAGTCTAGTTCTGTCGAATAACGTTCCAAGCGACGCCACGCTGACCTGTCGTAAGGTTGAACCAAACACCGGTGATCACCAAGCCGTTGTCGCTGAGGAGACCGGCAAGCAGGATGTTGAATCCCTTGGACTCTATGGCAACCTCTCCAGTCGTCGGATTGAAGGTTCCCGCGGTCATGGCGTGCTGTTCGCCCGCAATCGCGATGACTCCGCCAAATGAACCATCCGGGTCATGAACGATAAGTAACTCGATATCCAGCTCGAAGCCGTAGGGATCGTCGATGCGGCCAAGCCAGGATCCCTGAAGGCTTCGGATGACGATGATCTTCTTGTGGGCTGTGTCGAAGTCGCCCTCCGTGTCCGTCACGGACAGCTTGACCCAGTACGTGCCTGCATGCTCGTAGGCGTGAGTAGGGTTCTGATCGAAAGAATATAAGCCATCGCCAAATTCCCAGTACCACTCCGTAATTCCGCCGTCCACGAACAGGCTGCCATTGTCTGTCGATGCGTCAGTAAACTGAACGGCGACCTGCGCCAGTGGAGTATCTGGCGCCCAGAAGAATTCGGCAATAGGTTCATCGTTGAATGTGTAACAGCCGGAGAGCGTTAGTAGAAGAACGCCCAGGATGATTAAGGCAAAGCACACGCGGGATCGCATATCTCCTCCTTCGTCGCACAGTGAGTGTAGCGATCCTGCCGTGTGTAAAGGAATGACAGATCGGATGGCTTGCGCTGGGTGTCTAGGGCAACGGCAAACGTAGCCAGGTTTGGCTATAGCCAACGTTGGCTACATCTTGCGCGCATCCCATCACCGACCTTGAACGCTACCGGAGCTTTGGCGACAAACCGAGAATCACAGGAACCTCATTCTCAGGCTTCCTGAATCACCTAGAGAACGCAGCTGAAATCACACGCTCTGTTTCAGCAATTATGTCTTTCATCAAGCTATCAAGCTTGCCATCAGTTTGACTACACCCAGCAGCACGTGCATGGCCGCCGCCGCCGAATTTGAGGGCGATTTCGCTGACGTCAACGATGTTCTTCGAGCGAAGAGAGACGTGGATCTCGCCTGTGGGCGATTCAATGAACATGATGGCCACTTCTACACCTCCGATGGCTCGGAGTTGGCCGACGAGGCCGGCAGTGTCATCATCTGTGCATCCGGTTTCCGCCATCATCTCAGCAGTGACGTAGGCTGCAGCAAGCCGCCCGTCAGCCAGAATCTTGAGTGTCTTGAACATGGCTGTATGGAGGTGAATCTCGTTCAGAGTACGATGCTCGAGAATAGCTTGGGTAATCCGTCCGACATTCGCGCCAGTGCGAACGAGTTCGGCTGAATAGGCAAAAACACGTTCATCAGCATTCGCATATCTAAAGAACCCGGTGTCTGTCGCAATGCCAAGCAATAGGCTCTCGGCAAGCTCTCTATCAAATTCAACGAGTTGTTTTCCGATTTCATAGACAATCATCGCAGTGGCCGCATAGGCGGAATCACAGAAGTTGATCTTGCCAAAGCCAAGGTTCGACTTGTGATGATCGAGGGTGATGTCAGGGCTTCCGTTCTCAAGAAGCTCAACAGCATCCCCAATTCGGGCGAGGTCGGATGAATCGACGGTGATCGACGTGTCGTAGGCATAGTCTCGCAGTTCGCTAACACCCTTGATCGCCCCGTCGCCAGAGAGTCGCTCGAAGAAATTGGGCAGAGGATCCGCAATGCAGCCTTCGGCCGTTTTGCCCATCTGTCTGAGGATCATAACCAGAGAGGCTACTGAACTGACATCGTCGCCGTCAGGTCGGATATGGCCAATCACAAGAAACCGCTGTCCCGCATGGAGCCTCTCTATCACTCGATCTAAATTCACAAACATGGCAACTCCCTTTACTAAGACGGGAAGTGTAACGCATCTATCGCAAATACCGTTCAGCTGACAACCATCGACCCGAAACACTAATGAACGCACACCTACAATGATGACTAAACGAAACTGTGACTATGAGTGCTTCATGCGAAGCGCCAATGACTTGGAGGTTACTGACGATGACGTATCAACCCTTTGCTGAACTGATTCGATGATTGCCCCCTCTTTGTCTGACACCATTGCCCCTCCTCCGCCGAGGAGTAAAGAAGGCCGCTCAGTCAGGTTATCACCTACAGGAGCTGAAGAAACTCGTCTCGCGATAGTTCGCAATCGCGCAGGATCTTCGAGAGTAGCCCCGGACCAACGGTTTCACCGCTATGCACAGGTACAACAGTGACTCGTCCATCCGAATGACGGAGAAAGTGATGACTACCTCGTGTTCGTACATCATTGAAGCCAGCACACTGAAGAGCCTTGATGAGCTCTTCACCGCTCAACCTCGGAAGTCGAGTCATGAGCTCAGTGATATTTGTTGAATCCCTACGAAATCGAGATTCTCGATGTCTCCATCTTGCTCTTCAATGCATAGCTCAATGGCTTCGCGGATTCTGTCCATGACCTGATCGAGCGATCTCCCTTGGGTATGACAGCCCTTCAATCCCGGCACCGACGCTACATAGGTACCGTCTGAATCTTGCTCGATAATGACGCTATATTCGCTTCGCATCACACACTCCTTGGGACCTAGACAAGCCCATTATACGACGTTGCCTCCCGAGAGAGCACTCCAACTGCAGGGGTTAGCCAGCTCGCTGAGCGTAATAGCCTAGCAGACATGGAGAAGGTGTTTTGAGCAAATCTGCGAATAAGCCAGTACGCTATTGTCGTTCTAGCGGCATTCTGTTAATACGAAGCCAGACAGTTGTCAGACGTTTCGCCTACCAACACTCGTAAACATAGACACCGCGGCGGCTGAGGGCGAGGATGTGCTGTGCTGCCAGAGAGGCATCGAGTCGGTCACTACAGATGTAAACGCGATCTCCGAAATCAAGCCCGGGGTTATCTACCAGGGGCTGTAGATTGCCAATCGGGTTTCCACTGAGCCACAGTCCGAACAGGTCCTCCAACCCAGACAGTGGGCTGATATCGCCAATCCGATTGTTGTCGAGCAATAGAATCTTCAAACTACGCAGGCTGGCAAGTGCGCGTATATCCACAATCTGATTGTCCATTAGGCTCAGTAAGACAAGATTCGCCAGGGATGCAAGAGCTTCGATGTTGCCGATCTGATTGCTGCTCAGCACAAGCTTCTGGAGAGAAACAAGTCCGCCAAGTGCCGAGAGGTCACTGATATCATTGCCATCCAGTTCCAGCTCCTTGAGGGTGCCGTCCTGCAACCCGCTGACCGGTGACAATCCGGTCAATGGAGCCAGATCTGTAATGAGGTTATTGCCCAAGCGCAGAATTGTGAGGTTCTGCAGGTTGGAAAGAGGGGAGAGATCAACAATTACATTGCTGGTGAGGTCAAGAACTTCTAGCGCTGTCAGATGCGACAGCGGGGCTAGATCGACGATTGCATTCTCACTCAGCTTGAGCTCAATCAAGTCAGTACAGTACTGCATTCCTTCAAGATCGCTGATGCCTCGCCCGCTGGCGTCCAAGCTCGCCAAGTCCTCAAGCTGGTAGTCATAGATACCTCCCGATGGCTTGCCAATCGCTTCACGAATAACGGCCTCAAGTCCTGGGTCGGGGATAGAAATGACGGCTGCGGCTACGCTCAGTGGGACGAGCACAAAGACGGTGGCAATCACCAAGACGTTAGAAATGCAGCGGGCTCTTTGGCTGCCTGCAGTTTGGCATGAGCGTAACATGCATCACAGTATAGAGATTGGCTCATCTGCTGTAAACTAGGGACTCCTGGGATGGCCTGTCCAAGACAGTAGATGAATGGCAGTATTCAGGAGAGGTTTGACAATCCGACAGCCTGAACCCATGTGCCGCAGGCTTATTGCAAAATCTTCGGGTTGTAAGCCTGGGGTTGCTTCAGATCTCTTCGTCTCTTATCCTGTATTCACAGATGACTTACGCATTGATCGGTTTCGAACCATCTAAACTACCTGTACGCAAGGTCCTGTCTCTGTTTCTCGCCATCCTGATCATCTTCTACACACCATCAGGGAACTGCCATTCAGAAACTGCTCTCTCAGGAGAATGGACTTCTACCCTTGCCCTAGAGGTTCCAACTGGAACATGGTCCACTAAGACAGACTTCACGGTTGAGAAGCAATTTGGCAACTGCCTCATGACGGCACGCTCGTTGTTAGAGGATGACGCATGGAAAAAACAGGAGTTCGAAGCTGAAGTCGTTCTAGCGGATTTCGCCATCGAAACGGATCTTCGATTTGAGCCAACCAAGGATCGCTTCAAGGACTGGATCACCAAGATCGAGTGGGAGAAGGAAGCTCTGACCGTCACCCTAATCACCAAGCTCACACGAACGACAGATTGGCTGATACTCGAGATCGAACATGAGGAGGACACGCTTGAGATCGATGCTGACATCCGCTTCCGTTCATCGTCAGGCAGTTGTTCTCCTCTCTTCTATGATGTGACTATGGACCTCTCTTTCGATTGGTGTGGCATTGAAACAGATCTTGAAGTCGCTATCGATGATGACGGATTCGACGAGATTGTTCTTGAGCTTTCCGAATTGGCCGTACCGCGAGCTCCGTGGTTCACTTTCGATCTCGAATTAACAAGAACGGCAAAAACGACGACCGTCAAACTCTCTCCAGATGCAATCTTGACAAGCTTCTGGGGAGTCGGTTACTGCGAACTTGAGATTGAAGGAGGATTCGCGAATGCGTCAAGCATTCATCCTCTATCAATCACCGAAGCTGTCGTGACGTGGGAGACGGAAGGTTGGGAAATGGAAGCGACTGCCATCCTTGATCCCGGCGACTGGATTTCCAAAACCTACTGGCTTGAAGTTCAAGCAGAATGTGCAATCGATCTCGGTGATTCCAGCTGCGTATCGCTCGAACTCACATTCCTGTGGACTGAAACTGATCTCGGTCGAGTACGCGGCGCTATAACCTATGAACCATGTGAATCATTCAGCATTGCCACCGAAGGCGACGTCGATATCGAGAACCGAGAACTGAATTCTCTTGCGTTGAGTCTAGAATTTGAGTGGTGATTGAGTTTATCCCGAGCGAAGAAGAAGCCGACGTCCCCAGTCCTGGAGACGCCTGCTTCATCCACCTGCTTAAGGAGGTCGAGGATCTGCACATCCCGCTCATGCAGACAAGGCAGATCCCCGATACGAGAAGATCCCCCGATCACGCTACTGGAGATTCCGCTTCCGTATTGACGATATCTCATAATGTATGCTTAGTCAATGCAAGAGCCAATCGGATGACGTATCGTAGCTCTGTCAAGGCAACGGAATTAGAGAACTGGAACACGTTCTGTGTCAGCCCTTCGTCGTCACACACAATCACAGCAATTCGATCTAGGCCCTCAATGGAAGAGAGCGCCTTGGAAAATTCGACGAGATCCGTACTGCGTGAAGGACGCGTCTCACGTTTCCTTCAACTATCGTGAGAACGTTCGATCTTTTCCGTAGCCGCGGAGCACTTCTGCTCACGCTTCTCCAGCTTCCTGAGTCATTCTCGCCCGCTTCTCTCGGCGAAGGAGCAAAGCTATACTGGATTAAAGTGACAGGAACTCGTCAGAACAGGCATATTTGACAAGACAGTGTAAGCGGGAACCTATAACAATAGGCTTAAGGAGGCTATCGTATGAAAAGATGGATGCAGGTTGCGTTATTGATCGGGCTTCTCATGGCGCTGTTCGTAACAGCCCTTGCCCAGCCCGCCCAAGGTGGCAGCAACAAGTACCGCCTCGTGTGGACAGATGATCCAACATCAACAATGACCATTGGATGGTGTCAGGACACAGGGGCACCAGCGGGTGTTGACTACGGAACGGATTCTACGCTTGTTACTTACAGTTCCGAGACAACTGTTATCACCTACTCCTTCGACAACACCGGCACGCCGGAAGGGGCCACATTCGACAATCACTTCGTTACACTGACGAACCTAATCCCGGATACCGCGTACTACTTCCGCGTCCAGGACTCGGAAGGAAGTAGCGAGATCATGTGGTTCAAGACGGCGCCGGACAAGCCGTCCGACTTCACTTTCATCGTCGGTGGAGACTCGCGCACCAACGAGGAGCCACGTCAATGGGGCAATGACCTCGTCTCGAGCATCCGCCCGTTGTTTGTCCTCTTCGGCGCGGACTACATGGGCTCCGGCACCAACGACGAGTGGAAAACCTGGCTCGACGATTGGCAAGCCACGCGCAGCGCCGACGGCCGCATGTATCCGATCGTGCCGCAACACGGCAACCACGAAAACGACATGCGCGACATGATCCAACGCATCTTCAACATCAGCAACACTGACGCCTACGACACACTCGCACTTGGTGGGGATCAGCTACGCTTGTGGGTGCTGAACTCGGAGCTTGAGCCCGGCGTCGGCTACGGCGCTTTTTCCGGCCAAGATTCCACCGCATGGGATGCGCAGACAGCATGGCTGAAGGCTGGGTTGGCCGACCTCTCTAACTATGCCACCTGGCAGGTGGCCTGTTACCATCGGCCGATGCGTCCCCACACGTCCGGGAAGGACGAAGGATTGGTCCGCATTGCAGAGTGGGCGCAGACGTTCTTCGACCACGGCGTGGATCTCGCCATCGAGTCGGACACTCATATGACGAAGTACACCTACCCGGTGGCTCCGAGCGCAGTGGCGGGCAGCTTCCAGGACTTCGTGCGCGATGATGAGAATGGCACTACGTTCATTGGTGAAGGCAGCTGGGGCGCGCCGACGCGTCCAACCGACGACGACAAGCCTTGGACACTGGCCTCCGATTCCTTCTGGCAGTTCAAGCTGATCCACGTCCAGACCAGCGTCGAAGACCGGATGGACATCCGGACCGTACGCTTTGGCAGCATTGAGGAGCTTGATGCTGGTATCGAGTACGACCCGGCGACCGTCACTCCGCTCACTCAAGCCGCTCAGGACGCGGACCCGTTCGCACTGCCTGCCGGTCTTGATCTCTGGTCGCCTCTCTCTGGGACCGTCTTCAGTATCTTCCCCAACGATGATCCTGATGGAGCTGCATTCCGAGGAGCCGACATCGAGACCGTTGAGTATGTCACCGCTGGTGACACCTGGAATTATCTCGATGACGGATCGGACCAAGGAACCGCCTGGCAGAGCAGCGAATTCGATGACAGCGCATGGCTGAGTGGCGCAGCACAGCTAGGCTATGGCGATGGCGGCTGGGGGGGCGAGGTCTCTGACGAAGTGACCGAAATTAGTTACGGCCCCGACGCCGACAACAAGTTCACCACGACCTACTTCCGTACGAGCTTCTCGGTGGCCGACCCCTCGGCCGTAATCAAGCTAAAGCTGCAGTTGCTGCGTGATGACGGCGCGGTGGTCTACATCAACGGCACTGAGGTTGTCCGCTCCAACATGCTGGATGGACCGATCACCTATACAACCTTCTCTCGCGCGGCCGTCGGAGGATCTGACGAGTCGACCTTCTACGAGCTGGATCTCGATCCTGCGGTGCTGATCGCAGGCGACAACCTCCTAGCCGTGGAAATCCATCAGTCCGACCTCGGCAGCTCCGATGTGAGCTTCGACGCAGTGCTCTACGGTATCGAGTCGACGACGGCCGGACCTACTGCAACCGCGCCGACAGACTTTGCGGGCGTGGCGCTGTCCGAGTCGGAAATCGACCTGTCGTGGACCGACAATGCCGCTGATGAAGCCGGCTTCGAGTTGTGGCGTATGGTCGGTGAGGGTGCCTGGATGATCTACGCGTCTCGGCTCAGCCCAGATACCGCGACCTACAGCGATATCTTGCTGGACGAGGGCATGTCGTACTCGTACAAGGTACGCGCCTACAACAAACACGGCCTCTCAGCATTCTCCGACACGATCACGCTGACGACGCTGGTCATCGCCGTGCCTGTCGTGTGGGCGGCGGACTTCGGTGACGGCACGTTGGGCGAGATTTCGCAAATTAGCGTGTCAAGCAATGCCGACTGGAGTTTCGCTGAATACAGCGGAGCGGGGTACGCCGCAATGAACGGCTACGGGGCAGACACGGCCAGCGACGACTGGCTGATCAGCCCGCCGCTCAACCTGTACGTGCTGCAGGACGAGTCAATCTCGGCCGATTTGGCGTACAACTACGATGGTCCAGAAATCGACATGCTGTTCTCGGCGGATTACGATCCAGCGATCCATGCTGATCCTGGCGCGGCGACCTGGTGGAATCTTGATCCTGCGTTGCCTTCAACTGGAGGATACGCCTTCGAAACCACTGGCAAACTGCTGTTCCAAATCGCGTCGGAAGACTTCGAGAGCGACACTTTTGGGTCGTTCGCAGTCTATGACCGCAGCAGTGATGCCGTGTGGACGATGAGAACCGTGGCGGACCAGCTGGGCGCTGTCATCAGCGGATACGGTGCCGACACAGCTAGCGACGACTGGTTGATCTGGTCAGTAGCGAGCATTCCCGCAGGCGCCAACGCGGAGCTGACGTTCGATCTGTATCTGAACTACAGCGGCCCGTACCTGGAGGTCATGGTGTCGACAGATTACGCTGGAAGCGGCGACCCGATGACGGCCAATTGGACGTCGTATCCGATCAACCACGACGATGCTGTCGGGGACGCGTGGGAAACGCGCACGGTGAACCTGTCGGCGCATGCCGGCAGCGCGGTCTACATCGCTTTCCGCTACGTGTCAACCGGCGCAGCCAACGGCGAGGGAGCCTACCTCGGAGTGGACAACGTGAGTCTTCAACCAGAGACCACGGTGAACGTAGCCTTCCGCTATGTGTCAACCGGCACCGGCGGAGGAGATGGGCGTGCGTGGCAGGTTGACAACATCGTCCTTCGTGGCAACCCTGCCAACCTCTTCAACGAGGCCTTCGAGGGCGCGACCGTTGCTGACTCCTCATTCACGGCCGTGAGTGTGGCCAGCAACTACGACTGGGTGATCGAGGAACGCGCAGATCAGACGGGCGTTCTCATCAACAGCTATAGTGCCGATGCCGCCTGCGACGACTGGCTCATCTCACCGGTGATCAACCTCAGCGAAGGAGACAATGCCGAGCTGATCTTCGACCTTTATCGCAAGTATGACGGTCCGGAGCTGCAGGTCATGATCTCCACCGACTACAGCGGATCAGGCGATCCGACGCCCGCAACTTGGGCGGCGACGTCCATTCCGCACGGTGACATCGATGACTCATGGAAGACGATCACCGTAGATCTGGCGCAGTATTCCGGCCCGATTCACGTCGCGTTCCGCTACACGTCCACTGGGACAGGTGGGGGCGATGGAGCGCGAATCGGTGTGGATAACGTGAACGTGGTTCGGGGTATGCCTGCACCGTAGGCTGTTCAGGATCCAGATTGAGCAGGCCCAGGTTTCATTTGGGCCCTAGAGGCTAAATAGCGAGGCCGGCGCGAGAACGCGTCGGCCTCTTCTTTCTGCGGTTGGCGTCCACGTGCCCTACTAGACACCTAGACGTGAACGAGTCACACTGAGGGCATGGAAGCTCGTATGGATCGAATAAGACTCAACCTCCCGATTCTGATGGAAACGCCGCATGAGATGGCTGTGATCAAGCCTTCGGGGATGGCCACAGAGCTTTCACGTGACCCCAAAGGGAAGTCTCTGCTTTCGCGCGTGAAGGCTGCAGCTCCTGCAACCTACCACCCGAAGCTTCCGCATCGGCTGGATCGCGTCTCGCGCGGCGTTGTGGTTTTGGCGCTAGACAGTGAGTCAATCGCGTTTCACAATGCGCAAATCCAAGATAGGGCGTGGGACAAGATCTATCTAGCACGATGTCTGGCGCCCGTCGAACAAAATGCCGATGAATTGATCGGCAAGCATAAACTACATCTGCGCCCGCAAGCAGGACGTGCACGCGTCGTGCGTAGCGGTGGGAAGCAAGCGCTATCAGAGATTCTAGCTGTCGCACCCACTCCCGATAGGGATGGAGAGAGCCACGTGTTGATTCGCCTGCTGACGGGACGTTTTCATCAGATCCGAGCTACGATGGCCCATTTGGGCATCCCCCTCGTTGACGACTGGCTTTATGGGACATCGCCCGGACGTGATAGCGAACGCTTTTATCTGGAGCACACGGCGCTTCGCTTCCCGCCTTTCGGCTCATCAACTCCCTGTATCGTTCATTGGAGCGAGGATCCTCATCGTGAACGCATCGATCCCTTGCTGAAAGCGTGCCTGGATGAACTACTGGCCCGATGGGAGAATGAAGGGGCAATACGGATGGGAGGACATCCGGAAGGAGGGCATCATGCCTAGGAATGTAGAGATTAAGGCGCGGGTACATGACTTCGCGACGCTTCGAAAACGAGCCGCGGACTTGGCTGACGGCCCCGTCGAAGTCATCGAGCAGCTCGATACGTTCTATATCACGCCACGAGGACGCCTCAAGCTGCGCGTTCTGGCACCGGACCGATGTGAATTGATCCAATACGCAAGATCCGATGACTCTGCAGCAAAGACGTCCACGTATGAGATTGTCCGGTCGAATGACCCTGCATCGTTCTCGCGCATTCTTGAATCGGCACTGCCCATTCGCGGCGTGGTAACCAAACGCCGTTATCTCTATCTCATAGGACCAACACGGATCCATTTGGACGAAGTTGAGGGGTTGGGAACGTTTATGGAGCTGGAAGTTGTCCTATCCAAGGGGCAAACCACACAGTACGGAGCAGCAATAGCTGAAGACCTCATGAACAAACTGGGCATTCACACTGAGGACTTAATCTCGGGCGCCTATATCGACTTGCTGGAGAAGGGAACATGAAGGTAGCGACATACGAGCGGGCGAGCGACTTCCTAGACGTAGCCTTGGACCCGCTGCTGCAAGAAGAGGAGAAGAATAATCTGATTCTCGGGATTGCTCTTCGCGTCCGCGAAGGTCGCTCGTATGGCCAAGGCGAACCGCTGTTTCTCACGCTTCATGATGAGAATACACTGATTGCTGCAGCCATTCGCACGCCCCCCTACAACATGATTCTGCATTGCCAACAGAATCGGCTCGATGCTCTCGATGCCATTGCCACTCACTTAATCCAAACCGGACACCCCATACCCGGCGTCAATGGAACGGTCGAGGTCGCATCAGCGTTTGCGGAATGTTGGAAACGCCAAACTGGCCAAGCATCGTATGTCCGCATGTCCCAACGCATCTATACCCTGACAGAAGTATCCACACCGACAACCGTATCTGGGCACATGCGATGGGCAGAGGAAGAAGACGTTGCCACACTGTCAACCTGGTTCCTCGGATTCTGCGATGAGGCTGTTCCCGACGCGCCTCCGGCCAATCCAGAAGAGAACGTTCGCCAATTCATGACAGCAGGAAAGCTGGCAGTGTGGGATGACGGAGGCATGGTATCGATGACGGGCAGCTCACGCGGTACGCCCAATGGAACGACAGTTAGTGCCGTGTATACACCACCCGAACATCGTGGAAAGGGCTATGCATCAGGATGCGTGGCCGCCCTCAGTCAGTGGCTATTGGATGATGGCAATCGCTTCTGTACGCTGTATACCGATCTTTCCAATCCGACATCAAACAAGATTTATCAGAACATTGGCTATCGCCCCATGGTTGATTGCTCGATGATCATGCTAGGCGCGGCAAGGGAATAGGGGGACAGATGGTGCTTTGTGCTGCAGATACCAAGACCAAGATCGTTTGCACGATTGGGCCTGCTTCTTGCTCGCCAAGTGTCTTGCGCGAACTCATTCGTGAAGGCATGGACATCGCTCGTATCAACTTCTCGCATGGCACACATTCCGAGCATGAAGCCATGATCAAGCAGGTACGTAAGGAAGCCGAAGAATCCCATGCGGTCGTAGCGATCATGGCCGACCTCCAGGGTCCCAAGCTGCGCATCGGACAGCTCAAGAAACCCCTATCCCTGCATGTCGGAAACTGGGTGGCGTTCACAGATAGGGAGGCAGATGGGTCGAATAACGTTCTTCCACTCCCCCATCCTGAAATCATTGTCAGTGCTCGTGTAGGCCAGTGTTTGCTAGTAGATGACGGCGCTATTGAACTGGAAATTCGCGAAGTGCGGCCCAATGCGCTCGTGTGCATCGTCGTGGTTGGTGGGCCATTATCCTCGCACAAGGGCGTAGCAGTCCCCGACGGCGTGGTTTCTATTTCCGCACTCACAAACAAGGATCGAGAGGACACAGCCTTTGCAGTATCTCAAGCCGTTGATTTCTTGGCCCTCTCGTTTGTTCGTTCACCGGAAGACGTACGTGAACTACGCACACTGCTTCGATCCTGCGGACCCGTTGGAGAGCGCGTTCACATCGTCGCCAAAATCGAATCTCGCCATGCTGTGGAACGATTCGACGAGATTCTTCCTTTGGTCAACGCAGTCATGGTGGCTCGCGGAGACTTGGGCGTTGAGTTATCACCACAGGAAGTCCCGCTCCATCAGAAGGAAATCATTCGCCGCTGCAATTGGGCTGGCACACCCGTGATTACAGCGACTCAGATGCTTCAATCGATGATTGAGAATCCGCGCCCTACAAGAGCCGAAGCTAGCGATGTAGCCAATGCCATCCTGGACGGAACGGATGCCGTCATGTTGTCAGCAGAAACAGCGGCAGGAAGATTTCCCATCGAATCCGTACGGATGATTCGTGAAATTTCGGCGGTGGTCGAAGACCGTATGCTTGAGCGGTCTGTTGGCTTTCCAGAGGCGATTGAACATGTTCACCCCGTTACCGACGCCATCTGTGATGCCACTGCTCAAATCGCAGCAGAGCTGGACGTTGCATTGATTGCCACAGCGACCCTATCTGGTTACACAGCTCGACAAATCGCCCGCAAGCGCCCCAAACAAGCGATCGTTGCCTTCACTCCTGACCCCATCGTGCAACGCCAGTTGGCAATGGTTTGGGGTGTATCAACGTTTCTAGTGCCTCCTTTCGAAACCACAGATGGTCTATTGGACACGGTCTCCCAAACGCTCGTCGATAGTGGGGACGGACACCCCGGTGAATGGATCGTCCTAACGGGTGGCTTCCCTGTGGGAGGGGGAGGAAAGACGAATTTCATCAAGGTTCATCGAATCTAGCCAAACCCTTCACGCCGAGCACATGAGTATCGTGATAATGCAAAGCACTACGGAGGCAACATCATGGCTAGAGTTGTACATTTTGAGATTCCTGCAGACGATCCACAGCGTGTGAGTACGTTCTTTGAGAGTGTATTCGGTTGGAAGACGCAGAAATGGGATGGTCCAGTCGACTACTGGATGGTGATGACGGGAGAGCCAGGATCTCCAGGAATTGACGGCGGACTCCTCGTCAAGAGCCAGGGCAACCCCATGGTCGTAAACACCATCGATGTCGATGATCTGGATGCAGTCATCGCCAAGATAGAGTCCAATGGCGGAACCATCACGGCACCCAAGATGGCAGTGCCAGGCGTCGGATGGATGGCCTACTTCAAGGATACCGAAGGCAATGTCCATGGCATCATGCAAAGCGATGAAGGCGCTTCCTGAGCTGCTCTCTAGAGATGGCCTTGGCAGGCTTCGTTTCTAGTTGAGGTCTCGTGCATGGATCCACCCAAATACCTCGTATAGCAGCTTGATGGCGGCGAATGTGGTGATATCCGAGGGATCGAGCCTCGGGCACACCTCAACCAGGTCGAGTGCGCGTACGGGGAGTGTCTCGAAGACTGATTCCATGATCTCGAGTAGATCTCGAGTAGACAACCCGCCCGCCTCAGGCGTCCCTGTACCTGGCGCATAGGCTGGATCGAGAACATCGATGTCGACGGTTATGTAGACGGCATCGACATCCTTGAAAATGGGAAGGGTTCGACTGAGCACAGCAGCAATGCCGTCGTTGGCAATGGTTGCCGCGGATTCCACATGGATTAAGGGGGTCGCATCGAGAAAGGCGACTTCGTCGTCGAGCCACGAGCGAATGCCAAGAAACGCTGTGTGCTCGGGGGCTACATTCGGTAGTTCGAGAACCCGTCGCGCTGTGCAGGCATGCGAGTGATCCAAGCCTTCAAAGGCGTTCATCAGATCTAGGTGCGCGTCAAGGTGCAGATAGCCAAGAGGTCCGTTGATCCTTCTTGAGAGTTCTCGAACCACAGGGATGGTAATCGAGTGATCGCCGCCAAGCGTGATGAGGAAGGGAAGGGGCAATACCTGTTCCAGCTTCCGTGAGACCTGCTGGGTCAGAGACTCCCACGCATCCGTGGGAGAAGGCACGTTGTCTAGATGGACATCGCCAGCGTCATACACGCCAAGCCCAGCCAATGAGACACCGCGCTCGGTAAACGGAGCCACGTGTGGCGTTTGCGCGCGAATACGAGTTGGTGCCTGGGCAGCCCCCTTACGAAAGCTGGCGGCGCCATCATATGGGATTCCCAGGATGCCGAGATCGGCCTGAGAATCGTCTGTAGACAATCCGCTCCATGGACGGCGGTGAGGAGGGTCGTTGTGAATGCGCATGGTTCCCATTCTAGCTGTTCGGAGACATCCTGCAATTGGCCGAGGATTGACGAACCACCTCTCTCGCTATATAGTTCTATATCGAACTAATTTGTTCATTTCTTCAGCCGACAAGGGCCAATTCGACCGCCTTTTGAGTGTCGAAATCCTGACAAGCTCAACTCTCAGCTTGTTTGGACCTAAACATCTGCATTAGTCTGTTAGGCTGTCGCTCGACTATGTCAACCGAGTGGCTAGCAAAGGGAACGCTCATTAAGACGAAATAGGGGAGGTTCAATGAAAACGACAGGACGACGTTTCTGGATGAATTGTTTTCTCGTAGGGATTCTGCTGCTTGCTGTGGCAGCAGTGGGTTGGGCACAGGGAGGAGCATTCCGGGTTGCCATGCAACCGCCCGTTCAAAACGATCCTGCTTTAATCAGCTCAGACTCAGAAGTTGCTATTGCCAACGCTGCATACGATTACCTCGTCGATGTAGGACCTGACAACGCCATCGAGCTGCGTTTGGCTGAATCTGTCGATATCAGCGATGATGGCCTGACCTATAGCTTCGTCTTGGCTGATAACGTCCATTTCCACGATGGCAGCCCGTTGGTTCCTGGAGACGTCGTTTGGACGTTTGATCGTCTCCGCAACCCCGACAACGGGTTCCCGACAGCATCTCTGTACTCGAATATTCGTTCCATTGAAGTCACGGGTTCGGATACAGTTGCTTTCCATCTGACCGAAACCAATCCTTTCTTCCTTTACGACCTCTCTGACAACCACGCGTTGATCACCAAGCGCGGAACAACAGACTTCACGACATTCAATGGCACTGGCCCGTTCGTTGTCACAGAGTACCGACCTGACGACCGCATCCTCATGAAAGCCAATGATGCCTATTTCATTGAAGGACTACCGGGTCTTGATGAGCTGCAATTCATCTTCTTCACAGATTCAGTAGCCGCTGTTGCCGCCCTGCGTGGCGGGCAGATTGACATGGCCTGGCGCATGCCAGTCAGCCTATATGTCTCACTCCAAGGTGAACAGGGCATCAACACAGTTGACGTGCCTACCAATGGCTTTGATCTCATCCGGTTGCGAACAGATCAAGCCCCCGGCGATAACCCCCTCGTGATACAAGCTCTCAAGCATGCGACGGATCGCGAAGCCATCTTCCAGCTCGTTCAGTTGGGTGCTGGATCCATCGGCCGAGACACTCCAATCGGCCCCCTGTACGACGAGTTCTTCGATGCCTCCATCGAGCCGCTGGCCTACGATCCTGCCCAGGCACGTAGCCTGTTGGCACGGGCTGGATACCCTGACGGTCTGTCCATCGATCTATACGCCCCAGATACCGGAGATCGTCCAGTGCTGGCCGTTGTACTGAAGGAGCAATGGGCCCAAGTAGGTGTGGATGTCAACGTGATCATCGAGCCCGAGAGCATCTACTTCGGTGAAAACCATTGGATGGATGCCACATTGGGAATTACCAATTGGGGCTCACGGCCGTACCCGCAGTTCTATCTTGATGTCATGCTCGCTTGTGACGCGTCTTGGAACGAAGCAAGATTCTGCGACGATGCCTTTGATACGCTGGTTGCTGTTGCCGGGACCACTCTCGATGACGCTGCGCGGGTCTTCGTCTATTCGCAGATTCAGGAAGTGTTGGTAGCTGACGGTCCAATCATCATTCCTTATTTCTGGCCACAGGTTGCCGCATACAACAACAGCTTTGCGGGACTTGAATTGAAGGCCTTTGCCGGACGCACAGATTTCCGGAATATCTTCGCCAGATAGGCATGCAGTGGGGCCGAGCCCTATGGGCTTGGCCCCTTCTCTTAAAGGATGTGACTTCCGCTGCAGTCTCATCGAAAGCCCCTATTCCGACTCGCTCGCGAACTGTTCCGCAGACCCTCTTCGGCAATTGGAACGGTTATCGTCACCTTGTTCGTTCTCATAGCCCTGTTTGGACCTTGGCTATCTCCCTTCGGCCCAACTCAAATGCTCGTGGCAGATGCCCGCCAGGCCCCGTCCTGGACACACTGGTTCGGCACCGACATGCTGGGCCGCGACATTTTCAGTCGCGTCGTCCATGGCGCACGTAGCGTTCTCTCCCTGACCGGATTGGGTTCACTGCTTGCCGTGGTGATTGGAACGTTTTTTGGTCTGGCAAGCGGATACTGGGGTGGCATGCTGGATGAAGTCATCATGCGTGCGTTTGATAGTCTGCTGGCCATCCCCGCACTGCTGCTCGCGCTCGTGCTACTGGGTGCTGTTGGACAATCTCAATCTAGTGTGCTGGCTGTAATTACTGTGGTTTATGTACCTATCGTGGCCCGTGTCGTGCGGTCCGAAGTGTTGTCTGTGAAAACACTTGGCTACATCGAAGCTGCCCGACTCCGCGGCGAGAGCTTTCCCTACATGTTGTTTCGCGAGATCTTGCCCTCTGTCTTGCCAGCGCTCTCTGTTGAAGCAGCCTTGCGCTTCTCCTATGGCATCTTTTTGGTTGCCTCCCTTGGTTACTTGGGCGTTGGCGTACAGCCGCCGACACCCGATTGGGGACTCATGGTCAAGGAAGCACGCAATTCCGTTCGCCTCATCCCTTGGGCGTTGTACTTCCCGGCTGGAGCGATTTCATTGCTCGTCATTGGCGTCAATCTAACAGCAGATGGGCTCAAGTCTGCTCTCCAAGCTTCTGCCCAATCATTGTCTCCACGAGAGCGGTCACAGATTCTCAAGACACGACGAGGGTATTCCTCTGAATCTTCCGCAGACCTATCAGAAGGCGGAGCTTCGCCCCATAGCGAAGCCTCGTTTGACAGTGAGGAAGCCATGCTGAGAGCGCACAATCTAACAGCATCCTATCGCGTGGAAAACCAATGGATCGATGCATTGAGAAATGTGAGCCTTGAAATCTATCCAGGCGAGACGCTAGGCGTCGTCGGCGAAAGCGGTTCGGGAAAATCAACGCTTGCCCTGGCTATCGTCCAGTACCTAAGCGCAAATGGTGCCGTACGTTCAGGATCAATCCATTTCGAGGGAGAGAGCGTTCTCGGCGTGTCTCGGCGAACACTGAGAACGCTTCGAAGAGGAAAGATCTCTCTCATTCCTCAAGATCCAATGGCGTCGCTTAATCCGTCCATTCGCGTAGGAGATCAGATTGCCGAAGTGCTTGGGCAACGGAACAGAAAACCCCGAACAGACGTGAAGAATCGCGTTGTTGAGCTTGTGACCCATGTCCGCATACCCGATCCCGATCACGTGATTCAACAGTACCCACATCAGCTCAGCGGCGGTATGCAGCAGCGGATTGTTATTGCCATGGCACTGGCTGCCAATCCGCGATTGCTCATTCTCGATGAGCCGACGACGGGATTGGATGTCACTACTGAAGCAGCCATTCTCGACCTCATTGCGGAGCTACTGTCTGAGGGCGGACGATCGGCTCTCTACATCTCTCACGATCTGGGCGTCGTGGCTCGGGTTTCTGACCGCATCGCCGTGCTCTATGCGGGCGAATTGCTCGAGATGGGACCTGTGAACCAAGTATTTCGTGAACCAGGACATCCCTATACTGTAGGCCTGCTGGCAAGCATTCCCCGATTCGGCATTACGGCGGAGGCCTGCGAGCTTCCGTCGATGGTGGGGACTATCCCTTCACCAGCGAACCTACCAACGGGATGCGTCTTCCGCCCCCGATGTCCTTTAGCCACAGACAAATGCACGCAGCAACCCGCGCTAAGCCTTGTGGATCCTGCCCATGTGGTTCGCTGCCACCATCATGATCATGTGATTGAGACACGAGATGCATTGTTTACTGATACGGTATCACGCACTCAGCCTTCCCATTCACCTCCCGTTCACCCGTCGCTTGAACTGCGAGACATCAGAACACAGTTTCCCATTCGACGATCCCTTCGCGAGTTCATTGCCAGGTCACCCAGGAAGTCTGTTCAGGCGGTCAATGGCGTCTCTCTGACTGTTCAGCCAGGAAACACCCTAGGCATCGTCGGAGAGAGTGGCAGCGGCAAGACAACACTGGCACGATCGATCCTTGGTCTGACGCCGCGGTCTGGGGGAGACATGTTTCTAGGGGAAGCTACACTGCCTGCATCGCTGGCCAGCCGTTCGCGAATCCATCTAAAGGAGATTCAGGCTGTATCCCAGAATCCTGATCAGGCTTTGAACCCTTACCTATCCATTGGCGTGTCTCTCAAGCGACAGATGGTGAGGCTGTCCAATCTGTCTCAAAGTGAAATTGTTGCCGCCACAAGAAACTTATTAGTCCAAGTCGGACTCACACCCGACTATGCCACACGGCTTCCTTCGCAACTGTCAGGCGGAGAGAAACAGCGGGTGGCGATCGCCCGCGCGATTGCTGCTGATTCAGGACTTGTTGTTTGTGATGAGGCCACGTCTTCGCTTGACGTATCCGTCCAAGCCCGAATTCTCAACTTGCTGGCCAGGCTGCAATCGGAAACGGGGCGCGCCTATGTCTTGATTACACATGACTTGGCCGTCGTCGCGCATCTCGCTGATCAGATAGCAGTGATGTATTTGGGCAAGCTGATGGAGATGGGGACGAGAGATCAGGTACTGTCTCCTCCCTACCACCCCTACACTGAGGCGCTGCTCTCATCCTATCCTGCCATTGATCACGACGCGCAACGGGAGCCCATTCGCTTGTCCGGTGAGGTTCCCAGCCCCGTTGACCTGCCAACAGGTTGTCCTTTCCATTCGCGATGTCCGCGATTCATCGGGTCGATCTGCCGCGATGTTACGCCGCCTTGT
>Ga0233437_1000959_pt1 | contig 57780 bp, 45 predicted proteins | sample SI_122_August201_FD_182714 | JGI IMG/M metagenome (GOLD analysis project Ga0233437, IMG submission 182714) | Seawater microbial communities from Saanich Inlet, British Columbia, Canada - SI_122_August2016_200_MG | ecosystem: Environmental > Aquatic > Marine > Inlet | place: Canada: British...
GTTTGCCCTCTGGCTTTTTTCGTTATCGCAGGCCATTCATCAGCATGCACGGCAACCGATCCCAGAGTCATCAGCGATAAAACCAGAATTTTTAACATCGTGTTCATTATGGTCTCCTTATTAGCCGGTAAAAAACTAATGAATTACCCCGCCGCAAGCGGCGGGGTATCAGAAAAGCATTCTTTACTGGATCCCGGCTTTCGCCAGGATAATATAACGCCGTAAGCGGCGGGGTATTGAATCCAAGCTTCGCAATAGACAAGTGCCAGGTTTGAATAAATTTTCCATTAAATAGCTAACTGCAAATTTCTTACCTAATAAATTGTTCTTTCCAGAGAACTAGACCTTTTGTTATTCTACCCCCTTTACCATTCTTTGAAACCGTCTTCCATCAATCCGAATCAAGAAACCGTGCTTTAGGGATATCCCCTGCAACAAAACTGGCAAAGAAAGAATCCGTTTTAATGCTTCTAAAGCCTACTTATACATTTATGCCGGCTATTTTACAACCACGCTGAAGTAAATGAGGAGCAGAAATAACTGCGCCGCTCATTTTCGCCATATCCGCACAGAGTACGCTGGCAAAGCACTATTTTGGGCCTGGTATAAAACTTGCTGAATATAGGGTGTCTTCTGAACTGAAACCGTTCATAAAAAGAGCAAACTATGATAAATAAAAAAACTTTAAAGTTGGGTTTGGTCATATTTCTGATTGGCTTGATTGGCCTCGTATTTTTCTTCGATTTACAACAATTTCTCACCTTGAATTATCTGAAGAGCCAGCAACAGATATTGGTCGATTACTATCACAGCAACACCGTTTTTACTATTGTCATCTATTTTGTTGTCTACGTTGTCGCAACTGCCCTGTCAATCCCTGGAGCTGCGGTACTCACCCTGTTTGGTGGTGCTCTGTTTGGTCTTCTCACCGGAACAATTATCATTTCCTTTGCCAGTACGCTGGGTGCTACATTAGCCTTTCTAACCTCTCGATTTTTATTGCGGGATTATGTGCAGACGAAGTTCGGGGATCATTTAGAAACAATCAACAAAGGTATTCAAAAAGAAGGGGAGTATTATCTGTTCACTTTACGTCTAATTCCCGTTTTCCCTTTTTTCCTGATTAATCTGGCCATGGGATTAACGCCCATTGCGCTTATTAAGTACTACCTTGTCAGTCAAATAGGGATGTTACCCGGAACCATCGTCTATGTTTTTGCAGGTACACAACTGGCGCAAATAGACTCTTTACAGGGCATCTTATCCCCCGGATTGCTGATTGCTTTCACACTTTTGGGTCTGTTTCCTCTAGTGACAAAAAAAGGAGTGTCTCTGATCAATGCAAGTCGACAGTTAAAAAAATTCATCAAACCCAAGCATTTTGATTATAATGTTGCTGTGGTTGGCGCCGGCTCTGCAGGTTTGATAACCGCTTACATTTCAGCAGCTATAAAAGCCAAAGTGGTTCTGATCGAAAAAGATAAGATGGGGGGCGATTGTCTCAATACGGGGTGCGTTCCCAGCAAAGCACTCATCCGTACAGCTAAAATGCTCTCTTATGCGAAACGTTCCCAGGATTTTGGCATACAGCAGGCGACTGTTGATTTTGATTTTAAGCAGGTGATGGAACGGGTCCAGAAGATAATTGAGAAAATTGAACCCCACGACTCTGTAGAACGATATGAAGAGCTTGGTGTAAACTGCCTCTCGGGTGAAGCCAGGATTCTGGATCCCTATCGCATCAAGGTGGAAGGCCGTATCATTACGACCCGGAATATTGTGATTGCAAGTGGGGCCTCTCCTTTTGTTCCCCCCATACCGGGGATTGATAAAATCAGCTACCTGACCAGTGATACGCTGTGGAACATACGCGAACTGCCGGCACGACTTGTGGTTTTGGGCGGAGGTCCTATAGGCTGCGAAATGGCTCAGGCCTTTGCCCGTTTTGGATCGAAGGTATCCCAGGTGGAAATGGCCCCTCAAATTTTGATCAGGGAAGATGAAGAGGTCGTCAACCTGGTCACAGAACGGTTTCAAAAAGAGAATATCGATGTTTTAACAGGTCACCGGGCCAAAGAGTTTATTCTGGAGGGAGAAGAGAAAGTGCTGCTTTGTGAATTTGAAGGCAGAGACGTGCGCATTCCCTTTGATGAAGTGATCGTTGCGGTTGGCCGCAAAGCCAATACGAAGGGTTTTGGACTGGAAGAGCTTGGCATTGAGCTGACAAAACCCGGCACCATTGAGGTTGACCCCTACCTGCGAACAAACTATCCCAATATTTATGTCTGCGGAGATGCCGCCGGCCCCTATCAATTTACCCATACTGCGACGCATCAGGCCTGGTATGCATCCGTTAATGCCCTGTTTCGCCCTTTTAAACAGTTTCGCGTTGATTATCGGGTGATCCCCTGGTGCACTTTCACCGATCCGGAAGTTGCCAGGGTCGGTTTAAACGAAAAGGACGCGCAGCAGAAAAATATTCCTTATGAAACAACTGTTTTTGAGTTGGAAGAGTCAGACCGTGCCATTGCTGACAGTGAAGATCATGGATTCCTGAAGGTCCTGACGGTTCCCGGGAAAGATAAAATTCTCGGCGTCACCATCGTGGGAGGTCATGCCGGGGACCTGATAGCTGAATTTGTACTGGCTATGAAACAGGGTTTGGGCCTGAATAAAATTCTCGGTACCATTCACATTTACCCCACTCTGGTTGAGGCAAACAAATCTGTTGCTGGAAACTGGAGAAAAAACCACGTTCCCGAAAAGGCACTTCGTTTTCTGGAAAAGTTTCACACCTGGCGAAGATAGGAGAAAAAATGCGACTCAGACATTTTTATTACCTGTTCGGATTGTTGTTTTTTGTTTTACTGGTCAAGCCTGCACAGGGATTTGACCACAGTCACCAAAAACTGGACAGCATTCTAAAAGAAGCTGTCGTGACGATCGGACCGAAAAGCCAGGTCCGTTATGCCACCCTTAAAGAAAATCCTCAAGTCCTGAATGAATACCTGAGTGAAATTGAAAAAGTTCCCCTTTCCCAGTACGAACAGTGGTCAGAACCGAAGCAGATCGCCTTCTTGATCAACGCCTATAATGCCCTGACCATCAAGCTGATCTTAAGCAAATATCCCGATCTGTCATCGATCAAGGATTTAGGCGGGTTTTTTTCCGGACCCTGGAAAATCGAGTTTTTTACTCTCTTCGGAGAAAAAAGACATCTGGATTACATCGAACATGGACTGTTAAGAAAACAGTTTACTGAGCCTCGCATTCATTTTGCGCTGGTTTGCGCCTCAATTGGTTGCCCTGCTTTGAGGAACGAAGCGTTTGTCGCGGAACGATTGGATTCCCAGCTAAACATTGCTATGAAACGCTTTCTCAGGGACAAGGATCGCAATTTTTTCAACCTTGAGACAAATACACTGGAAATCTCCTCGATTTTTAAATGGTTTAAGGGGGATTTTGTAAAAACGCAGGGATCGGTTAAGGCGTTTATCGCACCCTGGATAACAGATGATATCTACCTAAGACTGCGTATTCTCGACGAAGGGACGGACATTGACTATCTCGACTACGATTGGAACCTTAATGATGCCAAATAGGTAACAGAAAATTGGACCAGACAGACACAACTCTGGAAAGCAGCAACCAGTCACGGCGCATAAAAAGAGAAATCAAAACCACTGTCGTGATGATCAAACTCTTTTGCAGGAAGAAACACGCTGAAAAGGAGCTTTGCCCCGACTGTACGGATTTAATGAACTATACCCTGCGGCGAGTTGATAAATGCCGTTTTGCGCTGAATAAACCAACCTGCGCCAACTGCACCGTTCACTGTTTCAAACCTTTTTACCAGGAAAAAATCAGGCAGGTCATGGCGTTTTCCGGACCGCGAATGAGCTACCGACATCCGCTACTGACGATTTTCCATCTTCTGGATAAATTGCGAAAACCAGCTGCACAGATCCCTCACAAGAAAGCCAAAGATATTTGATCCAGGTGATTCCCAACCGGGTCGGAAAGGCCCCGTTCCGGTATCTTTTCATTGGATGTTAAACCAGAGGCGCTTGCAAAAAACATTTAAAGAAGATTATGATGATAGAGATAATGGCTTAAGGGTTCGGGAACGTAACTATTCACTAGATTTCCGGAAACAGTCTCCGTTGAGTTAAACAATGAGATTATTCTACACCAAGTCTACGAAACGAAGCTATTGAATTAAAACGATCATTTGGAATTTCTCTCTTTAATGGGCGGAGGAAAAATATAATGCGAGAACCTGGATTCAACACCAAAGCGATACACGGGAGTACGCCAAAACCCGACGTCCATCGCGCAATCCGTTTTCCAATCTATTCCGGAGTCGCTTATGATTTCGAAAGTGCGGAAAACATCGAAGGGGCGTTTACCGGTCGGATACCGGCACATATCTATTCCAGAAGCAGCAATCCCACAGTAGCGGCCTTTGAAAGTAAAATGACCTCATTGGAAAACGGACATGGTACCGTCGCACTGTCATCCGGGATGGCTGCAATCAGCAACACGCTCTTGAATCTTCTCGAAAAGGGTGACAATATTCTGGCTTCCAACTATCTGTTTGGCAACACGTACTCACTGTTTATGCATACCTTGCCGAATTTTGGGATTGAAACCCGGTTCGTGGACATTACCCGGCCGGATACAATTGAACAGGCGCTAGATGGCAGAACCCGGCTTATTTTTTTTGAAACCATATCCAATCCCCAAATGATCGTCCCGGATATTGTTGAACTGGTGGATATCGGGAAATCAAACAACCTAACGGTCATCGTTGATAGTTCTGTAACCTCACCCTATCTGTTTCAGGCGAGTGAATATGGTGCAGATATTGTGATTCACTCAACCACCAAATTTATTTCCGGGGGGGCGACCAGTGTCGGGGGTGCCATTATCGACCTGGGAAATGCCAATTGGAGCAACTTCCCCAGCCTGCAGAAATATCACCACCTGAAACAGGATGCGTTTCTGGCACGGCTGCGCAAGGAGGTCTATCGAAATTTTGGGTCCTGTATGTCTCCCCAGGCTGCCCATTTTCAAAGCCTTGGCCTGGAAACACTTTCGTTGAGAGTGGAAAAAAGTTGTGCCAACGCCATGACAGTTGCTAAATTCCTGGAGCAAAAACAAGACGTCACCACGGTCTTTTATCCCGGACTCGATTCATCTCCCTTTCATGAAATCGCTCAAAAACAGTTTAATGGACATTTTGGCGGAATTTTGAGCTTCGAATTGGAGAATAAAGAAACATCCTTTAAATTTATCAATGCACTCAAACTTATTCGCTGCGCAACGAATTTAAATGACAATGTTTCTTTGATTATCCATCCGGCGTCGACTATCTATGCCGATTTCACCCCGGAACAGACAAGCGAAATGGGCATCACTGACAAACTCATAAGGTTGTCTGTTGGAATTGAAGATGTTGAAGACTTGCTCTACGACATCGATCAGGCATTGCGCTGTGTTGCATAAACGACTGATAACAGTGAAATAAGGGGACCAGCAAGCACAAATAAACTTCGCCCCCCACACAATATTAAAACAGGAGAGCAGTGTGGACTATAGTGATGAACAAATTGAGCGGTATAGCCGCCATATCATTTTAAAAGAGGTCGGCCTGGAAGGCCAAATGAAAATCTCACAAGCGAAGGTCCTCGTGATAGGCGCTGGTGGTCTGGGATCTCCGGTCCTTTTGTATCTGGCAGCTGCCGGAATCGGCAAAATCGGGATTGCGGACAATGATGTGCTCGACATCAGCAACCTGCAAAGGCAGGTGATCCATTCAACTCCTGACTTGAACAGGCCGAAAGTCGATTCGGCCAAAGATAGAATAAACGCTCTCAATCCTGACGTGCTGGTAGAAGCCATCAATGGATCGATAACAGCTGATAATATTCTGGGGATTATAGAAAATTATGACTTCGTGATTGACGGGACCGATAATTTTGCCTCCAAGTTTTTGATCAACGATGCCTGCGTGATAGCTGGTAAACCGTTTTCTCATGGCGGTATCTTGCGGTTTCATGGTCAGACACTTACGGTGGTTCCCCCTGAATCAGCCTGTTATCGCTGCGTCTTTATAGAACCACCGCCACCGGATTCGGTCCCAACCTGCAGCCAGGCAGGGGTTTTAGGCGTCATGGCGGGTGTCCTGGGCACTTTACAGGCCAACGAGTGTCTAAAGTATATTCTGAATCAGGGCGATCTGCTGACGAATAGACTCTTGATATTTGATGCACTCAAGACAAGTTTCACCGATGTGAAACTGAAAAAAAATCCCAAATGCCCCGTATGTGGCGAAAATCCGACCATTAAGAGCTTAACAGACTATGAACAGGCTATCTGTGATATTAAGTCCTGACACTTCTGAACGGTCCAGGTCATCTAAGGCGACATGCCCATATTCGGCGCAACGCTGAATGAGCAGAAAAGATGAAAATCTCAAAAGCGATCGTCGCAGAAATATTAAAGCAGGCGCAGACAGAGGCCCCGATCGAGTCCTGTGGTTACCTTGCAGGAAACAACAATCAGGTTCATAAATTCTTCCGGATGAAGAATGTCGACCAGAGTCCGGAGCATTATTCCTTTGACCCGCAAGAGCAGTTTAAAATATTAATGGAGGCCCGGGAGAAAAAACTGGATCTGATTGCGGTGTACCATAGTCACCCGCAAACTCCTGCCAGGCCATCCAAAGAAGATATACGGCTGGCTTACGATTCTCAGATCAGCTATGTCATAATTTCCTTAATAAATGACCCTCCCGATATTAAATCATTCAAAATAAAGGGCGGAATCGTCAATCCGGAAGTTTTGGAAATCATATGAAATTTTACCAGCTACCACAGAATTTGCCCGCAGAAATTAATTTATTAGAGGCGGCCATTGCTGATTTTAGAAAGGGCCAAATCCATCCGATCAAATTTCGCGCCTTGCGAGTCCCGTTTGGTATTTACGAGCAGAGAGAACAAAACACATTTATGATTCGAATCAGAGCGACCGCAGGCGGGGCAACGCCTGAGCAGTTAATCCGTGTGGCCAGCCTGGCCAGAGAGTATGGTAAGCCCATTATTCACCTGACAACCCGCCAGGAAATGCAGCTGCACGATATCAAACTTGATGATGCACCCCTGATTATGCGGGAGCTGGTGAAAGTCGGACTTTCCTGTAGGGGCGGCGGTGGCAATACAATCCGTAACGTGATGGCCTCCTTCGATTCGGGAATCAATCCTTTTGAGGTGTTTGATGTGACACCCCACGCCATTGCTCTGAGTAGTCACCTGCTCAGTGACTCTGACTCGTGGAATCTACCCAGGAAGTTTAAAATCTGTTTCTCAAATTCAGCTCAGGATCACACTCTGGCAGTCTTCAACGACCTGGGATTTATCGCCAGACTCAAACACGGAAAAAGGGGGTTTCAAGTTTGGGTCGCAGGCGGCATGGGCTGCAGGCCCCGATTAGGCAGACTTTTGCACGATTTCATTCACGAAGATAAAGTCCTGCACGTTTATTTAGCCATTAAGCAACTGTTCTATGCTCACGGCAACAGAAAAAACAAAAACTCCAACCGCTTGAGGTTCTTATGGGATGAGTTGGGAGAAGATAGATTTCTGGAAATTTATCGGTGCGAGTTTGATCAGGTTGAAAGCGGCTCTGAGCTCAGTTTGAAATTGGAAGAGGTGGAAAATGGTAGGAATGTGAAAAACCTCACTCCGATCCCTGTCTCTGGTAACAGCTTTGAGACATGGAAAGGAAGATTTGTCTCCGCTCAAAAGCAACCGGGGTTAAAAAGTATTCAAATTCCCTTTAACCGAGGCGATATCAGTGCCGATGATGCGATAACCCTGGGCCGTCTGTTGACCTCCTTCGGCAGTAATGTGCTGCGCTTTACAACACGCCAGAATATTCAGCTTCGAAACATTCCCCAGGAATTTCTGGGTCACATATTTAAAACGGTTTTACAACTCGACACTTTGTCTGCCAGCCCGGGCATCGTTGGCAACCTCATTTCATGTAAGGGGGCAAAAACGTGCACAGCCGGGATTTGCTTTTCCCAGGATGCCGCTCAAGCGATTCAGCAAAAACTGACTCATTCCGGTTCAGAGTTGGAGCTGCCAGACGAACTGAACATCAATATTTCGGGTTGCCCAAATTCTTGTGGACAACACCATGCCGCCGATCTGGGTTTCTCCGGCAAAGTAGCCAGAAAAAATGGCAGGACGTTCCCGGCATATTGGGTCTATGGTGGTGCAAGCCCTAACTCCACGGCACCTCGCTTTGCAGAAAAGACAAGTTGGGTTCCGGCCAAGGCGCTGCCGTCAGCCATCCAGGATATACTGGAAAAATACAATACTCAAAAAACAGGGTATCCCCATTTCGCCGAATATTTTATTAACGGAGGGCAGAAAGACATCTTCAATATATGCGAGAAATACCAGCGAGAGATGCCCACTTTTACTGAAAATAGTGACTATTACACCGATTGGGGTACCAGAACGCCTTTTACGACGGTTCATCTGGGCCATGGTGAATGCTCGGCAGGTGTCTATGACATGATTGAAGTCGAGATGGAAGCCATTCAATTGAACCAGCAAAAAGCTTCTGCTTTGAAAACCGGAGATGAACTTCAAGCAACCCTGTGGGACATTGTCTATTCAGCAGCCAATATGTTGTTGATCACACGGGGAGTTGATCCAGGGACCGAAGATGAGGTTTTTGGAGAATATTTCAACCACTTCTTTGATACCAATCTGATATCTGAATCATACAAAGGGATTGTAATTGCTGCACAAGGAAAGAATTTAACCTTGTTAGAGCAACAAAAAGAGAGGGTTTACGAACTCGGTGATATCATGATCCAGTTGTACCACAAAATGGATAACTCGATGCGATTCCCGGGCGAGCATGAAAGCAACTCCGCTGCCGCTGCTGAAAACCTTGCAGCTGTTCCATTAGCAACAAAAGACAATCAAATTGACAAGACCAGAGATCTCAGGGGAGTCGCCTGTCCCATGAATTTTGTGAAAACCAAAGTGGAACTCGCGGGTATGTCATCGGCGCAGGTCCTGGAAATCTTATTGGACGATGGCGAACCCATTGATAATGTCCCACGGTCTGTCATCAGCGAAGGGCACACTATCCTGTCACAGGAAAAGACCGACGACTATTGGACCGTGGTGATCAAGAAAGTGTAGTAAAGTGGCCGCTTTGATAACGGAATTGATAGACATTGCCTTCGTTGTAACGCCTGATGAACCTGAAACATCCATTATTTGTCGATTTTAAACTCGGTATGCGATCCGAGGGGGAATACGGTTATCGTTTAGATGACGGGCCTTATTTCATCACATGGCCATTGGTGTATGTCCTGAAAAAAACAGGTGTGACCCCAAATCAAATCTGTCTTTTGTCATTTTTATCAGGCACTGTTTTTCTTGCAGGGTTACTGCAAAATTATCCCCTCACCAATCATTACCTGCTGATTCTTCTTTTGGGGCTGAGAATCCTTTTCGATTGTATTGATGGCCAGCATGCGCGCTACTCCAGACAAACCACAAATTTGGGAGCGCTCTACGATCTCGCTGCTGATTTTGTTTTTACCGTACTTCTTTTTATTACCCTTACTTACCTTTTAATCGTTCAAAATAGAGTTGAACCGCTTCTGGCCATCCTGATCTGCCTGATTGCTTTTTTATCATTCGTTGTAACCGCGACTGTCCACTCCTATTTAGTACTCTTACAAGAGTCAACTGAACTCCCCCCATTGGTGATTAAGGAAAGGTTTATGAGTAGCCTGCCAGACGATTGTCCTCAAAGCCCTGCTTACACAAGAAAACTGAACTTGTTTAATAGATTGTTTGGTGTGACCTGGCGTCCGGTGTCATTGGTTGTGACGTCTGTTCTGAGGAAAAACATCCCGCAAAAAAACATGGTATTTTTGCTCCATTCCCTTTCACTGACTGAATACGGAATGCACCTGGTGATTTTGTGGGTTATCGTGCTGACCGGATCCCCACTGCTCTATTTTTTGATATTTGAGATAATACTCTTTGGACTCACGATCATTTTATTGTCACCCTATATTCAAGTCAGGACAACCGTAAATTGAACATAGGCTATCAGCCTCAGACCCGTAACACTCAAATTCAAGTTATAAAAATTAGAATCCGATTGTAACTATTCACCATATTTCTAGAGCCGAGGGGATTATGATACAAAACGATGGAAAACAGGACGTTTTCCCAACGCGTTTCTGACGAAACACTTGGCTCCAAGGATGGATTCATATGTGTTTTGAATCATGGTCCCCTTGGCGGAGGGTGAACTGAATGGATACATCCGATTTTAGAATTGTAATGACCATCGCTCAAAAAATAACCCCCAACCATATTGCCTGTATTCAACATCCGACACGTCCATACCCAACCCCGCAAGAATCTAGTTATTTAGTTACTTAAAGACGTCCCCCTTTTATTGGATATCCCCTTTTATCTTGACACGAAAAAGTTGATTTCTTATCATCTATCATCTCAATTCGATAATTCGGACAAAAAAGGGAAGAACAATGACTGACGAAGCACTAGCAAAAGCGATTAATCTGCCATGTTGGAGCGGACCTGTTTCTCCACAGCCACTCGGTGGAGGTATTACCAATTTAAATTATGTCGTCGAGGACGGCGGGAAAAAGTATGTTGCGCGCATTGCTGACGATATTGTTCTTCATCAGATCATGCGTTTTAACGAACTGGCAGGAAGTAGGGCAGCCAGCGAAAGCGGCATTTCGCCTCAAGTTATATTTGCGGAGCATGGCGCGTTAGTGATTGAATTTATTGAGGGCAAAACCCTTGCCAACGAAGATATTCAAAAACGGGAGACTCTTGAGCGAATACTACCCATCATAAAAATTTGTCATCAGGATGTGAAAAAGTATTTAAGGGGTCCGGTTCTCTCATTCTGGGTCTTTCATGTGGTTAATGATTATGCCCTGACCTTAAAAAATGCCAACAGCCGTATGCTACCAGAACTGCCCCGACTTCTGACAGCTGCCACTCAATTGGAAAAAGCGGTTGGCGCCATCGACATTGTCTACGGACACAACGATTTGCTGGCGGGGAACTTTATTGACGACGGATCAAAGATATGGCTTATCGATTGGGACTATGCCGGGTTCAACAGTCCTCTTTTTGATCTCGGAGGAATTGCTTCGAACTGTGAGTTAAGTTTGGCGGATGAAGAGTGGTTATTGGAAAACTATTTTGAAAAACCTCTTCATAATGAATTGAGACATCAGTATTTTGCCATGAAATGTGCTTCTCTGATGCGGGAATCCATGTGGAGCATGGTATCCGAAATCTATTCAACCATTGACTTTGACTACCCTAAATACACCGAGTCAAATTTAAAGGCTTTTGATGAAAAGTTTGAAATATTTTTGTCAATGTAAAGTATCTGGTGCTTTGATTAAGGGTCGGCTCAGAAATTAGTTCACATTCTGTTTGCAAAATGTCCAGTGCTTTTAGGACTTTTGAAAACAGATTATGTGAAGTTATTTATGAACGATCCCTAAGGGTCGGCTCAGAAATTAGTTCACATTCTGTTTGCAAAATGTCCAGTGCTTTTAGGACTTTTGAAAACAGATTATGTGAAGTTATTTATGAACGATCCCTAAGGGTCGGCTCAGAAATTAGTCAAGTGTTTCGCCAGAAACACGTTGCGGTCACATTCTGTTTGCAAAATGTCCAGTGCTTTTAGGACTTTTGAAAACAGATTATGTGAAGTTATTTATGAACGATCCCTAAGGGTCGGCTCAGAAATTAGTCAAGTGTTTCGCCAGAAACACGTTGCGGTCACATTCTGTTTGCAAAATGTTCCAAGGGTCGGCTAAAAGGCTAGTTCACATTCTGTTTGTAAAATGTCCAGTTTTTAGGACTTTTACAAACAGATTAAGCGAATTTGCCTTTTAACGATCCCTATGAAAACAGATTATGTGAAGTTATTTATGAACGATCCCTAAGGGTCGGCATGGCCCACAGATTGAGATATTGCAATATGACCTTACCTGAAGCGACTTGGGTCCACTTACATCAATATTTATTTGAATAGCAGCAATAAATAATGTTTGGAATTTTGCAGGATTTATGTTCTTCTACAACAGGATAAGACTTCATCCCAGGTTGGGGGTACCCTGAGAAACCTAAATAACGGCCAGGACTTATGAGTTCAACAAATACAGATAAGCAGGTTCTTGACGCGCTGCGCATCGTGATGGATCCGGAGATGGGTGTCAATGTGGTTGATCTGGGCCTGGTAGAGTCCCTGAATATCGCAGGTTCGACTGTTTCGGTGTCTCTGGGAATGACCAGCCCCGCCTGCCCGGTGACTCCGCTGATCTGCCGCAACGCAAAAGAAGCCCTGCTCAACACAGAGGGGATCGAAACCGCAGAAGTGAGCGTGGCCGAGAACTTTAAATGGACTCCAGACCGAATGACACCTTTTGCCAGACAAATGCTGGGAGCAAAGCCGGAAGATATGGTCTTTACACCAGGCCAGGCAACAGAACCGTTAACAGCCGGTTTTAAAATCAGTGAAAAAACTGCCTGGCACAGAATACCGTTCCTGGCATTCGCAATGATTTGTCTGGTCTGTGGTCTTTGGGCCGGTTTGGTGAGATTGGGGTGGGAATGGCCTTTGGTCAAGTGGTATTGGTTGGTTGTACACGGACCGATGATGGTCGGGGGTTTCCTGGGTACCGTGATTGGCCTCGAAAGAGCCGTTGGCCTGGGAAAGAAATGGGCGACTCTGGCACCACTTGCTGCCGCATTGGGTGCGGTTAGCTTTCTTGTGATTGAATCCCAGCCTTTTACTGCAGCCCTGATTTCTATCGGAAGTCTCTTTTTATCGATTATATTCATGTCGATTTTGCGGAACCATCTGAATCTGGCCACCTTAACCATGACGCTTGCAGCTGTTTGCTGGCTGATCGGCAACCTCTTATGGTTGTCCCATAGTATTATCTTCCTGGTTGTTCCGTGGTGGATCGCTTTTCTGGTTTTAACCATCGCAGGTGAACGACTGGAACTAAACCAGTTCTTAGTCCCCACAAAACCCACTTTGGCGAGCTTTATCTGCTGTTCTGCCGTCATTCTAGCCGGATGTGTCGTGTCGGTTCAGAATTACGATCTGGGGTCAAGAATCCTTGCAGCGGGCCTGTTTGCTATCGCCATCTGGCTCTGGATTCATGATATCGCACGACGCACAGTCAAACAGCAAGGGCTGACACGATTTACAGCGGTTTCACTTTTGATGGGATATTTCTGGCTGGTGGTTGCCGGAATCATCGGTGTCTATTATGGGAACCAGGGAGCAGGAGTCATTTACGATGCTTTTATACACAGCGTATTCATCGGATTTGTTTTTTCCATGATATTTGGTCATGCCCCGATTATATTCCCCTCGGTATTGAACAGACCCCTTAATTATCACAGCAGTTTTTACATTCATCTGGTCATGCTGCATATTGGACTGGTTTTACGGCTCATCGGGAATTTTGGAGATGGATGGGAGATCAGACTATGGGGAGGACTGATCAGCACAGCGGCTGTAGCTCTATTTATTCTCAACACCGTTCGCTCAATATTGTTTTCGACCAGGGGATCCCAGACATCTACTCCTTAGTAGATACCCTTTATTCCAGCAACAGAGGATCCAGGACATTCCATTTTACAATCAAAAACAGATAGGCCCCCAGGATTATCATACAGACAATGATCATCACTGTTATTTCTAATATAAAGCGTATCGATCTGTATCTTTGTTCTTTAAGATCAAAAATTATTTCTGACGCACCTAAAACGGTGCCAGGTTCAATTTTGCTCTGATCCGTTTTTTCATGACACTGCTGACACCGTTCGTCAGCAAGGTACGGCGAAACGTACCGAAACCGGGTATTGCTGATCCAGTCTTCCTTCCTTTTACCAGTTTCAAGGACCTGCCTGATGACTCCGTCCGTCTCTTGATCATCTTCCTTTGTGCCATGCTGTTTTTCCACAACCGGGCTGCGAATTAACCGAAATTTGAATTGGGTTTTGGTTTGATACTTTTTGATTAACTTTCGTATTGTTTCCGGCTTGCCCGTGGCAATCATCGTAGAAAGCAAACCTTCTCTGATAATTTCTGACAATTCCATGGATTTTACCCGGGCCGCTTCGACGTCTCTCTTATAAAAGCGATAGGGTAGAAATACTGAAAACAGCACCGTAATCACAAATGTGACAATCATGAATGCCCAAATTAATCTCTTTTTAAGGCCTGGTTTTATCATTGAACCGTTCAGATTTTCCATACTTTTGTCCTGCTCTCTCTGTCATATTTTATTTGATCTTTTAATAACCCCATAGAAATTGTTGAATCCAGACATCAAAGTACGCAGCTGGATTTCGGATTTGTTAGCCTTAGATGTAGCACGCAAATTCAACTTTGCCAATAAATATATACGGGAAACAGGATATGGAAACCGGCAGACAGGTCATGAAAAAGCGACTTGAGGGAGAGGGCAAGTATGAGTGCACAGTAGAAGACAGGTCAGACTTCGATCAGATTATTAGAAGGTTAAGCTCTAGCAGACAATTCACCGCTTTGAGGGCCTGATGACGGCGATGCCTGCGGTGAACTTCTGCTATGATAATACGGGTCAATCAAGCCTTGAAGGCCTCATAACCCTCCAGAACATCCCTGCGATTGATGGCGGCTACCGGGCAGGCAGAACGAAGCACAACCTCTTCGACCGTACTTCCAAGGACCTCCTTCGGCTGAAAGATGCTGCCTGTATGATGTGCCATGGCAATCAGATCAATTTCTTTTTCACGGGCGTACTTTAAGATTTCCATATAGGGAATTCCTTCCCAGACCACGGTTTCGAAATTGTCATATCCTCCCATTTCCGAGACATACATACCCTTCATTTTATCTCGGGCATTCTCGATTTTTTGTTCAACCTCTATCTGGGAGGGTATTTTTCCGAACTGCTGGCCGGTTATATCAACACCGTGAAAGATGTGTAGTTTACATTTGTTCTCTTTGGCAAATTTCAGCGCAAACCGAAAAGCGGGCATGGATGACTTGGTCAGATCCGTACCGAAGAGAATATTTTTCACATCCCAGAGGTTTGATTTATAGGGCCGGCTGACTATCAGAACAGGGCAGGTAGCTGCCTTGGTAACCTTCTGCAATGTATCACCGGTTACATTCCGATAGCGTACGGCATCTGAATCGATGATCTGTTTATGGGCTCCCAAAATCAGCAGGTCGATTCCCTCTTTTTTGATTTTTCTCAGAATTTCCCTGTCAGGCGACCCAACCGTGCTCTTGACTTCTACATTTTGATACTGATCCAGATATTCGGCGTAGGTTGTCTTGATCTCCTTGGTAACAACTTCATCGTAGGCCTCACTGTAGGCCTCTTTCTCGCCGGTTTTGACGTCAATGACATATTGACTGAACCCGCGACTGGGCGTACCGAAAACATGGAAGACAAAAAGCTTGGCGTTGTATTTCATCGCCATATCAAACGCATAGTCAGCTGCATAGTCGCAGTCGGGCGTCATCGTTGTTGCGAAAAGTATTTTTTTAAACATTTTGTCCCTTTATGGTTTCCGTTTTATATTTGCAATTTTTTGAGCAGAGGTCTTAATGAATTCCGGATTTTAGAGCCAAAAAAGAATGAACTAAGCATCAATCAAGATCTCAGATATATCTATATCAATCTTCATCGTCATCGTCCAACTTGAATTGATCCGGGACAATGGCCATATCAACCAGAATCGGCTTCAGGAAGCTCCAACGGATGTCCAGTTTGTAGACTTTAGCCATATCCCGGATAGCGTCCCAGCAGTTATGGCAGGGGGAAATTACAAGTTTACAATCGGTTGCGAGGATCTGGTCCATCTTGACCTTCAATCCGACATTCCGCTCATGGTGGTACTTTCCGATTCCGTTGAATCCGCCACCGCCGCCGCAACAATAGTTATGCTGACCATTGGGTGTCATTTCACGAAAGTCCTCAGCGATATAACCCATGATTTCTCGGGTAATCTCCCCCAGACCGCCGTTTCGAACGTAATTACAAGAGTCCTGCAGTGTAACAGGCTCCTTGATCTTCTTGGAAGGATCCAGTTTTAATTTTCCGGTTCTCAAGGCTTCCGCCACCCATTCCACGTAGTGTATGCTTTCCACCGGCGGTTGTCCTGATTCAAGTCCTGCCCAGTATGGTCCTTCAATGACGGTAGCACGATGGGCATGCCCACATTCCGTTCCGATCATTCGCTTAGGCTTTAACCGGTTCATCGCGTCGTATACGTTCTCAACCTGTGCTTTACAGGATGCCCAGTCACCGGCAAACATACTGAGGCTGGTCTGCTCCCAACCGACGCTGGGGACGGTCCAGTTTTCGCCGGCCAGGTTGAACAAAATAGCGGCTTCAGTGATATCCTCCGGATAGTGTTTGGCTTCGCGGGCATTCAGTGTATACATAATATCCGCATTTTCCTTGTCTACCGGGATCGACATGTTCTTGTACTCGTCCATGATGCCCTCTTCTTCGAACTCGACCGTATCGACCCAGTCTTCGGTAGTGACATCCATCTGTGCCTTATATACACGGTGCATACCGGAGCCGATCTTCATTTCCCAGGGGACAAATCCCTGTGAGAAACAGAGACCTCGGACGTAGCCGAACATAATCCCCATATCGATACCCATGGGACAATATACGCCACAGCGCGTACAGCATGAACATTTACTCCAGGCGGTGTCCATGGTCATGCGCATAAATTCGTTGTCGACCTTTCCCTTTTTCTTGACCATCACGCCGAGGGTCTGGTGGATCTTATAAGAAGGTACTTGAGTTGGATCTTTGTCATTGGCGGTGTACAGAAAACAGCTGTCGGCACACATACCACAGTGGGCACAGATCTCCAACCATGTTTTTAATCGTGATTTCAGTGAACCCTGGATGGTGGCCCATAGTTTCTCCTGATCCACATCAAGTTCTTCCATCTCTTGATAGTACTGCTTCCCGCCCGCATCGGCCATCAAGGCTTTAAGATCCTCTTTGGTATCGATGGTTTTTCTATTGCAAAGTGTGCCTTCTGCCATAAGATTCTACCTTTTGCTGAATAATCGTGATTACGTCAGGGTCGGCTCAAAAATTACTTGGCTTTCTGTCGGCAAAATGTCCAGTCTTTTGGGGACTTTTGCGGACAGTTTATGCCAAGTTATTTTTGTACGATCCCTTACCAGGACATGCTGGTTCCTTTCATTCCACCGCGTTTGATACCGTAGTCCATTCCCAGTTGCATGCGGGACATGAAAAAGAGAACGAAGTGGGACAGTTTCGTAAACGGTATGGCCACCAGCATTATTTCTCCCGACAGGATATGTAAGATGAGCCACAATTTGTATTCGAAAATCTGGTGATACGCTATGAAGCCAGTAATAAAAGGAGCAACTGCTATCGCCAGAATCAGGTAGTCGTACGCGGTAGTGATAATCCTGACCTCCGGCAGAACAAGTCTTCTGATGATAAACATCCCCACTGCAATCAGTACAAAAATAGTTAACACATCCCCCGTGCCGGAGGGAATAGTGAACAGGCTGATCCCCCATTTACGCTCCAGGATATAGTTGTGCGCTGGAAGAAAAATTGCTGAGATCAACAGTGAAAGATGAAAACCAAAAGTGATAATGGTAAACACCGGATGGGATCTCCATCCACGGGTGCCGAATGGGACCACCCAGAAGAAAATGGATCTGATAGCCCCCTTGATTCCAAAGGAAACATTGGTGCGGTAGGCGACCCTGTCCGCCTGCCAGTTCAAGCCCCTGAAGTACCAAACGGTTCTGTATATCAGGCCGATAAAAAATATCCCGAAAGCCAACCAGGCTAAAGGTCCGGTTACGAACTCATACATGTCCCGCTCCAAATAAGATTAAGTATCAAAAATAGAAAACCCAGCCCGTTTAATCGTCGTCGCGTTCCATCAGGAACCCCGCGTACGCCAGGATTGCAAACAGAGACAGCCCCATCAGCAGATAAGTGATGCTTTTGGTATGAAGCATAAAATCCTGAAGTGTATAGAATATAGTGTCCATGGCCTACCTGTCTGTTTAATGGGTTGTTTTATAATCCTTGTGCTCGTAAAGTATCGGCATTTTTGAGACAATAAATCTAAAGAGAGATACACCAACGGTCACCAGAAATACGGTAATCACAATTTCCATCCAGCTGGGGAAATACCGGTCAGCGCTGGGCAGATGCCAGTTAAAGGCAATCACCGAGACATTGAGCCTGTTGATTATGATCCCAAGCACAGCCAAAGCAGAGGTCCATTTTATCAGGGTGATTTTCTTCTCCCTGGCTCCCACGGCATACAGCACACTTGGCAGGGCCACAAACCCAATCAGTTCCACCAGATACCACGCACCATAACCGGTGAGCAGGTAATGCCAGTTGTTATCGGCAGAAATTCCAAAGACCTTGATGATAAAATATCCGGCCAGAACCAGTGAAGCAGCTTTCGCAAAACCCAGTGTCACACCGTTTTTCTCGTCCAGATGGGTCTGGTCCATCTTGTGGGAAAAAAAGCGGTAAGAGAGCGTACTCTCAAAAATGACCATGGAAAGCCCGGCGACTATGGCTGTAATAAAAAAGTAAATTGGTAAATAGGCCGAATACCAGAGCGGATGTAATTTCGAAGGTGCTATCAGAAACAGGGCCCCCAGAGAAGACTGGTGCAGGGTCGAGAGCACCACCCCAAAGATGGTCAGCACCAGTGTTAGCTTGTAGACCACATTTCTAACGGTTCTGAACCCCAGCCATTCCAAGGCTGCTGGAGAAAACTCCAGAAACAGCACAGTCAGATAGAGCGCCACACACAGCGCAACTTCAAACAACAGGGAGGTGGTACCCTGTGAGACGACAAACGGATATGGCAGGCGCCAGGGTCGACCCAGATCGTACAGCAGGGCAACCACTACCAGAGAATATCCCAGAAAACCTGTCAGTATCGCAGGTCGAACCGCCGAGTGATATTTCTTCATCCCGAACAGGTAAACGGCTGAAGACGTCACGAAACCGCCTGCTGCCAAAGCGACTCCAACCAGCAGGTCAAAACCGATCCAGATACCCCAGGGATTGTAATCAGTAAGATTCGTCGTTGCACCGAGTCCCTGGGTAAACCGCAGGATGGAAACAACGAGTCCAACGACTAGAATAATCCCGGTTAGAATATTACCCGGGGTCATTAGCGAACTGCTTCTTTCAACGGTTAGCTCGTCAGTCATGTATTTTCCTTTTTAGTATTTTATTGCTTCTCTTCAGCATCTGGTTTTTCAGGTTCAGCATCCGGCTTTTCAACTTCTGCAAGAGCCTTTTTCACAGCATTTTCGATCTCTTTTTTCTTCACACGTTCAGCCTTATGCAGCGCCGCTTTAGTTTTTTCCTCTGCCGCAGCTCCGGTCTTCTCCACTGCAGCCGCTACAGCTGCCGCCTGCTCTTCCCTGGATACTTTCTGTCTGCGCTTGGTCATCGCATAAGCCCCTGTCAGGAAAACCGGCCATAGTCCGACAACAATGGGGACCGCTGAGAGGGTGCCTGCGGTATATTCGATCGCCGGTTTAGTGCCCAGATGTTCGTTGAGTCCGATCTCTTCAAAAGGGGCTGCAGATATATAAAGCCAGTTGGTACCCCCCATTTCGTTTTCGCCGTAAATATGATCGACGTACTGTCCTGGATTGTCACTGATTCGGGCACGCGCGATTTTCAAGAGGTCCGACCGTTTCCCATAATTCAGCGCTTCGGTAGGGCACGACTCCACGCAACCCGGTAGCAGTCCCTTTGATATTCTCGGATAACACAAAGTACATTTGGTAACACGCGGAGTCAGGACTTCTTCATATTCATACGCCGGAATTTCAAACGGACAGGCGATCATACAATATCGACACCCCACACAGATGGAGGCATCATACACAACCGCTCCGCTGGGTGTTTTCTTAAACGCCTTGACGAAGCAGGCAGCTGCACAGGCTGGTTCAAGACAATGGTTACATTGAATTTTGCTAAATTTTTCCCCTCCAGACCCCTCTGGAGCGCCGTAGTTGTTTACCACAGTAAAGGTCTTGTGGTCCGTCCTCCGCTTCTCCTTGAGAAGCGACAGATCTTCAAACGGTTTTTCAGGAGCCGGCAATTCGTTGACGGTATTACACCCTTTTTCGCATTTTCGGCATCCAATACAAAGCTTGCTGTCGTACAATACGCCCTGACTATCGGGATAGCCCTCAAAATGTTGGTTAGATGCACCAACGGCAGTTGTTCCAGCAACAATCGCTAAATTTGCTGCACCTGCCCACTTGAGAAATGATCGTCTCGATACTGACATAAAATATCCTTGATAAAGTCAACGAGTTCAGTGAGTAAAAGAACGCGAATCCGCTAAAAAAGTGGTTTTGTCATTTTTCTTTGTGACATGCTGTACAGTCATCAGAAACCGGTTTTTCGATTTCCATTTTTTCATGACATTCAAAACATTGCCTATGATACGCAGCCTTGGTTCCCGGAACACGGCCATCCTGCTCACCCTCGGCTGAAGCATGGCAACTGATACATTTCGGCGGATTGGAAACGTCCGGACTGTTGTGGTGGCAACTCTGACAAATAGCATCTTTTCCCTGGTGGAAGTTTTTTGCCAGCGCATTGCCCGTAATTTTCTCCATCATCGATTTGATAATCTTGCGATGCTGAAAAGTGACCCCTTGATATTGATCAGATATGACGTCAATAACCACCTCTTCAGGTACGGTGTTGTAGTCAATCCGTGGTTCTCCAATTGGTGGCAGTCGATAATGTTTTGCCAAGAGCTCTTTCCCGGCAGTCTTATCTTTCTTTATTTGCTCAATCGAGATGGAATGACAGGACTGACATGACTGTCCATCTGAGACATGTTTTTCGGGCTCGATTAATGAGTGGCAGCCGGCGCAGTCTTTGGCCTGTTGTTTCTTTAGCTCATGACAACCGATACAACTCCGTTCAGATCCAACCTTATGCATCGCCTGAGCAAGAGTCACCCAACCGCCTTCCTTTGAACCCTTTAAATCGTGGCAACTTTCACAGGAATTCAACGTCTCATGATGACAGTCGCTACAGGTAAAAACCTTTTCTTCATGTTGCTGATGGTTAAAAATAACCGGATTCATCATCTGGCTGGTGATGGTGTCAAAAGACTTGAGAAAGGTCAGGTCCGGTTGATTGCGATCACGACGTGGGATTTTGTCTAGTTTGGCGATCTGCTTCAGCAGTAGTTCGTCATGACATCCAGCACATTTATTGTTCGCCACTGCCTTATTCTCAATTTTTTCCTTCGATTTTTTGTCCTGGTGGCAGCTGATACACTGCTCGTGTGCCGCTGCTTTATACGTCTGCGCCTTTGTCAGGGTTGGATCCTTGTGGCAGGCACGGCAAGAGTCTTCCTTGCCCTTTACATATGGGATTTTATTATTCTCTGCATCTACAATGTGATGGCAGCTTTCACACTTATTCTCAGCGGCCACGATGTGACGATGGTGCATTGATGAATCAAAATTAATTACTTCCTGGGCTGCAATGACCTTAGGCTTTAATTGATGACACTCCCCACATTCCACAGGCCCCGTTTCCAGATCTTCAGCAGCCCTTTCTTCATGGCAGTTGATACAATTCGTATGATAAATATCCAGTGATGTTTCCTGGTCGATCTCTGCTGTTCTCTGGAATTTTAAAACCAGTTTGTCGTCCTTGGTCTGATGACAGGTCGAACAATCCTTTCCCTGTTTTTCCAACACATCGGTATGCTTGTCATGGGGAAATGACACCGCTGCCTTTTCAAGATCCCCAAATATCTTCATTGAATCGATGACAATAATATCTGCACGGGTTTTGCGCGTATCCATCTTCTGATGAGAGGCTGCATAAAGAGTGGATAGAGTAAAACAGACACCCAATAAGGCCGTTACCGTATGTTTGAATTTCATTTTAGATTTCTTTCCCTTGATTCGTAATTTATCTTTAAGAATAAATAAGGGTCGGCTCAAAAATTACTTGGCATTCTGTCGGCAAAAGGTACGGTCTTTATGGGACTTTTGCGGACAGCTTATGCCAAGTTATTTTTGTACGATCCCTAAGTAGCGTTTAAAAACAAATAATTCTGAAAAGACCGCTATCGCTTTAACTAAAATTGTTTCGTTTTGGGGTCCTGATTCAACTGGAAATTTTCAAGACGATGGTTTTCCACCACTTTCATGCCTGACCATCTCATTTTTTGCCAATCTACGAATTTTGTAAGCTGAATCCCGCAACGCGCTATAAAAAACCCCGCTGTCGTCATCCAAGTAAAAGTCATCTCCAAGATCAGCCAATTCAATCATTTCGTTACAGAGGGCAATGACCTTTTCAATATTCCTGTAGGCTGTTGCTTGCTTTTTTATCATGTGCAATAACCACCACCATCAACCTGATCAAAACAAAACATGAATCCGGGAAAAAGGTAAGGACCCTATGCCCCGGTTTCCCCGGTTTTTTAGCCTTTTGAAAGAAGGATATAATATGAGACATCAGTTATAGTGTTTTGTTAACAGCATGATGCATGCCAAAACACAATCAACATAATATTTTTTTTAGCCTGTTATATCAATATATTAAATTTTCTAAAACAAGCGGAGTTACCTCATGTCTCAGACTGATTCATAAAAGAATATAAGACAAATACAGTAGAGATAATTCCGCATATTCCCTAACTGTTGAAAAATTAGCGACTTAGAGGGGGGAATCCCGTGTATCAATATATCAATCTGAGACCAACCTGGGACACGAGACATCCAGTGACTCAGGTAAGACTGATATATTGTAGAATAAGAGACAGAGAGGAAATGGTGGAAGTTTCTTAAGCAAGGAAATCAGCTATTTCAATCCGTATAAATCAAGATAGCGGTAAAGTGTCGCACGCCCTATCCCAAGCATTTTAGCAGCATCTTTTCGATTACCCTTCGTCTTTGAAAGCGCAATCGTGACTTTTTCCTTTTTGATTTTGAGGGGAGGACCTGTTTTTTTCTTGTTTTTTCGTTGATATGAAACAATTTCGGGTGGAAGGTGCTCGGTTTTGATCACGCTGTCTCGAGATTTGACATAGGCATACTCGATGGCGTTTCTTAATTCCCTGACGTTTCCCGGCCAGGAGTAGGCTGACAGTGCATCAATAGTTTCATTGGTGTAGCCCAGTACCGACCTTTCCGTCTCTGCCGCGACCTGATCAAGAAAGTGTTCGACCAGCACAGGAATATCCAAACGACGTTCACGTAGCGGCGGCAGGGTGATGGGTACCACACATAAACGGTAATAGAGATCCCGCCTGAACAATTTCTTCTTCATCAACTGTTTAAGACTTTGATTGGTCGCGCTGATTATCCGAATATCAACATGAATTGATTTTTCACCTCCGACTCTCTCAAAGCTTTTCTCTTGTACAGCGCGCAGAAGTTTAACCTGCATAACCGGGGATAGTTCAGCCACTTCATCCAGAAACAAGGTCCCCTTGTCAGCCAGTTCAAACCGGCCTTTTTTATCATTGATCGCGCCAGTAAAGGCCCCTTTGACATGTCCGAAAAGTTCACTTTCTAAAATCCCTTCGGGTAATGCGCCACAGTTAACAGCCACAAATGGTTTATTGGCCCTGGAACTCATATCATGGATGGCATTGGCCACCAGCTCCTTACCAGTACCGCTCTCTCCCTCGATCAGGACGGGGGCTCGTATCTCGGAGACCTCTTCGATTTGCTCAAAAACATCCAGCATTTTGGGATCTTTGGTGACCAGTTGACCCATTGAGTGGTGATGTTTCAGGTGACTCTTTAACATTTCAAAATCCGTCTCATCCTTAAACAGGATTAACGCCCCAATCTTCTTATCTGTCTCATCCGTTAACGGAAGCGAGAGCATCTCCAAATTTTTTATGGTTCCATCCCGTCTTTTGAAATCAACTCTTTTTCTGGTGTTAGGGGCTTCATTGTCGACCAGGAAACCCCCACAATAATCACAATCGCCACCACAAAACCTGCCAGGGAAAATATCATGGCAGTCCTTCCCCAAGACCGCTTCCCGTTTCAGGCCGGTAATTCTTTCAGCAGCTCTATTGAAGAAGAAAACGATTCTATTTTCCGTGTGGGCCATGACACCATCAAGCATATTATCAAGAATCAGATGCTGGTGACGCCGGGCAATAAACAGGGTATTTAGAAAATCCGAATTGAAAAGGGTATCGATATTCTTTTTAAGTATATCCATTGCATCTTTGACAAGCTTATCACTCTGACCAACCATATCTATCGATGTTGGATCTTGCATTTCCCAATGAAAATGAGGCAGCACGGCAGGTAGAGGGACCTTCTGTTTATACTTGGGATCACCGATGGTGATAATAAGATCAAAATTAAACGGTTTTGTGTCACCGAACAGCGTGTTTACTAATCTCCTGTTGTTTAAACCAACTTCAGACAAAACCTGTCTGACAACTGGATTGACCTGTTTCGGCGTAAGAGAGGCGCTTTGAAAGGAAATATGTTTGATGCTCGATGTTTCCGCCAGCCTTTCGGCAATCAGATGCAGGTTAATGTGGCTATCGCTCAAAAAAAGAACTGAATACTTATGTTTTTTTGATATCATTTCCTTTTACAATACCTTAAAGTGCCAGTTATCGAAGGAATTAGCGTTTATAACGCTATCTTTTTTGGATCAGGGCATAATATCTATTTGTCGCAACTTTGGCAGCCGCTCACGAGGCAAAGTGATGCGAAAGGTTGTCCCATGGTCCAGAATCGAATCGAAGTCCACCTTTCCACCATGCTGTTGAATAATCTTCTTGGTCATCAGCAGCCCTAATCCAGTTCCTCCCAGCCCTTTTGTCGTAAAAAACGTGGTGAACACTTTTCTTTTCACTTCATAGTCCATCCCACAGCCATTGTCAATCACCTCATAGACAATAGCATTCTCCTTTTCGGAAACACGGAGAATAATGGTTAACTCGTCTGAATTTTCACTGATACGGCAAGCATCAATGGCATTTCCCAGCAAATTGGAGAGGCTTTCATGAATGCCCTCGCTGTCCAGAGCCGCCAGTCCGATATTCTCCTGGAAATCTGTCGTCAGCTTGATTCCGAGTTGATTAATCTTCACATAATAGGTATTTACGACTTCCTTGGCGATTTCAAGTGGATCACAAAGATCTGCTTCGATTTCCTGACCTTTGGAATAGTTGAGAAACTCTTTCACAAAAGTGGAGACCCGTTTGGTATTTCGATTCAGCATTTCCAGACCTTTCTGTATCCGTTTGATATCGCCCTTTTGCAGTCCTGAATTCAATATGTATTCACCTCCCTCCAACCCGGTCAAAACATTCTTGATCCCATGGGCCAGGCCGGCAACTGTCTGACCCACAGCAGCCAACCTTTCTGCTTCAAGGTTTTCGGCCTCCAGCTTTTTTATGCGGCGAATGTCATGAATCCAAAAAGCCATGCCTCGATATTCCTCGGCAGCCAACAGCCTGATTCCAGTCAGGCGGGCGGGGAACGAATCGCCTGTGATACTGCTGACCTTTGTTTCATGCAGGTACATGGGTCCGGAACTGGCAGAAACCATTTCCAGAAATCCCTTGGGGAAAATGGTATCCAAATCCTCTTTTTTAAGGTGGTCTACGTCCTTTATGCCCAACATCCTCTCCGCAGCCTGGTTGAAAATGGTAATGCGATCATTTTCATCCACGGCAATAATACCGTAAAGAGAAGAAGATATCAGCGATCCCATCGTAATGTTGGTCATCTTCAGTTCTTCCTGGAGTTCCAGTGTATGGGATATATCCACTGCCATTTCCAATACCAGATCAAAATCCCCATTTTTAGCTGCATAAGGAACTGTTGTGATCAGCAGTTCAACCTTTTTCCCTTTCTTATCAATGACTGTAGATCTCCCTGAGTGCATCTGCCCATCTTCAAACGTATGCAATGCTGTACAGTCATTACAGGCGGAACTTCGGTTTTTCAGAATTTCATAACAAAAAGCCCCTTCAATCGCACCAAATGACTCCCTTGACTTCTGATTGGTTTCTATAATCTGAAAATTCCGGTCAATAATCTTGATGTCACAAGGCACATGTTCAAACAGATTTCTATATTTCTGACGTACCAATTCGGTATCTGACACATCCGACGTCATCTCAATCAGATAAGGGATCTCTCCTGTCTCATCCTTCACAGGAATAGTATGCCTGATGCGGCAGGTTTTCTTGCCATCCTTTGCTCTGCTGATATCTTCGAAAACCGATGTTTTTCCTTCTGAGAACACGGACTCCTGATTACAGTGTGGACATTTGGATTCAAGGTTTTTGTAAACTTCATAGCACTTCTTGTTTTGCCAGTCGCCAAATTTCTCTTCAAACACCTTGTTTGCGGCAATTAAATTAAATTTCGAATCAATAACCGCAGCAGACATCGGCATGGAGTCAAACAGGTTTTTCTCAATCCAGTTCTTAAGACTGTCTGCAGTCATCATAAGCATCTCTCCTTATAGCTGTTTGTTAGTGATACAATTTTTCTGATGAAACAATCATTAACCCATCAAGGCATCCTCGACAATTGGTGTTTGGAGGTATTCGTCCCGATGTTAACAGAAGACAGATTGCAATTCTTCGGCCAGATGAATCAATACAGGCATCATATCAGTAATAGAGGCCGTGAAACGGACCTGAAGACATAAATCGAGAATGGCAGATCGGATTTCAATCACCTCTCACTATCAACTGAGCGCTAGAAAAAAAGAGTCCTGCATGAGTATCTCCTAATGGCCAGCATGAGATTCAATGTAAATGTCTCGTGTCTCAGGTTGGTCTCGAATTCTTGATTTGAGACAGATCGAGATCATCTTAGCCTCTTTAGTGCAACATGTATCACGATTTAAACATTTTTTCCACTAGAGAGATTGTCTTGTTTCTCTGCTATTTGCCTGAGACATATCCATGTCTCAAATCAGCGCCATATTTTAACTCTTTGTTATTTAATACTTATTTAACTTTTTTATTATTCATGTTTGGCATACATTGTGCTGTGATAGATCTCAGATGGATAGATGTCTCATGGAATAATTTTGGATGACGTAAAAATGGTTAAAGCGCAAAAATCGGCAAACAAGAATTTGGAGAAAGTCATTGCTCTCTGTAATGAGATGCTTGAATTAGCTGATCTGGGTGATTATAGCCGACTGGATGACAGATGCGGGATCGTTTTTGGAACCATGCGGGATTCTGCTTATAAAATACAAAAATTGGCAAAAAATGAACTGACACGACATGGAAGCAGTAAAATTCCAAGGCCCAAAACGCCACCCAGACAGTTAAACGGGGGGAACCAAACTGAACTTTAGGTGATGATCCTTCCCCCGGAACAGTTTTTTTAAATTCCTAATTTTAAAACAGGATATGAGCGGAAACAAAAAAATTCTGGTCGTGGATGATGAACAGGATGTTCTCTTTTATTTGTCGACACTATTTGAGGATAACGGTTTTGACACGATTACAGCGGAAAACGGTATTGAGGCACTCGAACTTGCCAAATCCGAACTTCCGGACTTAATTACGCTGGATATAACGATGCCTGAACAATCGGGGATTAAAACATATCGTTATTTAAAAAATGATATCAACCTGCAAAATATCCCTGTCATCATCGTTACTGCGGTTGGAGAACCGATTATGAGCGTGATGAACGAGTTTGCTGCTTTTCCGGAACCAGAGGCCTTTGTCAGCAAACCTGTTAATCAAAAAGATCTAATAGACATCGCAAAAAAATTGTTAGTATGAACACAGGGGCGAGCACCTCCCTATCCTGATTACCTCATCCGGCGGTGGATGATTATTTCAGAGCGAGAAAGTCCTTTTTAGGCAATTTGGTCAAAAAAGTGAACCAACATTAACCGTCGCGGTTTTGGCTTTCTGGTTGCAATTTTTCAAACATAGGAGAATATATGGCATTCGCATCGGACAAACGAATTTTGGTAGTAGATGATGAACCAGATGTAAGAGATTTCTTGAGTACCTGTTTGGAAGACGCCGGTTTTCAGGTCGAGACAGCGATTGACGGGTTTGACGCCTTAGAGAAGATCGAAAAGAACCTCCCTGATCTGATCACGCTGGACCTGGTGATGCCGCGTATTTCAGGCATCAAACTGATGCGTAAGCTTCGCAAAAATGAAGCCTGGAAAAAGATTCCCGTGATCATCGTCACGGCTCATGCAAAAGATGAGTTGGGGCAGAAAGATCTGGAAGAACTGTACGCAGAAGAAGTCAGACCTGCTCCTGAACATATCATTGAAAAGCCCATCACTCCCTCAAATCTTGTGGCCGGCATCGGCAAGATCCTGGACGTTCAAACTTCCCTTGACGTTGCAACAGAAAGGAGTGATGTCTTGAACATGATTAAAACATGCAGTCCTGACAAGCTGAAAGAGATACAGGGTATGCTGAAATAACTCATTTCACTGCAAGGCTGATTTTTGTTGAGGGCAATACAGATCATCTATTCCACCAGAATCTCTGGATGCTGGCCTAAGAACCGATAGATGGTTGCCCGACCAACGCCAAGCAAGCGGGCGGCCTTGGCTTTATTTCCGCCGGCTTTTTCCAGGGCTTTTTCGACTGATTTAAGATCCAATTTCTTTTCCGGTCCTTTCTGAAATTCGTTTTTTGGGATCTTTTGCAGCTCAAGGGGCAGATCTTGTGGTTGAATAATCTGGCCTCTGCTTTTGACCATGGAAAAGCGGATAGCGTTTTCCAGTTCTCTAATGTTTCCCGGCCAATGATAATCCATCATCGCCGACAGGCTTTTGTGGGAAATTGTGTGGGGTGTGCGGTTCTCGAAATGAACTGCCTGTTTTAGAAAATGATCACATAGCGGTAGAATATCATTTTTCCGGTCTTTTAAAGGAGGCAGTTTGATAGGGATCACATTCAGGCGATAATAGAGATCCTCGCGAAAATTGCCTCGCTTTGTCTCCTCCTTTAAATCTTTATTGGTGGCACTGATCACTCGCACATCCACGGAAATCGGACTTTCACTACCCACCTTTTCCAGGGTACCTTCCTGCAGAAACCTTAGCAATTTCACCTGTACAGATTTGGGCAGGTCAGCCACTTCATCAAGAAAGGCAGTGCCCTTGTCTGCCATTTCAAAACGACCTTTCTTGTTCCGAATGGCACCGGAAAAGGATCCCTTGACGTGACCGAACAGCTCGCTTTCCACCAAACCTTCCGGCAGAGCACCACAGTTAATCGGTACAAAAAGCGCATTGCTGCGGATGCTCTCCTCATGGATGGCTTTAGCAACCAGTTCTTTACCAACACCGGTTTCACCATGGATATGGACCGGATAATCGTAAGCAGCCAGGTCTTTAATTTGCTGAAACAATTGTATCATTTTGGGATCACTCCCGATAATCCCTCTAAAGCTCTTTTGCTGTTTCAGCTCCCTCTCCAGCATCTTGAGGTCACTAACATCTCGCATGGAAACCATGACCCCTGTCATGGCCCCACGGGTATTTTTCAGCGGAATGAGGTTGGCATCCAGTTCCATACGATTGCCTTCTGGTCCATGAAATACAGTGGCATAGTTTTTCCCCTGGAAATCCGGTTCCAGTCGATCAAAACAGAATGAGCAGTTTTCGCCACAAAACCTGGGTTTAAAAACACTGTTGCAGTCTTTGCCAATAACCTGCGATGGCTTTAACCCTGTCATTTGGGAGGCCCCTTCACTGAAGAAAAATATCCGCCGTTGCAGATCATGGGCAATGACCGCATCAGAAAAGCTGTTCAGGACACTGTTCAGGTTATTTTGCTGGGTTACGAACGCATCATAATAGCCCTGTTTAAACAGGTCTGAGACCATTGTTTTGATTTTCTCAGCGCACTGACGAAGACTCTTTTTCAAATCCGCTTCCCTGGCTGTTTCAGTCAGGGGATGATCAATGTCCCATTCGATAATCGCCGGAGTGCCGGCCAAGGTTCTGTCATCAGATTGGGTACAGGAGCTGAGGCTGATTGAGAGGTCGAAGTGGTTTTCAGCCAGTTCGCTCATCAAAGTGGGGCTTTGCGAGGAGATATCGATCCCGAATTCCTGCATGACATCAATAACAAAGGGATGTACTGGATCTGCTGAGTCACAGCCAGCACTGAATACCTCGATGCCTTCGCCAGCCAGATTTCTGGCAAAACCCTCTGCCATTTGGCTGCGAACGGAGTTTCCAGAGGAAAAAAAGATAATCGACTCTTTGCTCATCTTTGACGGTAGCATGAATAAATCATTGATCAGACATAATCAAATTCGGCCGTTTTGTAGCTGCACGGCAATTATGCTGACGGGGTCGCGATCGGAAAGATCAATACTCTTATCTTACCGATATTCCCCAATCCAATGGTTGTCCATGATATATGTCAAGCGGGTTTTTGATTCCTGAGGGAAAGAGTGAATTCAGTGGGGTTACTTTACACCATGCTCCAGCATGAAACAGACATATTGCTTGTCTTCGCTGACGATATGATTTTTCAGCCAGGAAACCATCACATTGATCGACTCTTTTTTATCGTTTTCCTGGCCATTCAGCAGCTCACCTGTGATTTGAGCAATCGTCCCTAAAAAATTGGTGTGTTCTTTCTGATGGTTTTTGATAAATGGGTAATGGTACTTTTCAAAAAACGACTCTTCATACTCAAAATGTTCTTTGGTATACTGCGAAAGGCTGGATAAGGCCTTTTCCACCTGAACATCGTCACCACCATCATTGGATATTCGATATAAATCGTTTATCAGGCGCATCATTTTTTTATGTTGCCTGTCAATGGACTCAACATGGACTGTATAAGAGTCGTCCCAGGATATAGCTACCATTACGTATTTAACCCGCAAAAATTCAAACCTGATTATAGACCAATTCTTTCAACATTCTGAAAAATAAGCTGTCAGACGCCACACTCTTCAAAATGTTTGCTAATAAATTCACGCATTAGCAGAGACGCGTCCTGCCTGCACTCTCCACATCCGGTACTGATCTTTGTAATCTCCTGCAGCTCATAAAACGAACGTGCCCCTTCCAGGACCGCTTCTTCAATCTCATGATCCGTGACTCCCATACACTCACAGATAACCAAGGCCTCTTTGGTTTCGACTTTATCCGCCATATTGTTTTGTGTATAGTAGCTATCGATGGCCATCCGTAACGCTTTATCACCCAGCACCGAACAATGAATCTTATTATCGGGCAGACCACCCAACTCTTTGGTAATGTCTTTGGGTGTCAATTTATAGGCCTCATCCAGATCCATGCCTTTTACCATTTCTGAAAGGATCGAAGTACTGGCAATCGCACTGGCACAGCCATATGTCTGCCATTTGCACTCAATGATCTTGCTTTCTGCCTTGTCTACCGAAATAAACATGATCATTTCATCCCCGCATTTGACGTTACCGGTCATTCCTTTACCGTCATACTTGAATTCCTTTTCATCTCTTAAAATATTGCGAGGATTCATAAAATGGTCCTTGACTTTTTCCGAATAAACCCAACCACCTTGATCAGCCATTAATTGCTCCTGTGATAAACTGTTGACATGTCTCTAATTCTTCCAATCGTACTTTCTAACTTCTCCACAACATATTCAATATCTTCTTTGGTCGTGTCTCTTCCCAGACTGAGGCGAATAGAGCCATGGGCATTCTCTGCTTCCAGCCCCATTGCCAGCAGCACGTGAGATGGATCCAGAGAACCGGATGCACAGGCAGAACCGGTTGATACGGCGATGCCCTCCAGGTCCAGATAAAGTAGAATCGCTTCACCCTCTGCCCCGGAAAAAGAGACATTCAATGTGCCTGGCAGACAATCTTCTTGATCCCCGACAAACAGGATATCAGGAATACGAGCAGAGAGACCCGCTTTTAGTTGATTTTTGAGTTCAAGCAGGTGTATTGCTTCTGACGCCATTTCGATTTCGCGCATCTCGATCGCTTTGCCCAGGCCGATAATCCCAATTGTATTTTCAGTCCCGGCCCGGCGCCCTTTTTCCTGGTGTCCGCCCCTGATCAACGGGCAGAAAGAAACGCCTTTTTTTATATACAGGACCCCGATGCCTTTGGGACCATATATCTTGTGAGCAGACAGCGAAAGAAAATCTACATCCAGTTCCCTGACGTTGACTGGAATCTTACCAACTGCCTGCACGCTATCGGTATGAAACAGCACTCCATTTTCATGGGCAATTTTGGACAGAAGTTTAATATCCTGAATCGTCCCCGTTTCATTATTGGCCATCATCACAGAAACCAGCCCTGTCTGGGGATTAATCATCTGTTTGTACTGCTCCAGATCGACCTTTCCTTCCCCATCTACATCAAGAAACCCCACTGCCATGCCTCGATCACGAAGACATTTGGCGGATTCCAGGATGCAGGGATGTTCGATATTGGTTGTGAGGACGGAAGTGTTCTGGCAACCGATCTCGCAATGACCTACAGGCTGGCAGGTGAGCGAGGACAAAACGGTATTGTTCGCTTCTGAACCACTTCCAACAAAAATAATCTCATCAGGGTCTGCACCAATAAAACTGGATATCCGTTCACGGGCGCCTTCCACTTTATTCCTTGAATATCTACCAAACTGATGAAGACTGGATGGATTGCCATAATTCTCCATCGCTTCAATCAGGGTGTTCTTCACTTCCGGATGCAGCGGCGTGGTCGCGTTATTATCCAGATATACATTTCTAGGTTGCATCTTCTTCCTTTTATTTTTACTTGGTTACTGTTTGATTAAGAAGAATGTTTTATCATTAACGTTCATTATTATTGCTTTGATTGAAAAAACTATGCCAAAAGGGAGCAGGAGCCATAAGTCTCGATAAACGTGAATTCCCAGTTGTTAATGCGCCAAAAACCCGAGCAGAAATAACTGCCCCTCTTGAAATACCGATCACGTTCAATCATCAATATATCAGCAAAGCACTGGGTTATAATAGGCTAAAATTTATTATTTCTTGATCAACATTCAATATTTTTTGTTAAAAAAATTCCAACAACATTTTTTTTGTAAACCTTAGGGATCGTTCATAAATAACTTGGCCTAATCTGTCCGCATAAGGATCGTTAAAAGGCAAATTCACTTAATCTGTTTGTAAAAGTCCTAAAAACTGGACATTTTACAAACAGAATGTGAACTAGCCTTTTAGCCGACCCTTGGAACATTTTGCAGACAAAATGCCACAGCAACGTGTTTCTTTAACACCAATGAAAAACACTCGAGTAATTTGTGAGCCGACCCTTAATTGTAAATCAGCTCCGGCGTTTTCATAATCACTTTCGTATCTGCCGGAATCGAATCGGTCAACCAGACGTTGCCCCCCACTACCGATCTTTCTCCAATAACAGTTTTGCCGCCCAGGATCGTCGCTCCCGAATAGATAATAACATCATCTTTAATGGTTGGATGACGCCGAATGCCTTTCAACCTGTTGCCTGCATTATGTGGAAGGGAGTGGGCCCCAAGGGTAACGCCCTGATAGATACGGACATTGTTGCCAATCACAGCCGTTTCGCCAATCACGATACCTGTGCCATGATCGATGACAAAACGTTCCCCAATTTTAGCTCCCGGATGAATATCGATGCCGGTAACACTATGAGCATGCTCTGACATCGTCCGAGGCAGAATGGGGATGTCCAGTTCAAACAACCGATGAGCTATTCGATAAACGGTAATCGCCTGAATTCCGGGGTAGCTGAATATAATCTCATCATAACTTCGAGCGGCAGGATCGCCATCAAAGGTGGCACGTACATCTTTAGACAGGCTTCTGCGAATCGATGGTATGGAACGCAGCAATTCAATGGTTGCCTGCTGTCCTTTCTCCTGACAATCATGACAAGGCTGATCATAACGAATACAGTCATGGCGAATACTATTGGAAATCTGCTCGGATAACATGTCAAATACCACCGAAACGGACTGTCCCATGATATACTTCAGATTGACGGGATTCAGTCTCCCACTGCTGAAATAACCTGGAAAAACAAGTTCCTTGAGACGATTGATGATCTCAATAACAGATTCGACTGAAGGAATGGGTTCAAAATCGGCATGTACAAAGCAATCACTGTCATCACAGTTCTGGATAATTTCCTCTGCAACTTTTGACAGTTCCCGCCGGTGCACCATTGCAGAATCCAGATCGGTTCTGCACTCTCTTTTTCGTTCCTTAAGTTTTAACATATTACCTGAATTGAATTCCCTCATCGATTTCATTCCTCAACTAAGGCTTGGCTCACAAATTACGTCACATTCTGTTCGCAAAATGTTCCAAGGGTCGGCTAAAAAGGCTAGTTCACATTCTGTTTGTAAAATGTCCAGTTTTTAGGACTTTTACAAACAGAATGTGAACTAGCCTTTTAACGATCCCTATGCGGACAGATTATGCCAAGTTATTTTTGTACGACCCTAAGCGGTACAATCTACTGATAACTGATGAAAGACTCATGCCATCAGCAGATTGAAATTTAACTTGTTATTATTCAACAACTTATATGAGTTATGGCAAACTGGAACCCCTGCACTTTTTCCTGCTTACTCAATCTGCTATTTCACTCTCTTGACGCGACTGGATCACCACATGTTGCTTTGAAATATGAAATCAATTTACATCAATCTCATTCAAAATATTGCCTTTCATTTGATTTATCGTTAGTCTAAATACATATAGCAAGGCCCGGTTAGGTTTTTGCAGAAAGCTGAATGATGAAACCTGGATCGAGCTTATGCGCAGAGACTGGTTTCATCATTCAGATTCTGTTTTGCAAAAACCTAACCGGACATTGCTGATATACATACCATTAAAGGTTCGAATCATGGGACTGCTAAAACAGACACTTGTCAGCATATTAAAAACCATGACCAAAAATAGAAAACCACAAAATCCGTTTTTTCTTGATTTTATAATTAAACTTAAGTTGATCAGTGGGTTGGGGCTGGTTTTTTTTGTGACGACGCACCTGTTAAACCACTCACTTGGAATTTTTGGACTACACACAATAGAAAAAGGACAGACGATATTTTTAGGCTTTTGGAGAAGTCAGCCGTTTTATTGGGCAGGGGGAATCATCTTAGCAACCCATCTGATCACTACATTTTGGTTCTTATTCAAAAAAAAGACCTATAGAGGGATTCCCTACAAAGAGTGGCTGAGGTTGATCCTTGGTTTTTGCATCCCTTATTTTCTGATCGGTCATATAGTTGCCACAAGAGGGGTGCACCATTTGTATGGCATTAAGGACAGTTATTCATTTTTTCTTTTCCAAAACTATCCTTATTTTTTCCCTTATCTCATTGTTATGGCAGTCTTTGCCTGGTTACATGGGATCATTGGGCTGTATATTTATTTAAACACCAAAAAGTGGTTTTATAAAATTAAATATGGTCTTTTCACAATTGCGCTGGTTTTGCCGATTGTTGCAGTCTGGGGAATCCAGAAAGTTGGAGATAAAGTAAATCAGAAAAAGAAAACAGATTCAAGTTGGGTTCAATACATAGAAGACGTATCTAACCCAGATAAAATCAATTACAGCGCTCAGGTTGTAAGAATTTCAGACCCGATTACTCATTTTTATTTCCCTGTCTTATTGTTTTTACTATTGACGAGAGGAGTTGCTTTTAGCGTTTTCAGGAGGAAAAAAACCATCAAAATATCCTACTTGGATGGAAAAAAAGTACCTATTCCCAAAGGGACGTCACTGCTTGAAACAAGTTTGATGTCCAATATTCCACATGCGCATATTTGTGGCGGTAGAGGGAGATGCACAACATGTCGTTCATTGATAATAGATGGATACGATCAATTACCGCTCCCCTCTATGGAAGAAAAAAGAGTTTTAAAAAACATTGATGCAGAACCAAACGTCAGACTGGCCTGCCAGACAAAACCGACCAGTGACTGTTTGATCCACCCGATATTACCGCCAGATATCACTATTGATGAAATATTTTTCAATAAAATGGCATCGCCGGGTTCTGATAAAGAAATTGCGATTCTGTTTTCTGACATTCGTAAATTTACCAGTCTGGCTGAAAAAAAGACTCCTTATGATGTTGTATTTATTTTAAATAAATATATTCAATCGATGGGAGATGCAATATACCAGAATGACGGATACATCAATAAATTTGCAGGAGATGGCATTATGGCCCTTTTTGGTTTAAACCAGAATATTAAACAGGGCTGCCAATCTGCTATCAAGACTGCTAAAATGATGGATGAAAAGCTGAAGGTGTTAAATGAGCAGTTAAAAACTGAACTGGAGAATCCTATCACCATCGGAATTGGAATTCATTGCGGTCATGTAGTCGTCGGAGACATGGGATATAAAACCAATCGACATCTGACTGCTATAGGTGATCCGGTAAATACAGCTTCCAGGCTGGAAGATTTGACAAAGAAATACAAGTGTAAGCTGATAGTTTCCTCAGCCGTCGCGGAGCAGGCTTCGTTAAATCAGGACAATTTTGAAAAAACTCAGATTGATGTCAGAGGAAAAACAGAATCATTAACAATATATTGTATTAACAGTTTTGAAGAACTATTTTTTGAATAAAAAATCAACTGAATCTAAGCTCTACCACGTTGCTTACCCGGCCCCATAACACCTCAAATGCAGTTTCGCACAGGATACGCCCAAAATTCCCCCATGGGAAACACAGCAAGAAATTTTTTCATGCTGTCTCCCTGTTGGTTATGTGTTGGCTCAAAAATTACTTGGCATTTTGTCTGGAAAATGTCCAATCTTTACGGGACTTTTGCGGACAGATTATGCCAAGTTATTTTTGTACGATCCCTATGTGTTTTTTATATCATCCGGTAATATCGGCAGCTTGCGTACCCTTATGCCAGTCGCTGCAAAAACGGCATTGGCCACAGCCGGTGCGATAACTGGAACACCTGCTTCACCAATACTCGTCGGTGATCGCGTATCTTGTACCGTATACACTTCAACTTTCGGCATCTCATCAATTCTTAGAATGGGGTAATCGTCAAAATTGCTTTGTTCGATTTTTCCATCGCGAATGGTGATCGCGCTTTTCAAGGTTGAGGTCAGGCCGAAGGCAACCGCACTTTCCATTTGCGATTCTATTGTTTTCGGGTTGATTACGATTCCGCAATTAACTGCACATACGACCCTATGTACCCGAATCTCATGACGCGAATGAATGGAAACTTCAGCTACGAAGCAAAGGTCGGTATCATGAAAACGATGAATTGCCAACCCTCTGTGTACGCCTGCCGGCGGTTTCTCCTTCCATCCGGCTTTGTCTGCAGCCAGTTTCATCACCTCTCGCATACGGGGAGAGTTTGTCAGTAGGCGATCGCGATAATCGAACGGGTCTTCTCCCGATTCAGCAGCCAACTCATCCAGAAAACATTCAACGGCAAAGGCATTGGAAAAAGCAGACACAGACCGCCAATACCCGATAGGGATGCCCGGATCATCATTAATAAATTCGGCCCTGACGTTTGCGATGTTATATTGCAGCGGAGCCGCTCCCTTTATGGCTTTTTTACCGGGGACAACTCTGGGTAACAGGCTTTCCCCGATGCCGGACAAACCATTTCTCAGAAAACGCGGAACCCAGTAAGGCATTATTGATGGTATGAGTTTGGGTAGCATTTGCCCGAAAACATCGGCTCCGACAATACGATGCCGCCAGGCAACAGGCAGGCCATTGCTATCAATGGCGGCTTCCATGAAGTTGCAGGTGGCTGGTCGAATGCGGTCGTTACGGGTATCTTCTTCCCGTGTCCAAATGACTTTTATCGGTTTCTTTAGGATTTTAGATATTTGAACGGCTTCCACGACGTATTCAACAGAAATTCGACGTCCAAAACCACCGCCGACAAAAGTCGTATGAACTTTTATCGCTTCATAATCAAATCCTGTAATGCGGGCAGCTACCTCTTGAGCGGCATCCTGGTGTTGAGTAGGAGCCCAGATTTCACAATCCTTGTCGCGTACGTGTGCAGTACAGTTCATGGGTTCGGGAGTGGCATGGCCCTGGTATGGTATGCGGTACATTGCTTGGTGTGTCTTTCCATCTGTTCCAAAGAAATCGTCCACATCCCCAATTTCATATTGAGTTTTACCTTCTGATTTCGCCATTTCATCCCAGCGTTCAAACAGAGCATCGCTGTTGAGTTTACTATTTTCGTTTTCCTCCCATTCAATCTGCAACGCGTCGCTAGCGAGCCTGGCCTGCCAGAAGGTATCTGCAACAACAGCAATTCCGGCATCAATGGCCACAACATCACGGATTCCTTTCATTTTCCTGGTGTTCTGCGAGTCAACACTCTTGACTTTTCCTCCAAAAACCGGCGGATGAACCACGACAGCCACCAGCATTTCAGGCAGTTTGATATCTATTCCAAACTTGGCGCTGCCATCTGTTTTTATCTTTGTATCCAAACGCGGTATGCGTTTGCCGATGATTTTAAACTCCTCAGGTTTTTTAAGATAAACATCTTCGGGAACCGGTATGCCGGCTGTTTTATCCACCAATTCACCAAAGCGAAAGCTGCGTTGACTGGGTTTATGAATAACGGCCCCATTTTGAGCATAACACTCGGATGGTGGAACTTTCCAGGCTCGGGCAGCGGCACTGATCAAGGTTTCACGGGCCATGGCCCCTGCTTTTCTTAATATGTCCCACGAGGTGTATACGCTGGTGCTCGAGGCTGTCATTTGCGTATTGAAGGCGGGATTCTTGTAGACTTCTTCGACCGGAGCGATTTCCACTTTTATCTTAGACCAGTCGGCTTCCAGTTCTTCTGCAACTATCATCGGCAGTGCCGTGGTAATGCCCTGACCCAACTCGGAATGATTGACCATGACAGTAACCGTATCATCGGACCTGATCCTGATCCAGGCGTTGGGCGCCAGCATATTGACGCCGTTTTCTGAACTGACATGGGACGCTTCGACATGTCTGCTGCAATTGGGCAGATGAACACCAACCAACAAACCGGTTCCCGCCAGGGTGCCGATCTTTATGAAATCCCGTCTCCCCTGGACTAGTGGTTTTTCTTTCATGATACTTTTCTCCCTGCCGCCAGATGAATAGCCTGTCGTATTCCCTGGTAGCTTCCACAGCGACACAACACATCGGACATGGCGCCATCGATAGCATCGTCACTGGGGTCAGAATTATGTTTTAAAAGCGTGGCAGCGGTCATAATCTGCCCGGATTGGCAATAACCACATTGGGGAACATCTTCCTCAATCCAGGCCTGACGCAAAGCATCCGCTATTCGTCCTTTCAGGCCCTCAATTGTGACCACATCTTTGCCGGCGACCTCACCCAGCGAAATGCCACAGGAGAGCTCAGCTTCGCCATCGATATGAACTGTACAAGAACCACATTCTGAAATCCCGCAACTGTACTTTGTCCCGGTCAATCCCAACTGTTCTGTTAAAACCCAAAGCAGAGGCGTATCGGGATCGACATCCAATTGATAATTAATTCCGTTCACTCGTATTTTTACCATGAATTCCTCCCAAATGTGACGAAATCGCAAAAAACTAAAATTATTTCCCCCGACTCAAATTTAGAATACCAATTAAATACTTCAAGATAAAACCCTCTATTTTGAATCGTAGAAACCACTGAGGGGCATGATATTGAACGGTAGAAACAGACTCGGGAGATATGGGTTTATCAGCCTGTTATGAATGATTAATCAGGCGTGATTCTACGGTCTGTTTTTCTTTTAAACGGTAGATGGATACTTTATCAAAAGAAGATCGAAGCCTTATGTTTTTGCAGACAGCAATATTGAAGTGATCGGTTAATTTGAATTTGAATCTTGTATTAAGGGTCGGCTCAAAAATTACTTGGCATGCTGTCGGCAAAATGTCCAGTTTTTTGGGGACTTTTGCTGACAGCTTATGCCAAGTTATTTTTGTACGATCCCTAAGCTTTTCAAAATTTTAGCGTATTTTCTGCCGACCGGTAGAACCACTTTACGAATTACCAAATCGTAATCCGCCGAACTGCGACGCTTTAGCTGGAATTTGATACCTTTCCTAAGCAGATACGTTTTGTGAATACGAATAAATTGGTCTACATCGAAAAACTTTTCGATATCTTTTAGTCCGCTTTGAATCTCGACTTCATATTCCATTCCTTCTTCAGAATATACAACTCTGCTCGCGTTGCCTAATGCTTGTATGTAAATGATTTTGTTTATAACCGGGAACAATTTAGCAAACTCTGGGTACAAGCGTGGATCAGTAACCTTGGAGAGAAGCTGATCCTTCAGTTTATTGATCGTTTCCAATTGGATTATTGAATTTTCTCCAGCTGAAAGCAGTTCCTCGTTGATTCTCTGTTTTTCGGTTTCCAACATCTTGACCTGTTGTGATAAGCCAAAAGAGAAAATCAGCATTTCGATAATTGAGCTCCACTGGAGTAATTTCCATTCAAATCTATATGGTATCAATTCAAAAAAGGAAAAAATCATAGTAGCAGAGACAATAAACTGCAGGCTGGTTGCGATGAGATAATACTTTGCCGTAACCTGTCCTGCAGAAATCCCTTTATAGGCTGAATAAAAACAGAGGCAGATTACGATGATGATAATCAGAAAGCCCAGGTTGTATAAAACTGCATAGGCCGGTTCCAAGCCTGATATCAATAGAACAGGACCCAGAACCCCCATGGACAAAATAAGAACCTGAAAAACTCCTAATGTTTTATTTAAAACCTTACTGTAGGCTGTCAGGTTCAAATAGACCTTAGTGAACTGGATTCCGCTTATCAAAACAGCCAAACCCAGAAGAGGATTGCTGATATGACCGAGTTTCGGCAGCGGCGCAAATAGATAGAGCAACGCCCAACCTTGACCGGATAAAAACCATAGCAGCACAAATGTTAAGAATATTGCGTAATGCAGGTAGGATCTATTTCGTAAGGCAAGAAAAATTAAAAAATGATAACACAGGATAGCAAAAACTATCCCGTAAAAAATACCATCTGTCAAAATCTGGATCTGCTCCTTTTCGATAAATCCGCTGAGGTTCAACAATGAGATTGGAATTCTGATGTACGGCGATGCAACCTTGATGTACAACGGTTCTCGAAAATCAATGCCTTTCAAGGGAAATACATAATTGCGGCTGTTGATCATCTGCTCCCAAACAGGAACAAATATACCGGCATGCAGATGTTCTCGTTCCCCGGAGATATTTTGATAAATTACCTCAACCTGATTTAGCTTGTAGTTACTGATTTCCAGAAGCCATTGATCGCTTTGTTTTAACTGAGCGGAAGCAAGGTCGAGCTTCAGCCAGTATGGTTTATCACTCAGTCCGAATAGCATTATGTTGGAAGATGCCTTCAAGAACTTATTTGAGAATTCGGAAGATGATAACTCATCAATGGTGTATGCTCGATCTTTTTCCTTAAGATAGGAAATTCTGCCTGTCAGATCTATTGAATCGGCCAAAATGAACGGTGAATTCAAAAGAAGGCACGCAAAAAATACAAGCCATTTTTTAGGCCAAACATGCATGGGTTTAATGGTTGAGTTTGGGTCGATTTATTCTATATTTTCGCAATCTTATTTTTTGGCTAAGGGTCGGCTCATAAATTAGTCAAGTGTTTCAGATTAGTGAAAAGGAAACACGTTGCTGTCACATTCTGTTTGCCTAATGTCCAGTGCATTGGGGACTTTAGCAAATAGATTATGTGAAGTTATTTATGAACGATCCCTAAGGGTCTGCTCATAAATTAGTCAAGTGTTTCAGATTAGTGAAAAGGAAACACGTTGCTGTCACATTCTGTTCGCAAAATGTCTGGCTTTTGGGATTTTTTCAAACAGATTAAGTGAAGTTATTTTTGAACGACAACGTGTTTCTTGGACACTAATGAGAAACACTTGGATCCCCTTGCAAACAGATTAAGTGAAGTTGTTTTATAACGATCCCTAGGTATCAGCTTATTGAATCTCTGTAAAGAAGAGGGAAGATATCAGCTCCCTGGTTTGACGTAGTTCTGTTCAAAAAGTACACTTTTCATTTTTGTTACAGTTGGTGTGCCTTATCTATCAACAAAAACGGAGTTACCGGGCTGAGGTGTGGGCGCAGTATAAAATCGCAGTCTGATAAAATTGGACTATTACTTAAAATCCTGACTTTCTAAAAAGAGGATGTGTGAAGAAGACGTTAACTTTGATCTCAAGCATTTTTATCTTTATCGGTTGTGTAACTTCGAATATCCCAAAAAAGACTGTTAGAGCCCCTTCATTTTCTTTTGAAGAATTGTTGTCTGCTGAAAAAGTGGCTCTACCGCCCCTTCAGTATAAAGAAGCTGGTGACAAATCCAGGCTTGCCTTTAGAGAATATGTACCGCAAAAAATGGAAGCTATCCTGCTTTTCTACCATGGCGGGGGCACTTATAGCTCTGGTGGCTACGAGTTTATCGGAGATGGGTTAAGCAAACAGTACAATATCCTTGTCGTTACACCGGATATCAGGGGGCACGGTGATTCGAGTGGAGAAAGGGGAGATACACCAAGCGTTGCACAGGTTTTTGACGATATTGGCCTTTTCATTCGATATCTCAGAGCGCAATACCCTGGTAAATCAGTTTTCCTCGGTGGTCATTCGTCGGGCGGCGGCTTAATCCTAAATTATTCAAGTTTCAAGAATCGGGAAAAAGTAGAGGGGTATCTGTTTCTTTCTCCTCACCTTGGTTTTCGCTCTAAAACTGAAATTGAGGATATTCCTTATCCGTTTGCCACCGCAAAAACGAGTCTTTTTGTAAAAAACGCCATGTTTGGGACCCATGGTCATTCTCCAGCCGTATTTTTTAATTATTCAAAAGAAATACTGCAAAGTTCAAAAAATATTGCTGCTATCACAGTCTTTATGGCAAATGCTCAAACCCCGGTTGCACCAGATGAGCAGCTTCAAGAGTTAATCCTGCCGGTAGCGATATGGATTGGCGAAAATGATGAGGTATTGGATGCAGCCAAGGTTACCGCTTTTTTTAAAGAAAACAGTTCAAAATCTTCTAGAAAAATTATAGAAAAAGAAAGACACCTTTCGATCCTGTTGACTGCCTCCAATTATTTGGGTCCCTGGTTACAAAAGATGGTTCAGGAAAAATAAATCAAATTTTTAACTATTCAAACAGGTCCAGCAATGTCCGGTTAGGTTTTTGCTGAAAACAGGTCTGGTTCTTTGCTTATTTTTTCTACTGCAGAGCAATAGCGGGGGACGCCTCTCTCCGTTCTGGTCATTGACCGAATCACAGCCGACATACTATTAAGAATGATATCGGTCATGAATTAAATACAAAACGAAATACACTTGGAATATGGTGAAAACAAATCAAGTTTGTATCGAAAAAATCGGCGGAACTTCCATGTTACTGTTCGGTAAAATTGTAGATAGTATTATTTTACATGATGAACAGAATGTTTATAACCGGATTTTCGTGGTTTCTGCCTATGGGGGCATAACAAACGACCTGCTTGAACATAAAAAATCCGATAACACAGGTATTTACAAGATATTTGAAAGGCAGGGGAACTACCAGCAAGCTTTACAGAAACTAAAGCAGAAACTTTTTAAAATCAACAAAGGCTTTGTTGAAGTCGGCCTGGACCTGACCATAGCAAATGAATTTATCAGTACGCGAATAGACAAAGCCATAGCAGTCTTGGAAAGCATAGAAGCCGTGTTGGCCTCAGGCTATGTCAATCGAACCGAACTTTTACTTTCAACCCGCGAACTGTTGGCTTCATTGGGAGAGATGCATAGTGCGTTCAATTCTGCAAATATTCTGCAATATCGTGGTTATCAATCAAATTTCATCGATCTCAGTGGCTGGGGTGATAGCAGCCAATACACGATAGACGAGCGTATCAAACATGCTTTTGAAACAGTTAATCCCTCTGCAGAGATCTGCTTTGTCACTGGTTACACAAAAGGCACAGAAGGGATTATGAGAGAATTTGATCGCGGATATTCAGAGGTCACTTTTTCTAAGATAGCAGTCGCCCTGAAGGCGAAGGAGGCGGTTATTCATAAGGAGTTTCATCTCTGCTCCGGCGATCCGGAACTTCTGGGAATTGATGCCGTAAAACCGATGTGTAATACCAATTTTGATGTAGCGGATCAATTAGCAGATGTGGATATGGAAGCGATTCACCCCAAAGCATCCAAAGTGCTGGAAACAGCCGGAATTCCAATACGGGTAAAAAACGCTTTTGAACCCAGGCATCAAGGAACCCTGATCACTAAGGACTATATCTGCCCGGAATCGAGAATCGAAATTATTACCGGGTCGAAAAAAACGACCAGCATCAGCATTTATGACACACGCATGGTGGGTAAAATTGGATTCGATTTGGAAATTATGAAGGTTTTTGTCAAAAATCAGGTGTCCTTTATCTGCAAAATGACCAATGCGAATACCATCGAAATTATCATCAAAGATAAAAACTACTCGAAGGCATTGGTGAAAGATCTGAAAGCCCAATTTGAAACAGTCACCGTTGCACCTGTCGCAATCGTCTGTGCGATCGGATCCAATATCGCCAAGCCAGGTATTTTGGCCATGGCCACCAATGCCCTGGCGAGCAAGGGGATAAACATTTTAGCGGTCTCACAAACATCCCGCCAGACCAATATGCAATTCATCGTGTTTCGTGATGCATTTATTGAGGCCCAAAAATATCTGCACCAAGCCCTCTGCGAACAACAAAAGGATTCAGAAGCAAACTAAATACCTATCTCATCCACAGGGAACAGCATGACCAAAATGAAAGCCTTAGTTAAAAAATATGCAAAACCGGGTTTGTGGCTTGATGAGGTTCCTGTTCCGAAAATCGGTATCAATGATGTGCTGATCAAGATTCAAAAAACGGCCATTTGCGGAACAGATATTCACATCTTCAATTGGGATGAATGGGCTCAGAAGACCATTCCGGTCCCCATGACGGTGGGACATGAATTCGTGGGGACTGTGGAAAAGGTGGGGAGCAACGTCCACGATTTCAAAAAAGGCGATCTGGTCAGCGGAGAGGGCCATGTCGTCTGCGGGCATTGTCGCAATTGCCTGGCAGGCCGCAGACACCTCTGTATGAAAACCACTGGCGTGGGTGTGAACCGGGCCGGTGCTTATGCCGAGTATCTGAGCCTGCCTGTGACCAATGTCTGGTATGCGGATCCCAAAATTTCAACCGACATCCTGGCCTGTTTTGATCCTCTGGGAAATGCGGCTCACTCAGCTCTCTCCTTTGACCTGCTCGGAGAAGATGTACTGATTACCGGCGCTGGCCCCATTGGCATCATGACTGTGGCCATTGCCAAGCATGCTGGAGCCCGCCATGTGGTCATCACCGATATCAACCCCTATCGACTTGAGTTGGCCAAAAAACTGGGGGCCACGAAAGCCGTTAATACCAGTAAAGAAAACCTGGAAAATGTTCTGCTCGAACTCAAAATGAAGGAGGGTTTTGATGTCGGGTTGGAGATGTCGGGCAATAGCCAGGCTTTCGCTGATATGTTAAAAGTTATGTGCCACGGCGGAAAGGTTGCCCTACTTGGAATTTTACCTCCACAAACCCAAATCGACTGGGACCTGGTCATCTTCAATGGATTAAACATCAAAGGGATCTATGGTCGAGAGATGTATGAAACATGGTATAAAATGACAAGCATGATCCAGACAGGCCTCGATATTTCACCTGTGATTACACATCGCTACCACTATCAGGATTTTGCAGAGGCTTTTCAAATCATGAGAACTGGTCAATCGGGCAAGGTTATCCTTAATTGGGCAGATTAGAAAGTGAGGATATTGAAACCACCTGGGCGAGGAGGGAGAGGGATAAGGAATGAAATGCATCGGATCCAATGCGGATATACGGTGTACAGCCTTCAAAAAATCCCTTAAGCTGAGCCTGTCAGGGGCCAGAATCAGACTAAAAACAAAGAGACAACCAGACATGTTGATAGCGATCCCTGGATCAAACATTTTTTTTAAAATAACGCACCTACTCACCACTTTTTGAAAAACTTGTGCTAGTGCGACTGCTCTGGTGGGGCTTGAGGGACGTTAGGGATCGAAAGTAGCACCTGTGCAATGGCGGAATTATGCAAAGAGAGCTGAATAATTACAAAATATCGAACTAAAGAGGAACTGATGAGTACCCAAAAATTAGATCAAATACTTGCTGCCGAACTCAGTCAACTGGAAAAAGAGGGACGCACCAAACCTGCCGAAAGGATTATTAATGGTTATCTGGCGGCCAACGAAACACGGGGTCCCAGATATATGATCAAAGGCTATCAACAGGAGTTTATCCGACTGAATTCCAATAGCTACCTCTCCCTCTCCAATCATCCGGCCCTGATCAAGGCGGCAGATGAAGCAACCCGAGAATTTGGGGTGGGACCCGGGGCCGTTAGATTTATCGACGGGACCTTTGCCCACCATATTGCCCTGGAAGAGAGAGTCGCCAAATTCACCGGCATGCCTGCTGCCAAAATATTCAATTCAGCATATACCTCAAACTGCGGGGCCGCGTTTGCCATTTCGAACAAGCAGACATTCTGGATCGGCGATGAGTTGAATCACAACAGTATCATTCGGGCCATGCGTATCATTGGCGTCGAGCGACAGAACAAAGCGATATTCAAGCACAACGACATGGCTGACCTGCAACGATGCCTGGAAAATGTTCCTGAGCATGTCAAGCGAGTGATCGTTGTCTTTGACGGTATTTTCAGCATGCGCGGTGATTTTGCGCCCTTGGACCGCATCCTGGAAACCATCCGTCCCTTCGAAGACAAGTTCGAAGAGGGCCTGATCACCATGGAGGACGATTCCCATGGCATTGGCGCCTATGGAAAGACCGGTCGGGGCACAGCCGAGCATACCAGCGCCCAACCCGATCTGATTATCGGAACCTTCGGCAAGGCTTTTGGGGTTAATGGAGGCTTCATCGCTTCCAGCGAGACAATCATTGAAGCGGTACGGCAGAAGGCGGATACTTATATCTACACCAACCCCTTGAGCGTAGCAGATTGTGCTGCAGCAGTTGAAGCCCTTAATATCTGCGACAGCCCTGAGGGACAGGAAAGGCTGAAAAATCTGCAGGAAAGACAAAAGCAGATGCGGGATGGTTTTACTGCACTGGACATGGAATCCATTCCGGGTCCACATCCAGTGACACCTCTGCTTATCCGGGATACTGCAAAAACCAGGAAAATGGTCGTAGATTTCTTCGAGCAGGGTGTCCTGGTGGTTGGTCTTGGTTTTCCTGTCGTTCCCAAGGGAGATGAAAAAATCCGCTTCCAGATCAATGCGGACCATACGAAAGAGGATATCGACTATGTTTTAAACGTACTCTCCGATCTGTAAACGTTGTCCTCCATCCGGAACTACCTACCTTTCCAGCACCGCCAGGCTCACAGATGCAGTGCTGGAATGACAGACCGAAACCTGTAACAGACAGAGATGTGCCCTCCAGATTCAGTTCCGGGATGTGGAGATCCAAATTCTACTGGGCACCTGTCCCCGGAATTTGGATGTTGCCTCAAATTGATTCCTGCATGGTTGGGGTCACGCCAGGTTTTTCAACATATCTTTGACCATCAAGGGGAGGTCATATTCCGGCTGCCAGCCCCACTCTTCGCGTGCGGCAGAATCATTCATGTAATTCGGCCAGGAATCTGCAATACCCTGTCTTAGTGGATCAATCTCATAATCCATGGTCAACTCCGGAATGAATTTCTTAATTTCCGCAAAGATATCTTCCGGAGCGAAGCTCATGGCAGAGACATTATAGGCATTTCGATTGATCAGCTTCGCGGGATCCGCCTCCATCAGATCAATGGCTCCCTTGATAGCATCCGGCATATACATCATGTCGAGCCGCGTGCCCTCCTTCAGGAAACAGGTGTATTTTTTTTCTTTGAGTGCCTGATAGAATATCTCCACCGCGTAATCGGTGGTACCGCCTCCGGGAGGTGTTACATAGGAGATAATCCCCGGGTAACGCAAGCCCCTCACATCGACGTCATATTTGTGGTAGTAATAGTCACAAAGCAATTCGGCTGAAACCTTAGTCACACCGTAGATGGAGGTCGGCCTTTGCACGGTGACCTGGGGGGTATTGTCCAGTGGAGTTGTAGGTCCAAAGGCACCAATGGAGCTTGGCATAAAAACCGCACACTTACCCTCTCTGGCGACTTCCAGGATATTCACTAGGGAATTAACATTCACATTCCAGGCTAGTTGCGGATTGTTTTCTGCGACAGCAGATAGCAGAGATGCCAGGTGAAAAACTGTATCAATCTGATATTTTTTTACAACCCCATCAATAGCATTGATATCTGTGCAATCGACAATTTCAAAAGGACCTGATTCCCGTAATTCTTCACTCGGTTCTGTTTTATGTCCACCGGCAACGACATTCTGATTTCCAAATCGATTTCTTAAGTTGAGGGCTAGCTCAGATCCGATTTGTCCAACCGATCCGGTGATTAATATTTTTTTCATATACTTTGTCTTCCGCTACGATTTTTAATGTTTGGCAGGGAATGTAATCACGCCGCTTTTTTAAATTAAAAGCGATTTTTAACACAGGTCTGGCAGGAAGGAATTGATCTACTACAGTCAGAATTGAAATTAATTTGATTTTCAAGTGGCTTTTTGACGCCACCGCTGGGTAATTCACCTAGCTCAATCAATACGCACGACTGCCACGATCTTCAGTCGGGATCAGGTTTCGACTGACGGTGTAGACTAGGCTCATACAACTTGTCCGGCATTGCTGTGATCAGGGCAGTCAAGATTCTACAGTTGATTGTTACGGTTTTTTCTTTTTTTCAGCCGTACAAAGGCAAGCCCGTGCGGGGGCACTCCATCATTACCCCCTTTCATTTGAGACGGATAGGAAGCTGATTTGCTTGAATTTGGGAGAAAAATAGTAGCGGTGGCGCAGATTTTTCGACATGACGTTACTATTCAAGCCAGAGAACTGTCAAAAATAAACTCAACGACCCCGGCAAATTCACCATCATCAGTGTAAAATGGACTATTGACAATCGTAACCTTACCATCTGGTTTATCGATCACATAGTGGTACAGGTTTCTTTTTTTCTCAAGGTACTCCTGATAGTGGGTTTTTATTTTTTCCGTTGTTTCCTCTTTGTGTAATTCGTGGATAGATCTTCCCATATAATCGCCGTTCCCAAAAGCCAGTTTGAATACCTTTCTGCTTTTTTCATTTTGATAAATAACCTTATAATCAGCGTCTGTGGCGACAATAGCGGCATCAAGGTTTTTAAACATATTGATGATCGTTTCCATTTTACGTTGCCCTGGTTTTTGGTTTCCGATGTGAATCTGCTTCAGAAACGCCTGCTTTTAAATTAGCAGGGATTTCGAATTTACCGGTTTAAGATGTAATATTTGCTTAGGGATCGTTCATAAATAATTTCACATAATCTATTTGCAAAAGCCCTAAAAACTGAACATTTTGCGAACAGAATGTGAAGTAATTTATGAGCCGCCCCTTAATTAAGATGATAGGAAACCAATTTTTTGGAGTCAAGCCCCGTTTTTCATTTCCTGGCGCCATCCCAGTGTCAGACCGCCCCAATGTTTATTTTTAGACGGGACGATCAGATATTGACATACTTCTAATATGTAATTACACTGTAATATACAATACAATATAACTACAAAATGAGGTTCAAAATGATCTTAGATATTGTTAAAATAGGAAATTCCAAAGGTGTTCGATTACCAAAAACACTATTAGATGGAATAACATCTAGCAAAGTTGTGGCTGAAAGGAAGGGTGATTCGATTATTTTAAAGCCATGTAATCCACGGGAAGGATGGGTAGAGCAAATTAAGAAGGTTTTGGCTGAAGAAAAAAATAAAAAGGATGAGGATATGTCTATGTTTGAGGACATCACTAACGAATTTGATGAAGGGGAATGGACATGGTAAGAGGTGATGTCTACCTGGTGGATCTAAATCCCACAAAGGGCGCTGAGATCAAGAAAACAAGACCTGCCGTGATTATCTCTCCTGATGAAATGAACAGCACAACAAAAACAGTTATCATAGCGCCGCTAACAAGCACTATTAGGGCCTATCCTTTTCGAGTTGAATGTACCTTTCAAAAAAAGAATGGGCAGCTTGCGCTCGATCAAATCAGGTCATTGGACAAAAAAAGGTTGATAAAAAAGCTGGGTAAATTTTCTACCCCCAAAATAAATAATATTCTTAGCAGATTATCGATGATATTCTCTCCGTAATCACGATCCTCATATCCATTAACATAAAGATATTTTTACGGATAAGGTCGTCTTCTATATCGATTGCACATTTGCGCCCCATAGATCTAATCCGATAATACTAAAGGATTGAGAATTAGTTGGAAAATCCTTGTCACCTCCTCCAAACTTCTTCCCTTTTTTCTATATCGCTCGTCACACCTGCTCCGTAACCCTTTAAAATCTAACATCCTGTAGCTTTGATTAAAAATTGGGATAAAAATCCTACTTCCCGATTTTTACTGATTATTCATTCTATCTCCCTGTAGCGTGGTCAATTTAGGACAACAACTTTTAGGACAAGATTTTTTCGAGAATTCCTTTCGATGAAAATGAATCAGATGATAAATTGAAAAGAGATTTGTGTTATTAAAAGAATCAAAATACAGAATAATTGGGGGTCAAATCCCCTCAATTTCCACGTGCGACAAGAAGCTGTCGTGCACAATCCTCTCGCCCTACCACTTTTACGAGAGGTACTTCTGAGCAGAAGTATAGTCAATCACACATGCTGGAAAGTAACTGAAAGTGTGAAGCTGTGATGTAAAATCAGACATGCGCTTGTCGGCATGAACTGAGGACTAGATAGGTGTCATGATTTTCAAACTCAACCAGAGTATAACAGGGTGGGTAAATTACCATCGTTGCGCATCTTGTATTTGGGAAGTTTGGGGATACTGTGATAACTGGCTGTTCTGGCAGCTGTGGCTCTGGGCAAGGAAAAGACATCGATCCGAAGGAGCTAAATGGATTAAACGGCGGTATTTGAAGACTATCGGTCGTTATAGCTGGACTTTCAATGCTGACGGAGCTTATTTAAGACATCACGACGCTAGAAAACGGATTATCTTTAGACTTCCTGCCGATGTCAAGGTTTTCCGACTTGAAAATCGGGAACGAATCCAGCAGCTTTGGAAACGGAAACAGGAGGTACTCCTTATGGGAGATAGACTCAAACTCTGGAGAATTCAAAAGGGATTGTGTGCAGTATGCAACAAGCTGATATATGACCCTCAGAATAATTCCAGAATTGACCATTTGGTTCCATTGACAGCAGGTGGTACGAGTTCGTTTAGCAATCTCAGATTGCGCCATGATTATTGTGCCCAACACAAGCAAGCCACGTAATAGATTAGATCGTGTCAGTCTAATCCGGAACGTTTTGGTTGAGCCGTATGAGTTGAGAGACTCATGTACGGATCTGAGGGGGGTATGACCCAGCGATGGGTTGTACCTACCCGACCATTTTACCCCCATTTTACTCCCAATACCTTCCATATCAGTTGTGTCTTCTGCTGTAACTATATCAAATAATAGCTAATACCTTGATTGACGTAATCCTTTTCAGAAAGCATGGTTGTCCCGGAAGTTCACTCTACTGCGTTTTTGTTAATTACAGAATGGGCTAAAGTAGGCTGGGATTTGGGCTGAAGATTTAAAGCGCTACGGTTAAAAAAGAAAAAATTCTTGTATATTTTGATTCAGGGTTGGGGTTTGGGCTTGAAGCAAGACTAAACTCTATTTTTGCATGAACTGAGATAATTCCAATTTGGTTTGATCCGTAAATTAAATGATTTTCATTCAGTTCAAATCGCGCTTTTTAGAATGATTCCTGCACTTGGACTTATAAAACAATTGCCTATTTGCTATGAGAGACTGCGATATTCTCTGGGAGTCTTATTAAACCACCTCTTAAAAGCACGATGAAAAGCGCTATTTTCAGAAAAACCCAGCAAATAAGCAATTTCAGTCAACATGAAATCTGAGTTATTTACATAATCTTTGGCCAGTTGCATTCGAGTACCATCCAGTAACTCCTGAAAAGAGATCTCTGCCTCACTTTTAAGTTTTCTGAACACTGTCTGACGACTCATTCCCAGTTCCGAAGCAACTAGCTCAATGTTCAATTGCCCCTTTGGTAAGTATTTGGTGATAATAGCTATTACCTGTTGCTGTATTGTCGTTTTTTCTGTCTTTTTTTCGAGCAGTTTTTCTGCGTGCTTGCGAATCACATCATCAACATAAGGTTGACGGAAAGGATTTTTGCGAAGGAGAAGTTTTCGCAGAAAAAGGATTTGATTTTCAGGCTGATTGAACTGGGCATTTTTAAATATCTTGTGATAAAGCTCGACATGCTCGGGCGGAGAATACTGAAAATGTACTTCGTTCGGTTCAAAGTTATCTCCCCACAGATCCTTCATTAGAGTTAATGTTCTGCTAAACGCCAGTTCTATACTCTGAATGGTAAAAAAGGCAGGAGGTTCTCTGGTAAATACAAATTCAGCTAAATATCCTTCTTCTCGTAGTTCCATCCGGTTGACATTGGAAAGGAGACGGGAGAAACGAATTGCCTGTTGAAAAGATTCAAGCAGTGTTTCACAAGCAGCCGCCACATGCCCCAAGACCCCGGTTTGGCTGGTACCGGTTTTTACTCTGCCCAGCTCAATGAAAATCCCCGGATTATTAGCAAGTTCAGGAGCTGCTTTTTCAATAGCGATATAATGGTCCACAGCGACCATTTCATCGGGATCGTTCAATTGTGCTAATGAAATGCCTGCAGCGCCTTCAATATCATTCTTTGATATCCCACTGTTTATTAGCAACAGCATATCATTTTTGAGGGCAGCCGTACAAATTTCATTCTTCATTATCATCAGTCGAAAGAGAATGTTTAGCTTGATACCAACTGTCAATAGGTTGAGTCAAACAGTCATTTTTTGCAACACTTCCAAACGCTAAACTACAGTTACATTTTAATTATAATTCTTTCAATGAAAGAAACATTTCTAACTGAGACTTAATAGGAGGTCAAAATGTTTATAAATCAAATCAAAGAGGATAATCCTGTCAACGTTCAAGATGCAAAACTCAGTGGTATGCTCTTGTTAGCTTCCATTCTCAGCGTGATCATTTGCTTGGCTTTGATAATCCCACACAACCTGGCTTTGGACCCGAACAATATTTCATCAACTTTTGATGCCATCAACCAGTATCGCGAATTTCATATTTTAGAACTGATATTTGATGAAATCACCAATGTCTTAACGATTATTATGGCAGGGGCTCTGTTCATGGCGTTCAGAAATACCGGGACTAGCCGGTCCCTGTCGGCTTCTATGCTGATTGGTAGTGGTGGTATTGTGATGCTCATTCATGACATGGGCAATTTTGCTGTGACCTGGTTTGCTAAAATGCATGAAAGCGCAGGAGTGGCTGAGCAATTGATACTGCAGAAAATTGGGTATTCCGTGATTTTGACAGCCAAATGGGGAGTTACGATTGGGGCAGCCTGTATAGTAACCGGTCTTCTCATTTACATACTGCTTTGGATATCAACAAAAACGATGTCTAAGGCGCTGGGATATCTCGGATTTTTTTGTGGTATCCTGGCTTTGGGTTCTTTGGTGCCATACTGGATCGATTTTTCATTGGAAGCGACGGGGTATAATCTTTATTTCCCTTTTTTGATCTGGGAAATTGTAGCTGGAATCTGGCTTATTCGATTTAAAGGTCCTATGACAAATAGAGAAAAGGATAAATAGTCATAGAAGCATAAAAGCAATAGGTCATTATGTATACAATCTTACCAATAACAAATCAAAGGAGAAACCAATGAAATCGAGTTATTTAACACTTATTTTGATCATTCTGCTTGTCTCAGGATGCATTCCCAAAGCAGAAAGGGTAACGATGCGCCATCCATCCGGGAAAACAGCTGTCTGTCAAGGGTCTACTGATAGTATTGATTACTGTATAGACAGATATAGAGACGAGGATTACACAGTCAAAAGTGTGATATTTAAGGATTAATCTTAAAACTGTTGACCACCAATTGGGTGGTCAACAACTCAGAATACTGGCATTCTACACCCAGAACTTCTCCTTACAAAACCACCTGGATATGAAACCCGTAAAACGGACTGTGAATTTGTATGGGTGGACATTAAACTGTCAAATTACCCCAATACCTTCCATATCATCTTCATCACTTGCTATAACTCTATCAAATCATAGCTATTTATTTGTTTATTAAGAATTTTGCTTGAAGATTCGTGTGTCCCGGATGTTAACGTTAGTGCGTTTTTGTTATCTACAGAATGGGCTGGGAAGGGCTGACAAAACGGGCTGATTTTTTTTATGTGGGTCACTCGAAATAATATTGGCAGTACCAGCTGTTGGTCTGTTTCAGCAGTTTGGGAAATTTTCCAACTTATTGCCTTGGTTTAATAGAATTTATCATGTAAATTCACAGAAGCATATATATCGATTTCATGTATACCAGCAATGAGTTTGCGGAAATCACTAGTTGTTGAAAATAGACAAATTATCAGAATATTCGAACTTCCCAAATTACTTTGGAGTATTCTATGTCAAATAAACCAACCTACGAAGAGTTAGAAAATAGAGTTAAGGAATTGGAGCTGGTTGCGGCTACGCTTAAAAAGACAAAAGAAGAACTGCTGGAGAGTGAGCAATGTTTCAGGACAATGATTGAAAAGTCTCCTTCAGCCATAGAACTCTACGAACCAAACGGGAAATTGTTAATTGTCAATGAAGAGTGGGAATCCTTCTGGAATCTTAAAAGAAGTGATGTGGCTGATTTCAACATCCTTGACGATAAGGAATGTGAAAGAACTGGATTAACGGCAGCGTTTAAAAAAGCGTTACGAGGAATTGTGTGCAGAATACCTCCAGCAAAGTATGACCCAAAAGAGAGCGGTATGTCAGGCGGTTCAATTCGATGGATCGATTCTAAGATGTATCCAATACATTATCAAAACGGAAAAATTAATAAAATTGTTTTGGTAATGGAAGACATCACAGAACTTAAACAATCAGAGGAAGAATTAAGAAAACACCAAGTTAACCTTGAAGATCTTATCAAAGAACGCACTGTTGAATTAGAAAAAGAAATCACTGAGCGCAAGCAGGTAGAAAAAAAAATGAAGAGAAGCGAAACGTTTCTCAATAAGACTGGTCAAATATCGAAAGTGGGTGGTTGGGAAGTCGAAGCTGCAACAATGAAAGTTTTCTGGACTAAAGAAATATACAATATTATGGAGGTTCTTAGCGACTATGATCCTTCATCATTGGGAGAAGAATCAATTGTTTTCTTTAGTGCAGATGATCAGTTGTGGCTAAATAATGCGATACAACGATCATTTGAACACGGAGAGCCTTACTACAATAAGGAATTTCAGATTACTACAGCAAAAGGAAATAAAAAATGGGTATGTGCCAATTGTGAACCTATAACTGCTGGAGGCCGTGTTGTAACACTTAGTGGTACATTTCAAGATATCACTGAACGTAAAAAAATAGAATTTCAACTCAAAGAAAGTGAAGGAAAATTTCGAGCAATCGTTGAAAATTCTAAAGGAATCGTTTATATAATTGATAAGGATGGTTATTTCGTTTTGTCAGAAGGCGCAGCATTATCAGGTTTAGGCTTAAAACCAGGACAAATGGTAGGAATGGACGCGTTTGAAGTTTATAAAGAGTATCCAGAAATTATAAAAGGCATTAAACAGGCGTTAAAAGGTGAAACCGTACATGATCCACAATTAGTTGTCCAAGGAGTACGAGATCAAAGACATTATGACATATTTTATACTCCAAATTACATGGACGGAGAAGTCATTGGAATTATAGGAGAGGCCATTGATATTACTGAACGTAAACAGGTGCAAGAGGAGTTAAAAAAAACAAAGGCCATTCTTCAGGCTGCGTTAGACAACAGTCCTGTGGCCATAGCGATTGCTAATGCCCCTGATGGAAAATTGATATACGTGAACAATGCGGGTCTATCTATTCGGGCAGATACTGAGGAGGAATTAGTCAAGGATGTGGGTATAGGGGAGTATGCCTCAAGCTGGCGAATTCTACATTTTGACGGAACTGAGTACCAGACAAATGAAGTACCTTTAGCAAGGGCGATAAAGTATGGGGAACCTTGCACTGATGAATTTATCATCAGAAGGAATGACGGTGAAGACCGTATTGTTTTGGCAAACGCGGCGCCAATATTCGATTATAAAGGCAATGTGAGTCAAGGAATTGTTGCGTTTCATGACATTACCGAACGAAAACAGGCAGAAGAGCAAATAAAATCAAACCTCAAAGAAAAAGAAACCCTTCTCCAAGAAATCCATCACCGGGTTAAGAATAATTTGACTGTCGTAGCAAGCCTCCTTAAACTGCAAGCTAATGGCATGGAAGATGAGCGACTAAAAGCGGCTTTGTCAGATAGTCAGAGCCGAGAACAGGCAATGTCTGCTATCCATGAAACACTGTATCAGTCTGAAAACTTGTCAGCCATCGATATGAATATCTATTTATCGAAACTGGGTAATGATGTAGCTCGAAATTACTCAATTGGTAGCAAAGTAAATTTGATAATCGAATCAGAAAGTGTTTTGATCGGGGCTAAACAAGCATCTCCGGTTGGATTGATTGTAAATGAGCTAGTAACAAATTCTTTGAAGTATGCTTTTTCTAACAACGAGGATGGCGAAATCAAAATAAACTTGCAGAGAAGAGAAGATCAGGTCGAATTAGAATGTATTGACAATGGCATTGGAATGCCCGATAGATTTGATTGGAAAAACTCTAGTTCACTAGGACTTAAACTCGTTCGGACCTTAGTTGAAAATCAGCTCGACGGATCAATAAACAAGGAAAGTAATAACGGAACAAAATTCACCATTAAATTTAATATCGAAACCTAACCATGGAAAAAGCCAAAATACTAATCGTTGAAGACGAAGCCATCATCGCAATGGAGATGGAAAGTCAGATCCAGGGGCTGGGATATGAAGTGACTTCGATTGTCGATACAGGTGAGAAAGCGATTTCAAAAGCTGAGAGCGACAAACCGGATCTTATCATAATGGATATTCGGATCAAAGGTGAGATGGATGGTATCGATGCTGCTGAAGTCATCCGAAAAAGATTTGGTATCCCAGTAGTATTCTCTACAGCATACCTGGATGAAGAAAGAATCGAAAGGGCAAAGATAACGATGCCGTTTGGGTATGTACTTAAGCCGATTCAGGAAAGGGATTTGAAAGTGACGATTGAGATGGCGTTGTATGTTTCAAAGGTTGATGCCGAACGAAGAAAGGCAGAAAATTTGGTGAAGTTCAGGCTTGAGCTGGAGAAGATGACAAATGAAATCTCCACATCTTTTGTGAATACAAAGGGTGATAAAATTGATGAAGTCATTAATTTCGCTCT
>Ga0233437_1000963_pt1 | contig 57571 bp, 58 predicted proteins | sample SI_122_August201_FD_182714 | JGI IMG/M metagenome (GOLD analysis project Ga0233437, IMG submission 182714) | Seawater microbial communities from Saanich Inlet, British Columbia, Canada - SI_122_August2016_200_MG | ecosystem: Environmental > Aquatic > Marine > Inlet | place: Canada: British...
GAATCAAATAAATACCGACAATAATCTGAAGATAAAAAGGAGGCACCATAAAGATATATTCAAAAAGATTCGCAAAACTCCCTACGTCTGCTGCACCCGCCGCCCCCTCACCCATCGCAGCAATATCCAATCTACTCAAAATCATTAAAATCATCGAAGACAATCCCACAACAATTCCAGAAAGTAACGGCGCTAAGAAAGTCATATTACTTTTCATATCCGCGGAAATTTCAGCAAGCATATCCTTAAGTCTAGTAGTAATTTTTCCAATATTTTTAATATATTCTGAAATGCTCATCAAACTAACTGCTGCAATCTTCAAACCTTTTTTAGAAGATTCTACCAAAACACGCATACTTGTGGCAATGGTTTCCGAAGGATAATATCTCAAAGCCCCTCGATTCTTATCGAAAATTGCTTTCTCAACACTCATCCCCATCTGTTGAAGATTATAATTAACTCTTCTAAAAAAATCACCCGTCATTAAACCCTTACTAGATTGTGCAACTCTTCCAAAAACAAGTTCGGGGGGCGTCCCATTACCCAACCTATTACCCAACTGAAATAATGAATTATTAAATTCTGCTTCCAACTGTTTAGTTTTGGCCCTCTCTTTAATTAACGCTTTTGTTTTGTCCCCATAAGCAATAGAAAAAAACAATGCAAAACTTAAAGGGATAAATAATCCAAGAATCATAGAACCTAATCCAAACGGTCCCTTAATTTCTTCTCCAACTTTTTCAAACCCAAAAAGATATTCATTAGCAAGTGCATCTCCAGGAAGTCCCAATTGAGAGAAAGTTACATCTGAAGGTATGCCTAATGCAGCCGGTAAAGGAGTAAACTGGAAAATTAAAGGAATCAAACCAATTATTAATAAAGGTAAACACAAGAAAAAAGCCCGAACAAAATGAGAATTGCTTTTATATTTAGCGTATAGAGGATTCCTTTTCAAAAGATTAGTCTCTCCATGTCCTCCCGGACGCATCATTAAAATTTTATCTGTCAGAAAAAAAACAAGAAAAGGTACAACCAAATTAAACAAAACAAAAATATGAACTCCCTTTATCTTTCCATCTAACATCGAAGAAGCCAAAGGAATCAAAGCTAAACCTAGAGTGGGTAAAACCACTCCCAACATATATACATTAGTTAATGGGCTTCGAACATTATGAGTAAACTTCAACATTTTCTCATAAACCCCATCAAGAACCACCTGTAAAGATTTTTCCAAAGTTGCAATTCTCTTTCCTTCTACAGATTCAAATAAACTACTTTCAATTAGATGAAATGCTTCAATAAATTCGATAGAATAATCTCTCCAAGTTTCTAGATAATTATCTAAACTCTCTTTTATCGTTGAGAATTTTCCAATTTCCACGTCGTAGAAAACTTTTTTAAAATCCATCGCCAAAGGGTATTGCAAATTCTTAGCTGCAAAAGCAATTGCTTTTTCTAAATTAGGGGTATGCCTCATATAAACAACAACGTATAAAATCGCAGGAACCATTTGTGAAGAAGCCTTAAGCCTCCATTTATTTGCCAATCTTTCAGGATAAGAATTAACAAAATAAAATAAGAAGATAGAAAAAATTACAAAAAGTATAAACAACAAGGCAGGAAATTCTTCAATACTTCCTTTAGCAAGAGCAACCCCCACAGAAAGTATGAGGCCAAAAAAGAACACACTAATAAAAGACATAATTGATAACGATAATGCTTGAGAAGGTTCAATGTCTAAGTGGGCCGTATCTATCGCTTTTTTTAACTTCGCTTCATCTTTACTAGATGCCTTGATCTTAATCGACTTCCCTAAACTATGTGCCCATTTTTCATAACCAGAGAACTCTGGTGCTATTTCATCTTTAAATTTAATATACTCTTGACTATAGTTGGTAGAACTCTTCATCGCCTCTGAATTCATCTGTGCCTCTATCTTCGCACCATACTTGTCCATAACCTCCTTAGTACTAAGTTTACGTTTAACCATTTTCACAACTTTTTATAGAAGATAGAAGAAAAAAGAATTAATAAATGTTTATAGGGTTAATTTTTACATCTTTGAAGTTTACCAGTGCAAACAAAATCCGAACCAGAATCTCCTCTCCAATCACAGCACTTATTGCTTCCACATTGGTGGTCTGCAGCACACAATTGGGAATTAGATCTTTGACCCCTACTTTTAATATCTCCCTCCCCAAGAGAATTGAAACCACAATATTGTTTCTTGTATCTATCTCCTAAGAAATACTCATTCCCATCAAAATAACAATCATATTCTTCAGAATAATCCTTACAGTAACTTATCAAACTAACACACGTTTTCTCCCCCGGTTCTTCTTTAGATTCACAACATATTTCAGAATCACATTCCAAATTCTTTCCACAAGCTTCTCCAAAATTCTTTTGTTCAATTTCCATATAGTTTCCTGCCTCATCTTGTCCACAATAATATTCTCCCTCGTAACCTACAAACCTCTCCCCTAAAGAATAACATTCACTTCCAAATAAACAACCATTATCGCAAGAACCTGTATCATCTCCTTCCCCTCCAGAAGAATTTTCTCCACAATTTTCATCTCTTCCTAAACAAAGACCATAAAACTCGCCTTTTTCAGAGCAACAATTATAAAGATCATTAGAATAAACAGAAATCAAGGGAGATCCACACATCAAATCTCCAAATTCCTTCCAAGCTTCATTAGGAAAATAATCTTTTTTCATACAAGATTCTCCTTCTTGCACTCTTCCTACAACCTTCCAACCCTCTTTATCAGAACCAGTTTTATCTACTGTACAAATCAAGGATTGTGTATTTCTCTTGATTGTTTCTCCCAACCCATAACAGTCTCCATCATTTTCACATTCACAACCATTTGATTCCCCTTCATTAGATTTCGATCTCTCTTCAACACAAACACCCTCTTCACAAACCTCTTCTTCCCCCTCACAACTCGTTCTTACTTCAAAATATCCTTTCCCATCACCAGAATCATCGCATTCATATTGTAACACAACGTCTCCATCACAAGTATCAGTCATTATTTCAAAATGCTGTAAATCTTCAGATTTTGAAGATCTCCCTTTTTCCTTCAAATCATATTTCCCATCACTTAGCCTAGTACAAAATAAATTTACCTCTTTTTCTTCACTTCTTTCTTCATTAGATTCTTCTCCATCCTCTCCTTCATCTTTACCTATACATCTTAAATTATCTTCATTATCCCTTCCACAAACGTCTCCTTCCTTACAAGGATAATCTTTATTTTTTTCTTCTTCACAATCATACTGTTTTGCATAGTGAATTCCCGAAATAATTGAACACCCATCTAAAATTTTATCTTCTCCACTCTTTAAAGTTATTTCTGCAAAACCGAAAATATAAGGGTCTAATGCTGAGTCTCTTCCTCGAGAACATCCTTCATCTTCTTTTTTCTCATCAACACACTTCACCTCATTTGAATCCGAATCGTCACAATATTGAAATTCCAAAACGCAATCTTCTATTTCTTCAATAACAGAAGAATCCTCACATTTAGAATTAACACAAGAATAAGTTGTATTTGTATCAATAATCCTGTTATCTCCATCACATCTAAGATTCCCTTCCAATCCATTTAAATCTAAACAATCCACATCCAAAGTACAATCTCTATCCGTCCCGCCTTCTCCAACACAAATTCTTTTTGTAAGTGTTGTTTTACCGCACTCTTCATTTCTTGCACAACTTTTTGAATAATCTTTTAAAACACTATCCTCCTCTGAACATCTAAACCCAGTAATTTTCCCCTCTCTACATTCATCAAAAAGACTCACATTAGAACCATCCCGATATTCAATAAAAACAAAATCCTCTTCATCTGTACACTTTTTAACCTCCACACATTTCTTTCTTGTACACAACTCTCCAGCACTACATTGATCATGCTTTGTACAATCTCCATCGATTCCACCTTCTCCAACACAAACCCCTTCTTCACAACCATTAGCACAATCAAAAAACTTATTTTTCAGAACAACATCATCACAATAAAAAACATTCAAACGAGTCTCATTAGCACAACTATCTTCTACCTCTCCAGAAAACAATTTACCTTCAACAAGCCTCTTAGTAACGGTCTTTATTCCTTCCTTCTTACAAGAAGCCCCAGTTTTTTCTCTCTCAACACAGCTTCCATCCTCACAAACCAAATCCCCATCACAATCACTATCTTTCTCACAATCATCTCCTCCCCCAACAGTTCCTCCAAATTCTCCCGGCTCTCCAACCTGGAAAAAAACATAATCCTTAGTTGAACTTCGAACATCATAAGTCAAGGCTTCATCTCTATCAATAGAAGAGGCAATAGTTATATTCGGTTTTTCATTAACAAGTCCCCAGTATCTTAAAGTCCCCAATCCCGGAAGAAGTAAACCTCCATCAATTACGCCATTACTAACACTTGATTCATATAAAGTGCAAAACTTCCTATCACAAACTAAATTTCCCTTAATTTCTTGACAACCAGGTTCAGTCTGACACCCAGTATAATCTAAAGGTTCAATATAATCAATACTTTGTGAATCAGGAAAAACTTTTTTCCTCAAATTATCCAAAATTTCTCTAACTCTAGACCAATTTCTTTTTTTACCATTCGGAGCAGGATCATCACTAGCATCATAAACTCTTTCACAAACAACACCCGGGGAATCTCTAAAATTAATAGTCTCAGTAGTTCCTCCTAACTCAAAAGCTAGCGCTTCGGTTCCATCTTCTTTATTAAGAACGTACAAAGAAGGAACTTCCCTATTTTTTCCTACAACAAAAGAAACATATTCTTCAGCAAGAATTGGGGAAGAGACATAAACATAATCTCCATTACCATCATTACTTCTGACAATTTCTTTATCTTCAATTAAATATTGCCAATTGTTAGTTCCATCAATCTTATTCAAAGAAAAAGCACTTCCCTTATTTCCCGCAAAATAAACATAATTTTCATCAGTTACAGGTTTACCATCAATTGTTCCGAAATATTTTTCAGGAGAATGATCTCCCCTAACCGTATGTGTTCCTGATTTTTCCCAAATAATTTTTCCAGTATCTTTATCTAAAGCAACAAGTCCCCCTTTTGCCCCAAAATAAATTATATTTTCATCAAAATGCATAGGAGAGAATCTACTTACTCCAAAAAACTTTTCCCATACTTTAGTCTTAGAATTCAAATTAAATGCAATGACTCCAACACCCCTAGAGGTTCCCGAAACCCCAACAAGATATAACTTACTTTCATAAAGCTCAGGATATATATAATTCTGATTAGAAGAATAATTCCAATAATCTTCTCCACTTTCTTTATCAACAATAAAAATTCCTTTAGCTACATCTCCAAAAGCCAAATACTTTTCATCAACACTTAAATGTTCAAAAACATGCTTTTGATCCGAAGTTTCCTTATAGATCTTCCATTTAATCTCTCCCAAACTAGAACTCTTTTTCAAATCATAAGCGAGAATCATTCCTGCACTAGTCCCAACATATAAAACTCCTTCTTCATCAACGATAGGTTGATAAAACAACCCTCCTCGAATATGTGTCGTCCTTTCTCTCCAAAGTTCATTCATAGAAGAATCATAAGCAATCAAAGAACTACCAGAAGAAACATAAATTTTTTCACCATAAGATACAGGACGATATTTGGTACTAGAAAGAATTTGAATGTCTAATTTCGGAGAAGAAGAAAGATCAAAACCATATAAATTCCCTGCCCTATCTCCAACAACAACATCTTTACAAACAGTGCTATAACTTCCAGAAACAGAATCTCCTGGAGAAAGAAGATCCACTTCATCAAAAGGAACTTTAGAAGAACCATAACATTTAGGATTAGAAACAATATATTCTATCCAAGTATCTCCCAAACAACCTTCAGCTGCTCCAAGAAGATGTAGACCTCCAACACAAACACTTCCATCAGGATTAACATCGCAATAATAAGCGTTGATAGAAGGATTCAGAATATCAAAACCATATTTTTTAGAAGCATCCATAGAAGAATTAAATTTAAATCTAGAGCTTATTCCCGAAGCATCAAAGAAGCTAGAATACTTGCTTTTCATTTCAGAAGTAACATCATCACAAATACCAGGAGGAACATATCCTTCGGGAGCATGACCAGTAATTTTTCCCCACATATCTCCAAACCAACCAGCAGAAACAAAACTAGCACATAATAATATAGCTAATGCAAAAACAAAAATAAATTTAACACCCTTTTTCATAACCAACTCAGCAAAAAGAACTTTTTAAACATTACTTGTAAAAATTAAATATTTCTTTTCTTAATCTCTTCACTGAGCCAAGCCTGCCACTTAGGAAAAACCTTTTCTCCGACAGGTAAACCAACCTCTCGGATAATTTCATCAGAAATTTTATGAAACTCATGATTAGAACGAGTATTAAATTCTGCCTCTAAAATTCCATAATCCTTAGTTTTCTCTGCAACCTTAACAGTTTCTTCTTTTATTTTTGCACGAAGTAAAATGTTCTCCCAAACAGCATCCCAGTTACCAGCCCAACCCTTAACATTAGAAGCGATATCTTTTATCACTTCAGAATCTCCATTAATTAAATCGTCAGTAGGTTCCAATTCATCTGTTTCAACGTTATACTTCATCAAATCAACAAAACCCTTCTCAAGAACAGGATCTTTTTCCCAATGTTTTCTAACTTCTGTAATTTGTAATAACCTCCTCCAAGAATGCAACCCATCTGCAGATTTTATCGGATTAGCTACAGCAATAATATCTGTTGCTTTAAATGAGGTGGCAGGCACCCCCAAATCATTTACAACTCTGTCAAAAACCCCATACGGAGAGGCACCATGAATTGTTCCCGCAACAACATTTGCCAAAGCCCCTACCCTCATCGCCTCATAAAGTGCTTTAGCCTCTGTAGAACGAACCTCTCCCATGATCAATGCACTATCTCCAAGACGCAAACTAGTTCTAATTCCATCCTCGGCAGAAACCTCATTAGATGTTTTCAAAAGAGCTGAACGAACCTTCATTCTAAGAATATTATAGCCTAAATTACGAAGAGATTCAACTGGCAATTCCAAAGAATCTTCCACCGTAATTACCCTGTGCTTTGGAATAATCTCCAACATCAAACTTCCCAACAAAGAAGTTTTACCCGAGCTACGCGTACCTGCAACCAACATAGTCCTAGAACCATCAATCAAAAAACTAAGCAAACCCGCAGCAAGAGGATTAAGCATTTTATTCTGAATAAATAATGGCAAAGTCCAGGGAGATTCTCTATGTCTTCTGATAGAATAAGCCAAACCATCCGGACTTAAAGGATTTTGAATAATTGCAATTCTCGAACGCATCTTTCCAATCTCTAATTGAGTATCTAAAATAGGATTGGCTTCATCCAAAGGACGACCCGAAACCATTCTAAATTTAGCAGCCCAAGAATCCGCATCTTCAGAACTAGGTAAAATATTCGTAGAACACTCATCATACTTATTATGTCTAACATAAATCGGCACCAAGGGTATCGGCGCGTTCAAAGAAATATCCTGCAAATTTTTATCCTGCAATAAAACTTCAATCAGGCCAAAGCCAATTGTATGCCTAACCAAAATAGTAGATAACTTATTCAAATCAAAAAAACTAAGTTCGATATTCTTAGACTGAGCCAAATCCCTAAGAAGATCCCTCGCAATATTAAAAAATACCTGACGGGTTCTTTCAGTATCCGTAAACTCTTCCGCCTTAGGTTGATGCTCTATCAAAACCCCTCTTGCCAAATTCAATAAAATTCCCTGGTCTTCAGGCAAGATGTGTTCTGGAGGAACAATGTGATAAAGAACCTTAGATTCACTTTTCTTCCTCAACAGAGTAACATCCGAAACATCATATTCATCTAAGGAAATTTTATATTGATCTAAAATCTCCGCATCCAGAGGCAAATCAGAAACCAAACGAGTAAAAGTAAAATTAGGAATAACATCTGCATTAAAAATATGCGAATAAATTCCCCTAGTTCCCTTCCTATAATTTGTAAGGTGAGGAATCGCTTCTTTAATCAAACCCAATCGATTCAAATATCCAGAAATCTTTTCTAACAAAGAGATATAATTCATCTGGTCAATCCTAAATTCCTCTCCCGCAGTTTTATCCCGAAAAACCTTAGCTTCAATCAAAAATCTTCTTAGTTCAGAATAAGCAAGAATCGGATCTTTTTTCAAAAGAAACAAGAAAGAGAAAATATCTTTATATCTTAAAGGGAATGCAGCTTGATTCGTAGTTACCAATTTCTCTTGAGATAAGATTTTTTCTTGTTTAATAAAATGAACATAAAGACTAGCAACCTCAATCAAAAAAGAAGTCTCCCTAAAATCATAATTATAATTTTTTTGCTGCACAAAAATAATTCTAGAAACATTAGGATTCTCAATTAAAAAATCAACCGTTCGCTCCATCACTTCCGGAGATTCTGCAAGGCTAGGTGAAAAAGGAGCCCCAAGATAATTAACGTAAAGAATATCTTCACCACCTTCTCTTTCAACAAGATAATCATATAGCTTAGCGCCTTCAGGGAATTGCATAAAAGAAAAAAGAAAAGCTAGTTTATATTAATTATTATAAGGAACTATTTTCAAGCAAAACAAAGTTCATTTAATTTGAATTCAAAAAAATTTGAATTTGTCCTAAGCAAAACACTGAATTCCCAGATAAACCCTTAACGTCACAGATTCCATTCTTCTTTTAGAAACAAAATAGAAAAATAAAAAATTATTTGGATTTAATATATCTCTCTGCTGCTAAAAAATCCCCATAATTACAAATTTTTGAAATAGGCCCTCTTTCTTGATAAAGATCTTTTATTAATTCTGCTCTAAAAGTTTTGCTTTCTTCAGTTTGCCCATTGTTAATAGTATTGTTTGAAGTAATATATCCTCCAACATTTGTATTTATTGGAGCAATTAAAATGCTCGCGATAGTTCCAACTTTTATCGCCAATTTTATATCTTGCAAGAGGGTTCTTTTTACTTTATTTTCTACGGATTTTATCATTTTATTTTACTCCTTTTCATTATTTCTAATCATGACTAGTTAAGTATTATTCATAATATTTTAAACTATTTAAACCTTTTGTCTGTTACCCCTAGGAAAAGGTAATATCCCCAAAAAACTACTTTTTTCTAGAAAAAGAAAACAAAAAAGCACCCTAAAAAGCAGAATAATTTTCAAGAACTACGAAGTAAATCTGTCCTAAACAAATTCCCCCTCCCGGGATCGCTGATGCTCCACCCACACCCCTATTTCATTCCAGCAATATAAATCAAAGATCAATCAATCATTCTCAAAATCCCAATAATAATTTCATTAATAATCCCTTAATAATAACCTTAGAAGAAAAGAGGGACTATTTCCTAGAGAGAATAATTAATCCTTCCCATTTAACTTACGGCTAAAGAGATTCCCAATCTTTAATGCTTTGCCCTTGGAAAGCCCCGCTTTTTTAGAAATCTTATTTGCCAAGATCAAAGATTGAAGCCCATTTAAATTGGCCAATTCTTCAGGAGTATATCCATCCAAAACTTCAAATGTCTTATCGAAGAGATTTTGAATCTCTCCCTGCGATAAACCAGATTCTTCTGCTGAAAGAAGAAAAGACCGTACATTTTGAAAAGCATCTATTTTAATATCTTTCAATTGGCTCTCAATAAGACGGGGATTTTTTTCCAACGCTTCCTCAAAACTCAATTTGCTCCCCGCATGCAAATAACTATAGACGAATTCTGGATTTTCTTTTAGATAATTTGTGTACTCAGAATTATCTCCCATGTACTCATTTATAGCATCCACAAATACCATTGATTCTTTAGAATCATATCCTTCATTACCAAGAAGAGAAATAAAAGCCCTAACCATGCCAAAATTTGAACCAGTTTCTTCCAAAAATACAAAAGATTTATCTATCACTTGTTCTGGATTCGAAAAATGATCTGAAAATAAATCTAAAGTGAAAGGCACATTAGATAAATCATAAGATTTCTCCCCTTTTGAAAACTCTCCCTTAGATCCCTCAATAAAAAGCTTTACAATTTCAAGACTCTCCTTTTCTGAAATTCCAAGAGAATTGACAGATCCAGAAAGTTTATCTAAACCCTTCAAAGAAAAAACCAAATCCTCTGAATTAGAATTTTCTAAAAGATATTCAAAAAGATCAAGGGAATATTCTTTAGAAAATCCTTTGGACCCTAGTTCCCCTAATTCATTAAAAAAACCTTTTTGAATAATTAATTTGCTATTTTCAGAAGCATCTAAATTCTCCATACTAATCTTAAAAAGAGAAAAACTTTCTTCAGCACTTAAAACGCCCTCAGAATTTTTGAAAAAGTCCAGGATCTCTCTCTTAGGAAAAACCTCAAAATCAGAAAAAGAATTTTTATTGTCAAAAGCAATCCCAAATATTTCTAAAACTTCTTCATCAGAATAACCCAAACCCCTTAGATTATCTAAATCCCGTAAAGCAAAATCGGATAAAAAGCTATTAACTTGAGAAGAAGGAATACCCTCAAGAGAAAGAACTTTTTCAACAAAAGAATAATCCAAACCTTTTTTTTCCAACTCCTCTAAAAAGTACCGATTAAAACCAGATAAATAAATAGACTCCTCAGTGGGACCAATTAACTCCGCATATTTATTTGTCAGAGTAAAATATTCTTCTTTAGAAAGATAATCTTCAAAACCAATATAATTCTCTACAAGATATTCTTCACTAAATTTATACGATTCAAAACTAGATTCCGCTTCAAACGCCCTTTTCTCCTTTTCCTCAATAACCTCCTTATTATCTTTCTTAATTTCACCCAATTTTCCTTCCAAATTTTCATTTAAATGCCCAACAACTTCCCCTTCCTTCAAAAAATCAACCTCTCCAAATTCATTAATATCTACAACCAAATCCATCAACTCAGAATCAGAACTAATTTTCATAGGAACAGCATTAGTAATTCCTTCAATAGCCAAAGGTTCTAAACTCTCCTTAACAATTTCAACATTATCTTTAGTGTAAACAAAAGTTCCAAGATTTCCGTTGCTAATTCTAGTCTCCCCATTTTCAGAACTATGATGAATAACTTCAGTTTCCCTAAACAACTCAACATAATTATCTCCAGAACCTTTTATAATTTCCAACCCATCTCCCTCTTGCACCTCCATAAACAAATTATCCGGAAACTCAACATCAAAAAACTCACTATCTCCTAAAAACTTCATATTAATTCTTCCTTCCTCTGAACTAAATAACTCTAACTTCTCATCAGTATATTTCACCCAATTCCCGCATAATCCTCCAGATCATTTGTCGTCACTAAAACCTGTTCAAAATCTTCCCCAACAGAAATCAAATTTCCCTTATAATTAAAATCCCCCTCTAGAACTTCGAAACCATTAGCACTCAAATCAACTTTACCCTCGACCAATTCAATTCCATCCGGAAAAGTTATTCCTTCACCCTCAACCCTAATCTTACTTGAAAACTTTCCAACATCCAAAATCTCAGGAAGCTGTTCAAAATTACTTCCTGCACCAACTTTCAAATCAACAATTCCATTCTTAAAAATAACTCTCGAATTATCCGGAACATAAACTTTATTATTTCCAAAAATAAATTGATCTGCAGAATAAATACTAAAATCTCCCTCGGTGATTTCATTATTAGACAAATTTATTTTAACATAACTTGTATGATTAGAAACACTGGCTGGTTGAATATTTGACAAAATCCCCAACTCATTTGGAAGAAGAGATTCAGTTAAAAAATAAACATCTAAAAAATCACTAGATTCATAAAATTGAACTCCTTCAACAAGTATGCTATCCAAAGGAATTCCTTGCTGATTCAACAATTCATACAAACGGTAGGCATCAACAATCTCTTCTCCAAAAGTTTTAATCTCAACAACCTCCTCTGATGCAACCAAAGGAAAGAGGCTTATCACCAATAAGAACATTCCAAACAAACCAATAAATTTCTTAAACTTCATTTGCAAATCTGAATTCAAACACCTCATCATTTAATTTAATCTCCTCGTCATAGAACATAAAAATTGTTGTTCTAGAGTCACCAGAATCCAACATATCAATTTCAACATCATACCTCTCTCCAACATCAAATAAACAAGTCAAACAAATTCCCGAAGAAGTTCTCTGATTGATCATAAATTCTTCAACAGCAGAATAAAAATTAAAATAATCCAAAGAAACTTTTGTCTTGAACTCATCCAAAACAATCTCCTTCTCCCCCTTAGAAATAATTATAGGATAATTTATTTCAAAATAAACTTTCTCATTCTCAATGAAAACTTCTGTTTCTAACAAACCCGTTTCAATAGATAAATCTTCAAAGCCAGAAAAATTATTCAAACAAGTTAAGAACAAATCATTAAACTCTAAGGCTAAATCCTCTTCAACCATAGAAATATGCGGAAAATACTTATCCTGCGAATCTAAAATATATTTTGAAATCCCTTCAGATGTTGTCTCATTAGGACCATAAATTCCTCCCTTCTGCCCCGAATACAAAACCGCATTCTCCGAAACAGAATCAACACAATCCTGAACAAAAACCTGAACCTCTGAAAACTCGCTAGGCAAAGTATTTTGTTTTATAGAATCCCTAAAAATAAAATAACTCAAAGCAAGGGCAACAAGTAAAATCGCAACAATAATGAAGATAGTCACCTGCCCTTTTGTTTTCATTACCCTTAATAGAAAACACACTTTATATTAATTATTGTAACCAAACAAATTTAAACTATTCTCCCTTAAAAATAAAATGAAAGAAGAACAAGAAAATTCATACCCCGTAATTTCTCCCGCACTAAGGGACCTTGAGGAAAAACAAAAATTGCTAAAAGACAGAACAATTCTAATCGGTCAAAATTTAATTGAACTAAAAGAAAATACAGAAGAAAATATTTTAGGATTAAAAAAAGAAATAGAACAAATAAAACAAACTCTAGAAAGAGTTAAATCTTTCTTAGAAACAGCTTCAAGTGAATTTCAAAAATTTGCAAGAAAAGAGGATTTAGATATTTTAAGGAAGCAAGCAAAAATGTTTCAACCTCTAGAATTCGTAAAAAAAGAGGAACTAGAAAGATTAAAAAGATAAGAAACCTATAATAAACCATGGGAATTTTAGAAAACATAAATCAACTAAAAAAAGAAGGAATTTCTGAAAGAGAAATTATTACCAAACTTCAAAACGAAGGAAATTCCCCAAAAGAAATAATGGATGCCCTAAGTCAAGCACAAATAAAAAGCGCAGTCTCAACAGAAGAGATTGAACCCGGAACAGATCCGAATATGACTCCTTCTATGATGGCAAAAGAACCTACAGAAGAAGCGCCAACCCCCCTACAAGAACAATCTCCTCCTGCAGAAGAACAAGAACTCTATTCTCCTCAAAAAGGAGAAAACTCTCAACAACCAATTCAAAATTACTACACCCCTCAACAGAGAGAAGAAGAATATTATTCCTATGAAGATGCCCCAGAGGGTGTAGAAGAAGAGTATTATGAAGCTGAAACTACCGATTACAGTCCAAACACCACAATAGAGATAGCCGAACAAGTGTTTGCAGAGAAAACAAAGAAGATGCAAAAACAGTTAAGAGATTTAACAGAGACAAAAACAATTTTAGAAACAAAGGTAGAAGATCTTTCAGAGAGATTAAAAAGAATGGAAAAAGTTTTTGATAAAATGCAACTAACAATTATTGATAAGGTTAGCCACTACGGAGAAAATCTAAACGTTATGAAAAAAGAAATGCACATGATTGAAGATTCTTTCACAAAATTAGTTAATCCTTTAGTAGACAAATATTCTCAACACAAGACTTCACATAAAAAATAATTTCTAAAATATTATTTTATTCTCAATAAAAAAATCCCTAAAAAAATTAACCATTTATTGCTGCTGTAATCGCATTTTGTACCGCATTTCCGGTTGCAGCTGCAGGAGTGTTTCTTCTTCTAAATAAACCTGGCGCTACCACCGCAATAAATGCTCCAACGAAAACCAAAACCCCAATAATTGTTCCCCACGGAAGACCATAGAATCCCCATCCACTCAAACGAGCTCCAAACATACTTCCCAAAACTCCAAGTGAGCTAAAGATTACATAAGCTGCAACAGCTAATCCAAAGAAGACCATTACCCAATTAAACGCATTATTATTTGGCCAGAAAAGACCCATCAAAATAAGCAAGGCCAAAATAATTGCCAAACCAACTCCAACTTTTGGAAAAATTTCTGCAAAGAAAATATTCACCAAATCAAACTGCAAAGACATTAATGCAACTGCAATCGCGATAACAATATTTATTCCTTTTGAAGTGGTGTTTCCCGTATTTGCAGCATCACTAGAACTCCCAAAAAAATTCAATTTATTCAAAAGACCGTAGATCATTGCAAAAATTAAAAGGAAAGGTAAAACATAACTAAAAACTCCTGCCTGCTCCCACTGAAATAATAAATTTCCAATCGCCCCTCCCCCTAGAGAAGGATAGTATGCAAGAAAAGTACCACCTATCATCTTAATAATTATTGAATATTATTTATATATGTTTCTACACTCTAGAACAACCTTATGGTTTATCACTTGTCTTCGCCTTAACACCTAAAACCATTGCAATGGCACCAACAACAATTGCTACCATAAAAAAGTTAGTCCAAAAGCTTCCACTGTTAGAACTATTAAAAATCCAATCAAATGCTTTTTCCAAACCAAGATGTAAGCCTGTAGCCCAAATAACAGCAATAACTATTGCTACAATTAATACTCCTCCAAACCATTTAGAAGCTTTTCCTCCAAGGAAAGAATCTCCCTCTTTCTTAGGCCCACCAGTAATAAATCCCCAAAGAAGTAAACCAACAAAAGCAATAACCAAAGCCAAAACTAAGAATAACATTAAATTTCCTAGAACCACTTTTGGAAAAATCGCGCTAACAAAAATTAATCCAATCACCAATGAAACTAATGCATTTAATTGTTTAACATTTCCTTCAGATCCAAATAACTTTGTTTTTTCCAAAATTGCAAACAGGATAAAGAAAACCAATAGAAAAGGATAAATAAAGTCAGTCATTACCGGGTGTTGTAATAAATTTGCCATCTTAAGACAAGTCAGCTACTTCTTCCATTTCCGGTTCAGGGTTTGGAAGCGCAGCCTTATTTATAATGAAAATATCACTAACAGCCTTTACAAATTGGTGAGGGATGATAACCCCTCTCGCTCCGCCCAAAAGAGAATTCACTCCTCCTCCTAGTTTGATTCTCCAACCATCAATTTTATTTTCATACAAATTTGCTTCCTCAATCTCCCCAAAATAATCTCCAGAATCAGTATAAACCCTCTTTCCTAATACATCAGATATTTTTTTAATTCTCATAAAGAAATATATCATGTTTTATTTATATAGTTTTCCATACTCCAAGATAATATTATAGTCTATCACAAACAACTTTATAAAAAACATCTACCTAAAAACAACATGTTAAACAAAAAAGAATTTGGGGCAGTAGTTGTTTCAATCCTTATTTTAGGGTTTGTTATCTCTCTGACAGATTTAAACACGCTTTTCTTAAAATCCCTCTGCGCCATTGCAATAATAGTCCTCCTAAATATAATCTTCAAAAAAATAGCTGCATTCTACCTAGATACCGAAATTGAGGTTCAACTCTGGGAAGCAAGAAGATATGGGATTAGACCAGGAGCAAAATTTAGAAAATCAATGCAACTAGGATTGTTACTTCCATTAATAATAAAAGTAATAACAATGGGTGCACTAAACTGGACTGCGGCCTTAACTTTCGAAACAAAAGGTAAAAATTATCGAGCTGCTAGAAGACACGGAATCTATTCTTTCTCCGAAGTTACCGAAGCCCAAATGGGATACATCGCAGCAATAGGAATCTTCGGAACACTCGTAGGAGCATTCATAGGATACCTTTTAGGATTCGAAGATTTTGTTAAATTGAGTTTAGGTTACGCATTCTTCAATATGATTCCTCTGTCCACGTTAGATGGAAATAAAATTTTCTTCGGAAACATCACCCTCTGGGCGTTCTTAGCAGCAATAGTTTCTATTGGGGCATTAGCAGCAATAGTGGTTATTTAATCCAATAAAACTATTAAACCCCCTATTCTAAAATAAACAATGGAATTCCTTCAAAACATCAAACCTAGAGAATATCAAGAAAAAATAACCCAAACCTGTTTAGAAAAAAATTGCTTGGTTGTTCTTCCAACAGGAATGGGTAAAACACTCATCGCGCTAATGGTTGCAATAAAAAGGCTAGAAAAATTCCCTTTATCAAAAATTTTAATTTTAGCTCCAACAAAACCTCTAGCAGAACAACACCTAGAATCTTTCAAAAAAAATCTTCCTGAACTTTACGTAGATATTCAACTATTTACTGGGTCCGTGAATGCAAAGAAAAGAAAAGAAATCTGGAAAACTGCCAACATTATTTTTTCCACCCCTCAATGTGTTGCAAACGATCTAAAAAAGAAACTCTATGATCTCTCAGAAGTTTCATTATTGGTAGAGGACGAAGCGCATAGGTGTGTGAAAAATTACGATTACAATTATGCTGCAAAAAGATATTTGGAACAAGCAATAAATCCTAGAATGATGGGTTTAACCGCATCTCCTGGAAGCGATTCAAAAAAAATAACCGAGATTTGCAGAAACCTCTCAATCGAGGAAGTAGAACTAAGAACCAGGGAAAGTCCAGATGTTATACAATACCTTCAAGAACTGGAATTTACAAAAAAAACCGTTCCTTTTCCCCCAGAATTCCAAGAGATAAAATTGATTTTAAAAAAGATTTACGACGAATACATCCAGAGCCTAAGAGCAAAGAACTTTCTTTTTGGAACAGACAACAAAATAACTCTGATTAAATTACAAACACAAATTAGCAGTCAAATTCAACGAGGTTATAAAAGCCCAAGTTCATACTCCGCAATGAGCGATTGTGCACAAGCAATAAAATTAGTTCACGCCATAGAGCTTCTAGAAACCCAGACCCTCCAGAGTTTTCACAACTACCTAAAAGATCTTTACAAACAAGCAGAAAAACAGCAAAGTAAAGGTGTTGTGAGACTTGTTGCAAGAAAGGAATTCAATGTTGCTTTTGCATACGCGAATCAATTACTAGAAGATGGAGTGGAACACCCAAAAGTAAGGGAAATCATAAAAATAGCTAAAGTTGAAATTCTAAAAAATCTAAAATCTAAAATTTTGATCTTCACACAATTTAGAGATACCGCGAAAATTGTTTCAGAAAGATTAAATAAAATACCAGAAATTAATGCGAAAGTTTTTGTGGGCCAAGCAAAGAAAAAAGGAATGGGATTAAGTCAAAAAGAACAGAAAAAAACAATTGAAGACTTCAAAGAAAATAAAACAAATATCCTTGTTGCGACCTGTATTGCCGAAGAGGGTTTAGATATTCCCGAAGTGAACATGGTTATCTTCTATGAACCTGTTTCATCTGCAATTAGGTCCATTCAGCGAAGAGGAAGAACCGCAAGATTAACCAAAGGAAAATTAGTTATTCTAATAACTGAAAAAACAAAAGATGAGTACTCCTATTATGCTTCAAGATCTAGAGAAAAGAAAATGCACAAATCCATAGAAGAAGTTAAGACTGCATTAAAAAATAAAACAGCCTATGAGAAACAATCAAAACTAAAATGAAAATAATAAGACAAAAAGAGATAAATGATATTTTTCAAACCCCCAGAAAAAGAAAACAAATACCCTTAACACACACAGAAAACGCACTAATCACAATAGATTACAGAGAAAGAAACTCTTTCGTTCCAGCAGAACTCAAGAAACTAGAACAACAAATAGAATTCAAAGAATTAAAAGTTGGAGACTACATAATTAACAACACCGTTATTGAAAGAAAAACAATTCAAGATTTTACCTCTTCCATGATCAATAAAAGGTTATTCAAGCAATTAGAAGAAATGAAACAATTTCCTCAACATTTACTAATCATCGAGGGAGAAACAAATGAATTTGAACTTTCAGGAATAAATTCAAATGCGATAAAAGGTTTTCTTCTAACAATAAATCTTCGTTACAAAGTTCCAGTAATTTTTACTCAAGACGCAGAAGAAACAGCACTATATCTAAAAATCCTTGCAAATAAAAAAGAAACAACTTTTTCATTTCAAGTCTCAAAAAGAAACCTAACCCAAGACGAGCAATTACAATTTATCCTAGAAGCCTTCCCAAAGATTGGACCAAAAAAATCTAAAGCATTATTAACTCAGTTCAAAACAATCCAAGGCATAATAAATGCCTCTGAAGAAGAACTCAAAGAAATCCTAGGAAAACAAGCAATTGGGTTTAAAGAAATTTGTGAAAGAAAGTTTAAAGAATGACTATTTATCCTCAGGAACCAAAGCATAAAAGCTATAATCCCCCTCAGCAACTTTTTTAGCCAAAACTTTAACATCTTCTAACTTAACCAATTCAATATTTTTTTCAAAATCATAAAAATCTTTTGCATTACCCTCAATCTCCGCACCTAACAAATGAACCATTTGATCTTGTGAATCTTCAAGACTTATCTGATGGCTTCCAATCATCTGCTCCTTAACTTCATTCAACTCTTTTTCTTCCAAACCTTCACTAACTTTTCCAAACTCTTCCAAAATAACTTTTTTAATTTTTTCAACATTCTCTTTCATAGTACCCGCATAAATTAAGCAACGAGAAAATCTTTTTCCAATATCTGGAAATCCTTTAATGGCATAGGCCAAATTTCTCTTTTCTCTAACTTCCTTGAATAATCTAGAAGACATCCCCCCAATTAAAATTCCCATTAAAACTTTCGCAGCAGAGGATAAAGAATCGCTAGCCAAAGGGGTATGAAAACCAAAAACCAAATTTGCTTGGTCAATGTCCTTTCGAGTTTCCATAACAATATCATTCTTTAGTTCAATTTCTCTTTCGGGAACAACCCCTTTTTCATCTCCAAAATTCTCCTTAACAAAATCAACTAATTCATCAAAATTCGCATCTCCTACCACAGATAAAATCATATTATTTGGAGTATAAACTTCCTTAAATTTTTCAACCATCTTTTTTTTATCAAAAGAATTCATCGTCTCAGGAGTTCCAGCTAAAAACATTCCCATAGTTCCCTCATAAAGTGCCTTGTTTATACTTTCAAAAGCATGATCCCGCGGGTTATCTCTATACATTTTTATCTCTTCCAAAATAACCTTCCTTTCTTTGTCCAATTCTTTTTCATCAAATAAAGGATTTTTAACCATATCCCCTAAGATTTCCAAAGCCACCTTCAAATGTTTAGAAGGCATCTTACACCAATAAGCAGTAATCTCTTCAGAAGTAAACCCATTAAGAATTCCTCCCTTCTTTTCAATATCAAAAGCTATTTGGTCTACATTTCGTGTTGGTGTTCCCTTATACAACATATGCTCAATATAATGTGAAATTCCTTTCTCCTCACAAGTTTCATTCGCCCCCCCATTACGAACAGCAAATGCCACACTCACTGAAGGGGTTTCTCTCTTCTCAAAAATAATGGTAAACCCATTTTCCAAAACTATTCTTTTAAAATTTTCTTTCATTTAAATTAAATTACTCCTAATTTGGATGTGGGGAAATTTTCTTTCAGACCTACTCGGTTTATTTACTCTCATTGCAAAATTATCCTTAGAAACTATATAAAGATTATTATACCAAACCCATAAAATAAATCATCGCCGCCATTCCTAAAATAACCAAACCTAAAATAACCCATTTAAACCACCCTGGTTTCTCGTGATCTTTTTTTTCAAGCTCCAATTCTCCACTAGCTTTCTTCTTTTCAAAACCTATCTGCTTTTTCTTCAAAGCCAATTCTTCCTCAGAAACAGGTTCTTCCTCTTGCCCATCAATTCCCTTTTTTACCGGTTCTTCTACCATTTAAACAAAATTCCTCCTTGTTTGAATGTTTGAAAATCTTTGATTTGCTCCCATAATAATCTCAAACAAAAAGAGAATTTAAATGTTACTTCTTAGAAAAAACAATATACCTCTCTCCACCTAACTGAAATTCTTCCAAAAGCATAAACTCTTCAGAAATGAATTCTCTCAGCCATTTCCGATTCGCAAAAAACTTCTTTTTACTCGCTAAACTCTCCGTAGCATAACTAATCACCAAAGAATCAACCAACGGGACGATAGCAGAAAGCAACTTTTTAGAATAATCTCTTTCCAACATCTCTAAACTATCCAGAACCTTAAATAAAAAAACAACTGTTTTCCCTTTCCCTTGTTTCAAGATATTCTTTATTTTTTCTAATTCAAACAAACTTTCATGAACTGCTCCTCCTTCCAATCCCCTAGTCTTAAAATAATAATTCATCAAATTAACCAATTGCCCCACAGCTTCAACCCCCACATATTTCACACCTTTAGGAAAATACTCAAAACTAAATCCATTGACCCCTGCACCAAGATCAAAGATTGTCTCTCCCCCTTTCAAAATTTTTCCATATAGCTCCCCATAAAACTCAAACCTCTCTTTCGTAGAAATATGTTTCTTCAGAAACCACTCCGGACTCTCATTTTTTTTCTTAAACAGCTTATCAGAAACAAAAACACTATACATCTTCCTCAACAAGTCCCTTGTTTTCTTTATCCTCTCCTCTAAAATTAAGTCTTTTCCCTCAAAAGAATCAAAAACCAATTCAACATCTTTCTTAGGAATCTGTGAAAACTCCTTCTTTTCCATGATTTTGGAAATTACTTCTTCTCTTGGCAAACCTTCTTTGACTCTCATTAAATATTTAAGTCAAACTAGTTTTAAAATTATATGCCCATTAACGTAAACGACCCAGAATATCTCTCAGCAGAAAAGGCCTACATAGCTGCAGAGACAATTGAAGATAGGCTAATTTTTCTAAAGAAAATGATCTCTCACGCCCCAAAACACAAAGGGGGAGAGAACCTAAGGCAACAACTAACCACCAGAAGAAAAAAGCTAGAATTAATGCAAGAAAAGAAAAGAAAATCCAAGAAGGCGACAAGGGTAGGAATAAAAAAAGGAGAAATGCAAGCGGTTTTAATTGGAAAAACAAATTCCGGAAAATCCTCTTTGATGAAAATCCTAACAAACGCCTCTCCAAGAAGTTCAGAAATTAAATTTACAACAAACCATTCAGAGGTAGGAATAATGCAATATCTAAACGCACAGGTTCAACTAATAGAAATTCCTGCAATCGATGGAGAATATTTTGATAAAGGAATTGCACACACCGCAGACACAATGATCTTCATAGTAACAAAAATTTCCGAAATAAAAGATATAGAAAAACAACTCCCTCTAGCAGAAGGAAAAAAAATAATTGTCCTTAATAAATCAGATAAACTATCCAAAGAAGAAAAAAGGAAACTAAAAGCAACCTTACAAAGTAAAAAACATAATTTTATTATCGTCTCTGCAATCCCTCACTGGCCAGATAACAACATACAAGAATTAAAAGAGAAAATATTCAGCAGCTTCGACATCCTAAGAGTTTATACAAAACAACCCGGAAAAGAAAAGGAAAAAAGACCAATGATAATGAAACCAAAATCAACAGTAAAAGAAGCAGCAGAAAAAATCTTAACCGGCTTCTCCAAGAAAATAAAACAAGTAAGAATTTGGGGGCCATCTTCAAAATTCAGCGGACAAATCGTCGGATTAAACCACAAGTTAAAGGATTTAGATGTTGTAGAATTTAAAACAAAATAATTATCTGGGATAGGCCCTTGCAAAAGATTTTTCTAAAGAAACTCTTTTCTTTTCAATTCCCTTCAAAAGAGAAATGATTTCAAAAGAAACACTATTTTTAATATCAAGGGGGTGGATCCTTTTATCCAAAACCGCTTTTTCCAAATCCAAATAGTTCTCAAACTCTAAATTCCCTCCAAATTTTTCTGGCCTTCCAATAACCAATTTTTCTTTTTTATCCTTCTTCAAAACAAAAATAATGTTTTTCAAAAAAGCCATAATCCCATTATCTACATCTCCCTCGATAAAATCTGCTCCATTAACTTTCTTCTTAATTTGTTTCGGACTATCCATTAAACTTATTTTTGAAGCTTCAACAGAAGCAGACATTTTCTTACCCAACAAACCAGGGATTAGAGGATTCATTAATTCTATCCTTTTCTTATATCCTATTTGAGGTAGTTTCTCCCTGGCTAAAACAAAAATTTTTCTTTGATCAGTTCCCCCAATTTGCATATCTACTTTCAAATACTCTTCATCTAAAGCTTGAAGCAAGGGATACAAATAACCAGAAAGTTTAGGGGTTTCCCCCAACTTAACCACTTCACTAGCAGCACGATGACAATCATTAACAGAAGTTATGCTCGCTATCTTATACAAATCTGAAACATACTCTTTACTCATCTCAAAATCACTTCCCTTAATAAATTCCAACTTAGAAACATCTGCCCCCATAGATTCAATCATTAAAGGAATTATCTTAGAATAAAATTTATATCTTTCTTCCAAAATCTCCCAAGGAGTATTATCTAAGGCCGCATGTAAATCTGCAAGAAGAATTTTAACTCTAAATCCAGCTCTAAGCAAATCCGCAACCTTCAACCCCCAAACAAAATAACCCACATGAGGTACGCCAGTAGGGGCAGTTCCAATATAACAAGAAGGCTCTTTTTTTGATTTAACTAACTCATTCAAATCTTTTTCCCCAATTATCTCTGCTGTATTTCTCTTAACCAATTCAATTTTCTCTTCAACACCCATTATCTTTACCATACTTCCCTGAATCCCCCAACATTATTAAAGATTTCTATGCAGAAGAATTAGATCCAAAGATACCTTCCATCGCACCACCCATACGAGAGAATTTATCCAACAAAGAAGCTTGGTTCTCCTCAATGCTTTCATTCAAACTAAATTCAACATATTCCATCCGATCAGTCATATTTTCAAGATTATTTTTAAGAAGTTCTTGAGTGACAAGGATATCGCTAATAACTCTCTGAAATTGTGTTTGTTGTGTTGTAAAGATCTCTGCAACCAAATTAAGCCCCGCTGAGACGTGAAAAGAGGAAGAAACCAGCATAACCCTTCCCCCAACATCACAAGTGATGTGTTCCTCATAAATGCCTGGTTGAGGAGGAGTAGTAAAAGAAAGATAATAATTTCCAGGCACAGATGTTGGAACCATTGACCCATCAAGAATAAAAAAACTTTTATCTGGATAAAGAAGAGAAACAACACACTCCGCGTTTGTTAAAGGATTGTTTTTAGAATCATGGAGACGAACAATAATTTGTCCCTCTTCTCCGCTAATATACTCTGTTCCCGAAACCATCGAAATTAGAGGAGTTATTTTGAAAAAAATAAAATAAGTTGAAAAGAGTACAACTAAAGAAACACCTACAATTAAATAAATTCGAGGATTAATTTTCTTTTTCATATGGTTCTCCCTAAGGGAAAAAATTAAATAAGGTTAGAGAGAAAACTCAAGAAATTATGTTTGCTTGAATTTCACCTTGAATTTCATCTAAAATTTGGTGGGTTGTTGCATTAATCTCTTCATTCTGTTCTTGAATTATATTAAGTGCAATCAAAGCATTATCAATATTCGTATTGATGTCCCCACTCAATAATTGCCAAGTGTTGTAAGTTGTTTCATCAAGCGCATCAAATTGAACTTGTTGCTCTTGTCTCATAACTTCAATCGCAGCTTCAATATTCCAGATCTCTTGACATAACGTACTGGCATTTGTAACACTCTCTCCACAGAAATCAAGCACCTTATCTAAATCCGAATCAACAGAACTAAATCTTGCATCAATCGCAGCTCGGTCCGTTTGATCCATAGTATTTGCCACAATCCATTGAGTATCTGTATAAACATCCGCAACAGAACTCATAATATCATTATAATGTGAAGTCATTAAAGATTCTAACTCGGGTTGAATTACATTATTCAACAAATCAGAAATACTCCCATTAACATTTGTAAGTTGGGAAGATAATGCATTTTCTGTATCAGTTAAACTATTAGTTAAAGAAACCTGAACATTTGTCAAAGAGGTATCAAGTGTCGCCTCTGTACTTTGAATTTCTGAAATAACATTAGCCTCAGCAGCATTCATTAGATTAGTCAAAGAAGTTTTGCAGCATCAACGTTTACATTAATGCTCTCTCCTGTAGCCTCAACAATACCAGTGATAGAAACATTAACCGAACTAACCTGTGCCATAACTGCTGCAATTTCCTGTTCAATTTTTGTCTCAAGCTCAGGTTGAAGTTTATTATTAATAAGATCTGAAATGCTTCCATTAACTTCTGATAACTCCAACAAAATACTTGCTTCAGTATTAGAGATGTCCCCTGTCAAAGTAGCCTCAATATCAGATAACTGTGTACTTAAACTAGCATCTGTAGAATCTATATCACTTTGAAGTTGAGCTTCAATAGCATTCATTAAGTTAGTCAAAGAAGTTTCTGCAGCATCAACATTTACATTAATACTCTCTCCTGTTTCCTGAACTTTCGCATGAAGTGTCATGTTAACATTAGATAATTCATTCCTTGTTCCATCCAAATTATTAGAAACCGTATTGATTTCTTCTAATGCAGGATTCAAGTGAAATGATTGTGAAGAAAGTATTGTTTGAGCACCCTTAACACAAGTGACTTCTTGCTCATATGTGCCTAAAGGAGCATTCAATAAAGAATCTGTTCTATACCAATTTCCATCAATAGCTGATTCAGCCATTGCTCCAGAACTAACAAAAAAGCTCTTGTCTGGATATAAGATTGTAACGCTACAAGAATCTATAGTATAAGGATTTCCTCGATAATCTGCTAATCTAATAATCGTAGAAGCGCTATCATTGTTCCAATATTCTGTATGGGATACCCATTGTAAATTAATATCTTTAGAGACATCTTTTCCAGTAACATAAGCACTAGTAAAAAAGATCCCTACCAAAACTAAAAGCGCAATTATTACAAATAACACCACTCTTTTTTTGTTTTTGAAAAATTTATTTTTTATCATCATCTCTTTTTCCAAGATGGAAAGGAAAAACTTTTGTCCTTTATAAAAAAAGTTAGGCTCCAAAATATACTTTAGAAAATACTAAGTTGGAATATATACTTTGGAAAGCGTATATTCCAGAATATACTTCCACAAATTTTCTTCGGAAGAAAAAACACTATATCAATTACCAAAAATTTTTCCCTAGAAAATAAGTCCCTCACCAATTAAAAACAACATTTATAATCTCCAAAACAATTCATATCTTGTTATCTTCGGATAACATTAAGAGCTTTTTCTTTTAGAAAAAGCCCATTAACTTCGGTTAATGAAGGTGTCAATTAAATTTGACTTCCGAGAATAAATTTATTTATTCTAAAAGAGATTGGCTTCGGTCAATCCGGTTGATTTAGTTCAACCAGACTAACTTCGGTTGGTCAGATTAATTTCGGTTAATCACCGAGACCCTTCGGGGTCTCATTTTTTTTATTATCTAAATAATTTTCTATTCTCCAAACTTATCCCGAAATCCAAATAGCTTTCTTTAATGGGAAAAATTAACCAACTTAATGTTGATTCAAATTATCATCGCTATTTTACTAGGAATTCTTGCAGGAATTTTTACCGGGCTAATTCCTGGAATCCATATAAACCTAATTGGCGCCCTTCTAATATCTTTAATTGCAAAACTTCTTTTCCAAATCCCCCCAATTTATCTAATCGTTTTCATAACCGCAATGGCAATCACCCACACCTTCCTAGATTTTATTCCTTCAATTCTCTTGGGTTGCCCAGATACCGATACCGAACTCTCAATCCTTCCAGGACACAACCTCCTAAAAAAAGGAGAAGCCTACGAAGCAATAATTCTAACCACACAAGGAAGTCTAGCCGCAATCTTCATCTTTATACTACTTGCTTTCCCTTCGATAAAATTAATAGCTAAAATTCAACCAATAATTCAAGGCATAATCCCTTTTCTCCTAATTGCAGTTTCTATATTTCTCATTCTAACAGAAAAAAATAAACTTCTTGCACTAAAAATTTTTCTCTTGACAGGAGCACTAGGTTACACTTCTTCATTACTAAATTCCGAACAATCTCTTCTCCCCTTACTAACCGGCCTATTTGGAACTTCCATGTTAATCCAAAGCATAAAAAATAAAACAATAATCCCCCCCCAGAAAATAACTAAACCAAAAATAAAAAAATTAAGATCTCTCTTAGGAGCAACAATTGCGGCCCCCCTATGTAGTTTCCTTCCCGGACTAGGTTCAGGACAAGCAGCTATAATCGGTAGCTCAATTTCGAACCAAAATCAAAAAGAATTTTTATTTCTCCTAGGGGCAACAAACACCTTAGTCATGGCTTTTTCATTTCTAGCTCTTTACACAATCTCAAGAACAAGAACCGGGGCAACGGTTGCAATAAAAGAAATAATGGGCATTCTCTCCCCACAAATCCTAATCCTAATTATTTTAACAATTTTAATCTCCGGAATAATTTCTTTCCACATAACAAAAATTATTTCTTTGCACGCAATAAAAAAAGCACACAAAATAAATTACACCAAACTTTCAATAGGAATTTTAATCTTCTTAACTCTCATCGTCCTCCTAATCTCTGGAATAAAGGGATTTCTAATTTTAATTATCTCGACACTAACAGGAATTTACGCCCTCAAAACTCCTGTAAAAAAAACAAATATGATGGGTTGCTTAATCCTTCCCACAATTATTTGGTATCTTTTCTAAAACCATTTATCAATACTTTCTTGCTTTATTCAAATAACAGCGTTGATTTGAATCGATGGAAGAAAGTTAAAACCATTTATCAATACTTTCTTGCTTTTCTTTCTCTCTACCAAAAATAGAATCAATATATCCCTTGACCAATTCCAACGTCTGTCTCAAATAAGGATTTAAATCATATCTTCTTGCCAAATCCAATGCAGGTTCAAGATATTTTTTTATCCCCCCTTCATGAATTGTAAATATTAATTTCCCTCGACAAACCGGGCAAACCCCTGTTAAAGGAACCCTTCTAACAATCTCGTTGCAAGCTACACACCTAAGTCCCTGCATAGAAAAACTTCTTAAATTCCCCCTCATATCTCTAATAAAATGTCTTTCAATAACCAACCTAGCCGCATCAGCAGTGTCAACCGCACGCGTCCTCTCAATTAATTCCATTTGATGTTGAACTTTTTCTTGCATCCGTCCAAGAGTTTTATATGAAGAACAAACCACTCCGTCGTTAAAATCCCTAGTATCGTGAGTAAACCCCAAATTAACAAAAGGATCTTCTCCTCTCTTCAACATATCTTTAACACAATTAACTTTTGCCTCGGAAGAATGTTTTTTTTGTTCAGATAACCTATATAAATCAAGGGGATATTCTCTAACTGCCTCAAAATCTAAAATTTGATCATCAACCTCCCCAGCATCTATTTTAGCATTAAGTACCAATGGTGCATCCTGCGTTCCCCCCCTATGACCTGGCAAATATTTCCTTGAGAAATTAATCAATACATCTCCCAACAACATTATCGCAGCCTCATCTCCATCACAATCTCTACGAATAGCCGCATGCATATAGGGGGATGCCATTAAACCAAGTGTTTTAGAAAAACCAATAAATCTACAAACAACTCCCGCACAATTATGTGGAGCCATACAAACTCCTAGTTGCCCAATAAGATCCTCTTTTTTCTTAATATTATAAAATGGTTTCAAATCATAAAACCTAACTAAAAGATCGTCAATAAAATTGCAAATCTTTCTGAAAATATCCTCTCCTTTTTCATCCGGAGTTTCAGGAGCACTAGGAATTAAAACATCATGAGGCATCAACTCAACAATTTGATCGTCCCTTTCCAAAGGAACCCCCTCAATATCTTTATCATACCCTAATTCTAAAAGTTTTTCCACACTAGTTTCAATCTCAAAAGGTCTAAACGAAACCAACGGCAACTCAGTAGCATCCATCCTAATAGTCCCATCTTTATTCACTTGCAACTCGTGTTTCGCACGAAGAATTCCCTTGCATAAATGTTCCATCGTCTTCCCATCAGAACTAACACCCCTAACTCCCTTGATCAAAGCCGGCATTTCCGGATTAATCATTCCTAATTTCTTTTTACACCTTTCATAAAGCTCCACAACATTTACTTCTTGAGTCATATAAGATTGTCCTTTTCTATCCGAACCATCAATTGTATCTGTATCCGCTTTTTCCTTCAAATCATAAAAGTAATATTTTTTATTTGTCTTTGAATCACAAATTTCACAACGACGATAAATACTATCTCTATTGCACTTTTCACAATGGTTTAATGGAAATTGCCCTCGAACCTTTCCAACATCACAAGCCGCTTGAACACTTCTCAACCTCCCTCCTTCTTTACCCACAGCAAATAAAACATTTGGGCTTCCAGTTAACTTACGCATTTTTGCTTTTTCTGGCCTCCCCATACGCGAACCAATAAAATCTCCTGCCTTATCTTTTATTTCAAGTGAACATAATTTACGAACAACCCCCAAAGGTTCCCCTTCAACATCTCCCTCAAAATAATCTTTCAAAGAAACTTTATCTCCAAAACTTTTAACATCAACTCCCAAATTAAACAAAAAAGATTTGCTCTCTTCTTCACTAAGAACAACATTCTCTGTAGCAACTTCATGAGGAACTCCTAAAAGTTCAAGTGCTCGTTTTCCCACAGCAAAATCTAATTTATCTTTTTTTGACCAAGGCAAAACCAATTTATCTTCAAACCAGGATTTCTTCAACCAACAAATTAAACTTAAAAACTGCTCTCTAGAGACCTGATTCCAATAATAAATATATTTAGGATAAAGAGGGATTTTATTTTCAACACTAATTTTAACCGCATCTTCAAAACTAACATTCCAAAAATCAACCTCTTTCTCTAATTCAGGATTTTTTTCTCTTAATTCTAAATTCCACCACTCTTCAACGTAACCCGGGTTAACAAGCATAGCATTTCTATTAACCAAATCAGAAAAAGGAAACAATAAATCTCCAAAATAAATTATCTCCTCTACATTTTTATAAATTCCTTTTGCATCTTCTCTCGTATTCAACTGTCTAACACTACCGTCAGTCATTTTAACAATCGGTCCCTCCATATGATCACAAACCGTAACCACACAACCTTTTGTAGGTTTCTCAATTTTCAACTGAGTTCCAATTGCAATAAATTTATCGCTAATCTCCATTGTAGCAGGATGAACTGCAGAAGCACTAAAACCAGAATTTCTCCCACGACCATATCTAAATCTAAAAGAACCCGAACGACCAGGATGACCAAAAATTGGCCTTCCTGCAACCAAATCTTTCATATATGTAGGGGGGCCGCTTTCTTTATTTTTCGCACTTCCTTTTTTCTTAACCAAAACCATATAATCCTCAACCCAATCAAAACCAGTCCCCTTAATTCCCTTATCTCTTGCCATATTATACAACCTGAATGCCTTAGGTAATTTTTGCGCTAAAGCCTCTGCCATTACAAGACAAAAACCACTACGAAGATTATTTGTACTAACCCGCTCAAGATTTTTATAATTAGATACTTCCATTTTTTCAGAAGGATCTCCTGCAATTTGAATAGGTAAATGAGTTGCCAAAAAAAGCACCTCTTCCTCTGTAGGCATATACTGAAGATTTGTTATCCTATCGTGAAAATCACTAAGCTCCGTCCAAACTCTTCTAATTTCATCCTCAGTAGGATCATATTTTGCGTATCCAAATTTCTCTCTTAAAAAATCTATTAAAAAACAAGAAATGCAAGATGCAGTCGTCCCTGCAGAACGAATAGGTCCAGAAAAATTAGCTCGAATGTACTCTTTTCCATCCTTAGTTTTATCCACCTCAATTCCAGTATATCCTTCGATGGGGGAAGACACAACTCCTAAAGTGGTATAACAAAAACCAACACGTATTCCAGCGTCCATTGCCTGCAAAACCGAATCAAACTTACAAAACTTCTGATCCGAAACCTCATCCGCAATTTTAAAAATAACCATTGGGTCCAATTTACCGTGCTCTTCTTCCAATTCCAAAATACGTGGAGCAATTCCCGAGCCAACCATCTGGGGATAAACAGTAGAAATTAAACCCACAACTTTCTCCGCCATACTCATCGCCAAAGGAATTTCAACCTCGTCCACAGGATCATACCCCTTAGCACGAGCAGCATTTGCAATTTCATAAAGCACGTCTACCTCTTTTTTAAAATCTTCAAAATATTTTTCAGTTTTCATTTAATAACAACATTATTGCATAATGCCTCAATTTAATTAGTTCTTTAGATTCTTGAAAGCATAATTTGTTCCAAGAATTATGAAACTTGTTTCGAATAGATTTTTTTGCTTGTGTTTGTCCTAACTTTTCATAAACAAATGCTGCTAAAAAAGGTCCAGTAATATGGTCAAATGTAGAAAGGGAATCTGCATCTCTTACAATTTTTGCCTCTATTGTTTCAGGATTTATTTCTTGAGATCCCCTATGAGACAAAATACAATGTTTAATTCTTTCTATTCTTTCAAGAGGATAATTTAATTCAATTAATTTTTCTTCTGCAATTCTTGCCCCAGAAACATGATGATCTTTTCTGCCCTCAATAATCGAGCCAATATCATGAAGAAGTGCTGCCAATTCTACCAACTCTTCATCCGCACCTAATTTTTTTGCAAGCTTCTTAGCATATTTATGCACCGAAACAATATGCAAAGTATAAAATTCTTCGCCCCACCAATTCTCAGGTTTTTTTGACTCTCCTTCCACAAATACCCTTATTTTTTCAACAATCTCACTCATTCTTTTTTTCCTCCTCCTTACTCTCAAAATCTAAGATTTTAACTGCGCGAGTTTTCAGATTAAACATAGGAACCTTGCAATGGTCTGGAGTGTTACCAAACTTCTCCTGATAAGGAGTCATACCTTCCCAACTAGCAACAGAAATTAAAAGAATATCATTAAAATAACTCATCCCCATCTTATGTGTATGTCCCGAAACTAAAATATCTGGAATTTTTTTCATAAAATGACTATCTTTTCCCGCCGGAAAATACTGAACCGATCCGTGTTCAGGGGCTAAATGACGATAAGTTAAAAGATGCTTCATTATTTTTTCTGGAGCATTCATCGCCCTTTCCAACATCAATCTAGAAACAGTATTTGCATAATATGTATAAGAAAATCCATGATAGGTCAAAACATCAAATCCTTCAAACCCTCCTCTAGCACCAATATTAAGGGAAGAAGGGTTCTCTGTAACAATTACATTTTCTAACTCATATAGTGGCCACGCAAATTTCTCATTCAAAACTGGTTGAGGCTCCATTATTCTTACACCATCGTGATTCCCTGGACTAATTATAATTTTTATGTCTTTCCTAATTGTGGAAAGAATATCTGCTATGCTTTGGAATTGTTTCTCCAACTCATCAATCTTCAAATCCCCTTCTTGATTTGGATAATTTCCGATTCCAGTAACCAAATCTCCCACAAAGAAAATATATTTTATCTTAGAAACCTCTGGAGTGTTTGGAACATTTCCATTAACATAATCAATAAATTTCAAGAAATCTTTTTCTAAAAATCTCTTACTCCCATAATGAAGATCTCCAAGAAACAAAGCATACTCCTCAAAAGGAGATCTTTTTCTAGCTGTTTCTAGTTGAGCCTCTGGAAAAATAATATCGTTGACAAACACAATCTCACTATTTCCAAAACCCTTAAAACCCAAAACAGAATCTAACGGAATTTCTTCAGCTTTAGAAAAAAGATCTTCCTTATCTTTAGAAAGAACAACTTTTATTTTTCCAGTCAAATCCTCAACTTCAAAAATTAAATTTCCATTTTTAGTAATTTTCTTAGAAGAAACCATTCCAATAATAGAAAATTTTTGTTTTTCAAAAGGAATTTTATTTATTGCAGACAAATTCTCTAAAATTTTATTATCTTGCAATATATTTTTATAATCATTATAACGCGATCTAAAAAAATTAACAAAATCCTTAACATTCATCGGCCTACCTTCAACAGAATAAGAAGATATTGCCTTAACACAAGCTGCAATATTTTCTCCAGAACAATTTTTTTCTAAGGGAATCTTTTTCGTGTCAGCAGAGAAAGAAAATTTCTCTACAAATAAATCCAAATATTCCTTATGTTCTTCTGGAAGAGAAAGAAAATACCCCTTCAAAGAATTTCCCAAAGAATTTATAACTTCATTAGAAATAAATCTTTTGCCTCCAAATTCCTTAACTTTTTTCAAAAAATCTTTTGCAAACTCTAAATTTTTAATTTCTCCAAAAAAATCCGCTAAACCGTTGTCTAACAGTAGACTTTCCTCTGAACAAAATTCTAAAATTTCTTTTTTTGACATTTTTATCCTGGCTTAGAGCATAAAATGTTATTTGTAACTGAGTGAATCCTCAATTATTTCTTTTGCTTTAGCTAATATATTTTTTGTTATTGCCAATCTAATTTCTCTCATACGACCCCCTCTCCCTTTTGAAATAACTCTCACATTAATTATTCCCAACATATCAAATTCCTGAATAATGTCCCCCACTCTTCTCTGCGTCAAAACCTCTGTTTTATCTCGATTGCAAAGTTCCTCATAAAGACTATAAACATCTCCTGTAAAAAAAGCTTCATCTTTTCTAACCTCAGACAATTTAATAATAGCATAAAGAACTAATTGAAATTGCTTCGGTTCTGAAATGATTGTATCTAAAATTTTATCTCTCTCCAACTTATTATTGGAATCAGTTATGTGTTTCTCCGAAATTTTTCCCGACCCATCCCTTTCAGCTAACTCTCCTGCGACCCTTAACAAATCTAACGCCCTTCTAGCATCTCCATGCTCTCTAGCAGCATATGCAGCACATCTGGCAATAACCCCTTCCCCCAAAACATTCTCCTGAAACGCATGTTCTGCCCTTTTACTTAAAATATCTTGGATTTGTGGAGCATTATAGGGGGGAAATACTATTTCCTCTTCACTTAAACTACTCCTAACCCTTGGATCTATTTCATCCAAAAAAGTCAAATTATTCGAAATACCAATTACAGAAATCTGTGAATTGACCAATTCAGAATTAAGCCTGGTTAAATTATAAAGAAAATTATCTGAAATCTTTTTCACAGTCTGATCAATTTCATCCAAAATAAGAATCACTAGCTGTTTCTTCTTATCAACCATATCAATAAATTTAGTATAAACTGCTTGGGTTGGCAAACCAGTTGGCGGAACTTCTCCTCCTAATTTCTTAATTAACTCTGCAAGAATCCGATATTCTGTATCCGAAACTTTCTTCAATTTACAATTTAGATATTCGATCCTCAATTCAAAATCAGAAGATTTGTCAAAACGTTTCGTTAATTCCTCACCTACATACTGTACTGAAAGCGTTTTTCCTGTTCCAGTCTTCCCATACAAAAAAAGATTAGAAGTTCTCTCTCCCCTTAAGCAAGGAGCCAAAATAGAAGCAATTTGTTTTATTTGCTCTGATCGATGCAATATCTTTTCTGGTTTATGATTAATTTGAAGCATGGATTTCTCTTTGAAAACTCTATTCTTATCAAAACTTTCAAAAATTTCATCTAATTCACTATCCATCTTGTTTGAAAACAAGAAATCTTTTTAATTCTTTATGTACTCCAAAACATATATCTCTCACCCACTTAGATTTCCTCTGGAAAATACAATTTAATTCTTGTTATTCACGAGAAAAATTAAAAATCTTATATAAAAGATTATAACTACTAAAAAAGAAAGACACCTATATTTCTAATGGAACTTTCCCTTAAAGAAATTACTCTTAACACATAATAAATTTTATTTTAAATTTAAATAGTATCTACTTTACTTTTTTAAATTTTATCTTTATTTATTAATTTTTAAAATTATCTCTTATTATTATTATTATTATATTATATATAATATATATATATATAGAAAAATAGTTAAACAAATCAAGAAATAAAAAAAATAAAAAAACATTAAAAAAAGTTTCCAAAAGAAATGAAAGGGTGACAGGGTGATCCTTTTCACACTTTAATTTATTATTAATTATTATTAATCTCTATTCTTTATATATCTTTTTAATAAATAAGAAAAATAATTCATTTTTTTGTTCATTCTTCTCTCAGTGTAGATAAATTTATAAAGAATTTTAAATTAATTAAATCATGCAAACAGAAAAGAAACCCTTTCATTCTTTAGTAGGAAAGATGATTGTAACAAAAGAAGGTAAAAGATTAGGTTTTGTCAAAGACATAACCTTTGAAACAAAATCTGGAGAATTAATCAATATTGTAGTTAAAGATTCAACAATTTACACTAAAAATTTAAATTTAGAAAGAACCTCTTCAAACGAGTTACTTATCCCTCACAGTGCAATAATCGCTATAGGGGATTTCGTAATTGTATCGGAAGAAGACTTAATCTAATTCTTAAACACCAAAATCTTTAAAAACGAACTTTTAGTTTACATAATACAATGAAATTAGCAGGATTCAATTTTACGAAAATCAGCGTGGAAAAGAAAAAAGATAATTTTAAAGATTTAAAGTTGGAAACAAAAATAGACATCGAAGATGTAAAAGAAATTAAATCTAATTTTTTGAAATCTAAAGACCTTTTTTTAACAGTGAAATTCGCTTACGATATTTTATATTCACCTGGAATTGCAGATCTAAATTTCAAAGGGAATATTTTGTTGGCAGTAGATTCTAAGCAAGCTAAAGAAGTCCTTAGGGATTGGAAAGAAAAAAAGATTTCAGAAGAATTTAGATTGATTGTATTTAATTTAATTTTAAAGAAATCAACAATAAAGGCCCTTCAAGCCGAAGAAGAACTTAACTTACCAACACATTTCAGATTACCTAGCATTAACGGACAAGCACCAGAACAATCAGAGAAAAAATAATTTTTATAATTTTTAATTAATCTAATAATACTTTAAGATCAAAACTTTTAACAGGACCTTCCAACATACTCTTAAGATTTTTCTTATTTTCTTCTTGTCCTTCAGAGATATTAACCCCGGAATAAAACCTATTTAATATTTCATACCCTTCATCTCTTTTAACTAAATTATACACAAATTTACAATTTCTTAAAAAGTATTTTCCTTCGATGGAACTCGGGCTCAAAACGCCTTCAATTTTAAAAGGTTTACACCCTTTGTAAAATAATTTATGTTTTTCTTCTCCCATCAAAGTCTTTATCTAAAACCCTTTTTATTTTTTTCTCTACTAAAAAAGTATTTAAATTAAAACCGAATAACTATTTTATGAAAATTTCCAAAGAAAAGATAGAAAAAATATCTGAACAAGCGTTAATCTATTTATTTTCTCAAAGCCCCAAGGCGCTCTTTACATCCCATATAGCCGCAGAATTAGCGAGAGATGAAGAATTTATCAAGAAGATTTTATTAGATTTAAAAGAAAAGAAAATATTAACAGAAATTAAGAAAAATTCAGAAGGGGTTCCTTACTTGAGAAGATCCAGATGGAGACTTAGTGATAAAGCATATGAATTTTATAAATTGAATCAAATCAACAAATGAGCTTTTCAATAGTTATTTTGTATCATCTTAAAGATTATAAAGAAAAGCTTCAATATTAAATGATGGAAGAGATAAAGGGAGCGTTTGATATTGTGAAAAAAGATATTTCTTATTTATTTGAGGAAATATCTTCTATAAAACAAGATTTTCTAGATTTACAAAGATCTGTCCTAGAATTAGGAAAAATAACAAAAGAATATTTTGAAAAGGAAAGAAGTTCGCACAACCAATTAATTAACTCTCAGACAGACAGACAGACAGAAAAGTTTGAATTAGACACAAATCTAGAAGAAAATAAGACAGATAATACTCTTTTTAGACCCTTAAATGCTAATAATTTAGGTATTTCCATAGGAAATCAAGGAGTTCAGACAGACAGACAGACACACCAACAGACAGACAGACAGTTAGGAAATACCTTAAATGAGGCATCTGAAGCACTAAATTCACTTGAATTTGCAAAAGCAGAGTTAACAAAGAAGATAAAGAAGCTCACAGAAAAAGAGATGTTGGTATTTTTAACAATATATCAATTAGAGGATCAAGGAAAGAAAGTAAATTATAAGATTCTTTCAACAAAATTAAATTTAACTGAGAGTTCTATACGAGATTACATTCGACGATTAATTTTTAAGGGTATTCCTCTTGATAAAATTAAAGAAAATAATAAGGAGATCTTCTTATCTATAACTCAAAATTTGAGAAAATTAGCCAATCTAACAACACTTATTCAATTAAGGGAAACTAATTAGCACAACTAATAAAAATAATTATTCGTTATAGAGAATAACTACTATCTTTCCAACTAATCTTAACTTTCTCCTCGGTGAATTTTAATTTTTCAGCTCATCTTTCATTGAAATCAAAGCTCTCACGCGCTCTTTGGCTACTAATTCACACTTTTTACTTAATTTTGGCTATTTTTCTGAGGTTTTTCTTTGAAGGATTCCTTCTTAATCCTCACTTTAGCCTTTTTCAACATCCTTTCTTTCATCTTTTCAGGAACACAAATTCTTTTTTTACCATTCAATTCAACCACTTCTTCTATTAAACTCTCACTTTTGGATTTTATGCCATTAATTTGCCCTCTAATGGTGCTTTTTTCCTTTCCAAGCATAGCTGCAAGATCCTCATAACTAAGCTTCATGTCAGTATTCAAGAGTACCAACAGTATGGCCCTCTCAGTTATGGAAAAACTACTTAAATCTGGTGTTTGGACACCTGTTTGGACAGCTGTTTGGACATCATAAACAGCTGTCTGTTTGTTAAACACCCCCTTGTTTGTTTTAAACAGCTGTTTGGACACCCTGTTTGAATTCCCTTCAACAACCAAAGAAACAATATTTTTTAACCCTTCAACCTCACTCTGCAGCGTCGATAAAATTCCCTTTATGCTTTCTAAGTCTCCTTTTTGCATGTTTTTTTCAGAATCTAGGTGTTTAATCCACCCGCTAACAGAAGAGATATCCTTTTTCACGGCATCAAAACCTTTTTTTGTCTCTTCTTGAATAGCATCAAATCTTTTTTTTGAACCAAATAAACTAAACATGAGTTTATTACAAAAATATAGTTTAAAAATGTTTGCTCTTTACGTCGATAAAACACCTAATTTCCTTCTGAAAATTAACAAAAACCCTCGAAGAAATCCACCTGAAATACCTCCTGTTCAAACAACCAAAAATAAAAAAACACCCATAAACAGCATGTCCAAACAGCAACAAACACCCACAAACAACCAACAACTGTTTGTTTTAAGCAATAAACAGCCTTTTTAGAAGCTAAAAACATTCATTTTGAATTTTTTATTATTTTTTTGAAAAGTTAGAAGATAAAAAGGTTTTCCCCAATATTTTCCCCAATATTTCACAAGTTTAATCTAATTTCAGAGCAAGGATGTTTTTAGAACACAAATAATTAAAAATGTGGTTTTGTTTCAAATTTCATGGGAGAAGAATCAATAACATATCAAGATTGGAAAACCAGACAAGAAAGAAAATATTTTTTAAAAGATTCTCACCCTTCCGAATTATTAACAGATTTAATCTGCCCCTTTGACAAGACCCCTATCCTTAGATGGCATGATGGCCACGGATCAAAAGGATACAATTGTGTTAATTGCGGGTTAGAGTATGAAATTGATAGCGGAAATCAAGAAGAGGTAAATGATTTCGCAAAGCAGCATTATGGTGAAGAAACAATCAATAAAGTGTGGGAAATAACAAAAGAAAGAAATAATTTAATTTCTACATTAATTCAGGCAAGAAAAGTTAATTTAATTGACAATGTAGAAAATCTTCCTGAACCAATAGAAGATATTTTCTCAGATCTGGCAAGCCTACCTTGCTTCAAGCAAACTAAAGATTAATTAATCTTCACAAACCTAACCTAAGTGCAAACAAATTTCCAAAATTAAAAATTTTCCCAAAAAATCTAAAAAAGAAATAACGAATTAATCTAAAATCACCTAAAAAAATAAAAACTCTTTTTATCTTTCTTTTCTATGGCTTCAGAGAATTATTATTCAAATCTTCAAGGAATGACCAATAGTTGCATAAAAACCAAGTGCACCAATTCAGATTGCAGAGGAAGATTATGTGAAGATTATCTTTCCCAACAAGAAGTTCTTTTAGCAATACAAAACTCTAAAAAATCTCTAGACTCAACATTAAAATCTCAAGAAAAACAATAGTTCGCACAAGGTACATTGTGCGAACCTTTTAGGCCTTTTTTGCCCTATTTTGGTGCTTTTTAGCACTTTTTTCAAACTTTGACTATAAACCTATAAAAAATCAAAAATAACTTTGCACTAAGCTAACCTAAATTAGAACTAATTTCTATAAACAGTATATTTCCAAGAACAATATCTATCTATATCTCTACTAACATCTCTAAATTTAAATTCTTCCTTCTCGCCAGAAGAAACATAAATTCTTTGATCGTAAGTTTTTTCATTTCCAGAACAATCAGAAAATCGATATCTAACTGTGAAATGATTCGAAACTCCTAAATTATCTACCCAAACTCTAAATGTGTCTGCATATCCTCCAAACGCGTGTTCTTTAAGATGGTTTCCTGTCGAGTCATAAGAGTTTTTAGATTTTAAGCGATAAATTTGATTATAATCTGCTTTAGCTTTATTCCAATAGGTTCCATCATAGTAACCATATTTTGAGTATTTAGGATAATCCCCATATTTTTGGCATTCCCAATGATTTGCATCCCTCCAAGGATCAGAATCCCGGTCTAAAACTTTTTTTTTGCCGCAATCTCCAGAAGCATAATTCACTCTTGTTTCTGGCAAATAAATCTTTTTTTCTATTACTTGTTTTTTAACAATTGTTTTTGTTGGGTTAGAATCACAATCTGAGCAATAATTATTATATGAGTTTGTAATTGTGGTTTTGCTTCCAGAACTATTTCCAGCTCCAAGCCCAATAATAATCATTATGAAAACTAGTACGATGAACATCATACCCAAAACAATTTCTAAAACTCTTTTGTTTTCCATGAAACATCTAGCTTCAAAGGCCTTATAAGGATTATTGTAATTGATAATATAAGATGAATTTCAAAGTAATCGCTCTGTCAATACTAGCTCTCGGTTTTGTGGCTCTTGCCTTTTGGATAGACTGGCTTTTCTTAATCGGGGCCGTAATAATAATGTTCATCAATCACAAACTCTTATTCCCAAAGAAATCTAAAGATATTTAAATTAGTTCGCACAACCGAATAGATGAAAAGAGATGAGTTCTTACAAAAAATAAAAGTTGAGTTAAAGATTTCTAAAAGTTCTGAATACACTTTAAGGAATTATTTGGATGCAAACACGAAACTTCTAAATTCTCTCGAAAAAGATCCTACTGAGATAACAGAAGATGATTTAAAATTTTACATTTCAGAAAACATTTCAGAGAAATCTGCAACTTCAATAATCCTTTTTCTTTCCGCAATAAAGTTTGCTTACTCAACTATTTTAAAGAAAGATTTAACCTCTTCAATTAAACGACCCAAGAGAGAAAAAAGATTGCCAACAGTTTTGACCAAGCAAGAGGTTGCAGACTTACTAGCAGCAATAACAAATTCAAAATCTAAATTGATGATTTCTCTTATGTATGCTTGTGGGATGAGGGTTTCTGAACTAACAAGTTTGAAAATAAAAGATTTTAATTTTGGAGAAAAAACAGGACACATTAGACAAGCAAAAGGAAAGAAAGATAGAATTTTTAATATTCCTGAATTCCTAACTGATTCTCTCGAAAAACAAGTAAAAAATCAAAAAGAGTTTAATCAAGAATTTCTTTTTTCTGGAAGAAATAATAAACAAATGACCTCGAGGAATTTACAAAAAATTGTTTCAAATTCTGCAAGGAAAGCAGGAATAAATAAAGATGTTCATTGCCATACTCTAAGACATTCTTTCGCAACACATTTGTTGGAAAATAAAATTGATATAAGGTTCATTCAGGAAATGTTGGGGCACGCAAATTTGGCTACGACTCAAATTTATACTCACGTATCAACGGAAGAATTAAAAAAAATAAAATCTCCTTTAGATAGTTTAACACAAGAAAATGGAAACTGAATTAGAAATTTTAAGAAAAGAGAATCAAGAATTAAGAAGACAAATCGAAATTCTTTCAAAAGATAGAGGACAAAATCAGAAATCTGGAATGGTAAAAAAAGCATCAGGGGGAAACCTAATGTCAAGACCACCCTTCGGATATACAATAATAAATAATCACTTAACAAAAGATGAAGAGAAAGCAAGAATTGTCGAGGAAATTTTTCTAGAGTTCCACAATAACGAAATCAGCCTAAACAAATTATCTCAAAAGCATGGCTTTTCTCTTAACGGACTTAAAAAAATTCTAACAAATTTTACTTATTTAGGAAAAATAAAATTTAATGGAGAGATTCATCCTGGTGATCATGAACCAATTATTTCTTCAACGCTATTTAATCAAGTACAAGATAAATTAGAAAATTTAAAAAACAAAAAAATTAACGTTTCGAACTCTGTCTCTTCGCACGAGCTTTAGAATCGCCTGGCTTATAGGCCTCTTTACGTCTAATATCTGCAACTAAAAGGCTTCTATCATATTTAACATAAGCTTCTTTTAATTCTTCAGATTTAGTAAAATCAATAATTGCTTTTGCAAGAGCTAAACGCGATGCATCAATCTGACCTTTCTCTCCTCCACCTCTAACACTAATCTTAGCATCAAACTTAATTTCTTTTAAAATTTGTTCCGCGATTCTTACAGGTTCAGCCAATTTTAATCGATTAAATAAATCTAAGTTTTCATAATTTTGTCCTTTGTAAGAAATATTTCCTGTTCCTTCACTAACAATTGCTCTTGCTACAGCTGTCTTTCTTTTCCCAGAAGCATACACTTTTTTATATTTTGTTTCAATTGCCATTTTATTCTTTTGTAAATTCCTTTACTGTTGAGGATTTAAATTTCTTTACTAGGGGTAATTCGATTATTTCTTTTCCTTCGAATTCAGTAGGTATCCCAACATAACATTTTATTCTCTTAAATGCTTCTTTTCCTCTTCCCATTCGGAAATCCGGAAGCATTCCTCTAATTGTTCTTTTAACAATTTTAATGCTAGTTGCATGGTGTTTGGGTCCTTTCTGACTATGTCCAAATCGGCTTCTACTCTCTTCAAATTCTCTTTTTATAGAAACTTTCTTCCCTGTAATTATCATGGCATCACAATTAAGGATTGCAAATTCTTCACCTTTCAAAGCTTCTTTAGCAACATATGAAGCCAACCTTCCTAAGACCTGCCCTTTTCCATTTATGATTTTCATTTTAAAATTTTAACTCCTTTGGCATCTTTATTCTTATTAATCAATTCGTCTATAGATAAAACTTCGCAACCAGCTTTAATCAATTTTTCTCTAGCCTTATCTGAGTATGAAACTGCTGCAATCTTTAATTTCTTTGTTATCTCTCCTCCAGATAGAACTTTTCCGGGCACGACAATAATTTCAGACCCTTCAGATAATTTCTCTAAATCTGCAAGATTAACGTTTTTATTTTTACTTGTTGGACCAGACAATCTAGAAGCCACTTCAAGCCAAGCAGGGTTCCGTTTAGCCAAGATAATTGTGTCAACCAATAGTTTATTGTTCTTTTTCTTTAATTGTTTTTCAATCAGTGTTTTTGATTTAGTCATTTTAATTTAATCTATGAGAAAAGCGTTTTCTGCTCAACGCTTTCACTCGCAGTAAAAAATTATGTTTAAGTTAGTTTATAAGTTTTTCCCTGAAGAAAAATCTGTGTTAGGTCAGGACATATGCATCTCTAAATCAATTTACTAAAATTAAGAATTTTAGAACGTATAAAATAAATTTCACGAATGTGATTTGGAAATTTAGAGATATAATTAATTTACCCTTATTCAAAATAATAATTTGATTACAAACATATTGGAGGAGATAATTTAATTATTCAGTGAGGGGTGTAGCTAAAATGAATCTGCGTCTAGCGATTTGTTTTGATCGGAACGATTGAATTTTGCTTGTCTTGACTCGTTTCATAATATAAATGCGGGAGACAGGGTTCGAACTTGAAAACCACCCGCGGGTTTTCGATCCTGCAACCATCCAACCCTTAGTTAGATTAGACATAGAATATAAATGCGGGAGACAGGGTTCGAACCTGCGTAGGCAAAAGCCAAAGGATCTTGAGTCCTTCCCGTTTGACCACTCCGGCACTCCCGCATATCCTATTTTAATCCTGTCCAATATAAAAACTTTCTCTATTCCAAAATAACTAAATTCTCCTCTCAATACTGTCCCATTTAACCTTTTCCAGTTGTAAAAACCTGGTTTTATCGGGTATTACGTTGTCACTATACAATGGGTAATTATAGAAAGATTTATAAACCACTTTGAAGTAACAAATACATGGAAATAAGAGATACATTAAAGCAAGAAAACGTATTTTCGGATTTGAAAATGCCAACAATTTCTGAACTAGATAGTTCTAACTTTGACATCGGAGATGTTGGAAAAGGTAAGTTAGAAGCGCTAAAAAATTCTACCACTGAGATCAATACAATGATTGATGAAAGAGGAGCATTAAGTAAAGTAATCTTTAGAGAAGCCGAGAAAATGAAGACCGAGATCAATAACTTTCTTTTAGAAAACGAAGGTAATTTCTCAGCAGATCTAGATCCAAGAGATTTAGTTAGAGAAAAGAACGACCTAAGACACAAGAAGATTCAAGTTGGAGAATTACAATTAAATGAAAAAATCAGTGCTTGGAAGGACATTGCTTTACTGAAGAGAGAACTTAGGGAAACTGAGAGAGAACTTACAGAGAAGCAAGAGAGAGTCAACACGATGAATAAAATTTTAGAATAAAATGATACAAAGATCAATAACAATAGACGAAATAGCAAGAAAATTGAAACCTCTATTCGGAGATAAGATAGATAAATTATATTTTAAATACACGACTTCAGAATCTTTAGAAGAGAAAAATGAAATTACTCAGATTCTTGGAGGCTTATATCAAAAGCACCTAGCAAGATTACTAGATCAAGATATTCTTTTAGAGCCTCCAGTAAAAGAAGACGTTGCCGGAAACTATCCTTTAGCCTATGTTAGCTACGCAAAGAAAAAGTTATTTCCTTTCGCACTAAGAGAGAAAGACTGGCCTAGACATGTTTGTGTTACTGGGATGAGTGGTTCGGGTAAGACGACTTTCGCATTTAATATTTTAAGGAATTTCATTGAAAAAGATAAACCTTTCTTAGTTTTTGATTGGAAGAAATCTTTCAGACCGTTAGTGGATTTAGATTCAGAAGTAATGGCATTCACAGTTGGTAATGACAAAGTAAGCAATTTATTCAAGACAAACATTAATGTTCCTCCTAAAGGGGTTGCACCAAAAGAATGGATTAATACCTTATGTGATCTTTTAACAGAAAGCTTTCAAGCTTCATTCGGGGTTCATAAGATTCTTTTAGAAACTCTAGATGAAATTTACGAGGGCTGGGGAGTTTACGAAGGAGGTAAACACTATCCTAACTGGCAACACGTTAAGAAAATGCTAGAGAATAAAGCTAAAGACTCTAAAGGAAGAGAGACAGGATGGTACGAGAGTGCAATGAGAATTGCTTCAGTTTTAACTTTCGGTTCTTTCGGAAAAGTAGTTAGTTACGACGGTAAAAAAAGTTTATCTGTAGAAGATTTATTTGATAAGAAAGTAATTTTCGAGTTAAGTTCTCTAAGTAATATTGAAAAGAAGTTTTTCTCAGAATATATTTTAACTTATATCTATAAATTAAAGAAAGCACAAGAGAGTCCAGTAGAGACTAATTTTGATTACGCAATTCTAGTTGACGAGGCCCATAATGTTTTCTTAAAGAATAAAACAAATTTCGTTTCAGAATCTGTAACAGATATGATTTACAGAGAGATGAGAGAGTATGGGATTAGTTTAATCTGTCTAGATCAGCACGCATCTAAGTTAAGTGATACTGTTACCGGGAATAGTGCATGCCATATTGCGTTCCAACAACAATTACCAGACGATATTAGAGCAATTAGTGGTTTAACTCAGTTACCAGATAGAAAGGAATTGTTCTCTAAACTTAAGGTTGGATCTGCAATCGTAAAGTTATCTGAAAGATTCAATGAACCTTTCTTAATTGACGTTCCATTTATGGACTTAAGAAAACACATGGTTACCGACGAGAGATTATCGAAAAGAATGAAGTATATGGTTCAGGGAGAGGAAGTTATGAAAGAAGACCCAGAGTTTGAGAAGGAGATTAAGAAATACCCTTCAGTTCACCCTCCAGAATTTCAGGTAAAAGAAAGAAAGGCAATTATTGCTAAACCTGTAAAGCAAGAAGTTATTATTCAAGAGTCTGTTGCTCAAGAAACTATTCTTCCTGAAGTCAAAGTATCTCCCAAGTTCAAGACAGAAGTAAGAGAAATCATTGTAGAAGACAATTCTAATCTAACCGAATCACAGAAAGTAATTTATAATTTTATTAAAAGTAGGATGAATGATGGCGAGAACTTAATTGAAATTGAATTAGCTTTAGAGTCGAGGCTAGACGAAAACCTTTACACTCTAACAGATATTTTATCCGCAATCAATCAAGTTGTTAAGAATAAATTAAATAAGAAAGTAAAAGTGATTAGAGAAATAAAACCTGTTGAATCAAAAACACAAGAAGTTTTAGTAAGCGAAGTTCCAAAAGGTTTGACTGCAGATCAACATAAATTTTTAATCTATCTTAAAAAAAATCAAGGTCATGAATTAAGCACAGTTAATTTGTACAAGGCAGTTGGACTTTCAACAAGAAAAGGAAATAATGTTAAAAACGAATTATTAGAAAAAGGATTTTTAGGAATCCAGGAAATTAAGTACGACAAAGGATGGAAGAAATTAATTAGATTAGCCTAAGCTGCCAAAGAACACTTTCATCAATCAAATCATATTCACACAAACAAATAAAACACACAAATAGGATAACCATCGAACAACATTAAAAACAAACAAAAGAACAAACACTAGATAAGAAATCACAGATTTCCACTCTACCGTTTAACTTTACTTTGAATTTAATAATAGATGATTACGAAAAACCTGTTTACGTTTTACTTTACCGTTTAGGTTCAGTGAAATAACCCAAAAAGGAAAAACCTTTAGTTAGGTCTTCCACATATTTCTATAGGACATCATACGCGGAATACCTGAAATACCTTAGAAATACGCACACGCACACATATTTCGCACGAATTCACGCGCGTTTATATAATAATAACTGAAATACGTAGAAATCGAAATAATTTATAAATTTAATATTTAATGTCATGAAAAGAATTAATTTTTTCTTAATCGTAATGGTTTTCTTTTGTACCTGTGCTAACGCACAAAACAAAAACGTGGGATATTTTTTAGGAATACGCGAAACTTTTGAAAGAGAAGTTTTACTAAGGCATGAATCTGGATTTGAAATTTCGGATCGTGGTTTAAAGCACAAATGGGAAGGGCTCTATTCTGAACAGAAAAAAGTGCAGGATAAAGTTTATTCATTCACTTGGGAAGCGCCTTTAGGCTATGGAGATTCCTTAAAGACGCTCGTAGAGATGAATCTCTATTATGGAGCAAAAGGAAATTTAGTTGCGACCCAAGATACAGTAACTAAAGGAAGGGAAAAAATCATCAATACACGGGTTCTTGAATCTACAGGGAAAGATAAATATGGAGAAGATTATTGGAGCTTAAATGCAGTAAAGGTTAATTATAGTTTCAAGAAAGGGAAAGATGGAAAAGATTTTTTTGAAATAGAACAATGTAGAGGGGTTTATGATTTATTTTCCAATTATGCTTTTTCCAATAATTTTCTTCCTTTTGAATGCAATATTGGGGTGCCAAGGGAAGCTACATTAAGTGTAGAGTATGATGTTGAAGCAGCAAAAACCCTTGCAGATTATTATGTTTCGGAGAGTATTAATAAATTTGATCTTCTTGTGGAAGGATATCAACTAGAATATTCCAATGAAGAGCAGATAATTCCTACTTTCGTCAATAAAATAAAGGTTTCTGAAGATACAATTAAAATTCTTGTAGTAAAAAAGATTTCCAAAAAAACCCATATTTTTCTTAAAGGAGAATTTTTTGTATTGGAATCTTTTGTTGATGGAAAATTAGTTCTGAGGAGAAAGTATTCAGATTTTACTTCTGAATCTTATGCAGGAGCAACAGCATATTTGGACAGAGATCTGGATGGAATTTATGAGGAGAAGAAAATCATTAATGGGGATCATGGAGCATAATTTTTAATGTTCAATCTTTAGCAGAAGCATTTTAACTCTTTGCGTTCGCATGAACCTGTGAGAGTATAAACAAAACGGGTTCGCTTAAGATTTGTTAATATTAAACTTAATACAAATAATTATGAATCCATTAATCGTTTTATTAATTGTTTTAGGAATCGTTTTAGTTGGTTCCTTGGTACTATTTAAGAGAAAGCGCAAAGTTGCTTTCTTATTATTCTTTGTTATAGCTGGAGCCATTATCGGTTCGCAGCTTCCCAATTTTATTGCCCAATACCACCAAGCAATTGGGGGTGTGAAGTTGGAAATCAAAAAGGAGATATCTGAACTCAAAAGCGAGCTCATAGAGTATCACCAAGTCAAATCTTCTTGGAATCGCCAGATTCTAAAGCAGATTGAATCTGAAACCAACGAAGCTATTGAATTAGCTGAATTGGGCGAAAACAGCAAATCCTTTTCCAAATTAAAAAAGGAGAAGGATAAGGCTTATAGGAATCTTCTTTCTGCATCTGAAGAAGATTTAGGGTCTCTGGATCAAAATAGGATCCAGTTAGAAGATGCGAACCTGGTCCCCCTCTCAGAACTTGATGGATATATCCGTTTGAAAATGAAGTACGCCTTTGGCAGACTCACCAGGATTAGTTATATTGATCTTAGTTTGAGTACAAGTGGTTTTAGTTTGTATAAAACTTTCTTTACTCACATTGAATCTCCTATTTGGGATTCTACTATTGAACGCTACAGGCCCGGATTAACGTTCACCTCTGAAGGTTGGATAGCAGCAGGAGCTGGCGCATTTGCTGGAGTATTAGTTTGGTTCCTTTTCTTCTTAATTTTTAGAAAGAAGGGGGGTTCAAAATGAAACAATTTATCCTTTGGTCAATAAAAGCCTCTTTATTCTTAGGAATTGTTTTCATGATTCCGGGTTGGGATGTTCTTAGAAATTTCTTTTTTGCTCTTGCAATTCTGGTAAATTATATTTCCCAGTTAAAAGAACTTTTTAGAAAAAGAAAGTTCCATTTAAAAAATCTCGAGGCAATTATCGCAGGGATTTTAATTGGAGTCTTAATTATAGATTCCATTTTCTCTCTATTTCTTCCAAAAGAAGCCAAGACAATTCTCTGGACTCTTGGAGGGGTCTTAGGATCAATAGTATTTATCTTATTGATCAAGAAAAGAAAATCAAAAGTAAAAGAAGTAAGTGTAGAGGAAGTAAAGGAATAGTTTTTCTCACTCTTTGCATTCGCAAGAATCCACGAGAGTTAAAAGAAAGTGGATTCGCACTGGCTTAAGATCCTTAGAGATACGGTTTAATCCGCTTAAGGTCACAAATCAATTATTTACAAATTTAATATTTAATGTTATGAAGACAACAATTAATTTTTTAGTTATTGCACTAGTTGCAATGTTAACCGCACAATGTATGAATAAAGAAGGGGAATCCTCTGTTAAAGAAGATTTAGCTTCTCCCTGGGAACCATCCACAGATTCTCTAGATGTCATTTTAGAAATCCTTGGAGACTACCAGTCCTTCTTAAAGATTAATTATTGTGGGCAGGAAGAGGTTCCAATAGACAACCCTCAACAGGTTTCAGATTTTTTTGAGTTAGACAATCTTTTCTCAAAAGTAAAGATTGGGATAGCTAAAGCCAAGGTGGCTCATCCAAGTATTTCTGCACCTGTCGAAGAGGTCAAAATCTACATTGATTTAGTACACTCGGCCACCGGCGATGCAAGAAAACTAGAAGCCAAGGTAAATTTTAAAAGAGATTCAATTCAAGCAAATTTGGCTTTGGCACCTGAAGACGACTTATTTGTTTTAATTCAGGATGCCAGGATAGAAAAACTAATTCAAGGGATAGTTGAGAATTTTGAAGAAGTACGACGAGATGTGTATCTTATTCAATATTCTCCTTGTCCAGAAAACAAGGTGCATTCAAAATTTGCAGGGCAGTTGACTGCTTGGATTCCTGAAGCAGGAGAGATTTCAATATTTGATCGGTATGATGGGAATGCAGAGAATTGGTACAATGTCTCGAATATTTCTTCAGGACATGTTTCTGCAGCAAATAATGGGATTACTCTTAGATCTGGAAAAGAGGTAAGGAGATTGAATGAAGAAAGTCAGAAAAAATTTGACAAGTTTTTTAATTTGGTAGAGAGGATTTTGGAAGATCTCTAGGCTTCATAGTTTAGGTTTAGGTTACGCAAGGCAGCAAGCAAGCTTTTTGAATTCATTGTTTTCAGGTTCATTAAGTAGGTTAGTGGTTTCTCCGCGCTTGTTGTCTTGTTTTTCTCTTTTAATCTTTCCTGAAAAGATTGCATCTAACGCGAGTTGGAGAAGAGCACAAATCAATTTTTATAAATTTAATACTCAATATCATGAAACCAAAAGTTTTAGTAGTAGACGACAAGGCTGAACAAAGAGATTTGGCCAAACAACAACTTAGTCACCTATGTGACCTTACAGTTGTAGGTACCTTTTCAGTAGCGAAAGAAATGTTAAAGCATTCTTTTGATGCTGTCTTAACTGATGTGATGTTAATCGGCGAATCCGGCGGAATCTCCCCAACCCATCCTGAAATTGGAAAAGAAGTTCCTTACGGATTAATTATTGCAATCGTGGCCCATAACTTTGGATCAAAAGTTGCAATGGTAACCGATCTTAATCACCACTCAAGTCCAATTGCTTACGCTCTTGATGAAGTCAAAGAATTCGAGAACGGAATCATTTGTAATGGTCAAAAAAATTGGCTTGATGCATTCCACAACTTGTTTCCCGAAATAGATCTGACTAAAAAGGAAGATGAAGAAGTTCTTGCAACAGACGAACTCTTTCTTTTAGCTGGTTTAGATTTTCCCGAAACTCTCGAAACGTTTAAGAAATTGCTGCCCCCTGGAGTTAAGACTCACAGTTTCGTTGGGGGTGCTAAGAAGATCTTAGATGCGGTTATGACCCTTAAACCAACACGTGTTTTGATTTTTGCAGAGTTAGCAGAAAAAGCTCCTAGGGATCTTTCTGGTAGTGATATTAAGGAAATTTTAGAGGTAGAAAAGAATCTTGACACAATAATCAAATTTGCCGGTTGGATGAATTGTGATGCTCCAGATTTTATTCAATTGCCTTTCCTTGCTGACGTTCTCAAGGAAGCTTTTGAACTTTAGACTAATCTCACTGTTCGACTACTGCAAGAGTAAAAGGAAGTAGTCAGTTTTTTTCACACTCACACTCACACTTGGCTTCTTAGTTCAATTGCCAGAACGCTTGATTGTCAATCAGGAAACATAGATTCGAATCCTATGGGAGTCACTAATTAACTAAAATAAAAACAAATAATAAATTAAATTTCAACACAATGAAAAATTCACTATCTAACCCACATGCCGCAAGATTAATTCTTGCAATTATTTTCGTACTTGCTACTATTAGTAGCTTTTCACAAACAACTTTCTCAGATAAAAAAGAGATCGTAACTCTAACTCCAAAACTTGGAATGAGCTCAATGGCGACAATTGAAGATAGTCTTCAATTTGGACTACCCTACAACGCACTAAGGATTGGCGTATTGACAACAACACATTTGACAAAATCTTTCGCAGTCAAATTTGATTATATGAAAGCTTTTGGAGAAGGAGATTTCAAGAACTTTGCATCTTACCATCTGAATTATAATAAAGGAATTCTTGACCTTTCATTCGGAAACATGGCTTCAGTAACAACAATCCTAAGGCCATATCCTCCACTGCACATAGTTAGCAGTATGTTTGAATCAAAACCAATGACATATATTGGAGCGGGAGGCTTAACTGTCAGAGCATATATTTCTCCTATAGAGGATTTGAAAATTGGAGTAAGTGTTTCTGAAAAAGGAAACTCCTTTCTGGATAGCACCCAATATGCTGCAACTATCGAATGGAAAGGAATGATTTTCGGAACCCAAATTTGCGACGGAGACTATGCAGTTCTTGCATTGTACAAATCTCCTTCCAAAAACCTGGAGCAATTCATTTATTATGAAAATTCCAGGTTGTTCACAGGATATACTTTTGCAGATTTAGAGAAATTAACTAAAATCCCAATTCAAATAAAGGCAGAATATTGTTTTGATTTCAATGAAACGGATTTTAGCAAGGGAAGGAATCTCTTTAGGTTCAAAGTTTTCACTCCAATTGAAGTCAGTTTATTCACTGGATGTGTTTATCTAATGGTAGACAACAAAGGAACAATTGGTTTCGGAGCAGGAGTTGAGATATAGGGGGCACAACAAGTGTTGAATTTAACGGCAGGCAATCTTCAAGATTCTTGAAGCGGTTCTTGAGTTACACATGAAGATAGAAGACCCCCAGTCTTCTTGCCTGCTGTTTTTACTTTTCTTTGGGAAATAATCATGTTTACCATAACTTAATTGGAGGAATAAAAAATGAAAAAAACATTTAACATACGTAGACTTGCGATTTGGTGGATCGCCATAACTTTAATATTTTCACTGTTGCTCTTAGCTACTTTCTTTTATGGAAATTTAGCTAATGTGCCAGAGAGAATAGTATGTCTTTTAACATCATTTCTCACACCAGCAGCACCTTTCGCCTTCTTATTCATAAAAAAGAATGGGGGCTGGGAAGAAGAAAAAGTTAGATCAAAAATTGTAATAGCATCTGTAATTTCAGTACTTTTCCTAGTTGCAGTTGCACTTCTTGTAATTTTCACAGAAGGACTGATTTTTAAAATAACAATAATAATCTTTGCAACCCTTCCTTCTGTTTGGTGGAATAAAAGATGCCTTATGAAATTAAACATGAAGGGCGAAAAGAAAAATCAGATAGCAATTATGTTTTACCAATTCATTGGTTGGTTGGCAATAGGGATACTTATCGCGGTTTTTGTAATTTTCAGGGTACAGATCGGGACAGATCTTTCTAAGAATCTAACAGTTCACTTTTGGGGGTTTCTCATTCTTTTCCCGGGATTTTTTCCCGCAGTAAATTTAATCTTTCCAAAAGAGGTATGTACCTCTTTTAAGGATTTCAGGGTAGCACGAAAGATAACCTTTTGGTTTTCTTTGACCGTCCTTAGCTTTTTTTCTTTGATTTTTCTTCCAAATCGTATGGAAGCAGGAGCATTCTTTTACGCCTTCTTTGGCTCAATAGCTATTTTCTCCATTCTCTTCTTTCTACCAAAAAAAGCGCAAGAAAGATTTGCTATGGAAAACGAAGAAGCCGATAAAAAAAAGGAGAGGAAAGAAAAAATCACCCAATACAGAAATTTACAAGAAAATCTCTCTCCTGGAGAAGAGAATTTTCTTATCCCCATCATGCCTTCTTTAGAGGCAGGGGCAGGAGCATTAAAAGATTTTAAGTCTTGGAAGGAAGGATTTGATCTCTCAGATCCAAAATCTTACAAATGTATCCAGAAATATTTCCCTTTAAAGAGACAGGAAATAACTCTGGATGAATTGCCAGAAGTAATAAAGTACAAAGAGATAATGAATCTCGAAAAAGAACTCCACCTCGATAAAGAATGGATTCTTCTGAAATTTCTTTGCAACAGATGGGAAGAATTTCGCCCAGCATTTAGCTTTGAAGAAGCTCCAGAGGGTTTCTTTAAACCAGGAAAGTTAACATTATCAAATTCAGATTGGTTCTTGAATGATTTAGAAGGTACCAATTCTCCAATCTATATTGCATTGGGAGAAGAAGAGTTGTTAGTAATCATTTTCAGTTCAATTTGCAGGCTTTTACGAGAAATTGATTCTGAAAAGTATGAAACTATTGACCACATTCTTGGAGAGATTGCATATGCAGAAGAAAATTACCGCTTTGATTAACTTCTCAGTCTTTTCAACAGTAGTCTATCTTAACGATAGGATAAAGCACAACAAGTGTTGAATTTAACGGCAGGCAACCTTTAGCTCATCCGAGCAGTTTTCATAGGTTTAGTTTAGGCTTAAAGGTTAGAAGACCCCCAATCTTCGCGCCTGCTGTTTCTTTTCTTTGGGAAAAATAAATAATTTAAAAATAAACGGAGGAATTAAAATGAATAAATCACAAATTTTCGTGGAAGAAGTTAAACCAACAAGAAAAAATCGTTGGATAAAAAACATGGCTAAAAAAAGGAAAATTCCCTGGCCAATAAAAGTAATTCTATTCGCAATTGCCTTTATACTTTTAATTTTCTTAAACAAGCTAGTGGCACAGGAAACCAAAACAGCGATCATTCTAAATGTAGACACTTTAAGTATCCAGAACACAGAGGGGCCAGAAATACAATCTCTTCTCAAAGGATATTACCCTAACTTCAATGTAGACTCAGCAATAAGGGCCCATAACCGAGATCGCGCAGAAATGTGGACTCGGCAACATAATGAAGACCGGGAACTGCAAAGAATCTTGAAGGAAAGAATCAACCTTCTTCTAGATTCGGTTCCTCTAAAGAATAATACTAAGGACATTAAACAAAAATCCAAAGAAGAAAAAAGATGGAAGATCTTCAGAAAAAAGAGATGATTCCTATTACTCTCACAAATGGAAAAAAGATTTCAGTAGATAAATCTCCCGAAGCATGCGAGGCTTTCGCACATCCTAGCTCTGATTTTAAGCCCCGCAATGGAGACATTCTTCAGAAAGGAATTAAAAAACCAATGAGGGTGTTAGGTGTAGGTCCTTTGCCTTCCAACACCTATGAGTGGAATAGAACTAAAGCTCTTTATCTCTGCTATAAAGATGACCAAGAGAATAGGGCCTTTTGGTTACCTTCAGGATTAAAAGGATATAGGCTCATTGAAAGGATCCGTAAATCTTCAATTCAAGCAGTAGTTGCTGAAGGTTAAAATAAAATAAACTTTAACCATTTAGGTTGAACTCCAGCCCAGTGCTGTACCGCTCTCAATAAAGTGGCGAGAAAGAATAACGTAAAAAGTTGTTTGTGCAAATCTCGCTACTTTATTTTATTTTCAATTTGACAACAATACTCAACTCTCGAATTTAAACTCTTGAAGTTGAACAAAATATAATCACAAATATTCATTTAATTGAAAGGAAAGACAATTATGGCAAATAAAAATTTTTCTGTACAAGAAGCATTCAAATCGCTACAAGAACATGGTAGTGTTTTTGCTTCTAAACGTAATCCCCTTTACGAGTTTCTTGTAGGATTGGGCCTTGCAGATAGAGTCATTGACAACTCTTCAAAAGACCATAAATATTTCTACTCTCTAAGCGAGAGATGGGAGAAATCATTCGAGTATTAATTTAATAATAAAAATAAGATGAAAAAGTTAAAAATTTTATTATCTGTAATGCTGTTACTTGTTGTAGCAATGAGCACAATGGCACAAGAAGAAAACCAAGAAAGTGTCAACTTCCTTGAAACAGTCGATCCATTTGTTCCTGCTGGAGCAGAAGCAATAGAACTTTATTACGCATGGTATTGGGAAGATGTAATGACCCAATATTTTAATCAGAACCTCCTACTTGAGAACCAGACAAAAGAAGGGGCCCAGATTGAAATCCTGCTACACTCAGATTTTAAACCCTTCATTGATCTAGATTCACTTAAACTCATAATGGTCATTGAAAAAAATGAACACTTTGATTTGATTATTGAAGTAAATTTCCCTGAATTTATTATTGGAGATCAAGAGTTTAAAATAACATTCAAAGGAATGGATGGAACAATAGATTCATTTAGGTTGCCTTTGGTAATTTTTGATTCAGAACATAGGCAAGGGTTTTCAAAAGCTCCTTCAGGGATAATAGAAATGAAATCAATAAAATCTGCATCAACAAAAAAACTAGTTCTTGCAGAGGTAATCGAAAAAAGTTTTACAGAATATTTCAGAAAAGAGGTAGGTGAAAATAAGTTTAATGCCAAGAGATATAGGGCAAAATCCTTTCCCCAACCTTACGATTATTAACCTCTAAATTCAAATCATGGAATTATCTGTCGTATGCATTGTAATCACAATGTTAACAATTCTTGTGCCAACATTTTATGGTGCAAGCACAAACCTTTCAAAAGGAGGTGTTGATTTCACAAAAGAAATAAGGGTTCCCGTTTATTGGGCAGCTTCAGTATTTCTTTTATCTCTGGTAATTTATTTTCTCATTAATGACAAAATGAATTTTAGCGCTAATATGCTTCAAATAAAGAAGGGATTTTCTCTTCCAGTATTTGTTGGGCTTTTGACTTCCTTCATAATTAGTTTGATTTTCTTGATAAAAAAAGGAGCAACTTCTCTAAAGGAATACTTTCGGGTCCTCTGGATTCCAGGAATGTTGTTGTTTATCTTGGTCGTGTTTATCTTCTTTGGTAACATTCTTGAATCTCTTTTTTCAAAGGAATTGGTTGAAGAAATGACTGGGCAATTCAAGGCAAAAGGATAACAATTCCTCCTCCAAATAAAAGGCGGGCAGCTCTTAGAACTAAATTTCTTCGGCTGCCCTGCCTTTTCAAAAATGAAAATAATCTCACTAAAATATCTTCTAATTATTAATTCTCTTAAAAGAAAAAAAGGAGTGCAAGGCACAGAATAAATCATTTTCTCAAAAAACCCGAGACATGCAAGGCATGAGGTACAAAGACGTAACAGATATCAATCGATTTCAGTCTTTGGATAACACAAGAATTAACAAAAACAAAAAAACAAATTTATTTTGAAAACACTAGTAACTTTTGTGATGCTCTTAACAATGATGGGGCTCACAACAATTGAGGAAACCTCAATAAAAAAAAGTAATGAGGGATTTTTCAACTTTCCCACCACGGTAGAGATGCAGGTGGCGGAAATACAGGCCATGACGATCGAGTTAAGGAACGAAATGGTGGCAAGACCCACATTTACTTGGGGGGCAGCGATGTTTTCCAAAGAGTACCCAAACGACCATATGGCAAATTACACCTTCTACTGCATGGCTGGAGCAACACAATGGGCTCAAGCCAAATGTGTAGGGAGCGATTACTGGGATCAGTTTGCAATTTTTGAAAACAAAAGGGTTGGTCTCTGGACATATGAGTGGAGGTGTTTGACATTCATGTACTGCTGCCCAGAAGAGTTCATAGAGGAGTAGCAGTCTTTATTTGTTTGCCCAACATCCAGACGTCTGTGGGGCCTTTACCAACATCACATTTAAATCCAAAATAGCAAACTTTTTATGAGCAGAATAGAATTAACTTTAAAACAACAACTGGAAAAGGAATTTGATTTAATTCCCCCAGAAAAACTATTTGAAATGGCAAAAGCTTTGAGCTCAAAGACTAGAGCTTACGCTTTTGAGCCAGGAGCTAATTTGTTTACAAGGAAAGAACTAGGGGTTTTCTTAAGCAAATACAGAGGCAATCTCCAGATCTCTATCACAAGAGCAAAAGCCCTAAATAATCTTTTCTTTATAGCCCCAAACAAGAAAATAATAATCTCTTCAATCATTAGATATGGTTGTGAAGAAAAAAAGATTCACTTTAGTAAAATTTTTGAAGGTGTAGAAGGAGTGTATAATTTTGGAGGTAACCACATAATTGCAAAGCCTATTGGGTACTGTAATCACGAAAATCTTTCAATTATTTTTCAAACTTCAAGTGGAATTTTAATTCCTGTAGGAATAAATCAAAAAGGAGAAATTCTTGCAGGACCAGCATAAATCAATTTATAAATTATCAACAAATGAAAACAATTAAATTTTTATTTGTTATCTTGCTAGGCCTGATAACAATATGCCCCTCTTGCAAAAAGGAGGAAGAAGTAACAATCGTAGAAGAGTCTGTTCCAGTAGATGTACTGGTTTCTTTAGACTCTTACAAGTCTTATCAAATGGAAGAATTCTTCCAGGAATTCGTTTCTGTAAAAAAACGGTTAGGAAACTATAGCGTCATTTATCTTCCCAAAGGCACACCCTTAGGAGAGAAACATCTTGATGCGGGGACTGCAAAGTTTACCAAAGAAGATTTTATAGGGACTCTTTATGGCGGTTTGATTTGGGGGAAAACAAGTAAATCTTTTACGACCCCAGAAAAATACGGTCAGTTAAAATTTAGTTTTGAAATCGTTCCCTTTGAGGAAGAGCAGCCTTACGAAGTTGTTTCAGCAATTAACGGAGTTTGTCAAACTAGTACAGTTTTCCCTCTTAATGACTCTCTTCAGATGTCTCTCGAGGACCATACAAATCTTCGGGAATACGCTCCAGTTAAAGAGTTCGTTCTTTATTCTAAAAAAGAAAATCCTGTGGGGCGCATCCTTCATACTTGCGGAAAGGCAATAAAATTTCAATTGGAGGAAGAAACACTCTTAATTCCAATCATGGGAGATGGAACGCTACCTAAACGAAGATTTGCAGATAAAAGCATTTTCGAAGATATTGAAAAAACAATAGCTGCAAAAAGATCATCTGATATACTTTCTAGTTATTAACCCGAACAGCCCAACATCCTCTCGGAGTGAGGGCTTTTTTTCAAACTTGAAAATAAGTAGACATAAGTCGAACAAAGATAGAAACTTAGAATAGAAAATATTAAAACAATTGTTATGACAAAACAAAGAATTTCAAATTTCTGGATAAAGATTTCAGAAATCACAAAAAACGCTTTTCAGGACGTATTAACTGAAAAAGTAAATGAACGAAAGAGAATACAAAAAGCAGGGATTTATATTTTCAAGAGCTATTTTTTAAAGAGCTTTGAAGACGAATGGACTGCTTTTGAGAAATTGGTTAAAATCACATTTGGTAAGGCGATAGTAATTCCAAGGGAAGTGTATGTTGCAATCGCAAGGGAAAGGAGGTTCATCTCTTTTGAAAATCCTCTGGAAGGGTTTTATTTTGATCCCTTTGAAATCGAAAGCAAATTTGTAAGGACTTTAGATAAAACTGGGGCGACACTCCTAAAATCTTTCAAAAGAAAAAAGAGGAGAAATATTTTTATTTTTATTCCCTTAGTAGTACTAGGTTTCTCATTTTTGATAATTGACTTCGAAAGGGGTAAGAGTTTTTTGGAGGCCCTTGGCGTTATATTTCTTATAGGGGGTTTAGGGGGTTTTATTACAAATCTGTTCTCGTTA